>OBKM01001333.1_pt1 | contig 10119 bp, 10 predicted proteins | sample 1519691 | NCBI WGS metagenome assembly OBKM01 (sample SAMEA37050418, study PRJEB22526) | metagenome | biome: saline pan; feature: lake; material: water | place: Egypt | collected 2015 | depth 0.5 m
AGGTCGCGGTACGGACTCCGATTGAAGTACGCCAGGATCGGGTCGTCGTCCGTCATCGGTCCCCGAAGAACGCGGCGAGTCGTTCGGCAGCCTCGACGGCCCGCGGCGTCACGAGCGCGAACCGGATCCAGTCGTCCCGGGCGGTGCCGAACGTCTCGCCCGGCATCCCCGCGACGCCGACCTCGTCGATCAGGCGCTTGACGTTCGCCATCGTTCCCGGGTACCCGTCGAACCGCGCGAGCACGTAAAACGCTCCGTCGGGACGGGTGTACTCCGCGCCCGCCGCGTCCAGCGAGTCGGTGAACGCGTCGATCCGGTCGCGGAGCAGTTCGCGGTTGGCGGCGTAGTAGCTCGGGTCCGTCTCGGCGAGCGCGTGCGTGACCGCGTACTGTGCGGGCCGCGACCCCGCGACGTTGACGAGCATGTGTCGGGTCTTTGCCGATCCGACGTGTGACTCGGGGAGGATCGCGTAGCCGACTCGCAACCCCGTGATCGCCATCGATTTCGAGAAGCCGCTCGTCACGATCCGGTTCTCGGAGTCGATCGCGAGTGCCGACTCGAACGATCCCGAGAGGTCGAACGCGTCGTACACCTCGTCGACGACGACGAGCGCGTCGACCGCCTCCGCGACCGCGACGACCTCGCGGATCGCGTCGAGGTCGTACACCGCGCCGGTCGGATTGTTCGGCGTGTTCACTACGATCAGCGCGGTGTCCTCGCTGGCGGCGTCGCGGACCGCGTCGACGTCGAGGCTCCCATCGCGGTTGGTCGGGACGAGCGTCGGCGTTCCGCCGAGCAGCTCGGTCTTACCGGGGTAGTACGGATAGACTGGATCCATCAGTAGCGCCTCCGAGCCGGCGTCCCGCTCGAACGCGCGCGCCATCGCGAGGTAGTTCGCTTCCCCCGTCCCGTTCGTGACCACAACCCTGTCGACGTCGACGTCGCGGCGCGCCGCGATCGACTCGCGGAGCTCCCGGAGCCCCTCGCTCGGCGGATACTGGAAGGCGTCGGACGGTAGCTCGGCGTACTCCCCGAGCGCGTCTCGGAGCGCCGTGGGCGGCTCCCAGTCGGGGTTGCCGCTCACCATGTCGATGACGTCGCCGTCCGCGGCCGCGGCGTACTGCATCACGTGGAAGAACTTCGGCTCCTCGTACTCCATGGGGTCGCGTCGGCGTCGACCCCCGTGGCTCTTTCGACACCGGCGCGTTGCCGGCAGCTTTGAGTGCAAAACCGTGGTGTGTTCGCTTCAGTATCGCGACCCGATGTCGGTCGGCGGATCCACACCTTTTGTACCCCCGAGCCCGACCCCCGAGCATGAACAAGCGAGGTCACGTGCTCAACGGACTCCTGCTCGCGATCGGGCTCGGGTTCGTCCTCGAGCCCGGCGTCGATACGGCGACCGCGACGAAGATCGCACAGATATCCGTGCCGATCGTGTTGGGTGCGCTGTTTCCCGACGTCGACACCGCGTTCGGCAAACACCGGAAGACGCTGCACAGTCTTCCCGTGCTCGCGGTGTTTCTCGCGTACCCGATCGCCTTCGACAACCTCCATTTCGTCTGGATCGGCGTGTTGACCCACTACGTTCTCGATCTGGTGGGTAGTCGGCGCGGGATCGCGCTGTTCCACCCGCTATCCGACCAGGAGTACTCGCTGCCGTTCGGCGTCACGACCAGCAGCAAGTACGCCGACCTCGTCACCGTCGTGATCACCGGTGTCGAGATCGCCGCGTTCTGGGCGGTCCACACGTACGTCGTCGCACTCGACGTCGAGATGTCGACCGCGGCTGCCGGACTGGGTTTATAACCACGTTCGGTTCAGCGGTCGAACGCGCCCGTCGACAGGTAGCGCTCGCCGCTGTCCCAGAACACCGTGATCACGAGCGGCTCCGCGCCGCCGTACGCACCCGACTCTCGGAGTTCCGCTGCGACGTCCTTCGCCGCGAGGTTCGAGGCGGCAGACGACTGCCCGACGAGCAGCCCCTCCTCGCTCGCGAGTCGCCGACACTCGGCCTCGGCCGCCTCGAGGTCGACCGTCTGCACCTCGTCGATGAGATCGACGTCGAGGTTCGTCGGGATGAACCCGGCACCCATCCCCTGGAAGCTGTCGCCGGTGGGTTCCTCTCCCGACAGGACTGGGCTGTCGGCTGGCTCGACCGCGTCGATCCGGAGGTCGGGGAACGTCTCGCGGAGGCTGCGCCCGATACCCGTGAGCGTGCCGCCGGTGCCGACGCCGGCGACGAGCGCGTCGACCGTCCGGTCACCGACCTGTTCGAGAACCTCCGGCCCGGTCGTCTCGTAATGTGATCGGGGGTTCGCGGGGTTCTCGAACTGCCGGAGCTGTACCGCACCCGCCTCGCGTTCGATCTCGTCCGCGCGCGCTTTCGCGTCGGAGATGTCGCCGTCAACCAGCTCGATCTCGGCGCCGTACGCGCGCATGATCCGCCGCCGTTCGGGCGACTTCGAGCTCGGCATCACGAGCGTCACGTCGTACCCCTTCACCGCACCGACCATCGCCAGCCCGATCCCCGTGTTGCCGGAGGTCGGCTCGACGATCCGGTCACCGGGGTCCAGATCGCCACCAGCCTCCGCGGCTTCGACCATGTACAGCGCCGGGCGGTCCTTCGCCGACCCGGCGGGGTTCCGTGACTCGACTTTCGCGGCCACCGTCGTTTCATCCGGGGACTCGACACGGACGAGCGGCGATCCGAGTCCGTCCAGAACGTCGTCGTGCATGACTGATATCGACGGGGTACGCACTGAAAGGGCCGACGGACACCGGCAATCGACGACGGGAACCGTCCGAGCTCCTACAGGAGAAATCGATCCTCGCGCTCAGAGAGGTCGACGAACTCGTCGGCTGCCTCGACGAGCTCGTCGGCGGTGGACTGGCCGAACCCCATCGTCTCCACGCGCACGCCCTCGTGACGGAGGTACGTACAGAGCCGCGCGAAGTCGCCGTCGCCGGTGCACAACACGACGGTGTCGGCGTGGCTCGCGAGCGAGACGGCGTCGAGACTCATGCCGACGTCCCAGTCGGCCTTCTTCGTCCCGTCGGCGAACGTCTTGATCGCTTTGATCTTCGTCTCGAAGCCGATCTCGTTGAGCGCCTCGAAGAACGTCTCCTCCTCGGGCGAGTCCGCACGGATGACGTACGCGATCGCACGGACGAGCGCCCGGTCGCGAACAGCCTCCTCCAACAGCGCCGAGTAGTCGATGTTCCGCGAGTAGGCGCTCTGTGAGGAATGGTACAGGTTCTGCGAGTCAACCAGCACGGCGACGCGCTGGTCCGGATGGGTCTCGGTCATACCTGCCGGTCACGCGGCAGGCGTTAGGGGTTTGCGGATCCGTCGTCTCGCGACCGTGTGGACCGTGCGGTCGTCGGTCGGTGATGGTTTTAACTGGTGTAGTAACTGTTTTCATGCGGGGTTCCGAACGGCCGGTATGACCAGCGAACGCGGCGCGCGCTCCGTCTGGACGCGGGGATCCGCCGCCGGACTCGAACGGACCGCGGAGCGGGTCGCTCCGATCATCTACCCGCCGGACGACGACGAGTTCGACGGCGTCCACGTCTGGGACACGTGGCCGCTTCGGGCACGTGACGGGACGATCGCGGAGGTCGACGGGTACCGGGTGCTCTGCTCGCTCACGACGACGGACGAGCTCCTACCCGGTAAGCGTCACGACGTCGCGGCGATCCACTACTTCTACTCGGCGGATGGCGAGTCGTGGCGTCACGGCGGACCGCTGTTCGACGGCGACGCACTCGGCTCCCGGCAGTGGGCCGGCTCGACGATGTACGACGACGGCGACGTGTACGCCTTCTACACCGCGTCCGGACGTCGCGACGAGGACGAGCTGACGTACACCCAGCGGATCGCCGGTGCGACCGGCGGGACCGTCACCGCAGACGGCGACGGGCTCTCGATCGACGGCGACTGGAACCACCGGGTGCTACTGGAGCCTGACGGGGAGCTGTACGAGCGCGAGACACAGTCCCGAGGGATGACGTACACGTTTCGGGACCCATGGTTCTTCGAGGATCCCGCGAGCGGGGAGACGTATCTGCTGTTCGAGGCGAACACGCCGATTCCAGCGGGTACGGATCCGTGTGACGGCGATCCGGAGGCGGCGGCGTTCAACGGCAGCGTCGGGATCGCTCGCTCACCGACCGGCGACCCGATGGCGTGGGAGCTGGAGCCGCCGCTGCTGGACGCAGTCTGTGTGAACCAAGAGCTCGAACGGCCTCATCTCGTGGTTCGCGACGGGACGTACTACCTGTTCGTCTCCAGCCATCAGCACACGTTCGCCCCGGGTATCGAGGGATACGACGCGTTGTACGGCTTCGTCGCCGCCGACCTCCGCGGTGAGTATCGTCCGCTCAACGGGGACGGGATGGTAGCGACGAACCCCGCGAACGCGCCGTTTCAGGCGTACTCGTGGACTGCGTACGACCACGGCGACGAGCTGCTCGTCATCGGGTTTTTCAACTACTACGACTACGTCGGTGCGGATCTCGACGGGATCGCGGACCTGCCCGAGTCGGAGCAGTTCCGGCGGTTCGGCGGCACGCTCGCGCCAACGCTTCGGATCGACATCGAGGGCGACCGCACCGCGATCCTCGGCACCCTGACTCACGGGGCGGTGCCGCTCCCGAGTGAATCACTCTCACCCGTCGACCGTGGGGGCTACCCCCGCAGAGCGGCTCGATCCGGCTCGTATCGACGCTGACGGCGACGTCTCCTTCGTCCGGCCAGCTGAAACGGTCAACCGGAGGGCGGTAGCTTGTGGTGGTCGACAGCGTCGACCGGATCGTCGACCGCTCGGCTCACGTCCAGCGTCGCGACCCGGAACGCGTCGTCAGCGCCGTCGACCGGAATCGGGCGGCCACCGGGATTGATCCGGACCGTCTCGCCTCGCCGCTCGACGCCGTGAGCGTGGGTGTGGCCGTGGAACACGTAATCGTAGTCGCCGCAGTCGACGAGAGCGTCGACGACGACGTCGCTCGTCCCGTGGGTGACCGCGACGTCGATCGCATCACGGTCGCCGGAGTCGTCCGTATCAGTCGCCGAAAAGCGCAGCACGCCCGCCTCGCCGAGATACTCGCCGAACGACTCGACGGTCGACTGGACGTTCCACTCCCCGTCGTTGTTGCCGCGGACGGCGTATAACTCGAACTCGTCGTCGAACGGCGTCACTGAAAAGGGCGCGACGAAGTCGCCGCAGTGGACGACGGCGTCGACCCCCTCTCGTGTAAATACGTCAACGGCGGCGGCGATCGCGTCGAGATCGTCGTGGGTGTCGGAGACGATGCCGATCTGCATTGGTGTACGCTCGATCCCTTCGAAGGAAGCATATATAAATGACGGCGGGAGCGGCTCGGGGTCGCAATCGCTGGCGAAAGCGGCTCACCCATCCGACGGGAACTCGTACACGACCGTCGAGCAGCTCGTACAGGCAAGCACCGGCCGGTGAGGGTTTCTGTACGCCGTGCCGGGACCGCCACAGCAGTTCCGGATCGTCGTCTCGACGACGTCGCCGGCGCAGACGGGACACGTCCGGACGAACGTACGGAGCGGCTCGGCCGCCGGCGCTCGCAGCTCCGGCGCGACGTCGAAGTCGGCGAGCGTCTCCGCCGCGGCGGTCTCGGCGATCGCGACCGCCGGCGAGAGCCACACGTCCCGTCCCCCGGCGAGCAGGATCCGCTCGCCGTGCACCTCGGCGTCCGGCTCGCCCGGTGCGACTGCGGCCGCCCGCTCGGCGAGCTCCTGGTCGGATAGCGCTCGCAGCTCCGTCATCCGCGACTCGAACGCCTCCCGGTACGCCTCCGTGAGCCGGAGCTCCTCGCCGTTCTCGACCACGACGCCGGTCTCGACGAGCGTCGCGACCAGCGCTTCGGGATCGATGTCCTCCGCGATGGAGTCGCTCTCGACGTGCTTGTCGGGGCCGATATCGAACGGTAGCCGCTCCGTGAGCCGCGGTGCGAATCGCGGCGTGCCGGGCACCACGTAGCCGCGGAGATACACGAGCGTGCCCCCGACGAGCAGCACGAGAGGACCGAGCGGCGCGACCACGAACCCGGCGATAACCGCGACTGCGAGGACGACGACGAGGTTGATCGCGGTGCACGGCCAACAGCGGTTCTCCCCCGTGTAGGCGGGCCGCCGAAGCGAATCGAGCACTGTCACGTCCACCCGTGTGGCTCCCGCCGACAAAGGCGTTCCGAGGTCCGCATGCGAACGCGACGGGAGTCCGTCTCCAGCGACGCGAGTACGGCGGTTTTCACTGATCGGGAATGGTCATGGACAATTTGTTACTGCTTGTCAAACACCCGGATGGAGATGGTCGGCTACTACGACGGGATGCTGGTAGCGATTCCGGCGGCGATGATCGCCGGCGTCGTAGCGAGCATGTATTCGTTCATCGGGATTCAGCAGGGACTCGCCGGTGGATGTCTGGTAGCGACGGTGATCCTGTATGAAATGCTTTTCAGGAACCCGCCGGCCGAGCCGACTCCATCCACAACCGCTGCCACGGTGTTCGTTGCGATAGGCTGGCTACTCACGGCGATCGCGTCAATATGAACGCTCCGCGTGTCCAAAAGCCGATCTCCTTCCGTCGGACCCCTTCACGGCGGACGCTGCCCGCTGGACGCTATCCGCCGGGCGCTACCCACCGGACGCTATCCGCCGAACCCGTACCGCGTCGTGACGTACGCGGCGATCTCTCGCCGTTCGAGCGCCACGAACCCCGCGAGGATCGCGGCGAAGCCGACGACCGCCTCGCCCTCGATCAGGTGACCGAGAAGTACCCAGCTTCCGACGGCAGCGATCATCGGCTCGATGTAGCCGATGAGGTGGAGCTGGGTCGGGCCGACCGCGTCGAGCAGCGCGAAGTAGATCAGGAACGCGACGACGCCCGACAGCAGCGTGAGGTACGTCAGCGAAACGATCGACGTCGCGTTCCAGACGATCGCGCCGGGCGACTCGCCGAGAACGCCCGCGCCGGCGAACAGAACTCCGGCTCCGAGCAACATTGCCCATCCCTGCAGCGCGGCGATCGGTAGATCCGTCCGAAGCGGGCGGAGCAGCACCGCCCCGATGGAGAAGGCGACCGCAGCGAGGAACGTTAATCCCACGCCGATCAGCTCCGGGGTGAGCACGCCGCCACTCACCCCATCGGTGAGTCCGACGCCCGTCGGGTCGGCGATCACGATCACGCCGAGGAGTCCGAGCGCGAACCCGGCGATCTCGAACGGGCCGAGCCGCTCGTTCGGGAGCAACACCGCGGCGAACGCCGCGGTCAACACTGGAGCGAGGCTCACGACGACGGCCGCGACCGCGCCGGAGACGTACAACTCGCCGACGTACAGGAACCCGTGATACGCGGCGATCACGAACGCGCCCGCGATGCCGACACCCAACCACTCGTGGCGACCGCTGGGGAGCCATCGGTCGGAGACGAGCGTGGCGTACGCCAACACGATGGCCCCGGCGATCGCGTACCTGACTCCTGCGAACAACAGCGGCGGAAAGTACGCTAACCCCGCTTCGATCGCAACGAACGACGTTCCCCACAGCGTCGCCAGAAGCAGAAACGCCCCAGCAACGAGAGTGGGAGATGAGAGGAAATTCCTCGAGTACATTGGTTATTCGTTCGGAATCGACGCGTGTATTTAAACTCTACTACGAAGTATCCCACGATATTGAATGTAAAAACGGACATATGGACTGAGATCAACTTCCCTTCGATCGTAGCAGGATATATTAGATATAAATTCAAGTTTGTCGGTCGTAATATATACCCGTTCATCACGTGAAGCCGGGATATGGACGAGCGCGACGTGCGTCTGTTGAAGGCGATCGCGGATCTGGGGACGGGTAGTCCGGAGCAGCTTCACGAGGAGACCGACATCCCCGTGTCGACGATCCACTACCGGCTCAACAATCTCCGGGATGCGGGCGTGATCGAAAACGATCTGTACGATTTCGATCACGAGGAGCTCGGACTCGGAGTGACGGTGATCGTCGAGGTGCTCGCGGACTACGACGGTCCGTACGAGGAGTTCGCCGACCAACTGCTCACGGTCGAAGGTGTCACACAGGCGTTCTTCACGATGGGGGAGACCGACTTCGTCGTCATCGCACGGCTCTCCTCGTCGGATACGGTAGAGCGGCTCATCAGCGACTTCGAGCGGATCCCCCAAGTGGAGCGAACCAACTCGACGTTCACCGTCGCGACGCTCAGAGACGAGCCTCGCGCGCCCTCGACGTACGATCTGGAGACGCTGGTCGAGGAACTGACGGAGTAAGCCGCTGACGAGCGGGAACGGAGCGCGCCGGCGCCTACGACCGTTTCCCGATCTCCTCACGCAGCACGTCCGAGACCACCTCGCCGTCGGCTTTCCCGCGAAGCGCACCCATCGCCTCGCCCATCAACCCGGAGAAGGCGGCCATACCCTCCTCGGCGACCTGGTCGGCGTTGCGCTCGACCACCTCGACGACCGCATCCCGGACTTCCGCCTCGCTCACGCCCGACAACCCCGCCTCCTCGACGGCCGCGGATGCCGTGAGACCCGGGTTATCGGCGAGCGTCGTCAACACCTCCGGCACCCCCTCCTTCGCGAGATCGCCGCTTTCGACGAGATCGAACAACGCGAGGAACTGGTCGTCGGTGACGTTCTCGATGGCCGCACCCTCTCGCCGGACCTCCGTCGTCGTCGACTCGATGGTGCTGGCGGCGAACGTCGGGTCGACGCCGCGATCGACGGCCCGCTCGAACAGCGGGAACCGCTGACCGTACGCGACCTGTTCCGCAAGCCCCTCGTCGAGGTCGAACTCCTCGACGTACCGAGTCGTTTTCTCGTCAAGTAGTTCCGGCTGCTCGACGTCGGACGGGTCCGGCTCGACCGGCGGGACGTCCGTCTCGGGATACATTCGTGCCGCACCGGGTAGCGGTCGGAGATACCGAGTCGTTCCGTCCTCGTTGGCGCCACGGGTCTCCTCCGGCACGCCTTCGATGGCGGCGGCGGCACGCTCCGCGGCGGCCTCGATCGCGAGGTCGGCGGTTTCCGGGTCGGCGGCGACGATCGCAACCGCGTCCCTCTCGCCCGCACCGACCGCCTCGCGAAGCTCGTCGACCTCGGCGTCGGTGACCCCGTACGCGGGCAGTTCGTCGGTGTGGAAGATACCTCCCGCACCGTGACGTTTCGCGTGGTCGGACAGCTCGGTCCCGAGCCGCCGATCCGGCTGGATCTCACGGCCGACGAGTCCGTCGAAGCCGTACAGCGACACCGCAGTTACCTTGCCGCCGGAGTCGAGCGCGCCGCGGATCACGCCGGAGTCGGTGTCGGCGAACACGTCCGTCACGTCGTGCACGTCACCCACGCGTGCGTCGCGTGCGTCGAGCTCGTCGCGGATCGCGAGGAGTTCGGCCTGCCGACCCACTTCGCCGCGGACGATCTCCGCGATTCCCTGGAGATCCTGCACGCCTTTCACCTCGACACGAGCACCGTCAGCGATCGAGACGTTCACGTCCTGTCGGATCGTCCCGAGCCCGCGTTTCACCTTCCCGGTCGAACGCAGGAGCATCCCGATCCGTTCCGCGGCCTCTTTCGCCTGCTCCGGGCTCCGGATATCCGGACCGGTTCCGATCTCGACGAGGGGCACGCCAAGCCGGTCCAGCGAGTAGACGACGCCGTCGTCCGTCTCCTCGACGCGCTTTGCCGACTCCTCCTCGAGCATGAGGTCTTCGATTGAGACCGCTCCGTCGGCCGTACGGATCTCCCCGTTTTGTCCGAGGAGGATCGAGCGCTGGAACCCCGAGGTGTTCGAGCCGTCGATGACGAGCTTCCGCATCACGTGTGCCTGATCGACGACGGAGACGTCGAGCAGGTCGGCGATCTGTAAGGCCACCTCGAGCGCCTCCTCGTCGATGCGGCGCGGCGGCTCGTCGTCCTCCTCGACGAGACAGGTGGAGTCGTACGCCAGGTACGTGAACTCGCGATCGACGCGGCTCTCTTCAACGGCGGCGTCGTCGAGCTCGCCAAGTTCGCTTTTCGTCGGGTGGAGATGTCGCGTGAGCTCCCGTTGGGCGTCGGCGGGGTCGCGCTCCGTCGTCG
>OBKM01001334.1_pt1 | contig 10113 bp, 7 predicted proteins | sample 1519691 | NCBI WGS metagenome assembly OBKM01 (sample SAMEA37050418, study PRJEB22526) | metagenome | biome: saline pan; feature: lake; material: water | place: Egypt | collected 2015 | depth 0.5 m
CGGAACACTCGTCACTCACGGGAAGGGCGGGATTCTCTCGCTGAATCAAGATAGCATTGGGAATGCCCAGCTATACGAACGCGCTCCTCCCCTCCCTACTCACTCCCTTCGGTCGCTCCTTGAGGAAGGGGACTCCGCGCTACCGCTTCAGTTGAACCGGAAACCTATTTGTGTCGCCTCCTGCAACCGAGAGGTATGGAAACCAAGATATTCGATAAGGACACCATGCTGGATCTGATGGTGAACTTCATCCCCTTGGGGATTCTTCTGTTTTTCATTGTTGGCTTTGTCGTGGTCTCACCGTGGGGGTTTGAACTCCGCACGTCAGGAGTCATGTTGGCGATCATGGGTACGATGTTTGTCGCTCTCGCCGTGTTGACCTACTACTCAGGAAAGGCTATTGCTGGCGATGAAAAGCGGAAAACAGTCTATGCGCAAGGCCAGGCCGGACTGGAAGGCGCGGAGCCATTACATGCCGAAGAAGACACCGCAGCAGAAGCTGAAGAAGCAGACGGTGAGGACAGCGAGGCGGACGAAGACAGCGGGGACGAAGCCAGTGGAGACGAAAGCTGTTCGGAGGCCGGCGACGACACAGGCGATGAGAGCGAAGAACCAGCCGATGACGGCGAAGAGAAAGCGGAAGCAACGGAGGGCGAAGACGCCGACCCAGAGAGTGAAGAAGAAGCAGCAAAAGAAGAGAGTGAAGAACCAGCTGAAGCAGTTGACGACGCAGGCGACGAAGGTGAGGAGACGAGCAACGCTGGTGATGACAACAGCGACAAAGAATCGAGCACGGAAGAGGCTGCTGAGAGCGACGATTCTGCCGACAAAGCCGACGACGACGGCAAGCAAAGCTGAGACTGACGAAGAGCGATATCCGGAAGGTCACAACGGAGACCCGAATCTTTCTTTACGCTGCAATGCGGTAGTATGACCATGGAAATTAGCGCGCAGATCGTCCTGACAGTGTTAATGGGGGTGTTTCTTGTCGCTGTTGCCACGCTGCTGACGCGGATGGAAAACTGGCGATCCTACACGCCGGTCGGCGGCGGAGGTGCCTTCGGTGAATCTTCGGGGTATGCCCACGAGGAGAAGCCAGCCGGGATTATTCGGTGGCTGACGACTGTTGACCACAAGGATATTGGGATTCTTTACGGGCTATACGGGATCGTCGCCTTCGCCGCTGGCGGACTGATGGTCACTATCATGCGGATTGATCTGGTGACGACGAACTCCCTGCTCGGCGAGGCAATGTATAACTCGCTTTTGACCAGCCACGGAATCACGATGCTGTTCCTCTTTGGCACGCCGATCATCGCGGCGTTTGCCAACTACCTCATCCCGCTTATTATCGGCGCCGACGATATGGCCTTCCCCCGGATTAACGCGATTGCGTTTTGGCTACTCCCGCCGGCAGCGTTGATGATCTGGGCTGGCTTTTTCGCCCAGCCGCTGGGGCTGTTTGGCCCCGCCCAGACCGCCTGGACGATGTACACCCCGCTGTCGGCTGGCGTCGGCGGTGACGCCGTCGGCGGCGTTGGGGTCGACCTCATGCTGCTCGGCCTGCACCTCTCTGGTGTCGCAGCGACAATGGGGGCGATCAACTTTATTGCGACCATCTTCACCCAACGCGGCGATGAGGTGACGTGGGCAAATCTCGATATCTTTTCGTGGACGATTCTCACCCAGTCAGCACTCATTCTGTTCGCGTTCCCACTGCTTGGCAGCGCGCTTGTGATGCTGCTTGCAGACCGGAACTTCGGGACGGCTTTTTTCCTCACCGACGGTGGTTCACTGCTGTGGCAACATCTCTTTTGGTTCTTCGGTCACCCTGAAGTCTACATTCTCGTGTTACCGATGATGGGGATTGTAAGCTACGTGCTGCCGCGGTTTGCCGGCAGACAACTGTTCGGGTTCAAATTCGTTGTCTACTCGACGCTGGCGATTGGTGTGCTCTCATTCGGTGTGTGGGCACACCATATGTTTGCGACAGGGATCGATCCACGCCTCCGTGCCTCGTTCATGGCCGTGTCGTTGGCGATTGCAATCCCCTCCGCAGTGAAGACATTTAATTGGATTACAACGCTGTGGAACGGTCACGTTCGGCTGACGACACCGATGCTGTTCTGTATCGGGTTTGTGTCGAACTTCATCATCGGCGGTGTGACCGGGGTGTTCCTCGCATCAGTGCCCGTGAACCTCGTGTTGCACGACACCTACTACGTTGTTGGGCACTTCCACTACGTGGTGATGGGCGCAATCGCCTTCGCTGGCTTTGCCGGTATCTACTACTGGTTCCCGCTGGTGACGGGTCGGATGTACCAGGCAACTCTTGGGAAAGCCCACTTCTGGCTCTCGATGATCGGTGTCAACATCACCTTCCTCGCAATGATCCTCCTTGGATACGGCGGGATGCCACGACGGTACGCAAACTACCTGCCGCAGTTCGTCGGTCTCAACCAGATTGCTACTGTCGGCGCGATGTTGATCTTCATCGGCCAGCTCATCTGGCTGTGGAACATGCTTACCTCCTGGTTCGAGGGGAAACGCGTCGAGAGCGCGGATCCGTGGGATCTCGAACGACACAGCGTCAACACCGTCGAATGGCAGTGGTTCGAGTCCAAACTCGAGACGCAGTTGACGACCGACGGTGGCGATGAGGAGGTCGCAACTGATGGCGGCGAAGAGGATGTTGTGACCGATGGCGAAACAGCCGACGACGAACTCGACAGGACTACCGACGCAGGCGACGGTTGAAGAATAGCAGTTCGCTTCCGTCGCTCCGGGGCTTCTCACCGCTTCTCTGGATCGCCCAGCAACTCAGTTGACATCCTCACCCGCGTAAACGCGGGGTGAATCACCGAGCGTTGGGATATTAGGGTTTGCAGACTCCCTGTTCTCTCGGTGTAAACCGTCCGCTCTCGCGGTCGAACAGAAAGACTCCGGGCTGTGCCAAGCAGCCGTTACTCATATCCCCCGTCGGGGGACTCTGAGTTATCTTTCTCCGAATATTCACCGCACCGTTCACATCTGCGTTCATCACTGTTCCGCACGATGAACAGACGTACAGCCCACGCTCAACACGGTTGCTATCGCTGATTTGGCCACAGCATGAACACGTCTTACTCGTATTCTCTTCATCCGTCCGTGTCACCAGTATGCCGTGTTCTTCAGCCTTGTATTCCAACAAATCCGTGAATCGGGCAAATTCCCAGCCGTGTAGTTTCTTGTTACCTGATTGCCCCCAATTGCGGGTTTCACCACTATCGTCTTCACGAATATCGCTCAGATCACCTACAGCTATCTCACCGACGCCCTCAGCAACACACCGCTCAACAATATGTTTCGACAGCGTATGCAAGAAATGATCTTTCCGGCGTGAGAGCTTTCTACGGGCTTTCAACGCACGGTCTGAGGGGCCATTCTCACCCTCAGTCTGATACTCGTCTTGGGTGAAATAGTGCTTGTCCTCTTTGAGTGTATTCCCCGGATACAACTCACTCCCACCGTTTTCGTAGTCGATACCGAGGTAGTTGCTGATTCCGAGGTCAATCCCAGCTATCTTGTCGCCGGGAGCATCCTCAACGGGTATTTGCTTCTTGCAGACGATGTGGGTTTCCCAGCGGTCGCCGTTCCAGACGGCCCGAACCTGCTGGATGTTCTCAACTGTTACATCCGGTCGTGTCTCGTATTCAACGAGGATGAAGTCCGATGGGCTGTCTTTCAGGTTAAAACCTTTTGACAGTCGAATCTGTCCGTGTTTTGCATCGTGCCTGATAGCTTTCTTTTTCCATGTGATCGTTGAGCGTGGGTGGTTGTCACCACGTTTTCGGTATCCCGGTGGGTTGTTGCCGTCATCGGAATTGTACCACCCGTTGAACGCCTCAGAAAGCTCTTCAAGAACTCTCTGACTTGTCTGTGAGTGGAGGTCATTGTAGCGTTCGTGGTCTTTCAATTCCGATTTCAGTTCATCCTCTTCAGGAATCTCCCCGGTTTCGTCCCACTGTTCTTGGATGTAGTAGCGGCCTACATTCCAGAGCTTGGAACCACTGAACCCACAAGCGTCGAGATCGTCACGAACCTGTTGGTGGTTGGTGATCTTGGCGACGTATGTGCGGGTTGTGTTCAGCATCAGGTTACATAATACGTTATGTAAGTAAATATATTAAAAGGGATGGTGGAATATCCGGCCATGCTATCGTGGCGTGGATGTTGCCTGCTCATGTTTGGTTTCATCACCCGCCTGTTCGTCACTCGGTTCCGACCGTCCCGGTCGTAACGTTCGTTCCTCACGAAAAGGCGAGGGTATTCACCTTACCTTTATATAATAAGTACAATCCCGGTGACAAACATCATGAGGGCGATTCCAGCCAAGACGATCCCGACCAAATCTCTGTCTTCCATACCCGCGTTTTGGCGGGTATCTCCAAAACAACATCGGTCAGCCGAAACGGGTAACTGTCTGTCGGGGTGATGCCGGGTATGGCGACGAACATCGGTGGGCAACGGCTCGTCGTTGGTCTCTATCTGGCAATCGTCTGTTTCACCGGTCTCATCGGCTATCTCGCTGGGGTCGTTGTCGATGATCTCACCCCACCACGGTTTCTGTTTCTGATCGAGTTTCCAGCAACCTCAGCGGGACTGGCCGCCTATGGTTCATTAACCGTGGCGACGATTCTTGGCTTCCTCCTCTGGTTGGTGACAGTGGTCTCACGGCTGGAGGAAACAGAGCCAGATGTTGCAGCCGATACCGACAATGAAAATGAATAGTTCCTATTTAGGCTCCGCTTATATCGTATTTGTGGGATTTTCTTCCATCGCGGCCGTTAGAATACCACTACTTCCACTAATATTGACTGGGCGGAGCGCTTATACGACGAAAAAACGTTACATGCTCTATGTCAATCGATACCAACCAACACGATCTACCAACGCACAAGACAGTGGCTGACGGTACCACTGTCTATGTCGACCGCGACGATCGCGAGGAGGGCGATCTGGGGCCGTTTTACGTTGCCTACACCGACCGCAGCCAATCAGAGCAGTTTGGATACGTGTGTGGTGCCTGCCAAAGCGAGTCCGTCACAATGGGCCCGATGGGACGCATCGCGTGTGCGGAGTGTGGCAATCGGCGTGGAGCGACAGAGTGGGACGCGGCCTACTTGTGAGTTCTCGACCCCGCTGCTGACCCGCGCTGCCTTCCCTGTATATTTATACCCTTGTCGCCGTGACAGGTAGCTATGGCTGAGGGTCGCGTGTTGGCTGTCGCCGGCGCGAAAGGCGGCGTCGGCAAAACAACAACGGCGATCAATCTCGGCGTCGCGCTCGCGGAAGCCGGCGAGACAGTCGCAGTCGTCGAGTTAGATCTCGCCATGGCGAACGTTATTGACTTCCTGCAGTTTGAGCCGAAACATACCCTCCATGATGTGTTATCTGGGAGTGTCCCAACAACAGAGGCTCTCTATCCGATTGCGGACCGACTCCATGTACTGCCGGCCGGCACCGAACTCGCGGAGTTCAACGCGATCAACGTCGCCGCATTGGCACCCGTCATCCGCAGCCTCCGGCCAGCGTACGATTACGTGATTCTCGATACAGCCGCCGGCGTCAGCCCTGAAACGATCTACCCACTCCGGCTGTCCGATGCGGTGGTTATTGTCTCAACCCCGCGGGTGGCCTCGATCCGTGATGCAAAAAAGACAATCGAGTTAGCTAACCGCGTTAACGGAACAGTCGCCGGAGTGATTTTCAACCGCGCTGGCTCGGGTCGCGCGCCGCCGCCTGAACGGCTGGCTGCGTTTCTCGAAACCACTCTGATCGGCGCGATTCCGGAGGATGATACGGTTGCTGCGGCCCAAGATATGAGCGAACCGGTCACGACATTCGATCCGAGTAGTGACGCCGCAGCCGCGTTCCACAAGATCGCCGACGCACTTGTCCTTGGCAGCGAGCCAACCGAGGAGGATGACGACAACGTCCTCGGCATGGGCGGGTTTGCGGATCTCCAAAACGCCGAGGAGATCGTCAAAAGCGCGGCCGAAGCCGATCCGGATGGGATGGACGGGACAACAAAGCCACTTGAATCCGATGAGTTGACAACCGGCGATCCCGACGAACACGGCTTTGAGTTTGTGAAACGAACTGGCGAGTGACTGTTTGGGAAACTCAGTCGTCGCCGGCAGCCGCCTGAATATCCGAGACAATATCCGGATTCCGGAGCGTACTCGTATCGCCAAGCTCGTCGCCGTTAGCGATGTTTTCGAGGAGGCGACGCATGATCTTGCCGGATCGGGTTTTCGGGAGTTCCGGGGTGAAGATCACTGATTCAGGCCGGGCGATTGGGCCGATTGCCTCCTCAACGCCAGCGATGATTCGCTCGCGGAGATCCTCAGTATCGTCGTAGCCGTCTTCAGTGATGACGTATGCGTAGACGGCTTCGCCCTTGATTTCGTGGTTGCCGCCGACAACAGCGGCTTCAGCAACGCCTTCGACGCCGACGATGGCGGATTCGATCTCCATCGTTCCCAGTCGGTGGCCCGAAACGTTCAGCACATCATCGACGCGGCCCAAGACCGTTATGTAGCCATCGCTGTCGAGTTTCGCACCGTCTTCGGGGAAATAGACCCAATCAGCCGAGTCGTCGCTGTGAACATCGGAGTACTCCCGCCAGTACTCGTTGATGAATCGGTCGTCGTTGTTATACAGCGTTCGCAACATTCCGGGCCACGGTTTGTTGACAACGAGGTGGCCGGCCTCACCCGCACCGACAGGATCGCCGCTTACATCAACCACATCCGCGCTCACCCCTGGAAGCGGTGGGCCTGCAGAGCCGGGTTTCATCTCGCCGATCGCCGGCAGTGTCGTGATCATCATGCCGCCGGTTTCGGTCTGCCACCAGGTATCGACAATCGGGCACGACTCATCACCAATGTGGGTGTAGTACCATTTCCAGGCCCGCGGGTTGATCGGCTCACCGACGGTACCAAGCAGGCGAAGCGAGGAGAGATCGTGGCTATCGGGGTAGGATTCACCCCATTTCATGAACGCCCGGATCGCTGTTGGTGCGGTGTAGAGTTGGTTCGCCTCATACTCTTCGATAATCTCCCACAGCCGATGGCGGTCAGGGTAGTCGGGCGTGCCCTCATACATCATCGTCGTCGTCCCAAGCGCGAGTGGGCCATAGACGATATAGGAGTGGCCGGTAATCCAGCCGATATCGGCCGCACAGAAGTAGGTATCCTCGGGTTTGATATCAAGGACGGCATGCGATGTCCAGGTAGCCCATGAGAGATAGCCGCCCGTTGTGTGTTTGACACCTTTTGGCTCGCCAGTTGTCCCGGAAGTGTACATGAGAAATAGCATATCCTCGGCGTTGCGAGCGACCGGGTCGACTGTTTCGCCGTCGTGGTCGGCAACGAGATCAGCATAGCTGTGGTGGCTTGTGCGGGCGTGATCAAAGGAGTCAGCCGTAGGGAGGCGGTCGACAACGACTGTGTCAGTTTCGTGGTCGACAGCAGCAAGTCCGGATTTTGCTTTCGCAAAATGATCGAGTGGGTCGCCACGGCGGTAGTAGCCATCGCAGGTAATCAGATACGCGGAGTCGGCAGCGTTCATCCGGGTGGCAAGGGCCTCAGCCGAAAAGCCAGCGAAGACAACCGAGTGGGGCGCGCCGAGTCGCGCACAGGCCAACATGGCAATCGGTAGCTCTGGAATCATCGGTAGATACATCGTCACTACGTCGTCTTCGGTAACGCCGAGATCGCGCAGCCCGGCTGCAAACTCGTTGACCTCGCGGTGGAGTTCCTGATAGGTGTAGCTGCGGTTTGCTTCATCGGTCGGCTCGCCGATCCACTCGATTGCGGTCTCATCAGCGCGCTCCGGGAGATGGCGATCCAGACAGTTGGCGGCGGCGTTCAACTCCCCGTCAGCAAACCACTCATAAAACGGTGGGTTGCTGTCATCAAGCACCTCGGTGTAGGGTGTCTCCCACGCAAGCAGGTCGGCGGCGGCGCTCCAGCAGTCTGGCCAGTTGGTTTCGAACTCCTCGTAGATCGCGGGATCGGAGACGTTTGCCTGTTCGACGAACGCCTCGGGTGGCTCAAAACTGTCCTGTTCGGCAAGCCGGGCTTCGAGTTCAACAGTTGGATCAGACATCGGGTGCGTTGTTGGTGGTGATAAACCATGATAAATCTATGCCATAAAAACGGGCACGGAAGATAGTAGCAACTCATAATAACCCTCATTGTAAATATTTAATAGAACTGCCGACCCCGCGGTGTCGACACCGTTGATGTGGTCGAGTACTAGCTATGACCGAACGACATCAACGAATCCAAGCACTCTACGAGATTGCGCTCTCGATTGGGCCGAAAGAGAGTCTCGAAGAGACAGCCGACAGCGGGCTAGAGGGCTATTTGCGAAAGCTCAACTGCTCGGTTGGGGCCGTGCTTCACGAAGAAGGTGGAGAGTACGAGACGGTAACGACAATTCCAGAAACAGCCGCGACCAGTGAGTTGTTGACGGCGGCGATTGAGCGAGCGAAAACGCTTGCTGAGGATGAAGGGCTTCCAATCACCGAAGAACCAACCGCCGGCAGCTGTTTCCATCTCCTTTCACTCCCGGATTTCGGGCTGTTGGTGTTAGGCAAACAGGGTGGAGAGATTGAGCCAGCAACGCTGACAGCGTTGTCATCGCTCAACGAGAAGCTGGCCGAAGCCTGCCAAAGCAAGCTGGTGGAACGACAGCTTCGCAAAGAGCGCACCCGGATGGAGGCGGTGTTCGATGCGATTCCAGAGCCGCTGGCGAACACCGTCGTTTCGGATGGCACCGAACGCATCATCGCAAGCAACGACCAGTTCGATGCTACATTTGGCGACCCCGAAACACACGGACGAGAGATTGCGACACTCACCGACCACAGCCAACGACGACCGGTTGAGACAGTTGGGAGAGACCAACAGATCACCACCGAAACAACATGCCAGACAAAAGCTGGCCCCAGAGAGTTTCTGTTCCACAGCGTTCCCGTAACGGGAGCACATACAGCCGAATACATCCAACTCTACGTCGATATTACGGAGCAAAAACAGCGAGAACAGGAGCTACAACGGTATGAGCGCCTTGTCGAAAATCTCCCTATCGGTGTCTATCGGACAACCCCCGGCCCAGATGGGGAGTTTCGGCTGGTCAATCAGGGGCTTGTCGAAATCTTTGGTGCCGATTCGAAAGCCTACTTTGCGGATCGGCCAGTGAGCGATATCTACGTCAACCCCGACAAGCGGGCAGAGTTCAGCGCTCGGCTGCTGGATGAACGAGCTGTTGATGGGGTTGAAATCCAGTTCGAGACAGCTGCCGGAAACCAGATTTGGGGGACAGTATCGGGAATCGTCACCGAAGACGAGGGTGAAACCGTCTTTGAGTTGGCACTACAGGATATCACTGCCCGCAAAGAGCGTGACCAACAGCTCAACGTCTTAAATCGGGTGTTGCGACACAATCTTCGAAACGCGATCAACGTGATCGAGGGCAACACCGAACTGCTTGCAGACGCAGTCGAAGGTGAGCAGTTGCAATCGTGTGTCAGCGGTATCGACCAACGAGTCTCGAATCTCAAACAGCTCAGCGAGAAAGCAGTGAAGGTGCGGTCTGTGTTCGAGCATGGCCGCTCAATCAGTACTATCTGCAACGTTAAGGCACTCCTCATGCGGGTTGGGCGTGAGTTTGAGGAGCGACATCCCGACGCACGCGTTGTGGTCGACAGCGTTGATGAGCTAACCGTCGTCGCGGATTTCCGGCTCAAACTCGCGTTGAGTGAGTTGGTCACAAACGCAGTCGTCCACAACGACCAGCCGAATCCAGAGGTTCGGCTCACTGCTGGGCCGTCGTCGTCCAAACCAAGCGATGAGTGGGTTGATATCGTTGTCAGCGACGACGGACCGGGCATCCCTGAAACCGAACGAAAGGCGATAGAGACCGGCGAAGAGACACCCTTGCAGCACGGCACTGGGTTAGGACTATGGCTGGTGTACTGGGCGATTTCGCTGCTTGGCGGTGAGATATCGATTGCCGACAACACCGCAGGCACACAGATTACGTTGACACTGCCGCGAACCA
>OBKM01001335.1_pt1 | contig 10113 bp, 8 predicted proteins | sample 1519691 | NCBI WGS metagenome assembly OBKM01 (sample SAMEA37050418, study PRJEB22526) | metagenome | biome: saline pan; feature: lake; material: water | place: Egypt | collected 2015 | depth 0.5 m
TCGGCTTCCTCCCACGACTAAAGTCGTGGGTTTCCGCCTTGAATCTCTATGAACACGACGCCGATATGGATGAGTATATTTAACATGGTAACGGCAGTACCGCTACCAGCCCCCTCCAATGTCATCGGCCGACGGGTCCCCGCGATTCGAGGATATCGACTGGGACAGACACGAAGACACCCGACGATACCTGACCGCCGAACGGGCGACGTTCCTCGTCGGTCTCGTCGCCGTCGCGACGCTCCGCGCGTCGGAAGCCGTCGCGAGCGTGCCGACGCTCTTCGAGGTCTGGCGACTCGAACGTATCGACTGGGTGTTCCTCCTCGCCGCGGTCGTCGTCCTCTCGTACGGCGTAGTTCCGCTACTTCGGGTCGCGCGGGATCGTCTCTCGCTCGCGGCGCTCACGCGATATCCCGCGGCGACGGTCGCCGCGGGGTTCGTGCTCGTGCTCACTGTCGTCGGCCTTGTCGGCCCGCTCCTCACCGGGTACGCTCCGCTTCGGTTCCAACACGCGTTCCACGCACCGGTCGGCTTCGCGAGCTCCGTCCCACCGAACGAATGCCTCGGCACAGAGACCGGCGATCCGTTCGAGCGACTCTGTCACGGCACGTGGGAGTACCCGCTTGGGACGAACGAGCGTGGCCATCCCTTGGGCTTTCTCCTGATCGAGGGTGCTCGCGTCGCCGTGTACGTCAGCGTCATCTCGCTGGCGTTCATCGTTCCGGTCGCCGCTGCCGTCGGCGTCGTTGCCGGGATCCGCGGCGGGATCGTCGACGACATCCTGAGCTCGTATGTTGATGTCCAGCTATGTCTCCCGGCCATTCTCGTCTACTTCATCGGATACGCGTACTGGGGCCCATCGTTGTTGTTGTTGCTCGCGACGTTCGGCGTGTTGAGCTGGGGTGGGATCGCCCGGCTGGTTCGCAGCGAGGTGATCCGTCGGCGTGAAGACGGGTACGTGCTCGTCGCACGCAGCCTCGGCGCGTCCGAGTCGTACATCGCTCGCAAACACGTTCTCCCGAACAGCACGAACACGCTCGTGCCCGCCGCATTCCAGCTGTTGGCTCTCTTCGTCCTCATCGAGGCCGGGGTCGCGTTTCTCGGGTTCCACCAGCTGGAGACGTACTCGTGGGGGTCGACGATCAGCGAATCGATCAATGCCGAGGTCGCGGGACAGCTCCAGAACCGGGCGGACGTACCGGCGTATCAGATATGGTGGGTGTCGGCGTTGCCGGCCGCGGCGCTGACGGGGACCCTGATCGCGTTCAAGACGCTCGGCGACGGCGTCCGCGACGCCCTCGACCCGCGGGGTGAACGATGACTGCTGATGGGGCCGATGACAACGCCCTGTTGTCGGTTCGCGATCTCCGGACCCACATCGACACCGGTGACGGCCAGCTCCACGCCGTCGACGGGGTCAGCTTCGACGTCGCCGCGGGAGAGACCGTGTGTCTCGTCGGCGAGTCGGGAAGCGGAAAGAGCGTCACCTGTGAGTCGATAACCGGTCTCGTCCCCTCGCCGCCGGTCGACGTCGTCGGTGGCTCGGCGACGTTCGACGGCGAGCCGCTCCTCGGCCGCTCGGACCGGGAGCTCCGCGCCGTCAGGGGCGACCGGATCGCTCACGTCTTCCAGAACCCTCAGCGGGCGCTCGACCCCGTGTACACCGTCGGCGAACAGGTCGCCGAACCCGTGAGGATACACGGCACTCGAACCGAGGAGGCGCCACGCGACCGGGCGATCGAACTCCTCCGGCGCGTCGGCATCCCCCGAGCGAGCGAGCGGGTCGACGACTACCCCCACGAGTTCTCCGGCGGTATGCAACAACGGGTCGCGATCGCCATCGCGCTCGCTGCCGACCCCGACCTGGTCATCGCGGACGAACCGACGACGGCGGTCGACGTCACCGTCCAGGCGCGGCTCATCGACCTGTTCAGAGAGCTGACCGACGACGGGACTGCGCTCCTCCTCGTTACACACGACCTCCGCGTCACCGCGTCGCTCGCGGATCGCGTGCTCGTTATGTACGGCGGAACGATCCTCGAACGCGGCCCGGTCGGCGACGTGTTCTCGACGCCCGCCCATCCATACACACAGGCGCTGTTCGGTAGCTACGGGGAGCGTCAGGAGTCGGACACCGTCCGACCGGCACGGGGCGACGTTCCGACGGACGGCTGCCGGTTCCGCAGGGAGTGCCCACACGTGGTCGACGCCTGTGCCGGCGGTGACCAGCCGGCGTTTCATGCGGTCGAAGACGACCCGACACACGTCGCATCGTGTGTCCACTACGCGCCCGACGGCGATCCGTCGGCTATCCGCGCCGCGGCGGCCACATCGTCGCCGACGGCCGCGTCGTCGTCAAGAGCGTCGTCGTCGTCAAAAACTGAGTCGTCGCCAGACCGCGTGCAGTCATCGGATCCGACACGCGCTGACGACACCCGCCCGGGGGTGGATACGGATGAGTGACGACCCGTTGTTGGCCGTCCGCGACCTGGAAACCCATTACCCGATCACGAAGGGGTGGCTCCGCCGCGAGGTCGGCCGGGTACGTGCAGTCGATGGGATCTCCTTCGATCTCGCCCGCGGTGAAACGCTTGGGTTGGTCGGCGAGTCCGGCAGTGGCAAGACGACCGCTGCCCACTCGATACTGGGGATCGAGACGCCGACGGGCGGGGAGATACGGTTCGACGGGACACCGATCGAGGAGCGCTCAGGCGAGTCGCTACGCGCGTTCCGCAGACGGGTTCAACTCGTTGTTCAGGACCCGAACGACGCATTGAATCCACGGATGCCGATCGGGGAAGCGGTCGCCGAGCCGCTCGCGATCCACGGGTTCGATGACACGGAGCGCCGCCGGGGGATCGCCGAGGACCTCCTCGAACGAGTGGGGTTGTCGGCGGCAGATTACGACCGCTACCCCCACGAGTTCTCCGGGGGAGAAAAACAGCGGATCTCGATCGCCCGGGCGCTGATCGTGAACCCCGACCTCATCGTGGCGGACGAACCGACGAGCGCGCTCGACGCTCGCGTCCGGGCCGATGTCCTCGACCTCCTCGCCGACATCCGCCGCGAGTTCGACGTCGCGGTGCTGTTCATTAGTCACGATCTCGATGTCGTCCGCCGGTTCTGTGATCGGGTCGCGGTGATGTATCTCGGCGAAATCGTCGAGCGCGGCCCGACCGACGCGGTGTTCCGTGACCCGGATCATCCGTACACGCAGGTGCTCCGATCCTCCGTTCCGTCGCTCGATCCGGCGGATCGAACGCTCGGGCGACCGCTCACGGAGACGGTACCGGAGCCGAGCGACCCGCCCTCCGGCTGCCGGTTCCACCCGCGGTGTCCGGCCGTGATATCGCCGGACTCCATCGACCTCCCACGAGAGACGTGGCGATCGATCGCGGCGTTTCGGTTCACGGTCCAGACCGGCGAGCTCCCCCCCGCGGTTGCACCCGACCGCAACACCGCTATCTCCGTGGACGCCGTACGGGACGCGTTCGACCTCCCTGACTCCGTCCCAGACGACGAGGTCGACGAGACGCTCGACCGAGCAGCCGCCGCGATCGCCGACGGGGACGTCGCCCGCGCGGGCGACGTCCTGGACAGCGGTGTGCCGACACCGTGCGAGTCGACCACGCCAGACACGATCTCGCGCGACAACGGTCGAAGCGTTCAGTGTCTCCGCTTCGACTCGTCGGTTGACGCCGACCCGGTCGCTGACGACGGCTCACATCTCGGTGACGACTGACGGCGTCCAGGTCAGGCCAGTCGTCGTTGCCACCGGCCGTCACCGCTACCGCACGATGTGTACGGTCGTCTCGTCGGCCAGCCCTTTCGCGACTGAGTCGGGCGTATTCACCGACGCACCGATGGTGTACTCGCCGGGGGCCGCTGGCTCCCAGTCGGTATCGGTCACACGGAACATCTGATTCCAGCGCTTCTGGAACCGTTTGTACTCCCCGCGATCGAATTCGAAGTGGCCGGCCTCGTCCGGCGGATCACGAAGCGGGACGGCGGATGCCTCCACGTCGCCGTCGACGTTCCACGTCCAGAGCACCGGTGACGCCGTGGTGAGCGATACCGGAAACGGGACGCGGTTGCGCATCGTGACCGTGAACGGGATCGATTCGCCGACCTCGTACTCCGTGTCGGGGGTCGTCACGTCGACGGATACGAACCGGTGTCTGAGGCCGTGCGGGACGAGGAGATCACTGAGCGTCGAGGAGGGGACCGAGCGCAGCGCCTGGAGCTTCGTTTCCCGCTCGATCTCGTTCGGCGCGCCCGGATCGTCGTCGTCACGCCGTATCGCGCTCGACTCGTATATCCGTCGCATTGGCCACCCTACGTGGTCAAGAAAAATAAAGCGACGGGCACGAGCTATCGGCCTGCGTTCGACCGACTCCCGACCCCGTCAGTCGTCCGCGTTCCCGCGGTCTGCGCTGGCTTCCGCGGTCGGTGACGCGTCGCGGAACGTGTCCGTCGTCTCATCGAACCGGTCGTCGTATCGAATACACGCGATGTCGTGTTGCGGCCCAGTCGCATAGAACTCGGGGTGGTGCTCCGAGCACGGCGACGTGAACGACTCGTCGAGCTGTTCGGCGGCCGCCTCGATCCGGTCGTTGTGCAGCGCGTCGATCGCCTCCGTGACCATCGTTTCGGCGTCGGGGTCGCTGAGCGTCTCCGGGAGGTCGAACTCCGTTCGGACCATCTCGTGGAACACGCCCCGTGAGGCCTCGGTCGCTTCCGTCCGGCTACCGTCGGTCTCCTCCGCTATCTCCGCGGTCACGGCCTCTACCGTGTCCGCTTGCCGCGTCCGCAGCTTGAAATCCATGACCGACCGCCACGCTTCCTGTGTGAGGTCGTAGTCGCCGTCGCGGATCACCTTCGGACACCGCGTGTGGAACCGGCAACCCGAGGGCGGATCGAGCGGTGACGGCACCGTTCCGGTCAGGAATATCTGATCGCCCTCCCACAGCGGGTCGGGTTCGGGGATCGCCGAAAGCAACGCCTCCGAGTAGGGGTGGTACGGCGGTTCGAACACGTCCCGCGTCGCCCCTATCTCGGCGATCTCGCCGAGGTACATGACGGCGATCCGATCGGAGATGTGCTCGACGACGCTGAGGTCGTGTGCGATGAAGATATACGACAGCCCGAACTCCTCTTGAAGGTCCTCCAACAGGTTGAGGATCTGTGCCTGGACGCTCACGTCCAGTGCCGACACGGGCTCGTCACAGACGATCACTTCGGGGTCGACGGCGAGCGCCCGTGCGATACCGATCCGCTGCCGCTGGCCGCCGGAGAACTCGTGTGGGTACCGGTTTGCGTGGCTCGCGTTCAACCCAACCGTCTCCAACAGCTCGTAGATGCGCTCCTTCCGCTCCTCGCCGGCGGCGATCCCGTGGATATCGAGCGGCTCGCCGATGATGTCGCCAACGGTGAGCCGCGGGTTCAGACTCGAGAACGGGTCCTGGAAGATGTACTGGATGTCCTTGCGGACGTCTCGTAGCTCCGAGCTCGAGAACTCGGTCAGGTCTTCTCCTTTGAAGTACACCGAGCCGCCGGTCGGCTCGATGAGCCGGAGCATGCTCCGACCGAGAGACGTCTTGCCGCAGCCGGACTCGCCGACGACCCCGAGCGTCTCGCCCTCGTGTAGCTCAAGGTCGACGCCATCGACCGCCTTCACCCACTGTGACCGACCGAAGAGTTTGTCGATGAACCCGCCGGTCGAATCGTAGTACTTCTCGAGCCCGTCGACTTCGAGGATCGGTTCCCCGCGATCACTCACGGGAACCACCCTCTACAAACTGCTGGACCGTCTCGTCTACCGGTCCGTCTACCTCGACCGTGTAATCGAGACCCCTCGAGAGGCCTTCCGTGTATTCGATGCACGCGGCCGCACGCTCCGTCTCGATGCCGGCGTCACGATCGGTTTCGAGATCGACCAGTGGTGGTTCCGTCCGCGTACACTTCTCCTCGGCGAACGGACACCGGGGATGGAAACTACATCCAGAGGGAAGCTCGACGAGGTCGGGCATCGTCCCCGGGATCGTCTGGAGACGGTCGCGCGGATCCCCCACCCGTGGGATCGAGCTCATCAACCCGACCGTGTACGGGTGTTTCGGGTCGTAGTACAGCTCCTCGACCGGCGCCTTCTCGACCGGCTTCCCGGCGTACATGACCATCACGCGGTCACACACCTGTGCGATCACGCCGAGGTCGTGGGTGATGAGTTGGATCGCGACGTCGAAGTCGTCCGCGAGCTCGCTGAGTTCGTCGAGGATCTGTGCCTCGATAGTAACGTCGAGCGCCGTCGTCGGTTCGTCCGCCACGATGAGGTCGGGATCACACGACAGCGCCATCGCGATGATCGCCCGCTGTTGCATCCCACCGGAGAACTCGTGCGGGTAGTCCGAGAACCGCTCTTCGGCCTCCGGGATCCCCACTCGGTCGAGGAGCTGGATCGTCCTGTCTCGCGCCTCCGCCGAGCTGTACCCCATGTGGTGTTCGATCGCCTCGGCGATCTGTTCGCCGACGGAGTACACCGGATTCAACGCGGTCTGGGCGTCTTGGAAGATCATCGCGATCTCGTTGCCCCGGATCGACCGGACCTCGTCTTCGGACATCTCGAGGAGGTTCTCGCCTTTGAACCGGACCTCGCCGCTCTCGATCCGGCCGGGACTCTCGATGAGTCGGAGCACGGACAGCGCGGTGACGCTTTTCCCGGCCCCGCTTTCACCGACCACGCCGAACTTCTCGCCGCTGTCGATCCGATACGAGAGTCCGTCGACGGCGGTGACGACTCCCTCCTGTGTGTAGAACCTGACCGTCAGGTCTTCCACTTCGAGGAGGGCCATCAGTCGTCACCCCCACGGCCGACACCCGTCTCCTGTGCGTCCAACGCGTCGTTGATACCGTCGCCGATCATGTTCATCGCCATCACGAACGTGAAGATCGCCATTCCGGGATACACCGTTGCCCACCAGGGGATCTGTCCACCCGGCCCCTGAATGAGTGTCTCTCTCGTCTCGTCGAGCATCGTTCCCCACTCGGCGGTGCTCGGGTCCATTCCGAGGCCCAAGAACCCGAGCGCGGCGACGCCGATAACAACGCTACCGATATTGAGCGACGCTAACACGATAAGCGGCGGCATCGCGTTCGGCGCGATGTGTCTGAACACGACCGAGCGGTCGCGCGCGCCGAGCGCTTTGGCCGCCATAACGTACTCGTTCTCCTTGATCTTCAACACCTCTCCCCGGACGAGCCGGCCGTAGCCGGCCCAGCCGAAGAGGCTGAACGCCAACACGAGCTGCCAGTAACCGCCGCCGAGAATGGCGACGATGATGAGCGCCAGGATCAGGCCGGGGAACGCGAAGATGGTGTCGACGATCCGCATCATCACTTCGTCGACGTTCCCGCCGTAGTAGCCCGAAATCGCGCCGTAGATCAGCCCGAACGATGCCGTCAGCCCGACGACGATGAACCCGATAGAGATGCTGTACCGACCACCCACGAGGATCCGGGAGAACAAGTCACGCCCGGAGCCATCGATTCCCATCGGGTACTGCCAGGACGGTGAGTCGTAGATCCCGACGTTCGGGTCGACGGTGAAGTAGATGATCGTCGTCGGGTCGTACGGTGCCAGCGAGAACGGCTGGACGACGTATCCCCCGATCTCGACCGGTCGCGCGAAGATCGCCACCAGTGCCATCAGTACCACGATGACCACTGCGCCCATCGCCGATCGGTTACGCATGAACCGCTTGAGGCCACGTCGCCATCGGCTCACCGTCTCGCCGCTCGTCTCACCCGTCCAGTCGGAGAGCGGTTCCCGGTTTCGGACGCGGTCCGCGTCGAATCCTGAGATACGGATCCGACCTCGTTCGTCGGTAGGGTTCTCGGTGTCAGTCATATCTGATCCTCGGATCGAGTGCGGCGTACAGGATGTCTGCAACTAGGTTCGCCAGAATCACGAAGAACCCGGTGAACAAGGTGATCGCCATCACGACGTTTATTTCACGCTGGTCGATCGCCCCGATGAATTCACGGCCGAGACCCGGCCAGTTGAACACGACCTCGACGACGACCGAGCCAGCAACTATCCCAGCGGTGAGCGTGGCAGCGAGCGTCACGACGGAGATGAGCGAGTTCCGAAGGACGTGTTTGAACACGACCGTACGCTCCGGGAGCCCTTTGGCTCGGGCTGCCGTAACGTACTCTTTGTTCAGCTCCTCAGCCATCGACGTCCGCATGACACGCATGATGCTCGCGGCCGCTGCCGTTCCGATCGTGATCCCCGGTAAGATGAGATACCAGAGCATCTCGGGGTGATACAGCGGAAGCCGTGACGGCGGCAACACCGGGAACAGACCGACGTACAGCGAGAACACGAGGATCAGCATGAGCCCGAGCCAGAAGTTCGGGATCGAGATGCCGGACAGGGCGATAAAGCGGCTCACCGTGTCGCCGAGACGGTCCTTGTTGACCGCCGCGTAGATCCCAGTCGGGATCGCGACGACGAGCGCGAACACCCAGCCGAAGATGCCGAGCGCGATAGTCTCGGGCAGCCGCCGCCAGACGATGGCGGAGACGTCACGCCCGGTCCGCAGCTCCTGGCCGAAGTCGCCGACCATCACGTTCGTGATCCACGTGAAGTACTGCTCGTACACGGGGCCGGACAGTCCCCATCGTTCTCTGAGCTGTGCCTCCTCGGCCGCAGAGACGTCCGGGTTCAACGCGACCAGCTGTGAAACCGGGTCACCGGGCGTCAGATGGAACAGTCCGAACGTGATCACCGACACGCCGAACAGGATCGGAATCACCGATAGTACGCGTTTCAGTATGAAACGTTGGAGGCTCATCGTCGCTGGGTCACCGTGGTGGGGTCATTGGTAAATGATGGGTGGGTTGGCTGCCTGTCCGGTCGGAAAGAGAACGTCCCGCCGACCGCGGTTCGGTCGGTGCTTACTCAGCGTGGTCTTCCGCGACCTGCTCGAGCAGCTCTTCTGCTTGTTCCGGATCGTACTCGTTCGTCGGCCGGATCTCGTCTTCGAGCGCGTCATGGTCGACCGTCCCGGAACCGTGCGCCAGTTCGGGGAGGTCGGTCCAGGCGGGACGGCCCCAGCCGTTCAACACGTTGTCGACGATCTGCTGGCGCGGGACGAGGTGGTTGATCGCTTGCCGGACGCGGCGGTCGTCGAACGGTTCGACGTCAACCGGGTACTGGATGTACTCGTACCCGCCGGTTTCGACGCCATGGACGAGGTACCCGTCGTCGGCGTCGAAGTCGTCGAGCGTCCCAGTCGCGAGTCCGTACGTGATGTCGATCTCGTCGTTCTGGAGTGCACCCGAGCGCGTCGCGTCGTCAGGGACGACCTCCAGCTCGATGGCGTCGATGACGGGTCCGTCGGGGAACTCCGCGGAGCCGTCGAACCAGCTGAACGCCTCCTCGACGCCCTTCTGTTCGACCCAGTAGTTGTCGAACTTCTCGACCTCGTAGAACTGTTCGTCCTCGAACTCGTCGAACTCGTACGGACCAGTCCCGATCGGGATGTTCCCTTCGCGCGGGTCGAGTTCCCCCTTCTCGATCTCGTCGAGCTGGCTGGAGTTGAGAATGAGGAGTCCGGGCAGCTCCCGGTCGCCCTCGGCGTCCGGAACCTGTGCGTACATGTCGACGGTGTACTCGTCGACTTCGATCACAGCCAGCACCGAGTCGTACGTCTGCGGGGCGACCTGGGAGTCCTCCGCGTACTCGTAGGTCGCGACGACGTCCTCGGCGGTGAGCTCGTCGCCGTTGTGGAACTCGACGCCTTCCTGTAGCTCGTAGCGGAAGTGCATCCCGTAGGTGCCGTCCTCGGCCGCCTCACGAGCGTCTTCGTGGGTGAGGATGTCGACTTCGCCGTCCTCGGCGTCGCCCGTAATGATGGCGTAGTCGTCGACGGGCACACCGTCCTCCGTCGCCTCGACGGTCCGCATGTACTCGTCGTACACGGAGCGGTCAACGTCCTGAACGTCGAGCAGTTCGAAGTCCTCGGCGAGCCACGGGTAGATGTTCCCCTCGGAGTCGGTGGCGGTGAGTCCCTCGAAGATGAAGCCCTGCGCCATCGTCGACGTCGTGTCGCT
>OBKM01001336.1_pt1 | contig 10103 bp, 8 predicted proteins | sample 1519691 | NCBI WGS metagenome assembly OBKM01 (sample SAMEA37050418, study PRJEB22526) | metagenome | biome: saline pan; feature: lake; material: water | place: Egypt | collected 2015 | depth 0.5 m
GGACGTCGACGACTGCGGCCGCGAGCGACGCGACCAGCAGGTCCCGGGCCTCGTTCGCGAGCGTCCCCGCATCGGGGCGGGCGGGATCGACTGCGAGGATCGTCGCTGCGTCGGTGACGGTCAGTACGGGAGACTCGCCGTCGAGGAGAGAGGCGAGTGTCTGGGTGTCGACATCGGTCGCGTCCTCGACGTGCTCGCGGCCGTGGTCGCGGACGGTAGCTGCGAGCTGTGCCTCGTACGCCGTTCGTAGCTGCGCTGGCGTCGCACCTGCCGGATCGATCTCGGCGTCGCGGTCGGGCGCGCTGATACTCCCTCTGAGCACATCGGGGGTACGCGGGCCACCTACAAGATACTCCGGGCCAGCGACTGTACCGTCAGTCCGGCCCAGGGCTCGGCCATCCCGGCGACTCCTCCGTCCGGTAGCCGTCGACGTCGCCCACGCCCCGTGGGCCGGCGGGAACGGCGACGACGACGTCGACCCGGGATTCGAACGAGATCCGTGTCGACCGCCCGAGCCGCTCCGGCGAGCCGTCGCCGGTGACGTCGACGCGGGCGGGGGTCCCGTCGCGGACGTAGACGAACTCGGCGCCCGGTCGATCGGGTGCGCCGTAGGGAGCCCGGACCGTGAACCGTGGATAGGTCGCCCTGAGCTCGACCTCCCAGTAGTTTGCCGTGACGACCCACGGTAGCGGCGGCGTGAGTACTGGGACCCCCTGTGGAAGCGTGCTCAACGTGTGCCCAAGCAGTCGCTCTGCAGTCCGATTGGCGACGGCCTCGACGCCGTCTGCGATAATCTCTTCGACCCGGTCGCGAGCGAACTCTTCGACGGCGTTGTCGGTCGCCTCGACCAGTGAGACGCGCTGTCGTGTGGCCGTGTCGAGTCGGGCTGCTTCGATCTCTGCCTCGATCTCGAGCGTGAGCCGATCGAGCACGGCCTCCGGTAGCTGCCCTCCCCACCGATCTGTCGTCGCCGCGACGATCGCGTCGGCCGCTGAGCCGTTCGCGAACGCGAGAGCTTCCTGGTCGGGCTCGTCCCAGTCGGCCAGAGCCGTCGAGACGACCGACTGGCGGGACTCGGGCGTCCCGAGGTCGTACTCCGCGAGGGTCGTTCGCGCCACGCTCCTGAGGTGATCGGTCCCCGCATCGACCTCCTCCTGCAGTGCCTCGCGGTTCTGGGCGAGATATTCGGTCACATCGGGATCCTGCCCGATACTGAACGTCCCTTGTCCGATACTGACCGTCTCGTTCTGGTCGGTCTGTACGCTGTCGGTGGTCTGTCTCGCGGCTTGGAGCACCTCGGCACCGACGCGTAGCTCCGTCCGCTCGGGGCCGAACAACAGCCGCGTGAGCGTGCTGGCGACGTCACCGTACGGGACTGCAACCAGGTTCTCGTTGCGGACCGCGAGCGGGTACCACCGCCGGTCGTCGGGAAGTTCGGGCACGACGTCGCTCGCGACCGCCCCTCGTGGCAGATACGACGGGCTCGCAGCGACACGCATCGGTACGGTCGTCTCGTTTGCCGGTGCAGTCTGGGGTCGCTGTGTTGCAGACAGTCCGGCGGTCATGTTCGCATAGGCACCGGGCGGAAGCTCGTCCGCGAGACGCTCGCCGTCCTGTCGGTGTTCGACCGCCTGCGCCTCGAGCCAGGTCTCGACCCACTCGAGGTACGCCGCCCTGACGGCCGTGCGTGCCCGGTCGGCGACGGTCTCGTAGCTGTCTGGGTCTCGGATCCACGCCGATCGTCGCTCGCGGAGCTGCTCTGCGAGCTGTTTCGGTGGGTTCACCTGGTAGGTGCCGACGAGTCCTCGCGGGTTGCTCGTGGAGACGTTTGCCACCTGTTGTCTCAGCTCGACCAGGTCGGTGTACAGCTCCTCGAGCAGTGGCTCTGGATACTCGCCTTGAATCTCGATCGGCTCGGTGTCGATCGTCCCGGTTACCGCTTGCATCGCGAGCTCGTCGGGGCCGCCTCGGCCCTCGATCAGCCGCTCGCGAGCGCGATCCGGGACGTCCCCCAAGTTCGGACCACCGTACGGTCCGGGGGATTCGTAGACTGTCTCGACCGGCGCGGCCGGAGCCGGCCCGAGTGCGTGCCGTCCGAGCACAGCGAGATCGACCGCGTAGGTCGTGGTGACTGTCTCTCGGGTCGTCCGGTTGCCCTGCGGCGTCTGGTAGCGCGTAACGGTGGTCCGCTCACGTTCGACCGTCCGTGCGTAACTGGCGTGGGTTGTCCAGCCACGCTCCGTTGGGGGTGTCGACGTCGTTCGGTCGCTGACGGAGATGTCCGTGGTCGTCTGGCTGCTCAGTACCGACCAGCTTGCAGACGGCGCCCCGGTCGTCTCTCGGCTGCGCTCGAGTGTCCGAACCGACGCGGCGATGCGGGCCGTCTCGGTGAACGTCCGGTCGACGGCGCTAGTGAAGTCGTACGGCGGAACTGTCAGGTTCTCGTTGGTGGATCCGAACGCGTCTAGTGCCGTGCGGACGTGCGAGCCAGCGCTTCCCGAAGGGACGCCTACGCTCGCGTCGTCGCCGTCTGTATCGCCTGGTGGAGCACCCGTCTCGCCGAGAAAGGCCAAAAACACCCGTCCAGCGCTGTCGTTGACACCGGTCGTGACCGCGTCGTGGGGCGACGGGTACGTTTCGGTGGGGGCGAGTTCGGCCAGCTTGTCCTCGGGCGCTCGGGTGAGTCCGGCGTACTCGCGTGCGGCTTCGAGGTGATCGACCGCGTCGTGGTCGATGCCAGCGAGTAGGTCGGTGATCCCCGTCTCGAGTGCTGCGTCCCGGAGCGCCGCCCGCCCGACGGGGTCGCTGTGCCCGAACACCGACCGTTGGATGTCGAACAGCGCTCGGTTGGCAAACAGCTCGACGTGCCGGTTCGCGACGACGGCCTGTATCGGTGCGCCACCGTACTGTGCGTACCCCCGGGCGAACGCCGCGAGGTGGAGCTGGGCGCTCAGCCGACGGGTGAGTCCGGGATCGGTGATACCGGCTTCGAGCTGACGTTCGAACTCCGCGACCCGATCGCGGACGACCAGCACCGGCGAGTCGACGACGACCGTCGGCGCGATCGTCCGGCTGGCGACGGTCTGGCCGTCTCGGCTCGCGGTGAGGGTGACGTTGGCCAGTTCGACGCGGAGCTTCGACTCGTTCTCGCCGGCGCGTGCAACCGTGACGTCGTCGCGCGCCGCTCGTAGCTCCGCGGGTGTCGTCGTCTCCCGCATCGACACCGACAGAGACAGCTCGTCTCGTGACGCTTCGAGTCCGTCGAGGTGCTCGCGGGCCTGGACGAACAGCCGTACCTTGAGCCCGTCGGTGAACGCTGATTCCGGCCTGATCGCCGCTCCCATCGGCGTATCTGCCGGCTCGGTAACCGGCGAGGCGGCTGCCTCGTGTGCCGCCGTCAGGGCTGCCTCCCGGAGCGCGGTCTGGGTCTCGGCGGCGAGTCGATCGAGTTCGCGGTCGACTGCCGGCTCGGACGGCGTGGGGGCGTGAGTCGTCGTCACGATACCGATCGTCGCGACAAGCACCAGTACTCCGATGAGTGCAAACGGCACCCGTCCACGGTCGGTCATACAGACCACCGCCGGACGGTTAGCCACACTGTCCCCTGAGTCGTGGCCGTCGCGGCCGCCGCTGGCGTTTCGAACCGCGTTCGCAGGTCGGCTCTGAGCCGGTCAGCGAGTGCGGCGGTGGCGGCTCTGTTGAGCTGACCGATCTCGGCGGCGAGCAGGCGGTCTGTCACCTGCTCACCGGACAGCACCCGATACCGGTGGACAGCTGCCGCGGTGATCCCGGCATCGCCGAGGACGAACTCGCCGCTCGTCCGAACCAGCGTGGCGTCGACGATCTCCGCCGCGAGCTCGTCGGCGAGCTCACGGTAGCTCTCCGTGGCGGACTCCTCGGGACCGGCCGCTCCCACCGGAACGGTTAGCGTCGCCGTCTGGACGTCGGCGCGTGCCGGCGGCTTCTCCCCGATCAGGATCGTACCGTTGATCGGCGCATCGGGATACGGTCGCCACCGAGCGGTCACCGAGGTGCGCGGTGGGAGCGTCGGAGCCACCCTCTCTCTGACCGTCGTCCGGAACCCGCTGGTCTCGGGGGCCAACGGGGTTCCCTCGACGGTCGTGTTTGCGATGGCCGCCCTGGCGATCATCCCCGCGAGCGTTCCGTGGCGGTGCCGATCGTCGAGCCAGTCCGCCCGCTCGGCAAACCGGGCCTCGAGTCGCGTCGCGTCGAGGGCTGTCCCCAGACGCTCGGTCTCGAGGCGATACTCGAGGTCGACGGTCGTCGTCGCAAGCACCGACGCCGTCTCATCGACCGTCCGATCCTGGGGCGGATCGCCCCCGGCGCTCGACAGCGACAGGGTTACCACCGCCGCCGAGAGCAACAGCAGACAGACCGTCACGTCGAAAACGGTACTGATTGCTCTCATCGCCACGCCCGGAGTTCGAGCCGTCCCGGCCGGATCACGCCGGGGTCGGTTCGCACGCCGATCCGTCGGCTCGCCGTCGTCGTCTCGTCGTGTGGCGGATCTGGCCCGACGGTGATCGTGCGTCCGTCGACGGCGAGTGTGACGTTTGCGTCCCACCCCGAGGGGACCGCCTCAAGAGCCCCGTCGAGTCGATCCGGCGCGAGGACCCCCGCAGTCCCGGCGCGGTCTGTCACCCGGTCGATCGCGATCTCGACGGTCTCACGCTCCTCGCCGGTCCCGGTGACGTCCTCGAGTACGCCGGCGTACAGTCCGATCGCGACGCCGACTGTCGCGACGGCGACGATCGCCGCGAGCGGCTCGACCTGTGCCCGCCTATCCGACCAGCGTCGCATCGACATCCCCCCACGTGACGTGGCGAACGGTGAGTCTGTCCGGTGCCGGCTGCCAGTCAACGAGCTGCTGTCGCTCGTGTTCGACCGCACGCGCGAAGGCGGCAGAACTCTCGAAGATCGCCCGCGGCGAACGACCTTCGAGCACCTCACGTATCGGCGACGCGTCGCCGACCGGCGTGACTGGCCCGTATCTGAAGGTCGCGTGCGATCGGCCACCCTCAGTCCGGAGCCCGATCTGGTGTCGCGTCACCCTGTACTCGGTCGCCTCGATCGCTACTGTCGCGCGTGCGTCGTGTGGACTCGTTGCGACCCGATCGACCGTATCGGCGACCGGAGCGGTGGTCGGCGGCGCAGCAGCGGGCAAGGCGAGAACGGTCCCGGCGGCTGCGAGACTCGCGGCAGCGACGCCGAGCCACGCGTACCACGCGTCGATCGATGTCTCGAACACGGTGGCTGTGGGTCCGGGTTCCCGGATAAATCTCCGCCCGGTCACAGTCAGACGATCGCCCCGCCGATGAGATACGAGCAAAGAAACACCGTGGTCGCCGCGGTCAACGATCGTCCGACGCGGTAGCCGACGAGGCCCCGATCGAGACCTCTCGTCAGCCCCGTCGCGAGCGTCGGGAGTATCACGGCGAGAGCGAGCACGTACCATCCGACGACAGCCTCGAGTCCGGCGAGCTCCGCGGAAGCGAGGGCGCCAGTCTCGACTTCCTCGCTCAGCGCGACCGTGGTTCCGGCGATAAGCGGTGCAAACACCGCGCCAGTGCTGTGTAGCGTCCGACAGACGTAGGCCAGCTGGTGGCGAGCCTCGCGCTCGATCGTCTCGAGTTCGTCTACGTGGTCGGCAAGCGAGAGCACTGCGTCTCCCGCGGGCGGCCCCTCGGTTGCGGCGAGCACGACCGCCCGAAGCCCGCCCGCGATCCGCACACTCGGGAGCTGTCGGGTGTCGAGCAGCGTCTCGCTTGTCGGATCGCCGAGTTGTTGCTGTCTGCGGATCGCGTCGCCGAGCAGCTCCCCGAGCGGCCCGTCCAGCGCCGCGGCGACGTCGCGGACGGCCCGTTCGGCCGGGACACCCTCTGCCACCTGTCGTCCGATCAGCGATAGCGCCTCCGGAAGCGCGTACTCGGCCGCCTCGATCCGATCGTATGCCTGCACGACCGGTCGGAGCCAGACGGTCAACGCGACGCCACAGCCCACTCCGGCTGCCGCGACCGCTCCCAGCGGCGCCGTTCCGACGGCCGTCCCGCCCCACCAGGCCACCCCAGCCGACAGTCCGCCGGCGAGGAGGCTCGCGTACGGACGATCGGTGACCGACCCGCGCACCGCCTCCAGTGCTGGCGGCGGAAAGGCGACCGGCCGGCGAGCAACGAGTCGCACGGACACCGCCGCGATGCCGCCCGGAAGGACGACACCGTAGAGAACGGATACCGACCACAGAGAGACGCCGAGCCCCGCGGTCGCGGCGGCCGGTACCAACGCGACGACCGCCGTCGGCAGGAGGACGCCAAACGCGTACAGAGCTGTCACGGGTCCGCGAGCTGTGGCTGCAAACGACTGCATTCGCTCGCTCGTTCCCTCGAGGACCGTCGTGAGCGCTCGGTCGAGGACCCCCTCGCGTCTGTGTTCGGGAACCGACTGGGCCGCACGGACCAGCTCGAGCGCACGTCCCAGCGATGGGAACCACTCTCCCCAGGTATCTTCGAGTGTCGCAAGTCCCGACCGCTCCGTGTGACGCGTCCGACGGTGGTGTCTCCCGAGGCTCGCGGCGAGGCGTCCGTTTCCGGTCCGAGCGGCGAAGGCAGCGGCACGCTCGGGTGACGGCGACAGTCGCATCCGCATGACGATCCGGGCAACCAGGTTCGGCGCCGCTCCGAGTGATCGCGTCCGGATGGCCCGGGCCTTGACCCGCGGGTACGTGTGGATCGCGTGGACGACAAGCAGGGTACAGGTTACAGTACAGAGTGTCGCAGCGACCCGGTGGGTCGAGGTCGCTGCTGTCGCTACGACCCCGACGGCGGCGATCAGCCCGCCGGCCCCGTAGCCTGCCCTGACGATTCGCTCTGGGTCGTGGTCCCAGTCGAGAAACGCAACCGCACGCTCAAGCTCCTCGGTAGCCGTAACCTGCCAGGGGTACAAACTGGCGAGCAATCTCGTCGCGGCCTCTCCGGACATCGTCTTACCCGGTGCTGTCTGCCCGGACCGCCGGCGTCTCGGTGCGTCCCTGTTCGGACAGCGTCTCGGCGGTCTGGCTCCGCTCTGTGAGCCGGTCCCGGATGTCTGCGTAGCGCTCTGCCGGTCCGGCGAGTGCCGCGAGGAACCGACTGTTCCCGCGTTCGATCCGACCGGTCGACACGAGACGCCCGTCCTCGCGGCGACACAGCGACGCGAACGACTCGGGGCCGCACAGCTCCTCGATCCGTGTGACACACCGGGTGCCGTCGACGATCCCGAGGGTCACCACGAGATCGGTCGCGGCAAACGCGGTCGGCGCCACTCCGAGGTCGGTGACGACCCGTTCTCTGACCGAAGCGGCGCCAGATCCGTGGATCGTCCCCAAGACGGCTTCGCTGTTTGCCCCGACCCGCATCGCCTCGTAGAGGACCTGCGCCTCCTCGCCGCGGACTTCGCCGACGACGAGTGCCCCGTTCCCGAGCCGTAACGCCGTCCGTAACGCCTGGGTCGGGGACAGCGACTCCGACCCGGTCTCGAGTCGCTGGATGTCTCGACCGGCCGCTCGAAGCTCTGAGACCGGAAGCTCGGGCGTATCTTCGATCAGCACCTGTCGGACAGCCCTCGGGATCTCCCAGAGAAGCGCTCCCAGTGTCGTTGTCTTGCCAGCGCCGCGCGGTCCGGCGAGCAACACCGATCGTCCTCGCTCGACGGCACACGACAGCAGCCCGGCGGCCGTTGCCGAGAGACTATCCCGGGCGAGCAGCTTGGCCAGTGTCCAGACCGCCGAGTCGTGGGCGCGTAGCGCGAACCCGGTCCCGTCGCTGGTCGGCTCGGTGACGCCGGCCACTCGGACCGTCCGCCCCGCAATCTCTATCTGTGCGTCGAGGGTCGGAGTTGCCCGAGAGAACGGCCGTCCGCTCTCGAGACGTAGCGACGACTCTAGTGCCGTTATCCACTCGGGGGTCACCGCGAGGTTCGTCTCCAGCCGGTCGCCGTCGACGGTGACTCTGACGGGAGTGCCCGGCGGCGGCGTCACGAAGACATCCGAGACGGCCGGATCTGCGAACAGATCCTCGAGAAGCCCACGTCCGCGGGTGTGTTTGGTGAGAATCCGTTCGAGCGTCCCAGCCCGACTGTCTGGTCCGGTGACGGCCCGAACGGCCTGGCGAGGTGTCTCTTCTCCGGACGCTGCTTCGAGTCGGTCTCGCGCCATCCCGAGCGCGTCGAGTGCTGCAGGTGAGAGCGTCGCCACGGGTGGCTCGAGGTGGTACCGGTCGGGTCCCTCGGACGTCCGGTACCGGCGAACGGTGCTTGCCGTCGAGAGCTCGCGACAATCGAGCAGCGACGCACCTGCTGGTGGATCGGGATCGACGCGCCACCGGCTGACGGTCGGCTCGACGCTCGGGGCAAACAGGCTGGCGTACTGCTCGTCTCGTTCGGACTCGCCTGTTCCGTCTTTCCTACTTGCCCCGTCGGTCTCGTCGGCGAGGGCATCGAACCCGGTCTCTCTCGCGATCTCAGCGATCGGTCCTGCCCGTCCGACTGCCTCTCGGGCACCACGCAGTGGATCTCGCCGCGCCAACCGTGCGAGCCGCTCGTCGCGGCGTTCGACCGCAGCCCCGAACCGACCGGCAGCGCTGAGCGCAGCCGCTGAGTCACCCTCGTAGACGCGCTCGGTCCCTCCGGTGACGACTCTGACGACGGCTGCGTCGGTGTCACTCAGCGCCGCGGTCACCGTCTCTCGACAGTCGGGTTCGGTCGCGAGCCGACCCGCGCCCGGGCAGTCACTGGCGTCGACGACGAGCTCGCCGTCAGCTGGTGGGGACGTCTGCTGGCACCGACAGTCCGTCGTCCGAGGGTTCCTGTCACCCTCGCCGACGAGCCTCCGGAGCCGGTCTCGCATACGCCGGCTGGCTGCCCGCTCTAATTTAGCTTCTTGGGTGGTTGCCGACTCTACAGTTTGAGGGTACGGTGTGGTACACGAATTGACCCGACTCTCGTGTCATCGGGATCGCTCTTGCAGGAGATGTAACCACTTCCCGAAGCCAACGAGCTCGTCCCGTGGCGACGAGACGGTCTGCGTCTCGACCCGCCCGATCCCGACCGATTCACTGCCCCGAGCCCTACTCGAGGAGTTCGTCGACGGCGCCCCGGGCTGCGAGGGCAGCGTCGTTTGCGACCCTCTGTGGGTCGTCGGCGCTGTCTTCGGCGTTGAGATACACGTCCACGGCGAGCTCGCCGTTCTCGTAGCTGACGGTCACGTCCAGATCCCGGACTGTCGATTTATTGTACCGGGCAAAAACAGTTCGTTCGGCCGCCGCCGAGGCAGCCTCGACGATCTCTGCATCGGTCGGATCCTGGTCGGACATGGCGTAGCGTGTACTCTGCCGGGTCTCTCCGACGTTCAGGCGCCGCCGGCGCCTGGCCCGCCGATTCCGCCGGCAGCACCGCCGAGCATCTGCTGGAGCTCCTCTTGGAGCTGCTCGAACTGCTGTTGGACCCGCTCTTCTTGTTTCTCGAGCGTGTCGACGCGTACCTCGAGGGTATCGACGGTCTCCTCGAGATCCGTCTGTGCTTCCTCGTAGTCGGTCTCGACGAACAGCTCGCCGAGCTGGCGGTACATCGTCGTTCCCTCGTCGATCTCTTCGAGCTCGTCGAGTGCGGTCTGTGACTCGGTGAGCTTGGTCTCTGCCTCTTGTTTCTGTGCGGCTACCTGCTGAGCCGTCTCTTGGAGGTCTTGGAGCTCCTCGAGTTTCTCCTGTGCTTCCGGGGGAAGATTTCCTTGCATGTTTCCAACGAGGTGGTCCGTACTGTTAAAGGCACGCATCCACGCCGGTCTCAGGCACCGCCGGCCTGTTCTGCAGCTGTGACCAGCCTGAGCCACGAGTTCAGACTCGCACGGAGGGCCGTCTGATCGGTAGCCGCCACCCGGAGCTCGACGGTGCGGTCCGTCCGATCGAGCTGCACACGACTCCGGTCGTCGTCGACCGCGCCGACCTCGGGCGCGAGCGATCGCGCGACCCGTCGGGCCGTCTGGTCGGTGTCGTACGGGAACGTGAGAACGGCCTCGATCACGTCACTCGACGTCGATGGACTTGATATCGCGG
>OBKM01001337.1_pt1 | contig 10096 bp, 5 predicted proteins | sample 1519691 | NCBI WGS metagenome assembly OBKM01 (sample SAMEA37050418, study PRJEB22526) | metagenome | biome: saline pan; feature: lake; material: water | place: Egypt | collected 2015 | depth 0.5 m
TCCGCGACGGGGTCGTTCGTCTCTGCGATGTCGACGGTGAACGCGGCGGGGTCGGGGTCCTCGGGGTCGATACTGCCCTGGACGGTCGTCTCGTCGTCGTCAGTCTCGACGGTCGCGGTGTGCGCGCCGGCGTCACCCGCCTCCGTGTCGAGGCTGAGCGTCTCGCTGGTCGACTCGCCGGGGCCGAGTTGGACCGTCGTCGACCGCTCACCGATGTCCGGAATCGACAGCGTCACGCTCTGCTCGCCGGCGCTGTCCCCGAGGTTCGTCACCTCGACACCGATCTCGACCGGGTCACCGGCGGTCGGGAACGCGACAGACGTGACATCCACCTCGAAGAACACCCCCGGGATATCCTCCTCCCGGACCAGTATCTCGCCGCTGTCGGCGTCGTCGTCGGTCGAAACGGTGACGGCGTACGTGCCGGCATCCCCGCCGGCGGTGTCGACGGCGAGGGTCTCGGTCTCCGACTCGCCGGGGTCGAGTTCCACCGCGACGCTGTCACCGCCCAGGTCACCCGCGTCCAGCGTGACCGTCTGTGTGCCCGCCTGTCCCCCGTCGTTTGTCACCTCGACGGTCACCTGCAGGCTGTCACCCTCGGTCACGGGGTCGTTCGTGTCCGTTATCCCGACGGCGAGGACCGCCTCGTCGGCGGGGTCGACCACGACCGCGCTTGTCGCCTCGTCGTCGTCGGTGGCGACGGTCGCGGTGTACTCGCCAGCGTCACCGGCGGCGGTTCCGACGGTGAGGGTCTTGTTCGTCGACACGCCGGCGTCGAGTTCCACCTCGACACTCTCCGTGCCGAGACCGGGCACGTCGAGGGTGACAGTCCTGGCCCCGGCAACGCTCCCGGTGTTCTCGACGGTCGCGGTCACCGCAAGCTCCTCGCCCTCGACCGGGTCGTTCGTCTCCACGCTCTCGACCGCGAACTCGCCGACAGCCTCGACCTCGATAGCCGTCGTCGCCTGCGCCTCGCCGACCGTCACCGTCGCGTCGTACGCGCCGGCGTCGTCCGCGCCGGTCTCGACGGCGAGTTCCACCGTCTCCGACTCGCCGGCCGCGAGGCTGATATCCTCCGTGACCTCCGCCAGCTCGCCGACGGCCAGTGTCACCGTCTCGTCCCCGTCGGCCGCACTCTCGACCCTCGCCGTCACCTCGACTGTCTCCCCCGCAACGACGGGGCTGTTCGTCCCTGTTATCTCGACCTCGAACGATGGGCGTGCCGGCAGACTGGCAACGATATCAGCCCGTGCATCGGCATAGGTTGCGGTGACCGTCACGTCACCCCCGGCACCGAGGTCGACCGACGTCTCCTCGTCCGCGATACTGAACGCGAGCGTCCCCCCCTCCTCGTAGTCGAGCTCTGTCCGTTGCAGTTCGTCCTCGTCACTCGCCGTCAGGCCGACACCGAGTTCGGGGCTCTCCTCGTTGACTCGGGCCTGCCCCTGGCGGAGGCTGCCGGTCACGTCGAGACGGCCCTCGTCCGGCAGCCACTCGGTCGCGTCGAGTTCGAGTTCGAGCGAGGCCCGCTCGACGGTCGCGGTCGCCTCGCTGCCGTCGGCGGTGACTACCACCTCGTAGGCGGTGTCGCCGAGGTAGTCGAACCCGTCCGTGGCGGCGTCGATCGTGTCCGCGTCGACTGCCAGACTGAACTGGTCATCCGTGACCGCTGTCGGAGCGAGCTCCCGGGTCACGACCGTCTCGTCAGCCTCAGTTGCCCGTATCTCGACGGTGAACCGGTCGTCGGCCTCGACACCGTCGAGCGACCCGTCGACGAGCACGCCGTCGGCACCGTGTATCTCGGCCGACTCCACCTCGACGCCGTCACCGCTCAGAAACGGGATGCCGACGACCCACGCGACGGCGACCAGTACCAGGACGGCCACGACCCCGCCGACCACGCCCGGCCTGTCCACCGGCAGACGGCTGTCGTCCTCGTCAGCGCGGGTGGTCCGCGCGGCATCCGACGATGTCGACCCTGGTCGCCGCTGTTCGAGTGCTGTTGCCGTCTCACCCAGCAACTGGATACCGTCGTGTGACCCCTTCTCGACGACGAGGTCGAACTCCTCGAGGTGTGGGCTGTCGATGTTCTCGGCGATCGCCAGCGTCTCGGTGTACCCGTTCTCCAGGAAGTACCGCACGACCCGGCTGGCGGCCTCGTATGTTCCGGTCCCGATCTGCACCTGGTCGACCGTCGAGCGACGCGGGCCCGTCTCGCCCGAGGTGGACTGTGGCCGCCCGTCCGAGGCAAGTATCGCCCCCGCCCGGTCGAGCTCGCGCGTGTTCGACGGCGTCCCGATCGCCCCCGTGTCGAACAGCGTGTACGTGGCCGTGTCCTCGGTTGTCGTGACGATCGACATGCCGTACTCCTGCTCGACGCGCCGTGTCAGCACCTGGTTGAACTCGGCGGGGTCGCCACGATACAGCGCGTAGTACTGTTCGGACCGGGTTGTTTCGGACTCCCTGGCCCGGAAGAACACGACCATCTCGGTCACCGGCCCCGAGGTGTCGAGGGTGAGTCGCACCCCGTCGAAGAAGAACTTCTGGACGCGCTCGCTGTGTTGCCCCGAGTGCTCGCCGATTCCGTACCCCTCCGAGTCGTAGATCACGAGCTCGCTCATACCGTCTCACCCATCCTGTCCAGAAACCGGTCGTAGCCGACCGTGACGACGGTGCCCGTGCTGTCACGCACCGGCACCCGGTTCCCGTTCTCGTTTTTTTGCGTCTGGTAGTACACCGGATGGATCTCGCTGCCGGCGGTCTCGGTCACGAGCGCGTCGATGTTCTCGTTTTGCCGGAGCCGGCCGTTGACGAAGTCGGTAAACTCGTCCATGTTGACGTGTGGTTCCTTCCCGAACTCCTCGGCGAGGATGTCGGCTTTCGTCGCCACGAGCAACACGTCGGTCGTCTCGGTTGTCTTGAGGATGCTGAAGTACTCGGCGATCTCGAGTGGCTCGTCGTTCACGAACCGCTCGACGTCGATGACGAATATCAGGGTATCGGCCTCCCGGACACCGGTCGACAGTCGCCCTATCGTCTCGTCTTGCTCCGCCTCTGGCATCGACCCCGAGACGGCATCGGGAAGCACCGAGAGATACTCCCCGGCGTAGTCGATCGCAGACAGCCGGACGTTGATGGGGAACACCGAGCCGTAGACGTACTGGAAGCTCAGGTAGTTCACCTGCGCGCGACCGGTCGCCTCGACCAACCACTCGGTCTCCTCCCTGTCGAGGACCTCGAGCATCTCCATCAGGTCCTGGCTCGGTTCCAGCGGCGTGTCATGGGAGGACTGGCGCACCCGCTCGAGCGCCTTCAGGTACGCCCCGATGAGAAAGAGACTCTTGCCGGACGCGCGCGGCCCGAGGATGAAGAACTCGGCGTCGGCGTCGTAGGTGACGAACCGCCGGATGGTGGCGACGAACACGCCCGCGACAGCGACGTTCAACAGCAACCCGTCGCCGTTGATGGCGACACTCCGGTCGAGGACCTCGTACTGGTCGAGCGCAAGTGCCGCGTCTGACGGAACCCTGTACCCGGGGTACTGCACGTGCACCTCGAACAGGGCCACGAGAACGAACCCCGCGAGCAACCAGAACAGCAACCGGGAGGCGCGGCGAAACTCCAGGAAGTCGGTGTCTCGCAACTCGACGAGCCGTCGACCACCGCCGAGCGCCAGCCCGACACCTAGCCCGAGCACGAGCGCCGGCCCCTGTTCGAGAAGGCTCAACTGCGGCAAGACAAGTCCCTGAACCTGCAGGCCGACCAGCCCGGCACCAGTACCGAGCCACAGCAGGAACGCCTGCCAGCGCTTTTTCGGATCGACTGTCATCAGCGCCAGCAGCCCGAGGTAGAGGCCAAACACCGCCGCGACCACGGTCTGGTGTGAGTCATTCAGGATCGTGGCGAAGAGACCGTACCGGAGCAGCCGGATCGTGATGTTCGCCACCCCGCCGTCCTCCTGTGTCACCTCCCAGGCCTCGGCGAACAGCTCCGCGAGCGGCCACGCGACCACCGCCATCGCAACCAGGTAGCCCACCAGGGTGAGTTTCTCCCTGTTCTGTCGAACGTACGTGCTGATACCGATCATCTATATCTCCCGTGTCTCGATGTACTCCGCGAGCAACTCCTCGACGATGCGGTCCTCGTCGCCGAGATAGAACTCGGCCCCGTCGCCCTCGAGATTCAGGGTGTCGCTGCGCCTGACGTACCGCCCGTCCTCGAGCCCGTCGCTGTGGTGGATGTAGATGTCGTCGCCGAGTCGTTCGGCCCGTTCCCGGTAGCCGGTCTGGTAGCCGTCAGCCTGGACGGCCTTCCGGATGTTGTCGAGAAAGACACCCGTCACGAACACCGACAGCGCGATATCCCAGGGGCCGCCGGCTCGCGTTCGCCAGCTCGCGAACGGGCTCTCGACCCGTTTTCCGCTCGCGCCAAGGTCGAAGGCCTCCTCGAAGCGCCGCTGGAAATCGAGTGTTTCGGGGTCGACCCGGTCGACGGCAGGGCTCATCGCGGCCACGCGGATCCTCAGCCCGCTGTACCGCGACCGGTCCCGCGCGATCTTGCGCCGGTGGAGCCCGGTGTACTGCTGTGCCTGTGCGTTCCGTGCGAGTTCCTCTAGCCCGCCCCGGACCCGGCGCCGCTCTGTCTCGCTGTCCAGCAGGTCGCTGCCGGCGAGGTCACTGCTTCCCGTCGCCAGGAAGATATCCTCCGGCTGCATCGTCTTCACGTAGACGTAATCACTGTCGTCCGTCGAGACCCCCCGCTCGGTTCCGTGAGCCTCGAACCGCTCCCGAAACGCCCGGTCAGCCTCGAGCCACCGCTCGCGCCGGTTGTTCGCCCGCTGGAACGTCTCCAGCATCGCCTGGCAGGCCTCACACCGCCGGTCGAGGTCCGCGACGGTCTCCTCGAGGTCGGCCGTCTCGGCCGCCAGATCCTCGAGATCATCGGCCGACTCACGGAGCGCCCCGGCGAGTATCTCGCGGATCGTCTCGGGGTCGGGCTCGGTGGCGTCGAGTTCTGCCTCGACACGTTGCAGGCGCGTCTCGTCGAGCTGGTCCGCGAGCGTGTCGACCACGGCGTCGGCGCGTGCCTGTCGTTGCCGGCGGTACTCGGCGAACACCGGTCCCCCGTCGTGTGTTATCGTGACGGTGAACTCCCCCTCGGGCTGGCCGACCTGGAACACGCCCCGCTCGTTGAGCTGACTCTTCTGGATGCGGTAGTCCCGTCTGGCCTCCTCGCGCACCGCCTCGGTGTCACTCTTCCAGGGGGTGAGCTGTTCGACCGTCGTCTTCTGCTGGTGGACCGTGACGAACGCCCGCTTTGCCTTTTTTAGCTCCGTCACGGACTCGGCAACCTCGTCCGGGTCGAACCCGACATCGACCGGCCCGAGCAACTCCCGCAACTCCGCCACCCGGTCGAGCACGTCGTCGGTTGGCACCCGGTCGACCTCCTCGTGGGTGACGGTGTTGACAATCTCGTGCACGAACCGGTCGAGCACCTCGTCCAGCCCCATCAAGGCCGACCGCATCGCCTCCGTGTCCATCTGCCCGAGTCGCTCGAGCTCGGGTTCGATCTCCGCGAGGAGTTCGTCCGTCTGGCGTTCGACAGCCTCGGTCTGCTCGCGCCGCTTGCGCTCGAGTTCCGCTCTCGTCTCGTCGAGTTCCGCCTCGCGTCGGTCCCGCTGGTCCCGCAGGTCCGCGAGTCGCTGCTCCAGACGCTGGAGCGTGACCCCTGGCCCCTCGCTCGCGTCGCCGATATCGAGCAGGAACTCGACAGCGTCGCGGAGCCGACTGTCGTCGACGCCCTGCCGGCGTTCGAGGAGCCGACGACGGCGGTCCGCGAGCGCTATGTTGGCCTCCAGCACCTCCGCGAGCAGTTCGTCGATGTCGTCGACGAACTCACCCCGGCCGGTCGTGTCTGCCGCTTCCAGCGACTTTGCGACGACCGAGACCTGCTCGGCGACCCCCGCCCCGTTCTCCCGACCCCCCCGGAGAATATCGCCGAACAGCTCGACCGAGCGGTACTCGAGCTCGGTGAACAGGTCGACATCGAGTAGCGACTCGATGCCGTCGATGCGCTCGTCGAGGTCGGTGCGGTCGATGTCGCGCAGTTCCGATTCCGCGTCGGTCCCGTGCTCTGAGAGGAACTGCTCGACCCGCGCGTACACCTCGGCCTCGTGTTCCAGCGCATCGGCTCTCGACTGGAGCAGGTCGCGAAACTGCTCGCGCGCCTCGCGTATCGCCTCGACGTTGTACCGGAGGACCTGGGGCACGCCGACGGTGAACGGGGCGTACTGTGGCGTCCCGGCGAACGGGTCCTCCAGCCCCTCGGTGTTGTAGTACGCGACAAGCAGGTACAGCATCGCCTCGTCGAACTCCTCGAGCAGTCTGTCGGTCTGTATCCTGTTGCTTGTCTTGCCGTCGAAGTTCGTCGGACCGATTGGCACGACCACCCGGTCGGTGAAACAGTCCTCGCCGTGGAGGGCGTTGTACTCGAGTTCCGAAAGCGCTGCGAAGGCGTTCGTGCTCTCGCGACGCCCCTCCGTGTGGTTCGGGAGCACGCCAAACAGGGTCACCTCCGCCGTGGGTTGTTTGTCCTGCAGGTGCCGGGCTATGTCGATGGCGATCCCCGAGCCGGTGCCACCGCCGAGTCCGACGAGCATCGCGACCTGCCCCTTCTGTGGCAGGTCGATGTACGAGGAGAGCTCGTCGTCCTCGGCGTAGGCCTTGTAGTACAGCGCCTTCCCGAGACCGCGCTTGCGAACAACACCTTTCGCGAAGTCGAGATTCTCGTTTATGTGTTGGTCTTCGAGCCACCAGTCGTCCTCGTCCATCCCGTTGCCCGCGGTGATGCGCGGGACCGCCTCCTCGCCAAGCAGGTCGATCGCCCCGCTCAGGTGCAGGTCCCCGGTTATCAGCTTGTACTCGACGCTGATTGTCCCGGTTCGTCCCTGCTCCGAGTCGCGCAACTCACGCTCGCGCTCGGCGAGGCGCTCCCGGATCGCCTGAATCCGCTGTTTGTCGGTGTTTCGCTCGCCCTCGGCCGTGTCGATTATCGTGACGGTCACCGACTCCGGTGTCGGCCGTGGCCGCAGTATCTCCGAGACCACCCAGTCGGATTCGAGCAACTCCAGCGCGATTGCCTTTCCAGCCCCCCCGATTGCGAAGATCCGTTCCGGGAAATTCATGTGCTGTTGTGTTCATAGTCTGTGGTCATCCATATAAATGTACCGAGGCTCTCATTACTGACAGACCGACCCTTGCGGTGCAAGAGTTATACCCCCGGGGAATAGAACGGTAGGTATGCTCGCCGTCGCTGGCGCAAAGGGTGGCTGCGGGAAGACGACGACGACCCTTGGACTGGCAGATTCGTTCGCCCGGAGTGAGATACCGTCGCTCGCGGTCGACGCCGACCGGCAGGTGCCGAGTCTCCACCTTCTCGGCGGGGTCGAGCGCGAGCCGACACTGACTGCACTCGCCGCCGGCGCCTCGGTCAACGCGGTCTCACAGCAGAACCCCCGGGTCGAGAACTCGGGGCTCGTTGCCGCACCACGGGATACCGACACCGTCGATATGCGACAGACACTCGACGAGCTCGACCCCGCATCGATGCAGGTGCTTGTCGACTGCCCCCCGGGGGCCGGCGCCGACGCCGCGGACGCGATTGCGGCCGCCGACGGGGTCGTGGTCGTCACGACCGACCGCGCCGGCGCGCTCGAATCCGCCGAGACGACCGTCGAACTCGCGCGCCGGCTGGATGTTCCCGTCGCCGGACTGGTGTTGAACCGGTGTACTGCACCCTCCCGGGAGGCGCGGGCGGCGTTCGACGTCCCCATCCTCGCCACGGTACCCGAGCGGGCCTCGCCGCTATCTGACCCCGAGGTGCAACAGGCCCACGACACCGCTCGGGCACAGCTCGTCGACGGGACTGCCGACGCCCGACAGCAGCGCCCGCGGCTCCCGACTGGGATTGCATCGCTCGACCGGACGCTCGGCGGCGGTCTGTTTCCCGGCACTGTCGTCGCGGTCTCCGGGTCGACAAACCGTGCCAGGCGGCTGTTCGCCGAGGCCCCCGCGCAGCGACAGACGGTCTACCTGACCGCCGACCGCTCGGCACGGTCGGTCCGCCGGGGGTTCGGGTCCGGGGCCGACGCGAGCGTCGTCGAACTCGACACGGACCCGCTCGCGACGGCCACCGACCAGGTCGACCAGCTCCCCGACGACGTGACCCTGGTCGTCGACCCGGTCGACCCGCTGGAGACTGTCGCCCGCCCCGCCTATCTCGACTTCCTGAACCGGCTCGCGACCGTCATCAACGGAACGAGTCGTGTCGCGCTCCTGCACTGCCGTGAGGACGCCGAGACGCTCAACCGGGCGACGACCGAGCGGTTCGCCGATACCGTTCTCGAGCTCTGAGGTCGGGGCTACGACGAGCGCGCGTGTTCGACGTGGTGCTGTGCCTCCCGGACCCGCTGGGCGAGGGTTTCGAGTCGGTCACAGATGGGGCTATCGGGGTAGACATCCCGCACCGGTCTGCCGTGGGTCTGGGTGTCGCCGAGTTCGATGCGCCGGGAGATCGTCGTCACCGGCGCGCCCATCGTCGACTCGATCTCGGTGACCAGGTCGCCGTACTCCTCGGCGGTTGCCCTGTTGAGCGCGATTCCGGCAATCGGTGTCCCGAGCGTGTCCGCGAGGTCGCGGGTGTCACGGGCGCTCCGGAGTGCCGTTCTGTCGGGGTTTGTCACCAGCACCGCGGCGTCTGCACTGTCGAGTTGCACCCCGACATCGCGGGCGAGCCCCGGCGGACAGTCGACGATGACGTGGCTGTACTGCCGGTGAAGCGCCTCGACCGCCGGGTCGAACGCTTCCAGGTCTGCCGCCCGCGCCCCGTCGAGGCTCCGCCCGCTCGGGAGCAGCGGCACCGCCTCGCGCTCCCGGACGGCGTCGGCCGCGTTGACGCGACCGGCGAGTACCTCCTGGAGTGTCGGCCCGGTGCCACCCGGCAGGTCCGGGTCGGTGAGGTCGCCGTCGACCAGAACCGCGGCGTCGAACTCGTGTGCCAGGTTGAGCGCGACCGTCGACCTGCCGACGCCGCCTTTCGCGCCGGCGACAGCGAGAATCACCGCTCGCCCCCGATGATTGCCCGCGGAGGGAGCGGGTCGTCCAGCCTCGCGAGCACCTCGCCGGCGGTCTCCAGGTCGTCGGGGTCGGTCCGCTCGGCGGAGACGACCTCGACCGGCGGGTCGACCGGGTCCGCCGGGCTCGCGAACCCGAGGCCCCGGGACCGCCCCGGCAGGAGTCCCATCTCCCAGCTATCGTCCTCCCAGCCCGGTGCCGCGAACCCATCCTCGCGGGGTGGCCAGACCGGCCCGTCGAGCAGGCTCTGTACCCGCACCTGCTGTGGCGTCCCGTGGGTGTTCGTCACGACGGCCTGCACGAACGTCACCTCGTTCGCGCGCCCGACGTTCGTCGTTAACTCGACCATACCCGGTTCTCGGCGCGGGCTCTGGTAAGTATTTCGCCGCTCACGGTCGATGTCGCTGTCCACGCTTCGTAGTTCCTAAAAAGAGCAACCCTGGTTACCGCCTGGGGTCAGTCGACGAGCGTTATCTCCTGTGGCACTGCCTCGTCGAAGTCGTCCCCGCCCTGCGGAACGATCTCGTAGGTTCCGGTGTTCTGTCCGGAACCCAGCCGCGCGTTGAGTTCATCGTCGCTATCGAAGAGATCACCGTCTATGTTGTACGTCCCGTCACCCTCGAGGGTGACCTCGTCATTATCCTCGTCGACGATTAGAGTTTCACCAAGTGCTGTATCCGGCTGGAACAACAGGCTCTCGTAATCCTCGCCTTCCTCGAGTTCCTGTCCACTCCCGTCGATAACCCGCACTTCGAGCACGTCCTCCGAATCATCAATATCGTCCAGATCGAGACTGGACCCCTCAAGAACCTCCACGGTGATTTCATTTGATTCGATGTCGTCGGTGTCGAAGAGGCCCAACACCTGGAGCATCAGGAACAGTGCTGCCACCCCCACGAAGAGGGCGATGACGAGCCGAATCGGCAACCCCTCTATTGCACGCTCGTTCTCCACGAGCGACCTAT
>OBKM01001338.1_pt1 | contig 10096 bp, 11 predicted proteins | sample 1519691 | NCBI WGS metagenome assembly OBKM01 (sample SAMEA37050418, study PRJEB22526) | metagenome | biome: saline pan; feature: lake; material: water | place: Egypt | collected 2015 | depth 0.5 m
AGTTACCGTGCTGAGTAAAATCTCTATATTCAGCATGACCCCCAGAACATGTCGTTCTCTATTGATTCTGCACCTATAGCAATTTAAATACCCGATCCAGATACAGTTCGTGGATATCCCCATAATAAGCGGCGAGGTAGTCATCAATAGCGTCGCCAGAAGTACTCTTTCCGAGTTTATCACCGCGCATATACTGCACGAGTTCTCGAGGAATATCCTCCTGAATCTTCCAGTAGTTAGTAAAGAAGTTTCGGCCGTAGTGTGATCTGATACTCCGGTAATCCTCAAACTCAGGAGTGTTATTAATCCCCTCAAAGTGGTCCTTCCAGACCGCGGAAATGTGTTCGCTATCATCCATCGGTTCGTACGTGCGCTCGCTAACGATGAGGCACTGAGAATCTACAGAAGGGCGAGTCTGTAGAAACTGAACCAGAACTCGTTTGGCCTCATCGTCAAGAGGAAGAATACGAGAACGGTGGGATTTGTTTCCCTCTCGTTCGTAGCGAGAGGGAATATAGAGAGCATCCTCGTAGTCACTCACTGCCGCAGCAGTGCCAAGACTGGGATACCAATTCTTGATCGAAGCGTGGGATAACGCGATATCTTCCATGCGAATATTCAGGAGCCCACCTGCCCTGAGTCCAAACTTCAACGGCCAAACAATAAATAGTCGATCTCGGACGTGGTGGCAGTCCTGTACAACTCCACGTAGATGCGACAAGTCGAGAGGAGGATAATCACCGACGTCGGAATCATCGGAGAGATCGACTTCCTTCTTCGCGAGTTTGAACGGGTCGTAGTCGGTCGGGTGGGGGAACGCGTGATGCTGCTGCCACCACTCGTAAGCACGATTGACGTTATTCAGTTTCTTTTCGATCGTGGTACCGCTGTTGTCGCGTTCCTCTCTGAGATGAGCGATGAACATCTTGACGTGATGGTCACTGGGACACGCCGGATGTCGACCTAGCTGGTTCATCACTTCTCGCCACTGCTCGTAGGAAACGCAATAGTTCTTACACGTTGAGTCTGACTTCCCGGTTGGGATCAACACCCGATCAATATACGCATCTAATGGATCGATATCTAAGTCCTCAAAGATCGGTTCGTGCTTCTTGAGTGGATCCGTGTCCCTACCGAATGCCTTCGCTACTCGCTCTAAATCTTCGTTTTTAGCGTTCATTGCTCTTCCTGCGTCATCTCTTCCATCCAGATCTCGTGGCAAGTCTCATCGTGAATCGCGGCCATCACGAACGGGTGATACGAGTGTGGGAAATCGACATGATAGAACATCCAGCGATAGAACCGCTCAACTTGGCACCAGTAACCGACCACAGTCGACATACTGAGGTCGTGTTTCTCAAAGAGGTGCGTAGCGTAATCACGCGCGTCTTCAGGTGTACAGAGAGCGTGGTGCCTCCCTTGAGAATCCATGAACGCCTTCCACCGGCGTTCCCGTCTCTTCATGCAGAGCTTGTAGTTTCGTGAGTGCGATGGCTCGATGAGTTCGTTCACCTCGAGGTATTCTCCCCAGCAGTCACGGCCCTCGAAACGGCTATGAAAATTTCGCAGACGCTCGTGATCCGGGACGGCTTCCAGCTCTGTGTAGATCCCTGCGCGGTACGCAGGGTCCTTCGGAATCCACCTCTCAGAGCTCATCGTTATTTTCGTCCGCCAGCTTGTACAGGGAGTCTTCCACGACGACGTCACTCCCCTCCATCTGGTTGAGTTGTTCAGCAGCTCGAGCAGGAGCGTCGTCAACGAGGTGTTGCACTATTTCGCCGAACGTAGTGCCCTCTGATCGGCCTTCGAGGAACTCAATGATGGCCTTCCTTTCCCCGCGGTAGAGTTGTTCTTCAAGCTCCTCAATCCGACGACGAGCGCCATCCAACTCTGCCTTGAGGTCATTACGCTGACGACGAAGCTCTCGGGGCTCTTCGTCGTACTCCACAGACAGGTCCATCTGTTTGGACCCTGCCTCCACCATGTCGATCATGAACCGGGAGACGCTGTTGTAACCCCGCTCTTCAGCACGAGCCTTCCACTGTTCGTACTGCTGGCTACTGGGGTAGCACATGGCGGCCTGTGTGTCGTCTCCTAGTTCAGTCATCTTTAGCGAAAGTCGGATACCTCGTTTTTTAGTCGGATTCTCGGCAGTTCATCTATCGCCTATTGATCCGTGGAACCGTGTTCCCTCTCAGGGAGGGCAGACTCAGTGACTTCCAGTTGACTGGTTTCCCCGTCGATGGAATACCGCACGTAGCGGACTTCGTGCAGGTCGATGTTCAGCTCTCGAAGATCCTCATCAGTCAGGAAGATACACACACCTACCACGTTTCCATCCGAAACAGCGATGCGGGCTGTCCGGGTACGGGCGATGAGCGACTGGCGATGCGCTTGAGAGTGAGACATAGCTACGCTTCGTCCTCCTCTGAATCATCTTCCGAGTCTTTGTCCTCTTCCGAACCTTCGGTCTCCCCAGATTCGCCGCGCATCTCTTCCATTTCACTGAGATACGGCCATTTCCGGTGCTTGCCGCACTCCTTACACTGGTACGAGTGACCACGAAACGTCCCGTCGAGTTCGCGCTGACCATCCGCACGAAGCTCACCATTACAGTTTGGTTCGGTGCACTTCAGGACTACCATGGGGGAAGCGTTGAGGACTGCGAAAAGCCCGAACATTTTGACTGCATCTTCCGGGGAGAGCGTCTCCTCGTCGGTGGAATACTTCTCCCTAATCTCCTCGATTTTATTCTGCACCTTCTCAAACAATTCCAGACTGATGATCTGCAGATTGGGATCGTCTGCTGTGAACTCATTTTGGTCGAGATGTTCGGTGTCGATACGCAGAGTCGGTTGTCCGATGTACACCTCCCTCTGAAGATGCTCCTTCACCTGCCAACTTTCCAGTGGATCCTCCAGAGCGTCACCGTACTCTTCGTTCAGCTTTTCTGCCGTAGTGGCGTAGGATCCGTTATTAGCGAACTTCTTGAACATCGCTTGGACGGCACCTACTTCTTCGCTGTTTATTTTGATCCAGTCCGATTTGTCATCATGTTCGTATCCCGGGGGAACTGTCCTGTAACCGGAACTCCAGTTACGCTCTTCGATGAAGCCGGTCTTTCGAGACCGCAGCGACGCACGCGTGCGATATCCAGTTGCGAGCTGGTTTGACAGGGAACGCATCGTCGCCTGAATGAGGTCGTCTACTTGAGACGCATTGATTTCCCCACGAGGAGTCATGATCGTGACTCCGACTGTGTCCTCCATGTAGTAGATGAAGTACAGGGTTTCGGGTGCTGATCGGCCTAGACGGCTCAGATCGTCAACGAGAAGATAGTTGACGTTTTGCTGAGCCTTTACGAAGACTTCACGGATACCTTCCCGATCGAAGTTAGTACCGGTTTTCCCCTCGTCGGTGATTGCCTCACAGACGAGTTCGATCTTTTCTTTTTTTGCGGTCTGTTTACACTCCTTGATCTGCTGGTCCAGATTCCGACCGTCTTCGACGGAGGAAACATCACTTTCTCGCGCGTAGATGATTCCGCGTTCTACATCGTCATCACCGGCGAGATCTTCATTGTTGATGATGTCCTCAGAATTATTTGATTCGTCATCTCCATCCACAGGTCGCCCCTCTGCGTCGCTGGACTTCGCGAAGTCGTCAAGTCCACCCTGTGAATACTCGTTTCGCTCTGTTTTGTCTACCTCATCATGCGAGGAAGCTGAGAGGACACTGCCTTCGATGACTTCTGACACAGTATTTGATCGAACAATCCTCTTCGCTTGAACGAGCACATTGGATACAACATCCCTAAACCATCCACCATCGTGGATAGTGATCTCGTAAGACTCGTTCTTTCCGAGGTTAGCCGAGAGAAGGGTCTTACAGGGGGTTTTTATTTTCTGCACAGGACTGTTATGACTATGTTTGATACAACTAGCCAAGCCAGTTTGTATCCAACTTGTTTGATGTAGTTTGGGCAGAACTTGAGTAGCACTCCCCGAGACTCTGTAGTCGATGAGACTTTTTTCAGAACCCATCTCTGCGAACAAGAAATGGTTTGTTTCTCTGACCAATGGACTGTCGGGCGGGAGCATCTTCGATTAGCAATCGTTGAATAGTTAGTAAGAATTCTTCACTCATGGGGGGGTCGAAGAAACATTTATACGATACCATTTGCGACGCCTGTCCATAATTTCAATAACCACTGGTGCGCATGTTGAGACATGGACTTGGAAGAAAATAGGAATCTCCAGACTGGGCAATTGTATAAAAATGAACGGAAGCTACTAGCAGGGCCACCGTACAGCGACGATCTAAATGCACGTCACAGAAAGAAAGCCCGTCGTAAAATTATAGATACACGTTTGCCGAACCTCCCGCAACGGATACAAGCTCTTGTCGACGATGTAGCACTCCTAAATGCCGGGGGATTCCTCAATCAAGAATATTGGTCAGACGGGTGGGAGCAATTAGTTGGCCTCAACCCCCCCGTGGGATTCCAGCGGAAATCGAATTTTGTTGCCGATCACACATGGATGCCGAATACTACATTTGACGGTGAAGTACGCCTTGGGTATACGATGGGACAGATGTTAGGTTCTCTCTTCCCAAGATCTGGAGATCATCTTAACAAATTCAATGACTTGTGTTGGGGGTTTTTATTAGGATTTTTGGGGGAGCCTCAATCGGGGTTTCAAGCTGAATATACGAAGATTAGTAGCGTGTTGGATCACGCGTCAGAAAAAATGGATAAGAAATTACAACGAACAAAAGATATAGATAGTATTATGGAAATGAAATCACTAAATAAAAATCTATCAGAGGATAAAACTGTTGAAAACTTTAGTCTTATTCCTGACAGAGAGAATACACTTGATAGCGGTGTGTCCGGTATTGACTCACTAATTTCTCGAATTCTAAAAGATACCTTCCCTGCATCTCTTGAAGAAGTAAGAAGTGTCGGGGAATTGACTTTACAAGTTCAACAGACCATTAGCCTAATCAATGATAGCCAAAGTGGGCATTTATCAGCTAAAGAAGTCTTCCGAGAGTCATGGGATATGAATAGTGAATTGATTGATCGGGATAGTATTAAACAAAAATGTGATGCGAGTAAAAAGCAGGTGACACAAATAATGAATAATTTTGGAGATAAACCTTCGTCAGAAAAATGGCAAAATGAGATCCTTCTTGTCGATGAAAAAGGAAATGGTCGAGTAAACCGGGAGTGGTCATTAACTAACTTTGGTTATGTGGTTGGCTTTGTGATGTTTGAAGAGAATGGTGTGGAGCTCACTCACCGGGCTATCGGTCAAGTCCTCGCACATCAAGAAGAAAAAAGTGAGTTACACAAAAATATTAAAAAGTGTATGTTAAACTTCTCCGAGACAGAATCATCCGAATGGCAGATGAACCAGTGATCTAATTCACGGCGTATTCGCCCGTGCTGGAACCACCGGCGCTCGGTTAAGTCAGCTGCATTGAATCGCCATACAGAAGCGAGGAAGGCCGCTAAATCAAAGAGAATCCCTTCTCGAATTACCTAGGTATTGGTCGTATTGTTCGATAACTTTGGAGACTCGTTCCTTCTTCCGGTCCTCAGACATCTGATCCGCCTTTTCACTCTGTGAACCTTGGAATCGCATGCGGACAGAAACGACTTCGTGAAATAGCTCTCTATCCAGAATTTGATACTCCGGAACGTGTTCCTCAACATCAGCGACACTGTATGTGCCTATGTATAGTTCATTTCGTAGGATTGCACTGATTTTTTGTGGAGTCCAACCCTCCCCGGATTTTGTGGTCTTTCCTTCTTCATTCAGCTTCCTAGCCAGCTTCGGCATTGACTTGAGTTGACGATAGCGGCTGAATATCTCACGTACAAGATCTGCCTCTGAAGTGATTGGTTCCAACTTATCATCGTCTCGTATTTTATATCCGAGTGGTGGGTGGTCATTTGGCCATTTATGTTCCATAGCCAGAGCTTTCATTCCCATCTGTGATCGTTGTTTTATTAAGTCCCGTTCAAACTCAGAGGCACTAGAGATATTTCGAAAATTGAATCGCCCCGTCGGAGTCGTTGTATCGATCTGTTCCGTCGCACTGAACAGTGCAACACCCCAATTTCGAAAATCGCGCTCCAACTCAACCGCATGGATCAGGCTTCGTGAAAACCGATCTAGTTTCCAGAAAATGACGACATCGAAAACCTCCTCTTTGGCCTCCGATAGCATCTTTTGGAACATGGGCCGATCGGTATTACTCCCACTTTCAGCCTCATCACGGAATATATGTGTGACATCCCAGTTCCGACGTTGACATTGTGTCCAGCACCGGCGCACTTGTTCGTCAAGGGAGTACCCAAATCGCTGGCTTGCCGAAGACGTTCGAGCGTAAATCGCTGCGTCAAGATCCTCGGCAGCCCTCATCGGCACATCATTATTAATGTGCGACATATCGTCTTGTTCAGATTGGTTCTGAGTCATTCGTTCCCCTCGCGAAACTCTTTCACGCGGACACGGATGGTCTCCTCCGTCACTCCCGCGACTCTCGCCAGTTCCTTTTGGGTTATTTCAGTATTTGATTCAAGGTAGAGCGCTGCTGCTGCTATACCACCGGGGTGTTTCCCGCAGAGTGCGTACCCTGATGAATTGAGCCGTTCTTGCGCCTGCCGACGAGCCGCTGTCGCTGTATTGGTCGATTCACAGAGGTGGTCGAGAAAATCGACTGGTTCACTGACAGTGGTGCTGTACTCTAATTCGTTCTGTAGGATTCGAAGAAGTCGACGAAGTTTCGTTACAGGAATATCCGCTTCGCGCGCGATATAGTCAACTGGACGCGGGCTTGAGCTCTCGCGTGCGGCGAGACATATCACGACGGCTGTGACAGCTTCTGTCGACCGTCCGTCAGTGTGTCCTGAGACTGCTGCGTCTGCATAAATTTCTGCTGCCCGCTCTCTAATTTCACTGCCGAGATTGAGTAACTCCGCTAGAGTTTCTATCTCCTCGATGGCAACGGCGACTTGCTTCTCAGTGCTGTTTCCGACTCGGCTGTAAGACGACCAATCTTCGACTACAGATTCACCGCTCGTTGAAGTTGCGTGGGCAGATGAAGATCTGTCGTAATCGCCATCTACGAGCGTACCACATGAATCACAGGTAGGATGGGGCACTCCATCCATCATCGACAGATCCGACGACCCACAGACAGGGCAAGCAGTTTGGTCGGTTCCGCTCATTCTTTCATCCCTCGAAGTATACTTTGCTCAGACGTAGACGGTCCACTGAGCCACCCACGGGAAGTGGTATTATCACACTCAGGACATTTTGGGGCACGAAGAGATTCAAGATCGAGATTGATTTCGTCCCATTGGAAAGTCGAATCGCAATCGGAACAAGACCACCTGTAGACCTCATACTCATCAACCAAGTCCGGATAGGTCTGTGCTAGAGTTGGCGTTAGCTTCGCTCCGGGGTGGGTTTCTAGATAGTTGAGCACTTTCTGACGGGGATAATCAGCGTAGACCGGAAGGAACCCAATCGGTGATCCGTCAGAACATTCGCGTTCACCTTGCCCACACCGCTCCCGGAATGAGCAGAATTCACACTCCCAATCATACTCAGGATCGGGGGGTGGAAGGTCTCCATAGGCGCGATGAGCAGTCTGTCTTGATGCCCACTTGATCACGGTGTCTTCCCAAAAGGTAGGATCAAATTCCACCTCAAATACCTCAATATCGAGTGTCGTTCGACTGCCATAGATGATTGCTGCAGTCTCAGGGTACTTATCGTGCTTTTCAGCCAATCCGTGTAGATACGCGTGCACCTGCGCTTTATGATGAGGATTTGGTCCGTTCAGATCCTCAACAGAGCGTTTCGTTTTGATCTCTAACAGTAACAGTGGAGAAGAATGTTCATCGACTATTACCGGATCTGTTTCACCCTTAACGCGAAGCTCGCCCGATTCAGTCTCCACAGAGAAATCAACCCAGAGCGAATTGCAGACGTAAGCCCCCTCTTGGGTGACCGCATCAGCGAGATACGGCATGATAACGTCTTCCTCAAATCGGTTCCCGAACCAGAATATCCCATCCGGATCGGCATTTTCTTCTGGAGCATTGAGATGCTTATACAGAGTTTTACGCTGACACTGGAGGAGGCTACTCGGGCTATGGCGCGTGGGTGCACTGATCCGACCGGGATAGTTGAAGTAGTGCTGTCCATTACGGATGTTCCGAGCACGCTCCTGTTCTCGATACCACTCGTCGAACGACTCTGCACTAATCCGAGAAAGGAGAGAGTCCTCAGGCTCATTGACCCCCACCTCCGGATTCGATGACTGACCTATCGAGTGATCCATGCCCCGAACTTGACCCGATGGGGCTTGATCAATCGCCGATTATGGTATCCTCCGTGGCGTGTTCTTTCTCATCGAATAATAGCTGTACAGTCGGGGTTGTCATCTTGATAATAATCGAGGCTACATCGAGATTTGCACCGGCAGATACCTTCTGCCTCTTTGGGTCATAGATTATGATACCTGCCGCAGCTAGTGTCGGAAGATGCGTCTGCGACAGAGCATTGTACACATTCCGATATGGCTCACCAGTCGCCTGCGACGTGGGCACATCATTTTCGTTAGCAGCGATCTGACGAGCCAGCGATCGAACTGCTACGGTCGCTTTCTTAGAGCCACTCATAATCTGAACTGCTGTTCGACGTCGAGGTGCCCTGAGGGCATGGTGCATCTCCGACAGGGGATTCTCAAACGATTTTGTTCCAATCATCTGATTTGGTCAGCTTCATCTCTTGGAGCCCCAACACCGACATCGTGCCAATTGTTGACATACACATATTCCGTCGAGATAGTTGGTTGTATGAGTAACAACTCCTTCGAAGGATGCGATTGTCACCTCCTACGAAGGAATAAAGAGATAACAAGAACGATGTAGGGAGTTTAGACAGATGAGCGATAGCCCGGGGCCCGATCCCTCAATTAGTGATGAGCAAATTCTGGAGCTGTTTCGTGATTCTGAAGATCCGATTCTGACCGCTTCAGAGATCGCGGGTCAGGTAGATATGAGTCGCCGTTGGGTCCTCGACCGACTCAAAGACTTAGAGGCAAGGAGGCAACTTCAATCAAAGAAGGTCGGCGGAAGAAGTACAGTTTGGTGGTTACCCGGGGAAACATCCACAAAAGAAGATTCGTAGCTCAGCCTTCACCCGTTTGTTCGGACGTATGATATCAGTTCAGTCAGCTCACGCTGAGAGAGGTTCTCAATTTCAATTAAGTGTATACCAACAGGGGTCTCGATTTCAAGTAACCTCTGCAGTACTGGTTCTTCGACTATACGCTCTTCTCCCTCCTCCCATCGCGAATATTCCTGAATAATCTCGCGTTCCACGGCGTCGACTCCTACTATTTTTGTATACGGTATTCTCCAGATATCGGAGGAATAGTGGATGATGATGCGCTCATTAGTAAACAGAGCCCAATCCAGATTATTTTGCTCACTGGGCCCCTGAGAGTCCCGGTTCTTTATTTGATGATAATGTTTGTTACCGCGGATGTAATAGTGAGGTTGTTCGTTCTCCTGTAGTTGGTCTAGTGTCTCCTCAACAACATCAGGAGTCACAGAACTGCCTTTTCCACGGGCAGCGAGTCGTTCGTATTCTCGGCGCTTCCGTTCCTGTTCACGTCGTTCCCTTTCCTTCTTTGTTTTATACTCTTTTTCCGCTTCTTGATAATTTTCTCTGCAACGCTCCCACTTTGTTTTCCCCTCCCACTGATCTACTCCGGTTCGTCTAACGAGGAACGGTCCGATGCTGTCTAAGATGTTGTTAGGATCGTATTCAGTATTAGAGTCAAATCGGATTGTTCTCTCGGAGGTTGAAAACTCAAAATTAACTTCTGTGGACGGAAGTTCTGGCTTCGCAGATTCGGGAAAGTGTAGTGACAGTGACTTCGGTTTGATGCCGAAGGAATTGACGTGGTTCCACTGGATCGCTTCGATCCGGTTATTCGGTTTCTGACCGACAACAACCAACAATCGCCGGTCAGTAAATCCGATAATAGTGCGATATCGTTTATC
>OBKM01001339.1_pt1 | contig 10088 bp, 7 predicted proteins | sample 1519691 | NCBI WGS metagenome assembly OBKM01 (sample SAMEA37050418, study PRJEB22526) | metagenome | biome: saline pan; feature: lake; material: water | place: Egypt | collected 2015 | depth 0.5 m
CGTGGACCTCGAACCCCGTCGAACGGTTGATGGGCGAAGTCAGCAAACGGTGCAAAAACCAGTGGATGCGCTGGACAACGGAAGGATTAGAGGCGATACTCCAGCTTCGGCTGGTGAAGTACGCTGATCCAGAGCACTACCAATCGTTCCTCGATGAACTGCTCCAGCAATCGACTAAAACAGCAATGAACTGTGACCTCTCAATTGAGAGCACCAGAAGCAAACTCTAGACCGCTTTGCGACGCGACCGATGTTTTAAACCACACCTGCGCTTAATCCTCTGTCTCGTCAGTGTCTGGATTCGCTGAGGGTGCGGACGATAGACCGAATTCTTCGACTTCTTCAGGCTCTGGGATTTCGGCCTCGGATTGAATTTCTTTGCTATATTCCGGGCGAAATAGATACTCGCTTGACAGAATCTCACTTTCAGCTGTCTTCTCAAAGTCGTCATACCAGTCCACTATTTCAGCTTGCTGTTGCATAAGTTCTTCAAGATTAACACTGCTACTATCCTCCACTAACTCCCAAAAAGTTCTATTTGAAGTAGAATCCGCAGCGGATGCACGGACATCATCAGCGATTCGGTCCCATTTTTTGGCCTGTTGTCTTAATTCCTTAATCCTCACTTCAAAAATTCGCAAACAATTATCGAATATTTTTTTGTATCTAATTGCAATTTTGTCATGGTCGTGGTTGCGTTCAGTTTGCAGTTCATCAGCCGTTAAGTCTTCAATTTGCTCTTCCAATTCTTCCAGTTTGTCGCCATACTCATCAACTAAATCATGAATGCATTCTGATTGGAATTCTAAAAAATTGGCCATCCGGTATGTTGCTGCCGTTCCAGACATTTTCGGCTCAATGCGAACAACAACTGCATCTCCGTCAAGCTCAATTGCATTCTCAGCGTGCAAAAGAGCAAGCAGAGCTTGTGCTCGAAATCGTGCCTCCTCACTGTTCGTGCCATGTACGAGTCCTACGTTGGTCAGTTCCTCAACAGCCGTGTCAACTGGAATCCGCAGAGGGAGATCTGATGCCTCCCCTGCGATCTCAAACAACAGTTTGATTACCACTCCCCATTCTGCCCCGGTTTCATCGACCGCAAGCCAGTCCCGGTCAAGCGTAACTGTCCCGCCTGTCGTGTGAACGTGTGTCACCGTGAGGTCGTCCGTTACGTCCTCACGTTCCACCGAGTCGTACCACGCTGCAAGGTGTTTATCGGTGTTCATAAATTCAATGACGAAACACAACCTCATAATAGTTGCGGTCAATGCCTATGATAATATTGAGTTGTCAAAATCTGTTGAGGAGGGCGCTTGAAGCCAGAATTCCAGAGAGTGTTTCAATCCACGACCCGAGAAAATTTGCAATCGACCAGGGTCAAATTCCGGTCGAAGACGAGGCTCAAATTCTATTGCCAGCTACAATCGGCCAGGTGTCGAGACACCAAATTTTATAATGAAACTAACTATTCTCATACACCGATCCATCCTGCGAGTATTTTGAGGAGCGCCGAAACGTAACCGAACGCAATCAGCTACCCGACGAACTTCGCAAGTTGTGTCAGTCGGTGATGTTTTAGACCACACCTGCGCTTAATCCTCTGTCTCGTCAGTGTCTGGATTCGCTGGGGGTGCGGACGTTGGACCGACTTCTTCGACTTCTTCAGGCTCAACCCCTGAAGTTTCAGCCTCAGATGAAATTCCTTTGTTATATGCTTCCGATACTTCTTCGGGATCAATGTCTTTGAATACATGATCAGGAATATCGATCTCAGGCATCGTCGGGTCGCCCAGAATCGCGGATCTACGAATATCCGCGGCACCCCGAGTTAATTGTTCTTCGACCGTTTTCAGTCTCTCAAGCCCAAGCCTCCAATTCAACAAATCAGTTTCCAAATGATATCTATTCTCATTTGACGCTGAGCTCGTTTTTCCAGTTGTGTCTTCTTCTCCCGCATTGGATGGCTCCTCTTCTCGGACTGCTGGTTCCGCGCCCAAGTCGGGTTCCTCTAAATCGACGATCTCCTCCGCTGGTTTGTAGCTATTCAATATGTCATCAGCGTCGATCTCGTCAGCGTCTGTATCATGGGAGAACATAATTTTTTCATTTTTTTCTAGTATATCTCCGATATCCTTAATAAACGATTTAATAAGTGGTAGAAGTGGGTCCGGTTCATCAGTGAGTCCCTGTTCTATATCAGCTATTTTGTTCTCATATTCTTCGAGGCGCTCAGACAGGTGGGTCGACATGAGTTCAAGCAAGGTAGCGTATGTGAGTAGAAACCTGCACTCAGAACTGTTCAATTCGTGATCAGAACTAATCAAATCGTGCGGTGGATCAATAACGACCGCACCTTCTTCGAGACCGAGGGCACCCTCCGCGTGCAAATAGGCAAGCAGCCCTCGTGCCCGCCGTCTTGCTGTATCGGTCCACCCACGACCCAGGCCAGCATCAACGAGCGCCGAGACAGCCGTGTCAACCGGGACTGTGAGAGGGACGATTGTCTCCGCCGAGTCGTACAACACCTCAATAACCGGTTCCCATTCGGCTTCTGTACCATTGACCGCAAGCCAGTCCCGGCCGAGAGTAACTGTCCCGTCTGTCGTGTGAACGTGTGTCACCGTGAGGTCGTCCGTTACGTCCTCTCGTTCCGCCGACTCGTACCACGATGCAAGCTCATGTTCCTCATTCATGGAGTTGAATACGAGGTGAGTTCACATAGAATTTTCCCTCAGTCACTTCCAGGAGAGAACGTCAGTTATATTTTCATTCTTATACATTTCATGGATGCGGTCGACAAGTCGGTATTCGGCCTCGAGATATGCCTGTGCGGCGTCCTCGTCGCCCCGGTCGGAAGCGTCGCGTGCTAGCCCCTCAAACTCGTCGGCTAGATCCAGATACCAGTAACTAATGTCATGGCCATCTTTAATATAATCTATCTTATGTATATCGGACTGGAGCTCAGCGCGTTTCTGTTCAACATGAGCGTTATCGATATCTGCCTGTCCTGTGTCCCGGCCCAGTTCAGTCAGTAACTCTTCGAGCAGAGCGAGTCGTTCGTAAATCAACGTTGGCTCGAGGAGAGCGCCACCCCGAAGTGTTTCCGCTTTTAAATATACCTGCTCTGCCAGTTCTTCGATAGCTTCAACGTTGTGTGTACCCGACACCCGATTAGCAGCGTCCATTACTTCCTGATATTTATGTTCAATATCACTCTTAGACTTCAAGTCAGAATCCTCGAGTTGCTCGGAGTTGGCGAGCTTGTCGGCCGTGTCTTCTAGTGTGTTCTCGACACGAGCTGTGTCCACTGTCGTTGCGGACGCGATTTGTTTAATAAATTTATATGGATTGGATCCTTGGCCGAAACTTGCGTTGCCGCGATCGACACGTCCCTGGACTCGCTGTGCAGCAACACGAGCGACCTGCTCCCCGACAACGCCCTCCTCTCGTGCTCGAGAGGTGAGTTCCCCCGGTTCATTACAGCTATCAACCAGAACATCGCTGTGGTCACCAATCCACCGCCCATTTAGATTTTCATCAAGCATTGTAAGCCTACGTCGGAACCCTTTGCTCCTTTGCTCTTCCTCCCGTAATTCATCTTCTAGCCTTGTGATTTTATCTTGCCGATCAGATAGTTCTTCAACCGTGATCTCGACCTGTCGGGTGACCTGTTCCGGAGAGGAACCCCCCTCTCCGTACGCAATCAGAGTGTCCAGCAGGTTTTCTCCGGCCTCATCAAGATGTCCTTGGCTTTTTCGAATCGTCTCTAAGCGGCCAGCGAGATCATCACGCGGGCCAGGCGGGGGTGTATAGATATCAACGTCAGCCGCTATTTCCAGTGCGCGGTCCAGTCTCTCGATAAATTTATCGGGAATCTGAACGTCGTGATTGGAAAGCACTTCCTCAACACGGTCATCTATTGTATGGTCAGAGGATATATACCTTCTATTGATGATATTCCCATTCTCGATATCTTCGAGGATCTCTTCCTTTTGTTCGCTGGAATCTTTGTTGGACTCGACCTCAGATTGGTCAATGTTACGGTCGCGCACATCAAGGTGAGTACTGGATTCGGACCTGATACCTGGCACACCATACAGTTCAGAGTATACATCATCGATGTTTGTCTCGTTATCAGACTCTTTCTCCTCTTGTACGTCAGGATTGGATATAAATCCAACTAAAGGAGTAATACGAGGGCGGATCTTGGGTGACACGAGAACCCCTCCGACAAACAGACTCAAACCAAATATCAGCATTGGCAAGTATGGCAGTGACGGTAGAACGGGTCCGAGCAGGGATTCAGACTCCCCCTCCTCAACCTCAACTGATTGTGAATCGGTACCGGTTCCGCTCTGGACGACAATGGTATGTGTCCCTACTGCATCCTCGTCAGGATTCCATGTCAGCGTGACTTGTCTGCTCTCCCCCGCATCAAGTTCAAGTGTCGTATTATCGGCTTCCTCGCCAGCTGCTTCGAGACTAATCCGCTGGCTATCGGCCTCCTCGCCAGTGTTTTCAACCTCCACATCAACAGCAAGCGGTTCATTCACCGAAACGGACTCATCCAATTCGGTAATCGTTACACTGAACTGAGGTGGCTCCTGCGACGCAAGTCCCTCGACTTCAACCGATTGTGAATCGGTACCGGTTCCACTCTGGACGACAATGGTATGTGTCCCTACTGCATCCTCGTCAGGATTCCATGTCAGCGTGACTTGTCTGCTCTCCCCCGCATCAAGTTCAAGTGTCGTATTATCGGCTTCCTCGCCAGCTGCTTCGAGACTAATCCGCTGGCTATCGGCCTCCTCGCCAGTGTTTTCAACCTCCACATCAACAGCAAGCGGTTCATTCACCGAAACGGACTCATCCAATTCGGTAATCGTTACACTGAACTGGGGCGACTCCTGCGACACAGATTCAAGCCACTGGTCCGCAGATTCGTCGGTAGCTTCGCTTTGGAGTCCAGCGATAGCGAATCCGTCTGTGGATTCCTGTTGTTCCCCGTCCCAACTGTCTCCGGGTTGTGAGTGAGCAAACTTATCAGGGGCAACCATCCGGTCAGTACCATCCGCCCCGACTGCGCTGCCAGCGAGCGCTAACGACGTACAGAGCAGTATCACCACAACCACGAACATCCGGAAGCAATATCGTCGATTCATTGCTACCTGAACGCTTCCCGTCCCAGGTTATTATACAGTCGTTCGAACTGCTCGGCGTAGTCTTTGACCCGGGAGTTATTCTCGTGATTGTTTATGAATGCGTGGCAGTCCTCGATGACCTGAACCTTTGGATTCCAGAAGCCAGCCCATACGTGGAGCTGATCCAACTCCGGAATTGTTAGGTAATAATCCATCGGATTGAACTTGCGGAATCCAGAATCGAGAGCACCAAACTCTTTCGTGGCTGCCCACACAACGTCACCACTATGACGGGACAGTGACCGGATAGCTTCTTCGGGACCATAGAACAGAAGTGAGCAGCCCCAAGCTGTCTCCGGGTCAAAATTTGCCAGGCGATTTGTTGACAGCTTCTCCAATAAGCCTCGAATCCGATCCCGGTCAAACTCTGTTTGTCTGGTGCAGGCATGTGCTGGGGCGAACACCAAAGCTGGACGGTCGTCTTCGTCGTAGCCGTTGGGATTCATATCTATCGACGGTTCGTATGGATCAATGACGTCAAAGCTGCCAGCCCCTTCTATTTCGAGTCGGTCTTCAGACTCCTCCTTGGGTACGGCAGTCATAGAGAGTGTCTCCAGATACGAAACGAGCGTTTTGTTCTCAGTATAGTATTCCCGAAAATTGATGGGGGAAAAGTCACCCAGTTCGGCCTGTGGGAGCGTTTTCGGGGTGTTTCCGCCCTGCGTCCGGTCAAGCCATCCGTTCTGGAATGGGATAATCACCTCTACCTGCTCTGCCATCCGGCCCAGAGACGCCGCGGCATTTTTTATACTTCTGTTTTTGGATAGGACGACCTCCTCGTCGGAGTCAAACAGGTAGTCACCACCTGAACCTTCAATGCGTTCCGGAAGGACCACACAACTGTATATGGGAAGTTCCTTATGCGTGTCTTGCTCTTCGCGAAAATCCTTTAATCGGCTTGCTATGCATGGGGTTGCACCGCTCCCAGTGCCCTTCACCGCACTATGCAAGAGCATAATAGCATCTGCGTACCCAGGCTTTACGCTCCAAGAGTCAATAATACCTTCCTCAAAACCGTTCTCTGCAAGGGTTTCTCCCTTCTTTTCGTTCTGTCCGGCCCCCTCGCCGGGAAAGCCATAAGTGCTAGCGTATCGTCCTGCAGGCACATCAGCAATTTCGGTCGCGTAGTACGATCTTCTTATCTCCTTATTATTAGTATTGGTATTGACAACTCCTTCGATCGCGCCGTGCCAAATGACCTCCCGTGGGTCGTTCTCTTCTGTGGTGTACATCTTGCGCATGTGAATCGCGTCAAGGAGATTGTTCCCACATCCACCAACGGCGAAAATAAACCATTTTTTCCGCTTTCGCTCTTGCGTCTGCTCCGTGAGGACAATATCCCCGAATCCCGTCTCCGACTCACTCTTTTTTTCCGCCCCTGTCGTCTCCGAATCGTCTTTCTGAGTCTTCACGGTCCGAGTGGTATCACGACTATCGCCCAGACTCCCATCCTGGGGGGGGTCTTCCGGTGACTCATCAACTCCCACAACATCGCCAGGCTTTATTTCAGACTGGGAACGAGCATTTTGATCTGGTTCATTATCACTCTCATCTGGCGTGATCGACTCGACATCTCCGCTTCCAGACGAGCCCATTACCCCCTCCGAACTCCGCGTAGTGTCCTGTTCCTCGGTCCCACTTTCTTGCTCTGAGTCGTTGGTGTCGGTCATTGGTTTTGAGTTTCTTCAGACGGTCGGCTGTTGATGCGCCCAGTCAGCAAACTTGGATGGTAGCTTCTCAAGTACGCGATCGACTGGTCTTCCCCGTTTGGTTTCGATTTCGATGTACTCATTTCCGTCTGACACGCTGGAACTACTTATTTCTGGCCGCTGTGACAAAAACTGATTGACGAGGTTGAGGACCTCATCGCGTCGCAGGTGGGGGGTCAGATCGTCTTCATGAACCGTCACTGCATGTTCGTCGGTCTGTTCGTTCCCCCGGTTCGTTTTCAACCGAATCCGGTTCAGTACTGTCTCGGCATCCTCAATGAGGAGTTCGGAATCGTCGGTCGACTCTCTGGGAGGTGTCGGGGGCGTCTGTGGTACGTCTCCATAATCCAGTTCTAATGTGTTATTTGACTGAGTAACCTCACAGTTGTATGCCTGGCGAATCGCGGTCCTGAGCTCGTCCAGCACCCCTTGAGAAACGACGTTGCGCTCGTATGTCTCAGGTGACGGGAGTCGGGCCGACGTTTCGTTCTGCCGCAATTGCGATTCGATACGCTCTATATCTTCAAGTAGAAGCAGGAAGTCCCCACTCGTCTGTTCAGCCTCGTCTAGTATTTCAAATGCAGCGTCAAAATGACAGTCATGTAGTTCATCACGGGCGTTCCGTATCTTCTTTTTTGTAGCTTTGATAGTCAAGACTTCTGGATTATCAGATTTGTCACGCATATTACTCGGATTATATATTTTCGATAGTTCGTTGGAAATCGGGGCTGCGAAATTGTTCTCTAGGGCATCCTCAAACTCCGTAAGTCTACTGTGGATTGTTTGTACTCTCTCGTCGAATGTCGCTTCTTTCTCGTCGATATCACTGGCAATCGTGTTGTACTTTTCGCCGAGTACCCGGAGAAGATCAAACAACTCGTCATCCGATACACGGTCGTTATTGACAACATTATCGATGAATTGACCAATTTTACCGAGATTTACTTCCTGTTTGCCAACCCGATTGGCGGACTCAGCCGGGAGATAGATGGTCGGACCCTTTGGATGGTTAACCAGCGAGTACTCTTCCCCATATCTGGATGTCTTTGAGAAGTTCCCGGTTTCTTTTTTCATCAAATCGACTACGGAGTTGGTTATGCGCGCGCGGTAGTCCCGGAGTCGATCTGTTGGATTCATCTCTTCGGCCTGTATTCGTAACTTCCGGGCACGGGCAGCTGAAACTGGTGGTGACTCCAACTCATCGTCTACGTCCTGTTTCAGGTCCGTCAGTGTATTCCGGTACTGATCAAGTTCATCGCTGATTCCGCGAATCTGACGTTCCCCCCCGCCCAGTGACGAGAGAAGATCTAGTCCCGGTTTAATCGACTGTCTTCGCTCGTTATCAAAGTTTGAAATGTGTTGTTCTAACGTATTTCGTGCACGCTGTAAATCCTGTATGGGCCCCCGCGGCTGGTACAGATGCCACGCAGCAACGATCGCCGCAAGAACGAGGAATGGAATCGAAAAAAATATCACGAGAGAGGTACTACTGACTTCACCAACAACGTCCCAGTAAACCCCTACAAACAAATTAACATAGAGCAGCGCAATCAGAAATGCAGTTCCCGACCGGAGTCCGTCAATGAATTCTCCGTAATTCGCAACGCGTGATACAAGCGTCATTCCGAAGAGCGCCCAACAGATCCCGACTTGAATGAACAGTAACGCAATGAGTGCTTCCTGTTCAACAGCAATTGAACTCGCGATGCGGAAGGGGTCAAAAGAGTGCAACCAGTCCACTACCGGCCCGACCATCGGTTGCTCAGACCACGAAAATCCAAAGAATGCGCCGATTCCCTGCAACAGACCAGCGATTACCGGGATACCGGCTACAATCCATAGCCCTTTCGCCCATTTTTCTGATTCATCCGAACCCGCAATGTTCTCCGACATCATAAGGAATGCTATCTATCGGACGGGACTTATACCTATCGGGCATCCGTCTTTAGCTAAGTGACGAACAACGTGACAGCGGCGGCTTATTATGGTTCGCCCTTGGGTAGGGGATTGTTGGTGAGGTACCAGCCGGAACTGAGAGTCTAGCAGGCAAGGGTGACGCAGTCGCGTCACCCGACGGGCAATGTTCCCAATCGATGTGTTCGCCCCGGCGCGACGGCGTCTGCACTCGCGGCGTCGAATATGGACCTCTCGTCGGGCTCGAGGCCGTGGTCCTGAACTCAGAGGAGTGCCTCACCCCGTCGGCTGTAGTCGTCGCGGTTCTCGGCGTGTCTATCCTCGACGACGATTTTGAGCGCCACACCAACCGCGTTATCGACGATCTCAATCATTGTACGCGGTCAGTGTTCAGTATAGTATTCTATCATTAGTTGCATCCGATGCTGCTCATTAGAGATCGTCTGGCTTTCGACATACTCTTCAGCATTATAAACACGTTCGATACACTGGGTATATTCTTCACGGTCGACGGATTGCGGAGGTTCCCGTCCCTTTGCGTCTGCCTCGATCAGATCAAGCATCGCATCAGGAGCAACACCAGTAGATGCCAAATCCTCTATCAATCGTATAGCTTTGACCGCCCTCATTTCGGGGAGTTTCTTGAAGCGCATGTGCTGGCCTGCAGCGATTTTGGCCTTGTTACGATTGTCTCCGGATAGTATTGCATTGGGTAACTCCTCGATCAATTCGGCACCCAATTCATCATGGTCATAATGGTTGGGAAGTTGAGCCTCGGGGGTCCGTATTTTACCAACATCGTGAAAAAAGGCCATTAAGAATGCATCGGGGTCGTTTGGTCGGAGTGATTTGATTTCGTGAACTACGCTCATCGTATGCTGTAGTACTGACCCTTCCTCATGATATTCTTCAGGGCCAGCAGGGACGGTAGCCATTTCATGTAAGATGTCGGTGAGTGAGTCCATCTAGATGGGATTAGATGCATAAATATATTAATCCAACGGTGAGAACCAGTTCTGTTGGTTTTGAACGATAAGAAGTGAAGTACCTCGGGGTCAATTGGTTTGAGAGAATTCGTCTACATCACGATCACAGAGGACGCTTACGAGCGACTCAGAGCGCTCAAACGCGAGGACGAGAGTTTCAGCGATGCCGTTGTCGGACTGACCGAGGTAAGGACCCGATGGCGTTCGCCGGCAGTTGTCCCGACCTCGGCGAGCACGTCCCGGACTCGTCCAGTCTCAACGACGACCTCCAGGAGCGT
>OBKM01001340.1_pt1 | contig 10084 bp, 9 predicted proteins | sample 1519691 | NCBI WGS metagenome assembly OBKM01 (sample SAMEA37050418, study PRJEB22526) | metagenome | biome: saline pan; feature: lake; material: water | place: Egypt | collected 2015 | depth 0.5 m
CCTCGAACGGGAACCCCTCCGCCATGTACGTTCCCCAGCCGAGGTCGGGGTCGATCTCGCGGCGCATCCGCAACACACCCATCTCGATCAGGCCGTTCATGATCCCCCACAGCGAGAGCATCGCGAGGACGTGACAGGTTCCACCACGGCTGGTGGCGGCCGTTCGAGCGTTTTCAGGCCGCTTGGACGAACGTCTCAGTCTTCTTGTGAATGTCTGCCGTACTGTTTTGTACGATGCCTACGTACGGCCACCCATGACAGCGCTTTCTGACGCCTATGCGGGAACGGTCGCCTCGAAACGGGGTCGATCACGGCTGACGCTGGGAATCGGTCTGTTTCTCGTCGGTGCGACGCTCGTCGTCGCCGGCATTGCTGCGGCCGGATCGGGTGTGCTGACCGAACGCGGCTACTCGCTCGGTGACGCCCGCTTGATCGGCGGTATTCTCGGCGGACTCGGTGTTCCGGCCGTCTTTTTGGGCATCTTCACTATTCTCCCGGCAAACCGAACCACTCGCGCGGCGGCCATCATCGGCGCATCGATTGCCGTTTTCGGGGTTGCACTGTTCGCTCACGCCTACCCCTGTCAGTGGATCGGCAACACCTGTCAGACCACCGCAACCGACCTCACACTACCGACAGCGGGCATCTACTTTTTGGGGACGTTGACGACGTTTTGGTGTCTGTTCGTCGGCATCGCCAACTTCAAAACCCGCAACGACCCCGGCGGCACCGTAAAGATGGAGGTCACCCGTCAGGGCGAAACCAAGGTAATCGAAGTTGCTCGCTCACAACTGCAGGGAACCGGCAGCGTCGGTCTCTTCGGCGGCACCCCCGACGGCAATGTCGAAACACAGACAAACCGACCCGGCGTCTCGCCCTCGACCGGCACTGCGGCGGCAACGAGCGACGGGGGGTCGGACGCCGAGATCATTTCCTCACCCGGTGAGTCGTCGTCGACGGACTCGCCCCCGGAACCGGGCGTCGATCGCGTTGACTCGAACGAGCGGCGTTCGGCGACGACCCAGTCGTCCAGGTCGAGCCAATCGTCCAGGTCGAGTCAATCGTCGAGGCGCACGAATAACTCGGCGGCGACCGGATCTGCCGGCGCGACGGGCGCGCGCTCACCGTCAGCCGACATCGACAACATCGACCGCTACTGTGGGAGTTGCGCGCAGTTCCAGTACGTTCGAACAAAAAAAGCGGGGCTCCAGCCCTACTGCGCGCTCCACGACGAACTCATGGACGACATGGAGTCGTGCGAGCAGTGGGAGCCGCGCTGAGCGCGTTATTCAGTACGCGTTGTCGACTCCAATTTTCCGACTGTCACCCGCTTTGCTGTGTCGATACCGGTCGTGACGCCACCGCCGTGTTAGTGTAAAAACTCCCGCAGCTCGTCGAGCGCGTAGGTGTTGAGCACGTCGTCGGCTTCGGCCCAGCCGCGGCGAGCGGTTCGCACGCCGTAGCGCATCGAACCGAAGCCGCCGGTGTCGTGGGTGTCGGTGTTGATCGCGATCGTCCCGCCGCTCTCGACGACCCGCCGGACGGCCTCGCCGTGGAGATCAAGTCGGTGCGGGTTGGCGTTGACTTCGAGCGCAGTGCCCGCGTCGGCCGCGGTTTCGGCCAGTTTCCCGATGTCGACCGGCAGTCCCTCGCGGCTATTGATCATTCGGCCCGTGGGATGGCCAATAATGTCGACCGAAGGGTGTTCGGCGGCCCGACAGAGCCGATCGGTTGCGGTGTCGACATCCTGGTCGAGCGCGCTGTGCGGTGAGGCGACGACGAGATCGAGATCGGCGAGAACGTCGTCGGCGGTGCTCAGCGAGCCGTCGGCCGCGATGTTGGTCTCGACACCGTGGAGCACCGCGATTTCGCTGTCGGCGCGCACCGCGTCGATCGCCTCGCATTGCTCGCGAAGGTCGTCATCCGAGAGACCGATCGACTCGATAATGCCCGGCCCCGAGGCGTGGTCGGTGACGCAGTGAACGTCGTAGCCACGGGCGGCCGCGGCGGCGACCATGTCGGCGATCGAGGCGCGACCATCCGACCAGTCGCTGTGGGTGTGGAGGTCGCCACGAATGTCGGGTTCTTCGAGCAGATCGGGCAACCCGTTTTCGGCGGCCGCCTCGATTTCACCGGTGTCCTCGCGGAGTTCGGGCGGGATCCACGACAACCCGATCGCCTCGTACATTTCGGCCTCTTCGCTCCCGCCGAGTCGGACGCCCTCGCGGCGGCTGTCGACGTCCGCGGTATCGCTATCGACACGGTCACCGTCACCGTTGCCCGCGCCCGTTTCGACGCTCGAAACGTCGAAAACGCCGTACTCGTTGAGTTTTCGGTCCTGATCGATGGCGACGTTTCTGAGGTGGACGTTGTGCTCTTTGCTTCCGGTGAAGTACTGTAACGCCGCGCCGAACTCCTCGGGGACGACCACTCGGAGGTCGATCCGCACGTCGTTAGCGCGAATGCTCGATTTGTGGGTGCCGGCTTCGATTACGTCGTCGGCGGGCTCCCAGTCAGTGAACGCGTCGACGACGACCTCGCTGCGCTCGCTTCCGACGAGCACGTCGACATCGCCGATGGTGTCCTTCCAGCGTCGAATCGAGCCTGCGACTTCGACGCGGTCGACCGCCTCGGTGTCCGAGAGATACGACAGCAGGCCGTCGGCGAGCGGTCGGGCGTCGCCGAGTCGTTCGCGCTGTTGGCTCTGGCGCGCGAACGGAATGTTCTCGAGAATGTTCTGTTCGGTTTTTTGCCCAAAGCCGCTCACCGTTTGGATGTTGCCCGCTTTCGCTGCGGCCTCCAGTTCGTCGAGATCCGTGATTCCGCGCGCCTCGTACAGCGCGCCGACGGTTTTTGGCCCCACCCCCTCAACGCTCGTGAGCGCGGCCATATCGACCGGCATCGACTCACGAAGTTCTCCCAGTTCCTCGATTTCGCCGGTTTCAACGTATTCGACGACTTTCGAGGCGATCGCGTCGCCAACGCGGTCGATTGCCTCAACGGCCTCCGTACCGGTTGCGGCCAGCTGCTCTATCGGCTCGGGGTGTTCGTTGATGTTTTCGGCGGCCCGCCGGTAGGCGTTGGGCTTGTACTCGACGCCTTGGGCCTCAAGCCGGTCGGCAAACTCGACGAGCAGCCGGGCGATTTCGTCGTTGTAACTCATGGTGTGGTGTTCGAAAGCGGACTACTTAGCTCCGGCTTCGAAGCTCGGTCGAGCCGGTTGTCAGTTTTGTTGTCCGGTCACCGACTGTTTCGGCTTCGCCCCTCGTCGTGACCGAGCGCTTTCGTGAGAAAGTTCAACCATCGTTTTGTGTCGGCCGCAGCCTGTTGGTCGCTTTCGGCCTGGAGATCGACCGGATCGAGCTGATCGAGCGCGTTGAGCGCGCGGTCGATGCCGATAATCGACTCCGCCAGTTCGCAGCCCTCGGCGTAGCTCACCGCGTCGTTCTCGATTCGCTCGACGCGCTCGACGCGCTCGCGCCGGAGATTTCGCTTTGCTTGTTCGACACGCTCGCGCTCGCCGGGTGGAACCGTCTCGCGGCGCTTGATTTCGAACACGAACGTCTGAAGATCGATCGTCTCGTCTTGAATTTCGATCTCGTCGGGTAGTTGCGCCCCAACGGTCGCCCCGTCGCGGCCGATCCGTTCGAGGAGCTGTTTTCGCTGATACTCCTTCACGCGCGCAACTCGGTCGTGTGGCTACTTGCATCCATCGCCGTTGGTTGGGTTTCTCAATCGCTGTCTGGCACGTTCGCTGGCCGCCGCTCCCGTGTCACAGGAACGGGCCGAAACCGCCCTGAAACTGAACCTTCTTATGCGAATCGACAGTAGAGTAGAGCATGGGTTTGTTCGAACGGCTTCGCGGCGACACGTCCCCTCGCGTTGCGTTCATCGGGATCGATGGCGTGCCATTTAGTCTCCTCTCTGAGAACCGTGATCGGTTTCCGAACTTCGCTGCGTTGGCCGACGACGGCACGGCCGGCGCGATCGACAGCATTGTTCCGCCCGAATCGAGCGCCTGTTGGCCCGCCCTTACAACCGGCGTCAATCCGGGCGAAACGGGCGTTTATGGCTTTCAAGACCGCGAAATCGGCTCGTACGACACCTACGTCCCGATGGGCCGTGACGTACAGGCGACCCGCGTGTGGGATCGCGTGACCGACGCCGACCGCGCAGCCAGCGTATTCAACGTCCCGGTCACGTTCCCGCCGCAACGAAACGTCCAGCGGATGGTTTCGGGCTTTCTCTCGCCCGGCGTCGACAAGGCGAGTTATCCCGACGAACTCACCGATTCGCTCGAAGCAGGCGACTACCTCATCGACGTCAACGCCAAACTCGGCCACAAGGAGGACAAAACCGCGTTCATGGAGCACGCGCACAAAACGCTTGACCGACGGTTTGAGACGTACGAACAGTATCTCACCGCCGACGACTGGGATCTGTTTTTCGGCGTGTTCATGACGACCGATCGGGTGAATCACTTCCTGTTCAAAGACTACGAGCGCGACGGGCCGAACAAGGAACTGTTTCTCGAGTTCTACGAGAAACTCGACGAGTATATCGGTCGGATCCGGGAACTCCTGCCGAAACAGGTGACGCTGGTCGTGGCCTCCGACCACGGCTTTACCAGCCTCGATTACGAGGTCCACTGCAACGCGTGGCTCCAACAGGAAGGCTTGCTTTCGTTCGAAGACGACGACCACAGTGAACTCGGCGACATCGCTGACGAAACGGTTGCGTACTCGCTGATTCCTGGCCGGTTCTATCTCAATCTCGAGGGTCGCGAGCCGCGTGGCACTGTTCCCCAAGACGAGTACGAAACCGTCCGCGACGATCTCAAATCCCGACTCGAAGCGCTCGAAGGCCCCGACGGTCGGCCGGTCTGTGAACGCGTTGTCGAGCGGGAGGTCGCCTTTCGCGGCGACCACGACGCCATCGCACCCGATCTCGTCGCGATTCCAACGCACGGTTTCGATCTCAAATCGAGCTTCAAAGTCCAGGAGGACGTGTTTGGAACCGGCCCACGAAACGGAATGCACAGTTTCGACAACGCGAGTCTCCTCATCGACACGCCCGGAGCGATCATCGAGGACGCGGATCTGTTGGATATCACGCCGACCATCCTCGATCTCATGGACATCGACTACAAACGAACCACGTTCGATGGCGCGAGCCTCCTGAAATAAGTGCGGGTTGGTCTTTTGACCCGGTTACAGGGTCGGTTCCTGACGATGGTGACTCGTTTTTTGAACTGTGAGACGGTGCATTCTGCAGTCATTGCTGGCTCTTCATCGCCTTTCGGCGTTTTTTTGGCGCATCGCGGCTCGCGGCGCTGTGTTTTTCGCATTACTCGGCTCCAACGCGCCGAGAGCGACAACCGTTTTGCCATCGACCAACAGGAGTAGGGTATGTTACAGACCGCTGCTGCGGAGACGGACGACCACTCGCCGACGGCACTCGAATCGGGGTACGCGAGGCTGTTGGCCGCGGCACTCGATGAGACGGGATCCGAGACCGTTGCCGACGCCGGTGTCGACTCCGAAACAATCGATTTGATCGAACGCGGCGATGTCTCCGCTGTGACGCTCTCGGAGGCCGCCGCAGTGCTCGGTGCCGCTGACGACTTCCCCGGGGCCGACGCAGTCGTCTTCGAAACCCGCGATCACCTGCTCATGGGCATGACGACGGCCGTTCTCGACGTCGACACGCTGGCGGCGTCGGTCTCGCTCGATCTCACCGGCCAGGAACTCCAACAGGCAATCGAGGGTCGAACGCCGCTCACGCTCGGCCAACTGGCGGCGATCCAGTCGGCAATCGATCGGCGCGTGGAGCAGCAATGACGCGCGCGGTTATTCTCGGCTGTGGCTACATCGGTCTCGAACTCGGTGAGCAACTGAAGGGTGCCGGCATCGACGTGGTCGGCGTCCGCCGGTCTGATGATGGCTGTCGCGCGATCAAGGCTCGCGGCTTCACCGCGGTTCAGGCCGATCTCACCGACCGGGACGCCGTTTCCGACCTTCCCGCTGCCGACTGGCTCGTGTTTGCGGCCTCTTCGGGCGGCCGGGGGGCCGACGCGGCGCGCGAGATCTATGTCGACGCGCTCTCCGAGGTGATCGAACAGTACGGAACGCGCCAGACGACGCCCGACCGCTTGGTGTACACCTCCAGTACGGGCGTGTACGGCGATCACGATGGCGACTGGGTCGACGAGTCGACGCCGCTGGAGCCGACGACTGAGAAAACGCGTGTGCTCGCCGAAGCCGAGCGCGTTGCTCGCGAAACGAGCGCCAAGTACGGCATTGATGGAACCGTCGCACGGTTTTCGGGATTGTACGGCCCCGACCGCTACCGACTCGAGCGGTATCTCACCGGACCGGTCACCGAAGGCTTTCTCAACATGGTTCACCGCGTTGACGCCGCGGGCGCGGTCAGGTACCTTCTGTTGGAGAACCTCGCGCGCGACGACTGCGTGGTCGTCACTGACGACGAACCGGTCGACAAGTGGGAGTTTGCCGACTGGCTGGCCGACCAGTGCGGTGTTCCACAGCCACCAAAACAGACGAAAGAAGATCGATTGGCGGACGCTGGGCTCTCGGACGCGGCGCGACGACGCATTCTGACGAGTAAACGATGTTCGAACGATCGACTCCGCGAACTCGGCTACGAGTTCGTACATCCGACGTTCAGACAGGGCTACCGCGCGGCAATCGAGGCCTACCGCGCGGAGACGCGGTGATTGCACAGACGCGCGCTTATTTGTCGAGAAAATAACGACAAAAATATCGGGAACATTCATACGCCAGGCGTCTGACGTAGATCATATGGGATATGCGGCCACGACTAACTCCGTCTCCCAGGAGGCGCTCGTTCTTGTGGAGGCCAACACGACGTTGATCGCCGGCGTTCTCGCCACAGTCGTTGGCATCGCCCTCGCCGTCTTTCTCTACCGTCGGCTCCGAAAACCCGCCGGCGTGCGGTTCAAACGGCTGTTGGAGCCGCGCGAGGCGATTACGGTGCTCATGCATCCGAACCCCGATCCCGATGCGATGGCCACCGCAACCGCGATCGCCGCGCTGGCCGAGCAGGTCGACACCGAAGTGACTATTCAGTACCCCGGCCAGATTCGCCATCAGGAGAACCGGGCCTTCCGAAACGTCTTGGATCTCAAACTCGAAAACATCGATCACGTCAGCGATCTGGCTGCAGAGGACGTCGTGCTCGTCGATCACAACACCCCGCGCGGCTTTACGGGTTGTGAGGGCGTGTTGCCGGTTGCGGTCGTCGATCACCACCCCGGTGAGGGAGCCGGCGAGCAGTTCACTGACGTGCGAACCGACTACGGGGCGTGTTCGAGCATCGTTGCGGAGTACTTCCAGGATCTCGATGCGTCCCCGGTTCCTGCCGGCCAGCACGCCAGCGAAACGGCGACGACGTTCGTGTTGCCGTCGGACGCCGCGACAGGCTGTTTGTACGGTATTCTCTCGGACACGCAAAACCTCACCGTTGGGGCGTCGTCCGCCGACTTCTCGGCGGCCGCGTACCTCTCACCCGGCGTCGACGAGGACAAACTTGACCGGATCGCCAACCCGGCGGTCGACGCCGAGGTGCTCGAAGTCAAAGCGCGCGCGATTGCGGGCCGGCAGATTCAAGGCTCGTTTGCGGTGAGCGACGTGGGAACGGTCTCGAACGTCGATGCGATTCCACAGGCGGCCGACGAACTCATCCGTCTTGAGGGAATCTCGGCGGTCATTATTTGTGGCGAACGCAACGGAACGGTTCACCTCTCGGGACGTTCACGCGACGACCGGGTTCATATGGGTCGGGTGCTCGAAGAGGTCACCGGCGGTATTTCAAACGCGAGTGCCGGCGGCCACGCACGCATGGGTGGCGGCCAGATTTCACCCCAACCGCAGCTTTCGGACGGTGGCGAGTCGCTTCCCGATACCGTGGTCAAACGCGACGAACTGATCAAGCGACTGTTTGCGGGTCTCACTGGCGACGTGTAGAAGCACAGTGGGGGCTTTCCGCACGCTTATTCTTCCGGCGGTGAGAGGTCACGTATGGCAACGAACCGGGGCACGTGGGGGTACCGTGACCGCTTTGGCGACCGTTTTGGCCGAACCTACTTTCGGCGCTTTCGGCCGGGGGTCTGCTCCTCGATCGGTGTGGGAACCTACCTCGGTGAACCGACCGACGCCGTCGATGACGACTACCGCGAAGCGCTGACGCTCGCGCTCTCCTCGGGAATCAACATGGTCGACTCCGCGATCAACTACCGGTGTCAGCGGAGCGAACGGGTCGTCGGCGACGTGCTCGCTGCGACTGATGTGGATCGCGAGTCGGTCGTCGTCGCCACCAAGGGTGGGTTTCTGCCGTTCGATGGCGAGAAGCCGGCAGATCCGGGCCGGTACATCCGCCAACAGTACGTCGACACCGGCCGCGTCGATCCCGCGGCGCTCGTTCGAGGGAGTCACTCGATTTCGGCCGACGTGATCGACTGGATGATCGACCGATCGCTGTCGAATCTCGGGGTGGAGACGATCGACTGCTACTACATTCACAATCCGGAAACCCAACTACTCGAACGCGACCGCGAGGCGGTGGCCGACACGCTCGAATCGACGTTCCGCCTGCTCGAGCGCCGTCGAGCCGCCGGCGATATCGGATGCTACGGGCTGGCGACGTGGCAGGCGTTTCGCGTGTCGCCCGATCACGACCAGTTTCTCTCGTTGCCCGCGCTCCTCGATCTGGCGAGCGCCGCGGCGGAGTCCGCCGGTTTCGACGACCACGGCCTGCGGGTGATCCAACTGCCGTTCAACATTCAGATGGCCGACGCGTTTACCGAACAGAGCCAGCCCGCGCCGGTCGGACGCGAGACCGACGACCGGGTGAGCATCCTCGAATACGCCCACGAGGCGGGCCTCCATGTCGTCACCAGCGCGAGTCTCGGTCAGGGCGCGTTGGCCCGCTCGGTTCCACCGGCTATCGGCGCCGAACTCGCGGGCGACACGCCCGCCCAGCGCGCGCTCAACTTCGCGCGCAGTGCACCGGGCGTCACCAGTTCGCTCGTGGGCATGGCCTCGACCGATCACGTCGCCGAAAACGTCGCCGCCGGCACCTTCGACCCGCTCGGCGCGAGCGCGTTCGACGCGGTGTTCGAGTGAGTTCGGATCGATCGCGTTCGATGTCGTTTTCGTGCGGGGTTCGTCGGGCGATGATCGCCGAGTTGCGAGCGAGTTGCCACCGCGACCGCGGTATCGTGATAATCCACGCCGTGCGCGAAGGTTCAAGCGGCCCGCCCGTCGACACGAAGTCGAATGCAACTGGCACTCATCGCCCACGACAAAAAGAAGGACGAGCTGATCGAGTTTGCTCACACCCACGAACAGCGGTTATCGCCGGCCGACCTGATGGCGACCGGCACGACCGGCAAGCGGCTCATGGAGGCGACCGATCTCGATATCGAGCGGAAGGCGTCGGGACCGCTGGGCGGCGATATGCAGATCGGTGGCGAGATCACCGATGGCAACTGCGATGGCCTGATTTTCCTTCGCGATCCGCTGACCGCCCAGCCACACGAACCCGACATTTCGGCGCTGTTGCGACTCTGTGACGTCCACGACATTCCGCTGGCGACGAATCTCGCGTCGGCGACGTTTCTGCTCGACGGGCTGTTCGATTAGCGGATCAGCCGAGGACAACTGACCGTGCCGTTCAGTCGGCTTCAGCCGGGTCGACGACGGTTTCGTCGATCTCGTCGATGCCAACGCGCTCGCACTCGTCGTAGAGCGGACAGGCCTCGGGGCCGTCGAGACATGCCGGCCGCCTGGCGGTGCAGTACTCGCGGCCGAACTGGATCATCGCCGTGTGGCCGAAGCCGCACTTTTCGGCTGGAACGCTCGCTTCGAGCGCCTCGCGGACGGCCTCGTGGTCGGCGTCGGCCGCGGCGAGCCCCATCCGTCGGGCGATGCGGTGGACGTGCGTGTCAACGGGAAAAACGCCCCCGCGCCCACCGGCAAACAGCAGGACGCAGTCGGCGGTTTTCGGGCCGACGCCGTGAATGTCGAGCAGCCGGTTTCGGACC
>OBKM01001341.1_pt1 | contig 10079 bp, 6 predicted proteins | sample 1519691 | NCBI WGS metagenome assembly OBKM01 (sample SAMEA37050418, study PRJEB22526) | metagenome | biome: saline pan; feature: lake; material: water | place: Egypt | collected 2015 | depth 0.5 m
CCTTTCCGAGGCCGAGCGGATACTGAAGGAGTTCGAGCTCGACCACCTCGCGACCCAGCCCGCGACAGACATCTCCGGCGGACAGATGAAGCTCGTCGAACTGGCGCGTGCGATGCTCGCCGAACCCGAGGTCCTGTTGCTCGACGAACCGGTGGCGGGCGTGAACCCGACGCTCGCGAAGAAGTTGAAAACACAGATCAGGCGGCTCCATCGGGAGGGAACGACGTTCGTGCTGATCGAACACGATATGGAGTTCGTGATGGACCTCGCCGACCCGATCATCGTGCTGGATCAGGGGAGCGTCCTGACGGAGGGGACCCCTGAAGCGGTCCGGGACGACGACCGTGTCGTCTCCGCGTATCTCGGAGGTGGGGCATGAACGCCACGGACCCGTCGGCGGCAGACGATGACCCGACCGCCTCGGGTGGTCCCACTGCGGCGAGCGGTGACACCACTCCTACGGACGCGAGCGACGCGGGTGACGCCGTGCTCGCGTTGTCCGGCGTCGACAGCGGCTACGGCGAGGTACAGGTGCTCGACGATCTCACGCTCCACCTCGATCCCGGGGAGATCGTCTGTCTCGTCGGGCCGAACGGCGCGGGGAAATCGACGGTCCTCAAGACGGCGTTCGGGATGTTGACGCCGTGGGAGGGAACGGTCGAGTACCACGGCCGGGAGATCGGTGGGATGGCCCCCGAGGACATCGTCCGCGAGGGGATCGGTTACGTCCCGCAGACCGAGAACGTGTTCGGGTCGCTGACGATAGAGGAGAACCTCCGGATGGGCGGTGTCGCCCGTACCGGCGGGCTCGACGACGTGATCGACCGGCTGTACGACCGGTTTCCGATCATCGACGAGAAGCGCGACGCGAAGGCGCGTACCCTCTCGGGCGGGCAGCGTCAAGTGTTGGCGTTCGCGAGGGCGCTGGTGATGGAGCCGGACGTGCTCCTCATCGACGAGCCGTCCGCGGGGCTCGCGCCCAACACCGCCGATGACGTGTTCGCGGACGTTCAGGCGGTCAACGAGATGGACACGGCGATCCTGATGGTCGAGCAGAACGTCACGAAGGGACTGGGGATCTCCGACTACGGCTACGTGCTCGACCAGGGGACCGTCCGGTTCGAGGGCACGCCGGAGGCGCTGTTGGACGACGACGAGGTCTCACAGCTATACCTCGGGGGATGACCGGCGGCCTCGGCCGATACGCGTTCGCGCTCGCCCCCCTCGTCGCTGCCGGGCTGTGGGGTGGGATGTACGTCGTCAGCAAGTGGGGGTTCACGCTGATCCCCCCGGTGACGCTGGGATTCCTCCGTGTCGCGCTCGGCGCTGCCGTCCTCTGGGCGGTCGTCGCCGGTCGTGGGGGAAGGCTCCCCCCTCGCGCGGACTGGCCCGGGTTCGTCGTCCTCGGCGGCTGGGTGACCCTGACGATCGTCACACAGTTCGTCGGTACCGAGCTAACGAACGCGAGCCAGGGGTCGCTGTTGACCGTGTTGACTCCCGTGTTTACCGTCCTCCTAGGTGCCACGGTGCTCGGCGAGCGCGTCACCGCGACGAAGGCAGGCGGGATGGCGCTCGCGGCAGTCGGGACCGTCGTCGTCCTCGCCGGACAGAACGATCCGACCGGACTCGCAGCCGGCAACCTCGCAGGGGTCGGGTTGTTGCTCGTCGCCAGCGTCGCGTGGGCAGGATACACCGTCTGGGGAGTACCCGTCGTTGGACGGTACGGCGCGCTCGACGCGGCGACGTACTCCTCGCTGGCGAGTGTCCCGATGCTCGGCGTACTCGCCGCCGTAGAGCTGTGGACGCTCGACCTTTCGCCGGGCGACGTGCCGATAACGGTCGAGTCCGTTGGGACGGTCGTGTACTTGGGAGTGGCGGCGACGGCCGCCGCCTGGTACCTCTGGTACAAGGGGCTGGAGTACGTTCCGGCTGGGACCGTCGCCGTCTTCTTTTTCGCCCAGCCGGCGGTCGGGGCGCTCCTCGGCGCGGCACTCCTCGGTGAGCGGCTCGGACCGGGGTTCCTGCTCGGCGGGGCACTCATGGCCGTCGGTATCCGGGCCGTTAGTCGGGAACGGGCGTCCGCCTCGGACGGCCCCCCGGACACGAACCCGGAGTGAACGGGAAACAGGCCCGGACCTCCCCGGCTGGGTGGCCGACCCGACCGATCACGTCGCCCGCTTCTCGATCTCTCCTTTCAATTCGGCGGCGTCGAACTCGTGGTCGGGTCGGATCGCGACGAAATCGAGGAACCGGCGGGCCGCGAGCAGCTCCTCGGACGAGTAGCTCGTCAACGCGGCATCGACGACGGCACTCACGCCGATGAGCGGCTCCAGCGACGCCAGGGCACTCGCGAGGTCGTACGACCGGGCGTCGGCTCGGCCGTCCTCGCTCACGTTGGTCGCGTCGATCACGTACAGCTCGTCGTCGAGGACCAACACGTTCTCGGCGCGGAGATCGCCGTGTGCGAGGCCGGCGTCGTGGATCCGGCGGAGGGTGGAGAACAGCTCGGGGGCGAGCTCGCGCTCCCGTTCGTGGTCGACCTCGTCGAGTGTCCGGAACTCCGGGAGGTACTCCAGCACGACGACGCCGAAATCCCCGATCTCCAGCGCTTCGATCGGCTCCGGCGCGTTGATGCCGATCTCCCGGACCCGCTCGGTCGCCTCGAGCTCGTGACGCGCCATCTCGTACGGGGTCCGGTAGCGTTCGAAGAACCCCTCCGTTCCGGCCGAGAACGCGCCGAGGTTTCGACCGGTCGTGAACAGTGCGTGGACGAGGGTGTTCTGTCGCGTGATCACTTTCACGAACAGGTCGTCGTCGATCACCATCGGCGTCGACAGCCAGTTGTCGGCGTCGAGGAACTCGACGCGCACCGTCTCGCGGTCGTATCGATCCGAAAGCTCCCTGATGACCCGTTCCAGCTCGGGCCATTCGACGGTGCCACGGACGAGTCGGCGGAGCTCCATACAACGGACCGACGCGGCGACGGCTGATAAAGGATCGCGACGCTCCCGCGTTGCGGGACGGGGCGGCGGTCCGATGCCGGGGACCGGTGGACGGCTCGACGGAGCGGTCGATGACGCGGATGCTACGACGACCCCATGTCCGCGGCGGCCTCCGTCCTCGACGTCGCGGATCCCTCACGGTCGTTCGCATCGTTTATACTCGGTCGTCGCAAGTCTTGCCTATGGACTTCGAGCTGCCCGCGGAACATCGCATGATCCGGGACACCGTCAGGGAGTTCTGTGAGGAGGAGATACGGCCGATCGCACAAGAGATCGAGGACGAACACCGCTTCCCCGAGGAGGTGTTCACAGAACTCGCCGACCTCGACGTGATGGGCGTGCCCGTCGGAGAGGAGTACGGCGGGCTCGGCGGCGACCAGCTCATGTACGCGCTCGTCACCGAGGAACTCGGCCGCGTCTCCGGCGGGATCGGGCTCTCGTACGCCGCTCACACCTCCCTCGGCGCGAAACCGATCGAGGCGTTCGGCACGGACGCGCAAAAAGAGGAGTGGCTCCGGCCGCTCGCGACGGGCGAGGGGATCGGCGCATGGGCGCTCACCGAGCCCGGCAGCGGATCCGACGCCTCCGACATGGACACGACCGCCGAGTACGACGCTGACGCCGACGAGTACGTGTTGAACGGGACCAAGCAGTTCATCACCAACGCGAACGTGGCGAACTCGGTGTTGGTGAAGGCGGTTACCGCCCCCGACGCGGGGTACGACGGGATCTCGACGTTCATCGTCGACCCGGAGAACGACGACGGGTTCGAGGTGACGACCGTCTGGGACAAGATGGGACTCAACTGCTCGCCGACGTGTGAGATCGCCCTCGACGACGTGCGACTCCCGGCCGACCGCCTGCTCGGTGCGGAGGGAGAAGGGTGGACACAGACGATGAAGACGCTCGACGGCGGCCGGATCTCGATCGCCGCGCTGTCGACGGGGCTCGCACAGGGGGCGTACGAGGCCGCCAAGGAGTACGCCGGCGAGCGCGAGCAGTTCGGCAAGCCGATCGCGAAGTTCGACGCGATCCGCGACAAGGTCGTCCACATGCACCGGCAGACGGAGCGCGCCCGACTACTCACGCACAAGGCGGCGACGAAATACGACGCCGGCGAGGACGTCACTCGCGCGTCGTCGCTCGCGAAGCTCGACGCCAGCGAGGCCGCCCGCGAAGTGGCTGAGGAAGCCGTCCAGACGCTCGGTGGGTACGGCTACACCACCGATTTCGCACCACAGCGGTTCTACCGGGACGCGAAGCTGATGGAGATCGGCGAAGGGACGAGCGAGATCCAACACGTCGTGCTCGGCCGCGAGCTCGGCTTATAAGCGTCGCGCCGTCGGCCCGTGGCGGGAGGAGCCCGTCAGATGTCTTCCTCGCCCAACCCCGCCATCGGGGAGGCCCCGGCAACGATCACGCCGGCAGCGAATACCGCCGCCGCGAACGCGACGTAAATTTCGTCTTTCTACTCCTCACTCCACGGTGGTACTGTCAAAAAAAGGGAGCTCCCAGGGGTCGATAACGCCGGAAATAACAGTACAGTTCTATTCCGTAAATAACTACGTGTAGAAGGGGATATATCCCTCATGCCAGTATTTATCTCGAAGGGGATTCGGCGAACACATGTCGTATATGTCCAACGATCGACGGGACCGACAGTACTTGACGGGCGACGATAAGCGACCAACCGCGTTCGATCGAGCCGGGCCACCGACGGATGACTCGGAGAGTGTGAGTGAATCCGGGACGAGGAGTTCGGCGACGAGCGATGGGACGCCCGAAACGACGGGAGTGACGCCGGCCTGTGGCTGCGGCCGCGATCACCGCACCGTAACGCGACGGACGGTGCTCGGCACCGCGGCGGCGGCCGTCACTGCGAGCGCGTTCAGCCTCCCGGCAGCGGCCGAGGAGGACGACACGGTCACTGTCGTTCACGACCTACACTCACACAGCGACATCGGCGAACCCGGCGGGCCGAACATCGCTCGGTACCAGGCAGTGTTGCAAGAACAGCTCGGCGACCGCGACGACGTGCTGTTCATGGGAAGCGGCGACGAACTCGGCTCCTCGCTCGTCTCGTTTTTCACCGAAGGCGAACACAAAGTCGAGTTCATGAACGACATGGACCTCTCGCTCGTCGGCGTCGGGAATCACGACTTCGACTACGGGATCGAGAGCGCGCTCGACAAGTTCGAACAGAGCGAGTTCCCGTGGGTCACCTCGAACCTCAAGACACCGGACGGCGAGCAGCTGCCGAACACCGAGGAGTACGTCACGATGGAGGTGAACGGGATCGATCTCGGCGTGTTTAACGTCGTCTTAGATGGATTCCACAGCATCACCGACTACCCCGAGGACCACATCCAGGAGGACCCCGTCGAGAAGGCGGAGGAGATGACCACTCTGCTTCGCGAGGAGGAGGACTGTGACGTCGTCCTCCTCGCTTCACACGTTCCCCACGAGCGTCACTTCGAGATCGCCGAAACCGTCGACGGGTTGGACGCCATCTTCGGCTCGCACTCACACATCACGTTCGACGACGCGGAGATCCACGAGGACACGGTCATCAGCGAGATCGGCTACGCGTACTTCCACGTCGGGGTTATGACACTCGACGCCTCGGGCGACCTCGTCGACTGGCAGCGGATCGACCTCGTGGACGACGAGGGAGAGCCGATGGACATCGAGCCGGATCCGGACTTCTTCGACCGGCTCGAAGCCCAACTCGCCGAGATCGACGACGAGGTGTCACGGACGATCGGCGAGACCACGCTGGAGTTGAGCGCGTCGGGTGCGGTCAACTACGGTCGTGAGAGTACGATGGGGAATCTCATCACGAACGCGATGCTCGACTTCTACGGCGACGCCGACGCCGCCTTCCAGAACTCCGGGGGGATCCGCACCAACGACACGTACGGCCCCGGCGAACTCACACTACAAGACATCCTCGAGATCAATCCGTTCGACAACGAGGTTATCTTGGCTGAGGTATCGGGCGCACAGATCCGTCAAGTGCTCGAAGACCGGATCGACTTCCTTGCTGGGGACGCTCCCTTCGGCGCACAGCAGGCCCAGCAGGTGGCCGGAATCCAGTACGAGTGGCGCGGTCACGAGGGGCCGGAGGTGCTCCGCGTGTTCGTTGGCGGCGAGCCGCTCGATCCCGACGAGACGTATACGATATCGACGACCGACTACTACGCTGGGGCCTTCGATCTCGACAACGACGACTTCATCGCGGAGTCCGGCACGGAGTACGGGCCAGCGGTTGCCGAGTACATCAGCGCTCGCGGGGAGGTGACGCCCGCGTTGGAGAACCGCATCCTCCGTGTCGACGAACCCGTCGGCGATGCGCACGGTGTCGACGTGGACGGGGACACGGCGACGGTGCGGATCCCCCACCCGGGTGACGTCGCTGAGGCTATCACGGACGAGGAGCCGTACCGAGCCGTCACCCGAACCGGCGCGGAAGCGACCGCAACGGCCGTCGAAGCGACCACCGACGCTATCTCGGTCCAGTTCGCCGCCGACGAGCTGCGCGCACTCGCCGATATCGACGACCCGCACCTCCGAGTGTTCGGCGGGTTCGTCCCCGACGAGGACTACTACGGCTACGAGGACGAAGACGGCGAACAGCGGGCGCTCCCCGCCGCAGCCGCCTACGACGCCTTCAAGCTCCGATCGGCGGTTCCGACAGAGGCCCTCAACGCCCTCGACGTGGACGACGAGACGGCCGATGATGACGAGACGGAGCCGGATGACGACGAGACGGAGCCGGATGACGAGGACGACCCGGACGTCGCGGACGACCCGGACGTCGCGGACGACATCCCCGGGTTCGGTCCACTTGCGGCGCTGAGCGGCGTCGGCGGTGCGGCGTACATGCTGTCGAAGCGCGCTGGCGACGACGTGGCCGACGAGGAGTAGCTGCCCCCGCCACACCTCCAGCGATCCGGCTTTTTGTCGCAGACGCGCTACGACGTGGGATCGATCACGTCGTCGTCGACCCGCCGCAGGCTCTCGGCGAGCCGTGACCCCGCAGGGACCGCGTCCTGGAACGCGGCGGAGCCGAACGAGATGTCGCCGTTGACGGAGAGGTACCCGAGCGCCTCGGGATCACCGTCGAGGCCGGTAAGGAACGCGACGGTACGTTCGGTCGGCACCTCGCCCGCAACCCCGGCGACGTCGACCGATCCGTAGAGGGTCCGGTTGGTCGCGACGTGGTACACGCAGGTCGGCGTGGGCGCGAACAACAGGAGATACCGCGCGCCCGGACCCGAACGCCCCAGCTTCGGCTCCAGTCGGTGTGTCGAGTCGGCGTGGAAGTACCGCTCCATGCGGCGGAACTGCCGGAGCACCTCGTTCGCGCCGGTCGCGCGTCGCACCGCGGCGTCCGACTTGAGTTCGACGACGTGGTCGACCGGCTCGGGGGTCCGGAGCCGAACGTACACGTCGACGACGCCCCGACGCCCGTCGGCGTCGTACGGCTCTTCCAGCCGAACGTCCGGGCGCTCGTGGGCGGTTTCGTAGTGGGCGACGACTCGCGTCGCCAGCTCGTCTTCCCGCATACGACGGTGGAGGCGGCCGACCCGGTTAAGTCCCGCCCACGGGAGGGGGATCGGCCGACCGCAGGAACGAGTTCGATCCGTACGGGGCGGTGCGACCGGTTACTCCTCGTCCGTCCCGTTCGTGCGCTCGGCGAGCCGTTTCGCGGCGAGCGCGGCCCCGCCGACGCCGGCCGCGCCGGCCGCGAGCCCCATGCCGGGGATCCCGTCGTCCGCGTCGGGGTCCCCGTCGTCGCCGGAGCTGTCGGCGTCGACGTCCTCGACGAGCTCGACGCCGTCGAGGTCTTCACGGGCGAGGTCGCCGACCATGACGTACGGGAGCACGGGTGGTCGGTCCGCGTCGTAGTCGGCGAGCAGTGCCGCGCGGTCGAGCCCGTCCGGCGTGAGCGCGTCCATCACCTTCGGGTCGGGGTCGGTGTCGCTGCCGCCGCCGATCACGTGGTCGTCGGGCTCGGCCGCCACGGCGCGGAGCCCGCCCTCGCCGAAGCCGTCGAACGGGCAGACGACGGCGGCGAACGCGACGCCGTCGCGGTCCCAACCGATCGCCTCGCGCGGGACGTCGACGGCGAGCGTGTCCCCGTCGCTCGACACCTCGACGTCGCGGGTGACCGCGTCGCCCGCGGCGTCCTCGACCCCCGCCCCGGTCTCCGGGTTGACGTTTACCCGGTAGTTGTACGGCGCCTCGAACGCGACGTTCGTCCCCGTTCGGCCCGCAGTCGTCGCCGGGTCGCCGGTGTCCGGGTCGACGACGTAGATCTGTGGGAGCTGGTGGCTGAACCCGGGGTCGAACTCCCACGGGTTCTCCAGTGGCACCGCGAACTCGTACTCGAACCGGACGCGGTCGCGGGACTCGTGGACGGTCAGCCCCGAGAGGTCCCACGCGTCCTCGTAGTAGTCGTCCGCGAGCGGGGTCTCGTACGTCCCCGGCCCAGGCGGGGTCCCAGTCGGGGCGTCGAACGTGGCGACCTCCTCGTACGGCGTGACCAGCGGGACGAACCCGATCTCCGCCGGCGTCTCAGCGTCGTACGCGAGCGCGTCCGACCGGTCGTCCCCCGCGTCGACGACGAGGTCGATGACGTTCGGATTCGCGTCGTCGTCGCGGCCGCCGCCGAACGCGTGGGCGTCGGCGTCGGCGTTCACGGGCGTAACGTTGCCCGGTCGGCTCGGAACCGACTCGACGGTGTCCGGCGCGTAGCCGAGCAGGAGCGGCGCGACGGCAGTCACCCCGAGGTCGACGGGGAACTCCCCTTTCGGAACCGACGCGACCAGCTCGCCGGTGACCTCGTTGACCCGGACCGTTCCCTCGCTTACGACCGCCCCGGTCGCGTCCTCGACGCGGGCCCCGTGCTCCCCGTCGACGACGACACGGTGCGAGTGTGGCTCGTCGAGCCGTGCGTTGACGCCCGTCCGCGTTTCGGTCGTCGCGTCGGCCGGATCGGCTCCGCCCTCACGGTCCTCGCGGAGGTACACCTGAAGGTACTGGGCGGAGAAGCCGCCATCGAGCCCCCACGGGTTCTCCACGGGGCCATCGACGTCGACACGGAACTGGATCGCGTCGGGTGTCTCGTGGATCGCGAACGCGGCGAGGTCGAACGCCCCGTCCGCGTACGCGTCGTCGGTGGGGTAGCTGTACCCGCCCGGGCCGTCGTCGGTGCCACTTTCGACGTCGAGCTCCGCGACCGTCGACCCGACCTCCAGGAGGTCCGGGGTCTCCAGTATCGCCACCGTGTCGACGGTGACGGTCCGAGCGTCGGACGGGGAGTCGAACGTCACGTCCTCGCCGGTGACGAGGTCGGTGCCGCCGACGCCCGGACGGAGGTACACGTCCGTCGCGCTCGACTCGAAGTTGATCGCGACGACGACGCGCTCGGGACCGTCCACGTCCGCCAGGTCGCTCGCGTCGCGACCGAAGACGAGCACGTCGCCGCCGGGCGCGACGTGCCACGCGCCAGAGAGGTCGGCGCGAGGTTTCAGCGCGTCCAGCTCGTGGTACGCGTCGATCAGCTCGCGGTAGAACGCGAGGTGCTCGGCGTCGTAGTCGGTCCAGTTCATGAACGCGCGCTGTTTGCCGTCCGGGTTGACGTCGCCGTCGTCGCGGGGGTCGTCGGCTCCGCGGTGCCGGTTCTCGCCGAACTCGGAGATCGCGCGCTCCTGTCCGTAATAGACGTGTGGGACGCCGGGGAGTGTTACCCCAGCGGCCCACGTCGCCCGCTGTGCCTTCCGCGGGTCCGCGCGGGTGCCGTCGAGCGCCTGATTCAGGGTTCGCTCCTCGTCGTGGTTCTCGATCGCGTTGAGGATCACGGAGTAGTCCGGGAACCCCTGTTCGGCGCGGGCCCGGACGGAGTCGAACAACACCTCGGGCTCCGTGTCGCCGCTGGCGACCCCGTGGGCCGGCACGGTGAACCCCTCCGTGTCGAAATGCATGTCGAACTCGTTCTCGGAGAAGGCGGGGTCGTTGGGGATCGCCTCATCGAGCAGGAGGAACTCGCTATCGTTGGCCCGGCACACTTCC
>OBKM01001342.1_pt1 | contig 10069 bp, 7 predicted proteins | sample 1519691 | NCBI WGS metagenome assembly OBKM01 (sample SAMEA37050418, study PRJEB22526) | metagenome | biome: saline pan; feature: lake; material: water | place: Egypt | collected 2015 | depth 0.5 m
CGGTCGTGACACGCTCGCGGGGGGACTGTGGCCCGCGGCGCTCGATGTCATCGATCGAGAGTTCCGAGGCGGCGTTCAGCGTCTCGAGAATCGCCGCCGCGCTGAACGTCGTCCGTTCGGTCTGTCCGGTCTGTTCGTCGCCGTCTCCCTCGGTGCCGTCTGACTTGGTCGTGTTCGTCGACTCTCTCCCGTTCCTGTCTGTCTCCGTATTCGTTCCGCCGTCGGCCTCGGTTGTCGCGTCGTCGTGACCGGAGTCGACATCGTCATCTACACGCTCTTTGTTGCCGTTTCGTACGATCGCACTCGTGGCGGCTGCCGCCGCGCTCGATGACCCACCAGCGGATCTGCCGACTGTTCCGCCGACCGGCGTGGGACCGGGCGCGTCACGCATCCGCTCTCGCTCGGTCCGTCCCGGCGCGGCCCCTTCGACCCCCTGGACGAGCGCGTCGACGAACTCCTCGGCCAGCCGGCGCAGATCTCTCGCGTCCTGTAACTCCCGTTCGAGCTCGGCGATCCGGGAGTTTTTCTCGTCGAGTTCGGCCCGCAGCTCGGCGATCCGATCGCTCTCGTCGTCTGTCTCGTCGGTCGCTTCGAGCTCGGCGACCAGCTCCTCGCTGACGCTTTTGAGCTCGGGACGCTCGAAGTCCTCGAGTCCGGGCGTCGCGCCCGCGTCGAAGGTCTGCTTGCGGTAAAACTGCACACGCTCGGTCTCGGCCCAGTCGGTCATCAGAAAGCCCTCGCCGTCGGCGAGATCCTCGACGGCGCCTGCGTACTCTCCGTCGAGCATCCGCGCGACGACGTTCGTGTCGTTGTCCCAGGTCAGCCGGTGCCAGAGCAGCCAGTCACACTGTGTGATGAAGTCTTTCTTGACGTCTGCGGGCCGCTGGCTGATCCCGACGATCCCCAGGCCGTGTTTGCGTCCGCGCTTGCCGATCTTGATCAGCATCTTTCCCGCTTCGGTGACCGACCCCTTCTCGGGAATGTACTCGTGGATCTCTTCGACGACCAGCAGGAACGGCTGTTTTTGCTTCTTTGCCTTCGCGAACAGATGCTGCGCCACCGCAGTGAGCACGGCCTCTGCCTCGCTTTCGTCGAGGTAGCTCGAGACGTCGAGGATGATCGGCACGTTGCGCTCGAGTGCGAGCGTGGCGAGTTTCTCGGCGTGATCGGCCGTGACTTGGATGTCACACTCCTCGTCGGCGCCGACGTGAAGCAGCTCGTACTCCTCTTTGAGCCCGTAGTACTCTCCGTCGATGTCGACGATCAACAGTCCGAACCCGTTGTCGAGTAGCTTCTCTGCGATTACGCTCACCGAGTTCGACTTCCCGGCGCCTGACTTTCCGGTCGCGAACCCGCGGCCGGTCAGCAGCTCGACCACCGGCAAGGAGACCTCACGTCCCGGTTCGCCGACGCTCCCGAACCCTTCGCTGACCTCGGCGACGGTGATCTGCTCGGTCTCGGCCATCGTAGTCCGGAGTCGGCAGCCGACCCACATAACTCACCGTCAGACAGGCGGCACACGCCCGCACCGAGCGATAGACATACGTGTCCCTGGGCCAACCCCGCGGTATGCCGACCGACCCGGAACCCACAGGCGAGGGTTCGAACAGCGCCGCGACACCGCAGACAGACACGGCACCGACGCTGGAGACGGCCGGAAAGGGCGTGGCGTCTGCCTCCGAGGACGTCGGCGTCGTCTTTCTCAACTTCGGCGAGCCACCCACGCCCGACCGCGAGCAGGTAATCGCGTACCTGGAACGGATCTTCCTCGCCAACGCAGATCTAGAGGGCGATCAACAGCCCCGAGAGCGGGCACAGACCCTGGCCCGCCGTCGTGCGCCCGGGCTGATCGACGAGTACACAGAGATCGGCGGCTCTCCGCTCAACGAGCAGGCCCGCGAGCAGGTTCGGATCGTGACAGACCGGCTCGCGGAGCGTGGCTACGAGGTCGAGTCGTACCTCGGGATGCAGTACACGGAGCCGCTGATCGAGACGGCCGTCGAGCGTGCGAGAGCCGACGGGGTCGACCGGCTGGTCGGCGTCCCCATCTACCCACTCTGTGGTCACTCGACGAACGTCGCCGCGCTTGATGAGCTCGAAGACGCCGTCGAGACGGTCGGGTGGGAGGTCCCGATCCAGGGGCTCACCGGCTGGCACCGCCATCCCGCGTACACACGACTCCGCGCCGAGAACCTCGCCGAGTTCCTCGAAGCCCGGGATCTCGTGATCGGCGGAGAGACGGCTCTCGTGTTCTCTGCCCACGGCACGCCGGTTCACTACCTTGAGGGCGGCAGTCGGTACGACGTGTACGTCGAGGAGTTCTGTGAGACGATCGCGGCCATGGTCGGTGTCGACGAGTACGCAATCGGGTACCAGAACCACGAGAACCGTGATATCGACTGGACCGAGCCCGAACTCGAGGAGCTGGTCGCCGAGCTCGACGCAGACCGAGCCGTGATCGAACCGATCAGCTTTCTGCACGAACAAAGCGAGACGCTGGTCGAGCTCGACATCGATCTCCGCGAGGACGCGCCTGCGGAACTCGAGTTACACCGCGTCCCGATCCCCTACGACGACCCGCGGATCGGCGACGTTATCGCCGACCTGCTCGAGCCGCTGCTTGCGTCGTTCGACCCGGGCTACTATCAGCTCAGGCAGTGTCAGTGCCGCGACGAGCCGGGGACTGTCTGTCTGAACGCTCCCCGAAGCCCACAGCACCGATGAGCAACCAGCGTCCACGCCCTCGGGAGACGACCGGACGCGACCGAGCGGACGTGCAAGCAGATGCCGGCGGCCAGCCACGGACCGACGACGCTCCGGCTGGGGATCCGGACCGGACCGTCGGCGTCGTTGGTGGGGGAATCACGGGGCTCGCGCTCGTACATTATCTCGCCGACCGTGGCGTCGACGTGGCCGCGTTCGAGGCTGCCTCCGAGCCCGGTGGCGTGATCCAGTCCCGGGCGATCGACGGCCGGGTGCTCGAGTGTGGCCCCCAGCGGATGCGAAAGACCCCCGGGATCGTCGAGCTAGCCGAGGCCGCCGGGCTCAGAAACCGGATCGTCTCGACCGACGAAGAGCGGCTGTACGTCTACGCCGACGGGACACTCGGGCGGGCGCCGCTGTCGGTCGCCGAGTTTCTCCGGACGGACCTGCTCTCCTGGCGGGGCAAGGCACGGCTCGCGCTCGAACCGCTCACCCGTCCCGGCCAGCCACAGGAGACCGCCGGCGAACTGTTTGTCCGGAAGTTCGGCCGGGAGGCCTACGAGCGGTTCATCGGCCCGCTGTACGGGGGCATCTACGCTGCCGACCCGGCAGAGATGCCCGCCGCGTTTGCACTCGAGGGACTTCTCGAGCGAGAGCGCGAGGCCGGCAGCCTGCTGCAGGCGTTTCGCCAGCGGGTGGGCTCTGGCCACGAGGCCCCGCCGATCACCTTCCGCGGCGGCAACCAGCAGCTCCCGCAAGGGCTGTACGAGCAGTACGCAGACCGGGTCGCCCTTGAGACACCGGTGACAGACGTCACCGCGCTTCCGGGCGCTGACGACCGGTACCGGTACCGGCTCTCGACGCCCCGCGGGGAGACGACCGTCGAACAGCTCGTCGTGACGACTCCCGCCCCGGCTGCGGCGGAGCTACTCGCGACCGCCGCCCCCGAGGCCGCCGCCCGGCTCGGGACGCTGCGGTACAACCCCCTCGCGGTCGTCTTTCTCAGTGCCGACCACGACAGCGCCGGCAAGGGCTACCAGGTCGGCTACACAGAGGACCTGCACACGCTCGGTGTCTCGTGGAACGGCCAGATGTTCGGCCGTGACGACGTCCAGACGGCGTTTCTCGGCGGGATGTTCGATCCCGGTCTCGTCGCCGAATCCGACGACCGCCTCGCGGAGATCGCGGCCACGGAGTTCGAGCAGGTGATGGGCGTCCGCGCCGAGCCACTCGGCGTCGAGCGCGTCGAGCCCGGTTATCCTGCCTGGGACGACTCGTGGTGGGCACTCGAGGATCTCGAGACGCCCGCCGGGCTCGCGCTCGCGACGAACTACACCGCACGGATGGGCATCCCCAGCCGCGTTCGAGAGGCAAAACAGCTCGCAGAGCGGATCGCGACGGGCGGCCAAACCGACGAGGTTCGGGTGCCGGCCTGACGGCCCGGGCCCTCTCCCAGTATCGTAGCTCTGTCGGTTAGCTGCCGGGGTCGACGTCGGCGCCGGTGTCGACGAACTTCCGGTCGGGACGTGACTGGTGTTCTGTCCCCGGAACCGACAGCAGCTCGTCTGCACGCCAGTCGTAGGCAGTCAGTGCCCCGCCGTAGACACAGCCGGTGTCGAGGCCGACCGCGCCGTCGCTGACGTACGGCGCCTCGAGTACGGTGTGCCCGAAAAACACCCGCGGAGATTCGTCGTAGAGCTCGAACCAGAACGGCCCGTCGTACCCGTTCCCTTGCGGGACCGACCGCAGCTCGAGTAGGTCGTCGGGATCGTGAGCCGACGGGTCCCACTCGGGATGGAGCCCGCCGTGGACGACCACCGAGTCGCCAACGGAGATGACAAACGGCAGCTCCCTGACGGTCTCGAGGATCGGTTCGAACGGCGCGGTGTCGACGCTGCCACGCAGTAGCTTCATCTCGTTGTTCCCGCGGACGCTCACCGCGTGTGGGCTCTCGGCGACAAACTCGGCGACCGCGACGCTCGCCGGTCCCTTGCGCACGAGATCGCCCACGAACACCACCAGATCGTCGCCGCTCGGGGCCAGCCGACCCCAGAGCTGTTCGAGCTCGTCGATGCTCCCGTGGACGTCACCGACGATGTATATCTCGTCGTGGTTCGCGGGGTCGAACCGCCAGTGGCGGGCCGCGATCGGCTCGTCGAACGCGATCGGTGCCTCGCGGTCGGTCTCTGCCGGCACGACGTACCGCTCTGCGGGCGCCGCCGCCTGCTCCCGTATAGTCATACCTCCGCTACGGCCGAGCCCCACAAGAATCGTACTAGTTTGTCCCTACGGTGATATATAGCGGTATATAGTCACCGGGCGTCGTCGCCGATCTCCTCCATGAGGATCCGCTGTGCGTTCCGGACGGGCTCGTCCGGTCCCGGACTCCGTTGCGTGTAGCTGCCGTCCGGGTGCATCTCCCAGGCCTTACGATTGTCAGACAGCGCCAGCTCGAGTATGTGTTCGAGACGCCTCTGTAGGCGTGGATCGTGGATCGGCGCGACCGCCTCGACGCGGTTGTCGAGGTTGCGCTCCATCCAATCGGCCGAGCCGATGTAATACTCCGGATCGCCGTCGTTGTGAAAGGAAAATATCCGGGAGTGTTCCAGAAACCGGTTGACGATGCTGACCACGGAGACCGTCTCGCTGAGTCCCGGGGCGCCGGGGCGGAGCCGACAGATGTCCCGAACCACGAGGTCGATCTCGACGCCGGCCTGGGAGGCCCGGTACAGCTCCGCGATCACCGCCGGATCCTCGAGCCGGTTCATCTTCGCGGTGATGTTCGCCTCGGTGCCCGCACGGGCGTTTGCCGCCTCCCGGCGGATCAGCTCGACGACCCGCTCGCGCATGTTCCCGGGCGCGATCAGCAGCTCGCGGTACTGGTCGTGGAGAGACTGTCCGGTAAAGTAGTTAAACAGCTTCACCAGATCCTGCCCGATATCTCTGTCGGCGGTAAACAGCCCCAGATCCTCGTACTGTGTCGCGGTCTCGGAGTGGTAGTTGCCGGTGCCGACGTGTGAGTACAGCTTGACCCCGTCGGCCTCCTCACGGACCACAAGCGTCGTCTTCGTGTGTGTCTTGTAGCCGATCGTCCCGTAGGCGACGTGGATCCCTTCCTCCTCGAGGCGTTTGGCCCACTCGAGGTTGTTCTGCTCGTCGAATCGGGCCTTCAGCTCGACCATCACCGCCACCTGCTTGCCGTTCTCGGCGGCGTCGATCAGGCTCTGGATCACCTTCGAGTCGCTCGCGGTTCGGTAGATCGCCGCCTTGATCGCGAGCACGTCGGGATCGGTCGCGGCCTGATCGAGAAACGCCTGGACGGTCCCGGTAAACGAGTGATAGGGGTGGTGAACGAGGATGTCCTCGCGCCGGATCTCCTCGAAGATCGACCGGTCGGCGTGTCCGGAGAGCCGGGGGTGTGGCTGTGGCGTCCACTCGGGAGCTTTCAGGTCTGGACGATCGATCTCGAGCAGCTCGTCGAACGCGCCGAAATCGAGCGGCGCCGGCAGCCGGTAGACCTCCCGGTCGCTGACGTCCAAGTTCGTCACCAAGATCGACAGCATCCGATCCGACATCGAGGCCTCGACTTCGAGACGGACGACGGTCGCGAACCGGCGGCGCTCGATCACGTCCTCGGCCCGTTGGATGAGATCCTCCGCGACCTCCTCGTTGCGCCGGACCTCGGCGTTTCTGGTCACCCGGAACGTCGCGTGCTCGAGAATCTCGACGTCGGGAAACAGCTGGTGTAAGTTCGCCGCGACGAGCTCCTCGAGCAGGACGTATTTCCCGTCGACGGTCACGAAGCGCGGGCGATTACCCGGAATCTTGATCCGAGAAAAGGTCGGACCGTTTCCATCTCCGGCGTCGGTGAGCACGCCGAGGCTCAAAGAGAGATTCGAGATGTGCGGGAAGGGCTTGGTGGCGTCGGCGGTCAGCGGCGTCAGCGTCGGCAACACCGACTCCTCGAACTGTGCGTCGAGTTCGGCCCGCTGCGAGGCGGTGAGCTCGTCGTAGGCTACGATCTCGATTCCCGCCGCGGACAGAGCCGGCTTGATCTCGTCGTGGTAACAGGTCGCCTGACGGCGAGCCACCGGTCGCGCGTACGCGAGCACTTCCTGCCAGTGTTCGGCCGGCAGCCGTCCGTCCGGACTCGGCTCGGTGATCTCGGCGGCCCGCTGCTGTTTGAGCCCGCCGACGCGTTTCATGAAAAACTCGTCCATGTTCGCCGTGAAAATCGAGAGAAACTTCACCCGCTCGAGCACGGGATTGCGGTCGTCGGCCGCCTCGGCGAGGACACGCTCGTTGAATCGGAGCTTGCTCAGCTCCCGGCTCAGGTACTGCTCTGGGGCCCCGAGATCCTCGACGAGGTCTCGACTCGCCTCGCTCTCGGACCCGTCGTCTGTCTGGTCGTCTGCCGCTGTGTCTCCCCCCGATCCGTCGGCCCCGTCGGCGGCGGTGTCGACTGTCGCGTCTGTGGGGCTCTCGGAGTCCTCGGCCGGCCGGTCGTCGGACCGGTCGCTGGCGCCCGCTGACTCCGAAGTCGTGTCGTCTGCCATGTGTCGGTTAGTTCCCTCTGTGTCGGCCGGCAGGCGAAAAAAGCGTGGCGGTGAGTCTTCTCTCACCCCACTCTACACCGCGGTATCCCTTTCCCTTGCAGCGGATCAAAGCGAAAGTCCACGGGTTTGGCCGTGGGAGAAAGTCACTCGGTGCGGTCGATCGACTTCGCGGTCTCGACGAACGCCCGTACGCTCTCGACGGGCGTGTCTTTGTGGACGCCGTGGCCGAGATTGAGCACGTGTCCGGTCGGTCCGGCAGCCTCGATCACCGCCCGCGTGCGCTCCCGGACCGTCTCAGGCGGTGCGTACAACGCCGCCGGGTCGAGATTCCCTTGGACGGCCGTATCGAGGCGCTCGCGAGCCTGCGCCATCTCGACGGTCCAGTCGAGACTCACGACGTCGGCACCGGTCTGTTCGAGCAGCTCCAGTCGCCCGCCCATCCCCCGGACGAACACGATCGTCGGCACGTCGAGCCCGGCGAGGATCCGCCGGTGTACGGGAAGCAGAAACTCCCGGTACTCGGCGGGCGGGAGCGCTCCCGCGTACGTGTCAAACAGCTGAACGACATCGGCGCCGTGATCGATCTGGTATGCGAGAAACTCCGCGACTACGTCGGCGATCGCCTCGAGCAGCGTCTCGAAGGCAGCCGGATCCTGGGCCCGGAGCCGCCGCAACGGCATGTGGTTTTTCGTCGGCTCGCCCGCGACCGCGTACGAGGCAAGCGTGAACGGTCCGCCGGCGAAGCCGACCAGCGGCGTCTCGACGCGGTCGGCGAGCCGTTCGAGCAGTCGGCCGACGTACGACAGCTCGTCTGCGACCGGCGTCCGCGGTCGGTCGACGCTCGATCGATCCGCGGGGTTCTCTACGACCGGGCCGACCCCAGACTCGACGTGATACGAAAAGCCAAGCGGCTCGAGGGCGGTGAGAATATCCGAGTAGATCACGAGCCCGTCTGGCTGGTAGTACTGCTCGGGCAGCAGGGTGATCTTCTCTGCGACTGCCGGCGTCGTGATCGCTTCCCGGAAGCTGTACTCGGCACGGAGCTCGCGGTACTCGGGGATATGTCGGCCGGCCTGTCGCATCAGCCACACCGGCGGTCGTGGCGTCCACTCGCCGTTGGCGGCTCGAACGAGCAGTGGATCCGTACCCATCGGCGATCAGTCGGTGTGCCTGCCGCAAAGTCTTGGCGTCTCTCGGCTGGGGCGTCCTGACCGTTTAGACAGTCTTTTACTCGCCCCGGGGAACTCGTTGTATGAACGAACCACGCGTTCTGATTCTTGGCCCGCCGGGCGCAGGCAAAGGAACCCAGTCGTCGAACATCGCAGACGCCTACGACGTCACGCACGTCACGACGGGGGACGCGCTCCGAGCGAACAAAGATATGGACATCAGCCATCTTGAGGCCGAGTACGACACGCCGCGTGCGTACATGGAGGCCGGCGATCTCGTTCCGGACGCGGTCGTCACCGAAATCGTCGCGACGGCGCTCGACGACGCCGACGGGTTCGTGCTCGACGGCTACCCTCGCAACGACTCCCAAGCCGAGGCCTTAGCGGAGATGACCGACCTCGATGTCGTGCTCGCACTCTCCGTCGGACACGAGGAACTGGTCCGGCGGCTGACCGGGCGCCGGGTCGACCCCGAGACCGGAGAGAGCTACCACGCCGAGTTCGACGTCCCCGAAGACGAGGCGGTCCAGGAGCGACTCGTCCAGCGCGACGACGACACCCGCGAGGCCGTCGAAAATCGCCTCGAGGTCTTTGAGGAGTCGACCGCGCCGGTGATCGACCGGTACCGCGACCACGACGGGTTCGTCGAGATCGACGGCGAGCGCCCCCCGGAAGCGGTCTGGACGGACATCGACGACGCGATCCGGTCGGTCATAGAGTAAAACGTTGATAACGATGGCCTGCTCCAGCTAACGTATGCCCCGTACCGAACAGAAGGTCGAAGACCTCGCCTCCGACGGCGAGCATATGACCGACGCGCTCGAGACCGTCCTCGAGGTCGCCGACCAGCAGGGGGCAGTCACTTGGGCCGACGTCAGCGACGAGCTGTCGAGCGGCGAGTGGGGCCGGCTGATCGAGAAAGGACTGCTCGTCGACGCCGGCGAGGGGTTCGTTGTCGACGATCCCGAGGGCGTACGAGATGCCCTCGAGGACGCCGATCCGGTCTCGCTCGACGAGTACGACACCGGCTGGACGAAATACGACAAGGGCGCAGCCGCGGTCGTGCTGGTCCTGTTTGTCGGCTACATCTTCTCGTCGGTCCGCTCGACTGTCGGTACCACCGTCAACGTGCTCTTTGGGCCTGTCGAGAGTCTCCTGCCCTTCTACCTGGTGATCATGGTGCTCGCGCTGCTGACGGGGATTCACTCGGCGATCATGCAGGATAACCTGATGAACCCAGAGATCATGAGCGCCTACCGCGAGAAAAGCCAGCAGCTCAAACAGCGTCGCGACGCCGCCAAGGAGCGGGGTGACGACGAGGAACTCGAGAAGATCCAAGACCAGCAAGTCGAGATGATGACCGAGAATCTCAGCGTGTTCAAAGCCCAGTTCCGGCCGATGGTCTGGATCATGGTGCTCGTGATTCCCGTGTTCCTGTGGCTGTTCTGGGTCGTGAGAGACCTCGGTGTGACCGCCTCTGCGCCGGTGGTGGTGCTGCCGTACGCCGGCGAAGTCGACAGCTGGACGGCCGGGCTGGTCGGCCCGCTCGAGGTTTGGATCATCTGGTATTTCGTCTGCTCGATGGCCTTCGGACAGATCATCCGGAAGGCGATGAACGTCCGGACGGGAACGAGCTGAGAT
>OBKM01001343.1_pt1 | contig 10062 bp, 7 predicted proteins | sample 1519691 | NCBI WGS metagenome assembly OBKM01 (sample SAMEA37050418, study PRJEB22526) | metagenome | biome: saline pan; feature: lake; material: water | place: Egypt | collected 2015 | depth 0.5 m
GTAGCGTGTCGACGAAGGCGCCGTACTCGTCGAGCAAGTCGGGCCGCTCGTTGGTTAGGAGCTGAGCGGTGCCTTCCCGTTCGCGGGTGTAGCTGTACCCGCCTGAGATGTGGTTCACGAAGCTCCACGTGCCGGCTACGTCCGCCGTTTCGCTTGCCGGCTCGGGGCCATCGGCCGTAAAGCGGATACGCTCAGGCAGCCCCCACGGCTCGGCGTGGTCCATCACGGCCGTCAGCATGTCGGTGCTACGGGTGAAAAGCTGGTCGATATGCTCCTCGTCGGCGTCGTCGCCGAACATGTGCAGCGCGTCAATGAGCGCCGCCTGCCCGCGCAAGAGCGCTCCGACCGACTCCGTGCGATACGTGACCGTGTCGGCACTGTCGAACCGGTAGGCGCCCAGCTCGTCGTCCCAGGCCGCGTCAAAGGTGGTGGCCAGCTCGCGGGCGATGTCGGCCAGGTCCTCCGGGCTGTATTGCATCCAGTTCATGAGACGGTCGCGAGAAAGCTCGCCATGGTCGTCCGCTCCGCCGGGCTTCTCCCAGCGCACCCAGGCGTAGATGTGGGCGTGCAGGCCGGAGACGCCGTTGGCCATGCTCTCGTGGTCATAGTCCGTGTGGCCGGTGTCCCCGTAGAATCGCCCGTCGGCGTAGTGATTGTCGAGGAGATACACGCCGGGCGCAGTCGTAAATAGGGCCGGCTGGCGAGCCATGTCGTCTTCGAGCCCATGGTCGGCCCAGCGGCTGGCGCGGTGGTGCGTGTGATACGTGTAGACGCCCTGCGCGTAGTCGCCCAGATCGGGCGCGCCGGTCGCCATCCAGCCGTCCGGCGTGTCGACGAGATAGGGTGCCCAGGCGCCATTGTCGTCAAAGGTGGCCTGCAGGCGGCTGACCATGTCGAGCCAAAACTCGCCGCGCTCGCGCATGAGGTCTTCGCCCAGCTCAGGGCGGAAGTCCGGATGGCCCAGCTCGCTGTCGCGCGAGAGACTTCCAACGAGCGACACGGCATGCATCACGTAGCTGTAGTCGCGGAAGCGGAGGCCCCCTTCGTCATAGATGGGCGCATCGTCGCCGTCGAGCGCTTTCGGGACGTACACCTCGGGGGCGCTGGCCGACCGGGCGTCCTCAGGCGCCGCGTCTCGTTCGAACGGCTGCTCCTCCAGCTCGCAGCCGGATGCGAAGAAGAGAAATCCGAAGAGTAGAGCGAGAACGGATAGGCGGGCTGGAAATGCCATGGGCACAGAAAAGGTGAACGATACAAGAGCCGGCGTACCCTTGTAGAATACTACGTGCAGGACACGAAAGAAAATGGTATGACATGATGATTCGCCGATTGGGAGCAGCAGGCCGACTGCCCTGTTTGGAGCAGTGGAGAGCGACCGTTGCACGCTGTGCGACGTGCAGTGCTACGCCGACAGGTCGGCGGTCACCTCTGAGGGAGCGCCGGCGTCGCCCGAGGTTTCGCCGGCGGCTTGGACAGCGTCGTGCACTTCGTGATACAGATGGTCCGGCCCAAGCTGGTGGATGACGCCGGCCCGCAGGAGGCGCTGATGCACGGGCGCCTTCACGCCGGCCAGATACACGTCGATCCCTTTCGCCCGGCAGTCGTCGATAATTTGATGCAGCGCGTGCGTGGCCGTGGAATCCACGCGGTTGACGGGATACATGTCGATCACGATGGCCCGAAGTTCCTCATGGTCGCGGTCCAGATCGGCGATCAGATCTTTAAAGGCCGACACGTTGGCGAAGTACAGGTCGGCGTCCATCCGAGCGATCGCCACGCCGTCGGGCGCGGTCGCCTCGTCGTGGTGGCTGACGTCGCGGTAGGTGGTCGTATCGGGCAGGCGACCCATCGTCGCCGTATGGGGGGTGGAGCTCTGGTAGATGACGGCAACGATCGATGCGATGACGCCCACGGCGAGTCCTTCTTCGATGCCGAGACCGAGCGTGGCCGCAAACGTAATTCCCATGAGCCCGAGGTCGCGCCGATCGACCTTCCAGAGGTAGAGCGCCTCCTCCCAGTCGAAGAGCCCTGTCACGGCTACAATCACGATGGCCGCGAGCACGGCGTTGGGCATGTAATAGAAGAGCGGGGTTAGGAGGAGCAGCGTAAATCCGATCACGCCCGCGCTGAGAATCGTCGCGAGCGTCGTCTTCGATCCGGCATCGGCGTTCACCGCCGTGCGCGAGAAGCCGCCCGTCGTGGGAAAGGCCTGGAAGAAGGCGCCGGCAGCGTTCGCCAGTCCCAGACCGATCAGCTCGTGGTTGGCGTCGATCGCGTAGCGATTACGCATGGCATAAACCTTAGCAACTGCCATCGACTCCATGAAGCCCACGAACGCAATCACAAGTGCGCCCGGCAGGAGCGCCTGGATATCGGCCCACGCGAAGCCGGGCCAGACGGGGGCGGGCAGCCCGCTCGGGACATCGCCCACGATGTCCATGCCGCCTTCGTGCAACCCAAACGCCCACACGGCGACGGTGGTCACCACCACCGCTACGAGCGCGCCCGGGATCTTATCGGCCCAGCGCTTCAGTGCGATGAGCAGTCCGATGCTTGCCAGGCCCAACAGGAGGGTTGGAGTGTGAATGGCCCCGATCTGCCCGACCGCCTCCCCGATGATCTCGTGCACGTAGTTGGACCGTTCGATGTCGACGCCGAGCAGGTGATTCAGCTGGCTGAACCCGATGATAAACGCCGCTGCCGATGTAAACCCGCTCAGCATGGGGTGCGCGAGGAAGTTCACGAGGAACCCAAACCGCAAGAGCCCCATCGCGAGCTGCAGCACGCCCACCATAAAGGCCAGAAGCAGCGAGAGGGCAATGTACCGGTCGGGATCTCCATCGGCGATGGGGGCCACGCTGGCAGCTACGAGGAGCGAGATGAGCGCCGTAGGGCCTACGGCCAGCTGCCCGGATGTGCCAAATATCGCGTAGCCTACGAGCGGCACGAGCGAGGCGTACAGCCCGTAGATGGGCGGCAGGCCCGCAATGAGCGCATACGCCATGCCCTGCGGAATGAGCATCACGCCAACCGTGAGTCCTGCCGAAAGATCGCCGCGCAGCATCGACGTGTCATACGATGCCAGCTGGTCGATCAGCGGGATGTAGGAACGGAGTGCGGACAGGAGGCGGCTCATGTGGGAAGGGAGTACACATACAACAGGGGCGATCCGCGGGGATCGCCCCTGTAATTCGGTTGGTTAAACTGCTTCGCGGTGTAGCGTCAGCAGCGGCGCTTATGCGGCGACGGCCTCTTGCTTGCTCTCGTAACGATCGAAGTCGTCGTTGACGAGCGCCACGTCGCGTCCCGTTCGGCGCAGAAAGGCCGAAGCGGCTGCTGCGCGAGGCCCCGTACCACAGTGAACGAGCAGCGTTTTGTCAGACGGCAGCTCTGGCTCGTATTCCGGCAGGCGCGTGTAGGAGGCGTTATGGGCGCCTTCCACGTGGCCTTCTTCGTACTCCGAGCGGAAGCGTACGTCGACCACCGCATTGTTGGGGTCGGTGCGTCGCTCCTCCAGCTCTTCGAAGTCGATCTCCTCGATCGAATCGGTCGCGCCTCCATCGGCGAAGTAGCGCTGCAGCGTTTCGGGTGTGGCAAACGCCGTCACGTTGTCATAGCCGATGCGCACGAGGTCGCGTACGGCTTCCTCCACGTCGGACTCATCGATGATGAGTGTGATGGGGGTCTCCTCGTCGGTCACGAGCGAGCCGATGACCGTGTTAAAGGACTTGTTCATCGGGGCGTGGAGGGCGCCGGGAATATGCCGCTCCATAAACGCGGACCGGTCGATGCGCGTGTCGACGATGAGCGTTTCATCGTCGCTGGCGATAGCATCGAGCTCGCGAGCAGTGAGCTTCTGCGGCTGGGGCAGCTTGCCGAGAATCGGCGGCCCGAGCTTGTTGTCGCGCTTCATGCGCGCGAAGTACATCTGCGGTTCGGGTTGGCCTTTGAGGATGGCGTCGACGAATTCATCTTCGCCGTCCTTAGCGGCCTCTACCATCGGATTGAATTTCTTCTCGTAGCCGATGGTCGTCTGCGGAACGGCGCCGAGCGCCTTGCCGCAGGTCGAGCCGGCTCCATGGGCGGGCCACACCTGGAGGTGGTCCGGCATATCGAGGAAGCGCTGAACCGACTGGTAGAGCTCACGGGCCGACGGCTCCATGACGCCCTCGACCTTGGCGGCCGATTCGAGAAGGTCGGGTCGGCCGAGGTCGTTCACAAAGGCGAAGTCGCCGGTCACGATGCCCATCGGCTCGTCTGCGCCGCCTCCACGGTCGGTGATCAGAAACGACACATGCTCCGGGGTATGGCCCGGCGTGTGCACAGCTTCGATCTCGATGTTGCCGACGGTGAACGTGTCGCCGTCGTTGAGGAGCACGGCATCGTACGAACCTCCGGCCTGGCGAGGCTCCTTCACCCATTCGTACTTCCAGTTCTCATCGCCCTCGTCGGAGAGATAGAGCGTCGTGTCGAAGCGCTCGGCAAACTCCCGGGCGCCCGAGAGGAAGTCGGCGTGGATGTGAGTCTCAGCGACGGCAGTGATCTCGACGCCCTCCTCCTCGGCAATCTCTAGGTACTGGTCGATATCGCGCTCGGGGTCGACGATAAGCGCCTCACCAGTCGACTGACAGCCGATGAGATAGGCGTACTGCGCGAGCTTCGGATCGAAAATCTGGCGGAATAGCATGGGACTGAGCGGGTTAATTCAGTGGTCGATAGAACGGTGAACAGCTATGCGGAGCAGGCAGATAACAACTCGGCAGCGATGTATCTACATGTTATTACATGTTGCGGTACTTACCTACCAGTAAGGGTTGCGGTCGTTTCTGCGTTCATTTTTTATTCACTTTTGGGGCGGGCTGTTGCCTGCGCGTCGTATTGGCTGTGTCGTGTTTGCTGTTTGGAACAACGGAATGATATCGAGTGCGGCGCCAACCTTCACCTGCACTATGCATGCCTCTCACGTGATGCGTGAACACGTGGTGCGTGAGCACTTGAAGTCCTCACGTTTCACGGTTCACGCTCCACGGTCCGATTGGGTATGGCACTGTGATTGTCAGCTGGCAAATCACGGTTGGCAATGTACCAGGGCGATTAAAAACATCTCCTACTCATAAGCATACTTACACTGTCCTGTTATTACAAGGCCACTACAGCCGTAGGGGCCTGCGGTCCTGCGGTTCGAACTTCCGTAATATACCATTCCACTCTGCGATATGCCTGACACCTCTGCTGACGCGTCGATTTTCGAATCGGGTCGTCCCCGCCATGAACAGCTTAGCGACTGGTTGCGCGCTCGAATCGAAGACGGCACCTATGAGGTCGATGACCAGCTGCCCTCCGAACATCAGATGACCGAGCAGTTTGGGGTGAGCCGGATTACGGTGCGCCGGGCGCTGCAGACGCTGGAAAACGAAGGGCTCATCTACCGGCGGCAGGGGCTTGGCTCATTCGTCCGCGACCAGCGCACGCAGCAGGGGCTCGTCCGCCTTACGGATTTCGCGCAGGACATGGCGCAGGCGGGGCTCGAGGCGTCCTCGGAGGTGCTGCACCACGAACAGGAGACGGCAGACCCCAGGGTTGCAGAGGCGCTTGAGCTTGAGGAGGGAACGACCGTCGTGCGTCTCGATCGTCTTCGGCTCGGTGACGACACGCCCGTAGCCTTCGACCGCACGTGGCTGCCGGTCTTCTACGCGCAGCTGCTCGAAGGGCACGATCTCACGCAGGAAACCATCTATCGCATTCTGGAGCGCGACTACGAGATTCCGGTGCTGCGCGGGCGTTATCGCATTAAAGCCGTCAACGCTCCCGGTCCCATCGCCGAGGCGCTCCAGGTCGACAGCGGCTGCGCGCTTCTGCTCATTGAACGCCTCTCTTACACGCAGGGCAACAAGCCGATCTACGTGCAACATCGCTACTACCGAAGCGACCGCGTCGCCTACGAACTGCAGCTGGAACGGGACACAGATCGCCCCTCCGATCCGTCCGGCGGCATGCCCCTGCAAACTTTCGAGGCCGTATTTGAATCGGGGTCGGCGGATGACGAAGGAGGCGATGAGTAAAGAGTTGAGTTTGCGAGTCAGCCGGCTGGGGGTTTCGTCCAGATGAGTCGCACTACGGCAGCGCGACCCTGGTGATAGGATCCCTCGTCGAGCGTGGTGTCGCAGGCAGCCAGGTGGCGAATGCCGGATTTGGGGAAGTGGTCGAGTAGCTCGCCTTTGGTCACCATCAGGTCATCTGAGGGCGGGCCGCCCGTCCCGTAATCGTCGCAAATCTGCTCCGGACGAAACCACTCGGCCAGCAGGGTGCCCGTTGGGCGAACGGCTTCTCGCATGATGCGGTACAGGCGAGCCCGGTGGGCAGAAGGCACGTGGAGAAAGGTCGTAATGAGGCCGTCCCAGGTGTCAGAAGGAGACCACGCCGTTGCGTCGGCCTGGATGGTGCGGATGGGCACGTCGCGCTCGGCCGCCAGCTGCTTAGCCTTCTCGAGCCCGGCCCGGGCATAGTCGAGCAGCGTGACGTCGTACCCAGCTTCGGCCAGAAAGACGGCGTTGCGCCCCTCCCCGCCGCCCAGGTCGAGCACCGACCCGCCTTCCGGCAGATAGGCGCCGGCCTGCTTGGCAATGAAATCGTTGGGCGCTTGGCCGTAGGCGTAGCCCGTCGCCTGGTAGCGGTCGTTCCAGAACTCAGGATTCATGGGGGAGAGAGGAATCTCAGAGAGGGCGATTAGTGATCGTGCGGCGCGTCGCCGCGAATCATCATCCAGTGGTGGTGCTGGTGGTGCTCGCCGTACGCGAGCAGTCCGATATAGCCGAGCGCCTGGATTTTGTCAGCGTCGCGGCCGTCCGGGTCGGTTACGCGGAGCGTGAAGGCGCCCCGGTCGCCGGGCGTCACGTCCATCGTCCATCCGGTTTCCATTTCGAGCATGGCCGGATGCGCGTCGAGCACGCGCTCCAGTGAGGCGTGAGCCTCGTCTGTCGTGGCGGCCACCGTAAGCTCCACGCCGTCGTCGAGCGGCTGCTCGCCCCGCACCTCAACATGCATGGCCACGTGATGCATGTCGATCAGGTGCTCGCGCAGCCGGTCGACGTCGACCTGCGACCAGTCCGTCGTCGTGTCGGCCTCGAGCGCGGCGATGGCCTCCTGGACCGTCCCGAAGATGGCATGACCCGGCTCGTGCAGCGGAGACGCCATTTCCGCGTGGTCGGTCTCCTCAGGCGTATGGTCGTCGTGCTGTCCGTGAGCGGGGTCCGCCAGCCACAGGACGAGAAGCAGGATCAGAAAGCTCCCCCACACGAGGCGACAAGGAGAGGTAAATCCTGACGCAGACCCGCACGTAGGCGATGAGCAGCTTTCCCTTGAGTTATCGTTCATCTCAAATTCACTTCACAATTAATGAACATTACTTGTAATTACAAGACAATACATATATCTTAACGATCAAGTTACTGTTCCCAAACGGACTCGCTCGCCTGTGAAGTGCTCGATAATTGAGCGACATGCGATGCGCATTCGTCGCATGGTGCCGCTTGAGGCACCTCACTGCGGGCCGGTCCAGTTCCATTGTTGACATTGAACCATCCTTTTGAGTCGCCATGACCCAACCGTCTCCACAATCCGAAAACGGCGTTGCTTCGCTGGAAGAACGACTCAACGAGCCCGACACGGCCGAGGCCCTACACCGCATCCTCGACCGCCTCGATGCCATTGAGGAAGCGGTCGATTCTATATCGATGGCTGCCAGGCAGGGGCCAGCCGCCGCGGCCATGGTCACGGACATGGCGGACGACGCCTACCGCACGGCCGAGGAGGCCGGCGTCGATCTCGACGAGCGGCTGCAGCTGGCCCTGCAGCTCGTCGAGCGCCTCACGGCGCCGCGCACGGTCGACGTCCTCAGCCGCCTGACCGAGCGAATGGACGAGGTTGACCAGCTGCTCGACCTGGCCGATCAGGCCCCCGGCTTCATTGCCATGCTCACCGACATGGTAGACGATGCGTACCGGATGGCTGAGGAAACCGGCCACGATCCCGAACGCGTGCTCCGCAACAGCCTGCAGGGACTCGTGCAGGCAAGCGAATTCGTCGAAGCCGGCGGGTTCGACGCGCTCAAGGAGTCCGGCGTGCTCGATCCCGAGTCGGTTGCCATGGTCGGCAAGGCGGCCGATGCGCTCGTCGATTGCCAGAAGGAGTGCGACGGCGCGCCGCCCGAAGTGGGCTTCTTTGGTGCCCTCCGCGCCCTGCGCGATCCTGACACCCGTCGAGCGCTCGGCTTTCTCACGATGTTCGGGAAGCACTTCGGCCGCAAGCTCGACTAGTGCAAGCTCGACTCGTGATTGTATCTGCTATCTAATCGACATATTGTTGCATCCAATACCTATCTACTATTATGAGTGACTCAACCCATTATCAGATCGTCATCGTCGGAGGAGGAACGGCAGGCATGACTGTTGCCGCGCAGCTCCGCGAGCTGGAAAATCCGCCCGACGTGGCCATTATCGAACCCTCGGATACGCATTATTATCAGCCGATTTGGACGCTGGTAGGCGCCGGGGTCTTCGACCGCGAGATTTCCGAGCGTCCGATGGCCGAGTTCATTCCTGAAGGGGCGACCTGGATTCAGGAGGCCGCCGTTACGTTTCAGCCGGACGACAACACAGTCGTCACGGATGAGGACACCACCGTCAGCTACGATTACCTCGTCGTCGCTCCCGGTTTACAGCTGGATTGGGAAGCGCTTCCAGGTCTTGCTGAAGCGATTGACGATCCGGACTCGGGCGTGGTAAGCAACTACAGCTACGAGTACTGCGAAGACACGTGGGAGGAGATGCAGGCCCTGCAACCCGGCGACCGGGCCCTCTTCACCCAGCCGAGCACGCCCATCAAGTGTGGCGGGGCCCCGCAGAAGATTATGTATCTCACGGCCGATCACCTCCAGGAGCGCGGCATCTTAGACGACGTGTCGGTCGAGTTCTACACGCCGGGTACTGTCATCTTCGGCGTCGAGGAGTTTGCGCGCACGCTGCGCAAGGTGGTCGACCGATACGGAATCGACGTGAACCTCTACTCGGAGCTCACCGAGGTGCGCCCGGACCGCAATGAGGCCGTCATCCAGGCCACGGGCGGCGATGGCGCGCCGGGCGAGCAGGTGGTATCGTACGACATGATGCACGTCACCCCGCCGCAGAGCGCGCCGGATGTAATCAAAGAGAGCCCGCTTTCGAATGAAGAAGGGTGGGTCGACGTGCACAAGCATACGCTTCAGCACACCACCTACGACAACGTGTTCAGTCTAGGGGATGCCTGCAGCACGCCGAACGCCAAAACCGGAGCGGCCGTGCGCAAGCAGGCGCCCACGCTCGTGCACAACATGATGCAGCACATGCGGACCGGCACGATTGCAGAGCCGAAGGAATACCACGGCTATGCCTCCTGCCCGCTCGTGACAGGCTATGGGAAGCTGGTTATGGCGGAGTTCGACTACGACAACGAGCCAGACCCGTCGTTCCCGTTTGATACGACCCAGGAGCGCTACAGCATGTACGCCCTGAAGGCCTACGGGCTGCCGCAGATGTACTGGCACGGCATGCTCCGCGGCCGGGCGTAGCGCACGGAACGGCCTACTGACCCCGGACGGGCACATGCCCCAGTTCGACGTGACGCACGGCCGTCCGAGTCGTATCGGCGGCCGTGTCACGTATGATTGCTTCGGCTCGAAATCGATCGGGGACGGCCCCTTCCGCGGTCGGCCAGTGAAGAGTGGCTGTCGTGGTGTCGCCGGCGGCCCAGATGGCAGTCCGATCCTCGGAAGTGATCATTTCGTCACCAGTTTGCAGCGAGTCCACCCGTAGCTCGATTTCCTGGTCAGGGGGTAGCGCGCCGCGCAGGTCCAGCTCAAACGCCCAGCCGTTCTGGCCGGCGCGCGCTCGAATGCCTTCCACCGTCACGCCGTCCGCGTCGGACTCGAACAGCGCCTCGCCGGTCTCCACGCGCTCGACTTCGTTTGCGCCCGGCGCCTCGTGAAACGGGTCGTAGATGAGCCGGACGAATGTGGCCAGTTCGATG
>OBKM01001344.1_pt1 | contig 10057 bp, 7 predicted proteins | sample 1519691 | NCBI WGS metagenome assembly OBKM01 (sample SAMEA37050418, study PRJEB22526) | metagenome | biome: saline pan; feature: lake; material: water | place: Egypt | collected 2015 | depth 0.5 m
ATTGTCGTAGACAACCTGCGGAAGACCTACGGTGAGACCGTTGCACTGAACAATATCTCCTTCGAGGTGGAGGCCGGCGAGTTCGTCGTGATCCTCGGGGTTTCTGGTTCTGGTAAGTCAACATTGTTGCGCTGTATGGCTGGACTCACAACACCGACGTCGGGTGGCGTGTTCATGGACGACGAACGTGTTACCAGCCCGCGCCGGGAGATTGCGATGATTTTCCAGCAACACAACATCATCGGCGATATGACCGCGTACGGCAATGCCCTCACCGGCAGCGTCGAGCGTTGTGGGACGCTGCGTAGTATTCTTCAACTCCAAGACGAGACCGAGAAACGAGACGCCCTCGAAGCACTCGATACGGTTGGGCTGCTCGACGAGGCGGAAAAGAAAGCCCGGCGGATGAGTGGGGGACAGCAACAACGCGTTGGCATCGCTCGCGCCTTGGTCCAATCACCAGAAGTACTGCTCGCCGACGAGCCAGTCGCCAGCCTCGATCCGGGCAGTGCCCAAGACGTGATGCGGTACCTCCAGAAGACGTCCCAACAGCGGGACCTGACGACGTTTATCAGCCTCCATCAGGTCAACATCGCCCGCAAGTACGGTGACCGATTCATCGGGTTACACGACGGTGACATCGTCTTCGATGGCTATCGTGAAGACCTAACAATCGACGTGATCGACCGTATCTACAACAATATCGATACGGATGGAATGTTCGTCGACACCGACCGGGATACACCTCCCCAAGCAACCGCAGAATCCGGTGGTAATCCGTGACAACAGACTCCTCGACCGGCGACGGCAGCGTGAATCCCCCCAGCGACAGTGGGGTCGTCCAAGAACCAAACACCAGTGAGGAAGGGGTCGATGCAGCAGCCCCCCGGATCCGAAACCGCTTTGATGCCATTCGCAACGCCCGCCGCCGCCGCGCGATGGGCTGGCTTGGGCTGCTCGTTGCGATGGGCTTCGTGATGCTCCAGGGCCTCGCTGCCACCGAATTTTTCGACGAACGGACCCGGTTTACGTGGTCACACTTCGGTGACCGACTCGGTGATTACTTCCCTGTAGTCGGCTACTCCGGCATTCCACTGCCGTTTACCGACGCGACGATCCCGCTCCCGGGATCGGTTCCGTTTCTCGACCTCGGGAGTTACTGGTTTTTCATCCAGGAGCTCAACCTGATCTACGACCCAGAGGTCGGCAGCCTCCTCTTCCAGTGGCCACCGAACGTCGCGGACATCTATGCCTTCTTCATGGAAGAGCTGGGAATGTTCATGATCTTCGGGGAGGCTGGCGTGACGTTGTCGATGGGCCTCGTCGGAACCGTCCTCGGGTTTCCGCTTGCACTCCTTTTCAGTGTGCTCGGCTCTGAACGAGTGACGCCGTTTCCGTTTAATTTCATCTTCCGGGGGACGATGTCGTTTATCCGTGCCGTCCCGGCGATCATCTGGGCGCTGATTTTCGTTGCCCTCGTCGGGCTGGGCGCGGCCGCTGCAACGATCGCGATTGCGTTCAATACGATCGGCAACCTGGGACGGCTGTTCGTCGAGGAACTAGAGGAACTCGAGGAAGGCCCTATCGAGGCAATGCGTACCACAGGCGGCAGCAAACCACAGATTATCTTCTTCGGGATGCTCAGTCAGGTTCGGACCTCCTTCATCGCGTGGACCCTGTACATCTTCGAAATCAACGTCCGGTCGGCAGTCACCGTCGGTGTTATTGGGGCCGGGGGACTGGGTGCGGTGGTTGCCGCACAAGAGGCCCGGCTTGAGTTTACGAACATGATGGCGACGCTGTTCGTGATCTTCATCCTCATCTTCCTCGTCGAGCTGTTCAGTCAGCGGCTGCGGGCGCGACTGCGCTCCGACGAAGAAAAGATGAGCCTCTGGGAACTCGTCACCGGGTTCCCACAACGGATGGCTCAGTCAGCCCTCAAGTGAGGTCCCGGCACCGCCGTTTGTCCTGATTGCTTGCCCGACTTCGAGTACGTCCTGCTGGAGGTGGCCATTCGAGACGACAAGCCCTGTACTCGTTGGTGCCCAGTCTGTGCCGTCGATAGCCGTAGCTTGCCCGCCGGCCCATCTAAGAAGCGCCACACCGGCGACGGTATCCCAGGGGGCAGGGATCCGATTCGTCAGGCCCCCATCTAGCTCCCCGGCGGCAATCGAAGCCAACGCGAGTTGTGTCGAGCCGATCCGTCTGAGATCGTTGAACCGTGTCAACACTCCATCGGCGAGTCCCGTGTACTGTGCCCGTTTGTCCCGTGGCCACCAGGCAAGCGGCGTGATGAGCCCAGTCTCGGGATCTGTCTTGGTGCTGACGGTAACCTCGGTTCCGTTGCGCCGGGTCGTCGCCGGTCCAGCTGGCGGATTCACCCCAACGTACTCGTCACCAACCGCGGGCGCGATGGTCACCGCGACCCGTGGCCGTGCGTCCTCGAGGTACGTAAGACTCGTACTCCACAGCGGGCTCCCCCGGACGTAGTTGTACGTCCCGTCGATTGGGTCGATGATCCAGGCTTGACCTGCCTCCGGAATCGCCGGCGTCGACGCCTGCTCTTCAGCGATGATCGTTGCATCCGGCGTCGCCTCACGAAGCTGCTCGACGATCGTTGCCTGTGTCGCCCGGTCAGACTCGGTGACGACGTCGGTCTTTCCTGTCTTTTGTTCGACGGCAACGTCACTTCGAAACGACTCGAGGGCCTCCTCGGCACCGGTACGTGCCGCCCTGACAGCAACGTCCTGTAGCTCGTCCATGTCTGTGGTTCGTCGGCCCGCAGTATAGGCCCTTGCGAAATGCTGCCCGCCCCGACGGCAGGCTTGCCCCGAACCAAACACCCAACCGGGAGGCCGTCAACGTATCCCGTATGGGATACGATATTACGCGGTATCTCAACATTCGTAGTGCACGGAGCCCGTCGGTCGGCCCCAACGGTGAAGAGATCGCGTTTCTGATGGACACCACTGGTGTTCCACAGGTCTGGACGGTCGATGGCCCCGGGCGATGGCCAACACAGCGGACCTTCTACGAGGAACGAGTCTCCTTCGCGGAGTGGTCGCCGACCCGTCGTGAGTTAGTCTTCGGTATGGACGAGGGCGGCAACGAACGGATGCAACTGTACCGCCTCGACGCTGAAACCGGTGCGATCGACCCGCTTACCGACCACCCAGCGGCCAAACACCGGTGGGGTGGCTGGGACAGCAACGGCGATCGGTTTGCCTTCGCCTCGAACCGCCGTGACGAGTCGGTCTTTGACATCTACGTGCAGTCTCGGACCGAACAGGGCGACGAGGCGACCCGAGTGTACGAGGGGGATGGCTGGCTGTCCGTCGCCGGGTGGAGTCCGGACGACAGCCGTCTGCTCGTCCACGAGGCCCGAGCGAGCTTTGACCACGACCTCTACGTGTTGGACCTTGAGACCGGAACCCTCGAGCAGCTGACAACGGCTGAAGGGGAGTACCGCTACCAGAGTCCAGAGTGGGGGCCCGAGGGAGAGTCCATCTACGTCGCAACGGACGAGGGCGCCGACACGATGTACCTCGGCCGGCTTTCTGCGAGCACCGGCGAGCTCGAGGTTGTCACCGACGGCGGAGACTGGAACGTCACCGGCATCACGGTCCACGAAGACACCGGTCGTGTCGTCTACTCGCGGAACGTCGATGGGTACACCGAACTCACGGTCGGACGCCTCACCGCCGATGGAACCGTCGAGGTGCTCTCACAGCCGACACTTCCCGACGGCCTCGCCGGTGGCACCGCCTTCTTCCCTGACGGTGACCGGCTTGCCGTTTCGGCGAGCAGCCGGACGACGAATTCAAACGTGTACGTCGTCGATGCCACGTCCGGCGCGACGGAGCGGTACACCACCGCGCCGACCGCAGGCATTCCCGAAGAGACGTTCACCGCCCCCGAGTTGATCCACTACGAGACCTTCGACGGCCGCGAGATCCCTGCTTTCGTCACGCTCCCAGCGGGCGATAAGCCGGCACCGATCATCGTGGACATCCACGGGGGACCAGAGAGCCAACGACGCCCGTACTTCAGCGGGACACGCCAATACTTCCTCGACAACGGCTACGGACTCTTCGAACCGAACGTCCGTGGCTCATCGGGCTATGGCCGGACGTACACCCACCTTGATGACGTCGAAAACCGAATGGACTCGGTCCGTGATATCAAAGCCGGCGTCGAGTGGCTCCACGACCATCCGCGCGTCGACCCCGACCGAATCGCCGTCATGGGGGGCTCTTACGGCGGATTCATGGTTCTTGCCTCGATGACGGAGTACCCAGACTTATGGGCCGCCGGCGTCGATATCGTCGGCATCGCGAACTTCGTTACCTTCCTTGAGAACACCGGTCCATGGCGGCGTTCGCTTCGTGAAGCCGAATACGGGTCACTCGAAGAGGATCGGGAGTTCCTCGAATCGGTCAGCCCGATTCACAAGGTTGATCAGATTGACGCGCCGCTGTGTGTGATCCACGGTGAGAACGATCCACGCGTCCCGGTCGGTGAGGCCCGGCAGATCGTCGCCGAGTTAGAAGAACGGTCGGTCCCGGTCCGGAAACTGATCTTCGAGGACGAGGGCCACGGCATCGTCAAACTCGAAAACAAGATCGTCACCTACACCGAGGTCGCCGACTTCTTCGACGAGTACGTCTAGCCCGCCAAACGGCCCATCCGACCACACCCCCGTTGTATGAGGGGTGGTACTCGCCCGCGAGTCGGAATCTTCTTCCCGGACGCACAATCGGGATAGAGTATGTCAACCGTTGGCGCTGACGATTTCATGGAGCTCGCACGGCCGGCTGCAACCCGACTCTCACCGGATGGCAGCCAGGTGGCGTTCGTTCGAACGACACCACGTGATGAAACAGAGTACGAGGCCACGATCTACATCGTCCCGACCGATGGCAACGACGCCCCACAACGGTTTTCGATCGCCGAGGGTGTCGACAGTGAACCGCGGTGGAGCCCAAGTGGTGACCGGATCGCATTCACCTCGACGCGGGGGGCAGACGACGACCGTCAGCAACTGTGGATCCTCCCGACCGACGGCGGAGAAGCCCGTCAGGTCACCGACGTCGTCGGTGGGGTCAGCTCGATTTCCTGGGCTCCCGACGGCACCCGGATTGCATTCGTCCAGTCCGTCAGCGAGGAGGAACGCACTGAGGACCTCGATCGCGAGGTTACGGAGGACTACGAGCCCGAGGATCCCGATCCACGGGTGATCGACCGGACGGTGTACCGGGCGAGTGAGCGGTACTTCGACGATCGCCGGTCACAGGTCTACCTGCTTGACCTCTCGACTGACACTGTCACCCGAGTCACGGAAGGGGAAGCGGACTTTGCTGGCCCAGAATGGGGCGACGAGACGACACTGTATTTCACCGAGTCGATCGGTCCGGACCCGGACGACTCGAATGCGTACGCAATTTCTCAGTTCGACACCGACGCCGAGACGACACAGCGGATCCACGAGACGACGGGTTATGGAGGCAGACTGGCTGCGACGACAGACGGCCGGGTTGCCTTCGCGTACACCCCGGCCGAGCAGGCTTCGCTCCAACAGACCGACCTCCGTGTGCTCGATGTCGATACCGGTGAGGTAACACCGATCACCGACTCCCTCGACCGGACACTTGGCTACGGTGCCGTGCCACAGTGGGGCCCACACGAACAGACGGTGTACTTTACCACCCCGGATGAAGGAGCTACCACCCTGTGGTCGGTGCCAGGGGACGGCGCGACGAGTCCCGACCGGCTGTTCACAGGCGGGACGCTGTCGGCGGTCCACGTCGGCGCTACCGATCCGGTTCAGTTCGCAGTTGCAATGTCCGACTGGGACCATCCCGGTGACGTCTTCGTCTACTCCGAGGGCACACTCGACCGGCTGACGGAGCTTAACGAATCCTACCTCGAGGATGTGACCCTCAGTGAACCAGAGACCATCTCGTTTACCTCCGAACAGGGCCCCGTCGAAGGGTGGGTCATGACGCCGCCGGAGTTCGATCCCGAAGCCCAGTACCCGTTGGTCGTCGAAATCCACGGCGGCCCACACTCGATGTGGACGACTTCGGGCACCATGTGGCACGAGTTTCAAACCCTCGCAGCACGAGGATACGTCGTCTTCTGGTCGAACCCGCGCGGATCGAGTGGGTACGGCGAGGAGTACATGCAGGCGATCGAACGAGACTGGGGGGACGTGACACTGACCGATGTCATGGCGGGTGTCGACGTAGTCACAGACCGCTCCTACGTCGACCCGTCAAACACCTTCGTTACTGGTGGATCCTTCGGCGGCTTCATGACCGCTTGGACCGTCGGCGCGATGGACCAGTTCACCGCGGCCGTGTCACAGCGTGGTGTCTACGATCTCACCGGCTTCTACGGCTCGACCGATGGGGCCTACAAACTCGTTGAGGGGGATTTCGATACGACTCCCTGGGAGGAACCACAGTTCCTCTGGGAGCAGTCACCGGTCAGCTCCGCCCCCGAGGTCGACACACCGACGTTGATTCTACACAGCGACGACGATTACCGGACCCCAGTTTCGACCGCCGAGCTGTTCCACCGGATTCTCCGCAAGCACGAGGTCCCGACACGACTGGTTCGATACCCCCGTGAGGGCCACGAACTGTCCCGCTCCGGTGAACCAGGCCACATCGTCGACCGCATCGAGCGGATCGGCCGCTGGTTCGACGGCTACTCAGAGTACCACGACGTTCCCGAGGCGCTTGAACGCGGTGCCGATGGGCTGACGATGGCTGGGGACGACGAGTAGCTATGGAACCTGGCTGTTGGCGTCTGTGTAGGCAGCGTAGGCCTCCGTCTCGATGATCGTCTCGATTGCTTCGACGACCCGATAGACATCCTCGAAACTCGTGTACAACGGTGCGGGACAGACGCGGACCACGTTCGGTGGCCGGAAGTCGGTGATGACACCCCGGTCCCGGAGTGCTCTGCTCACTGCTCGGGCCTGTGGGTACTCGACTGCGACGTGACCTCCGCGTGCGGCCGGTGCACGCGGAGTTCCAACCGTACAGTCGATGGCTGATTCCTCGAGTAGCGTGATGAGGTACTCGGTCAAGGCGGTCGACTTTGCAGCCACCGCCTCGATGCCGGCATCCAGCAACACCTCAAGTGCACCCTCAAGCGGCGCCAGGGACAAAAGCGGCGGTGTCCCGATCTGGTAGGCGCCGGCGCCGGAAGCCGGGGTAAAGGTCATGTTCATCTCGAATTGGGTCTCCTTCTCGTGGCCCCACCAGCCGGGCAGTGCCGGCCGCGTGTCGAAATGACGCTCGTTGACGTACAGACCACCAGGAGCGCCTGGGCCTGCATTGACGTACTTGTAGTGACACCACACAGCGAAGTCGACACCTGCAGCGTCGAGGTCGTGATCGACGACGCCGACTGAGTGGGCCAGGTCGAAGCCGGCGAGGGCACCGTATTCGTGGGCGAGCTCTGTCAGCGCCGTGAGGTCGAACTGCTGTCCAGAACGGTACAACACCGACGGAAAGAACACCAACTCGATGTCTTCGTCGAGTGCTGCTTCGACGTCGGCTAGCTCGATGGTCCGGCCGTCACGACTGGGAACCACTCGGAGGTGAGACTCTGGATCAAGCCCCCGGGTTCGAAGCTGAGCGCGTAACGCGTAGTGATCCGACGGAAAGTCCAGCTCGTTGACGAGGATATCCCCTTCCTCGAAGAAGGTCTGCACGAGTGCGTGGATATTCGTCGTCGTCGTGTTTGCGACGATTACCTCCGCAGGGGCGGCACCAACGAGGGTCCCGAGGTCGTCACGAAGTGACTCGGCGAACTCGAACCAGGGCACCTGCCCGTCCGTCCAGCCGTCGATGGCCATGCGTCGCCACTCCTCGAACACCCGCCGCAGTGAGTCTTCGGCACGACTCGAGACGAGCCCCAGTGAGTTCCCGTCCATGTAGAGCCCGGCGTCTACAAACTCCGCTGTAAACTCCGCTAAGGGATCCTCACGGTCCCGTGCGGTGGCGTCTGTGACCGGTCGATCCATACTGTCTCCTTGGCCGGCCCCCTCATAGCGGTTTCGAGCACGGCCACGTGGCCACTGGACACAAGTTTCCTCGGGAGTGTGCTGTGGATATGGTTTTAGAAACCATCGACCTGCCACCTCTCGAGCTCGCGATCGGTGGCGGGACCATCCTCGCGGTCTATGTCCTCAGTACGGTTGGGTCCACCTGGATCGGTCCGTATCTCCCAGGGATTTCGGGGACGACGCTGCGTTCGTTGTTCCGGCCGCCGCTTGTCGTCTCGACGGTGCTGATCGTCACGTGGATCTTCCTCGGCCCGGAGCCACCACTGATCGGGGAGTTTCTGATTCCCTCTTTGTGGACGGTCGGTATCATCGTGTGGCTGCCGGTACTGCTCCGTGGCGGTCGGTATACGCTCACTCAAGCGGCCGATACCGACTACATCGAGCAGGAGGTCCAGCCGATCCTCCAGAATCTCGTGACAATCACGCTGCTGGTGGCGGGTGCAGGCGCGCTGTTCTCGGTCTGGGGGATTGACATCACGCCGGTGCTCGCCTCTGCCGGTGTCCTCGGGATCATCCTCGGCTTCGCCGCCCGGGAGACGATCGCCAACTTCCTCGCCTCGCTGTCGCTGTACGCCGATGACACCTACCAGCCTGGTGATCTGATCGAAATCGAATCTGAAGACGTCTCGGGGTACGTCAACGACATCAGTATCCGGAGCACGACGCTGACGACGCTTGATGGGAACCACACGACCATACCAAACTCGGTGCTCAACGAGGCGATTATCACCAACCTCTCGACACCACGTCCTGTGCGCCGCCTTCGTGTCCCTGTCGGGGTCTCCTACGATGCTGACCCCGCTACCGTCAAGGAACGTCTCCGAGATGTCACCGAGCAGGAGCCTCTCATCCTCAAACAGCCCGAGCCCCAGGTCCATCTCCGCCGGTTCGACGAGTCGGCGGTCGTCTTCGAGTTGCTGGTCTGGATCGACCGGCCACGGGAGGCACTCGACATCCAGGACGACCTCAACAGTGCCATCTACGATGCGCTGACTGCCGCCGGCATCGAAATTCCGTATCCACAGCGTGAAGTCCGACTGGAGACGGTCGAGGATCATTTGGAGTCGCCGTGACTCAAAGGCCGGTTTGACTCTTCGGTATCCTTTGTTGCTCCCCAACGCATCATACCGGTATGGAACGCAGACAACTCCTCGCACTTGGTGGTGCCGGCCTCTCTGCATCGGCACTGGCCGGTTGGGCCACCGTCGGGAGCGCAGACAGCCCCGAGCCGTCAACGCCGCCTGTTGCACAGCAGGCTCAGCGCACACTCACGGTCGATGCCACGGGGGCCGTGAGCACTGAGCCCGACCAGGCAGAGCTTTCGGTCACAATCGAAGCGACCGACAGCGACGAGGCAGACGCCGTCGTCAGCACACTCGCCCGTCAAAGCGACCAACTACTCGAGGACCTTGCCACCGCTGGCATTGCTGATGATGCAATCACGACGACACGGTACCGCCTCCGTGAGAGTTCTCGACGCAACCAGTACGAGGGCTACCACCGCTACCGGATCACGCTACCGGACCACGAGCGCGCCGGCGAGATCATCGACGTCGTCGCGGCCTCGACAGCCGACGAAATCAACGGTGTCACGTTTACCATCAGCTCCGAGCGCCGTGACGAGTTGTACGACGAGGCCATCGACAAGGCGGTGACAACCGCCCGGGAAGAAGCCCGCCGCTACGCCGACGCTGCGGCTGTGGACTTGGACGGCCCTCTCGATATCGAGACAACACAAACCAGTGTCTCACCACACGACGGCCAGTACGAGCTCGCGCTCGAGGCCACTGACGACGCGCCAACCGAACTCACATCCGGGCAAGTCGACGTGACCGCTTCCGTGACGATCACGTATCGGATCACTTCGCCGACGGCGTAAACACGGCTACGCGGAGGCCTGGGCTGCGTACTCGCTGCGGACGAACTCAGCGAGCATCGGCAGGTCCTTCAGGTGGAACAGCTGTGCCATCGCGAGTG
>OBKM01001345.1_pt1 | contig 10049 bp, 10 predicted proteins | sample 1519691 | NCBI WGS metagenome assembly OBKM01 (sample SAMEA37050418, study PRJEB22526) | metagenome | biome: saline pan; feature: lake; material: water | place: Egypt | collected 2015 | depth 0.5 m
CGCAGCGATACAATCCGCCAGCAATGGATTTTTCGGAGATTGATCCGGCTGTGCTGTTCGGATTTATTACGATGGTGTCGTGGGGAATCTGGGTGGTTTTGGGCAACGCGGCGTCGGAGTCGATCGATCCGCGAACGGCCGCGGCCATCTCGTATCTCGTCGCCGGCGTGCTCGCACTCGGCTTCGTGCTCACCTCGGATGCGTCGCTCGCAGTCACGCCGCGAGGCGGATTGCTTGCTGGCGTGGCCGGCCTGTTCACCGGAATCGGGCTTATTTCGATGTATATCGGCTTTTCGTACGGGTCGACAACGGTCGTCTCGACGTTCGGAGCGATGTACTTCGTCGTTGCCGCCATTATCGCAATGACCGTTCTCGGCGAACAGCTGACACTCACGAGGGCGACGGGCATCGTCTTTGCAACGATCGGCATTATTCTGGTCGCTCGGTAGCGGCGGCCTACGGCGCAGCAGTTCGGTGTGGTGACTCCGCACAAGTGTGATGACTTCGCACAATCGTGATTCGAGTGTGCGTGAGTGGTCTCATCTGTAACCACCGCGACAGCAACGACGACACCGCCGAACGGCGAGAATAAAAACAGGCTGCTTGCCCCACCCCGGTATTTATAATCGAAACGAAAGCAGTTTCACTAGATACCAATGAGCACAGCAACTCTTCCATCGGACGCCGAGACGGTCATTATCGGAGCAGGAGCCGTCGGCTGTAGCGTCGCGTACCACCTGACCGAACTCGGTGCCGAGGATGTCGTCGTCGTCGACCAGGGGCCGCTGCCGGTCACCGGCGGCTCGTCGGTTCACGCACCCGGAATCATGTTCCAGACGTCGCCGTCGAAAATCCAGACCAAAACCGCATTCTACACGAGCCGACTGCTCTCGGATGCCGGCGTGTACGACGAGGTCGGCGGCATCGAGGTCGCCCGCAGCGAGGAGCGACTGGACTTCCTCCAGCGCCGGGTCGAACACGCCACCGCCTACGGACTGCCCGATCCGGAGCTACTGACGCCGAGCGAGGTCACCGACCACCTCCCGCTGGTCGACGAAGACGAAATTCTCGGTGGGTACTACTCGCCGACCGACGGTCGTGTCGACGGCATCAGCGCGCTACAGTGGTATATGGAGCACTCAGCGGCCGACTTCTACGGCGACACCGAGGTCGTCGATCTCGACGTGTCTGGCGGCGAAATAACTGGCGTCGAGACCGACCAAGGACGCATCGACTGCGAGCGCTGTGTGATCGCGACCAACAACTGGGGCTACCAGACCGGCCAACTCGCCGGAATCGATCTGCCCATCGCGCCGGTCGAACACCAGTACGTCGTCACCGAACCGCTCGACGAACTCGCCGACGCCGGTTCCGCTATGGGCGGTCACACCGAGGGACTCGACGTGCCGGGTAACCGCGACATTCAGGAGGCGATGAGCGAAGGGCCCCACCAGCCGGTCGGCCGCGATCAGGATCACTCGTTGTACTTTCGAACCCACGGAGACCGCCTCGGATTGGGCTCGTACAACCACGAAACGCTCTCGGTCGATCCCACGAAAATGGGTTCCAACACCGAGGATCGACAGGCCTCCGTTCGCGGCTTCACCGAGGAACACTGGACGAAACCGACCCACCGCGGCCGCGACAAAGCCGCGAAACAGGCGTTCGACGAGTTGCTTCCGGCGACCGCCGACATCGACTACGAGGTAACCGAAAACGGGATTTTCGTTTTCACGCCCGACGGAATGCCTGCGGTCGGTGAGACCGCCGCCGTCGACGGCCTCTGGACGGGGTTGGCGATCTGGTGGACCCACTCGGGCGGCTACGGCCGGATTCTCGCCGAGTGGATGGAAACCGGCGTTCCGCGACTCCCGTCGGGGCCCGTCGACACCGGTGGAATCCACGTCCGACGGTTCGAACCACACGCCGGCGAAACCGACTACTTCGTTGACCGCGGCGCAAAACGATACGAACAGGTGTACAGCATCGTCGAACCGCGCTGGCAGCCGAGCGACCACCGCGGGCTGCGGCGCAGTCCGTTCTATCCGCATCAGGAGGAACTCGGCGCGGAGTTCTACCAGAGCGGCGGCTGGGAGTCGCCGCAGTACTACGAGTCGAACGCGGATCTCGTCGAGCGCTACCGCGAGCGGATTCCCGAACAGGACGGCTGGCAGGCGATCAACCGCTCGCCGATCGAGGCCGCTGAGCATCTGCACACCCGCGAGAAAGTGTCGATGTTCGATATGACCTCGTTCAGTTCGATCATGGTCGAAGGAACCGGAAGCGAGGCGTTCCTGCAGTCGGTCTGTAGCAACGACGTCGCCATCGACGTCGGCCAGGTGCGCTACTCGCTGCTGTTGAACGAGGGCGGCGGTATTCTCGCCGACATCACCGTGGTTCGGCTCGACGACGAGCGCTACATGGTGACGACCGGCGGGGGTAACTCGCCGGGCATCCACGGCGGCTGGCTCAAAGAACACGCGCCTGAGACGGTTTCGGTTCACATCGAAGAGGGCGCAAAGTCGACGATTGGGCTGTGGGGGCCGAACGCTCGACTGTTGTTGCAGCGGGTGACCGACGCCGACGTGACCAACGAGGGCTTTCCGTACTTCCGGGCCAAACAGCTGTACGTCGGCGAGGTGCCGGTGATCGCGCTTCGCGTGTCGTACGTTGGCGAACTCGGCTGGGAGCTGTGGACGCCCACCGAGTACGGCGCGAAGCTCTGGGAAACGCTCTGGGCTGCCGGCGACGATCTCGGCGTCCGTCCGATGGGTGGCGGCGCGCTGAGTTCGATGCGGCTCGAAAAGGGCTACCGGCTGTGGGGCACCGACATCGACACCGACGCGAACCCCTTCGAGGCGGGCCTGCCGTTCGCCGTCGACATGGACACCGAGTTCATCGGCCGCGACGCGCTCGAAGCAGCCCGTGAAGACGGAATTGATAACCGGATCGTCGCACTCACGCTCGATGACTCGACGGATATCATGTTGAGTGGCCGACCCGTCGTAGCCGACGGCGAGACGCTCGGCTACGTCCAAGCCGGCGACTACGGGTATTCGCTCGGCGAATCGATCGCGTACACCTACGTGCCCGACGCGTCCGCCGCCGAAGGCACGTCGGTCGAGATTCACTGCGAGGGCGAAGTGTACGACGCGACGGTTCGCGGCGAGCCGTTGTTCGATCCGGGTCGAGACAAACTCATCCGATAATCGTAGTCGACCCAGGCGACAGCCACCATCGCGACCGTGCAGCCGACAAACACACCCGATCCACGTCCCAGCACCAACCGATCGGTGCCGGCAACCGATCCGTCCCAACCGCCAACCCGTGACATCCACCAACCCATGACACAAACCGATCCGACCGAACTCCCGGTCACCTACACCGACATTGAACGAGCTCGTGAACGGCTCGACGACGACACCGTCGTCAAGCAGACACCCATCGAAAAAAGCACGTCTCTGGGGGAGATCGTCGACGCGGAGGTGTATCTGAAGATGGAACACCTCCAGTGGACAGGGTCATTCAAGCCACGCGGCGCGTACAACAAAATCAAGCAAGATGTCGAAAACGGTGCCGAGGCGTTCATTGCCGCAAGCGCCGGCAACCACGCTCAAGGCGTCGCGCTCGCGGCAACCAAGTGTGGGGCGGAGTCGACGGTGTTCATGCCCGAGAACGCCCCCCAGACGAAAATTGATGCGACCAGAGGCTACGGCGCAACCGTCGAACTCGTCGGTCGGGACTTCCAAGAGACCATGTCGCACGCCCAAACGGTCGCCGCCGAGAGCGATGCGACGTTCGTCCACGCCTACGACGACACGGATATTATTGCCGGCCAGGGCACGCTCGGCACGGAAATGTACCACGACAATCCCGACGTCGACACCGTCGTCGTGCCGATCGGTGGGGGCGGACTGATCGGCGGCGTCTCGACGGCGATCAAACATCTCTCCCCGGAGACGCGCGTCGTCGGCGTCCAGGCGAGTGGAGCCGAAACGGTCCACAAAAGCCTCGAAAAGGGGTTTCCCGTTCCCATCGACGAGGTCAACACCATCGCCGACGGCATTGCGACGGGCGGCATTTCCGAGAGGACGTTCGAACTCATCAAACACAACGTCGACGAGGTACTCACGGTCAGCGACACCGAGATTGCCGAGGCGATTTTGCTGCTCATGGAACGGGCCAAACAGGTCGTCGAGGGGTCGGGAGCGGCCTCAGTTGCCGCGATACTCTCCGAGGACCTCGACGTCAGCGGTGAGACAGTGATGCCGCTGCTCTGTGGGGGCAATCTCGATATGACACAGCTACAGACGGTGTTGGTTCACGCGCTTGCGGCCCGACAGCAGTTCATCCGGCTCAGAGTCCGAATCGGCGATCAGCCGGGTGTGATGGAGGAGGTGTCGGGTATTATTGCCGACCGCCGGGCGAACATCCACGACGTTCGACACGACAGATCCGTCGAGGATCTCGATGTAGGCGAAGCGTATCTCGTTTTCAAAGTCGAGACGGCAGGGGCCGAACACGCCCACGACATCGTCGAGGACATCAGGGACAACGGCTACCAGGTCGATATCGTCAACATTCAAACGGATGCATAGCCGAGAGCGCGATCACACCCCGAGTGCCGGCAAAATACTACGTCGCTAGAGAACACTGAAAACGCATGGAGATCACGAAAGTAACCGTCGCAACCGCGCTCGCGATCCTGTTTGCGACCACTGGCGTGGTGTTGTTTTCGATGGGTCGGCACGTCGCGTCAGGAACGTTCTTTTTGTTCACGGCGTTTACAATATATATCAGAGAAATGAATAGTTGAGTATCACGAGTAAGCGCCGCGATTTCTACACGGCTGACAAAAAAATACCCGACCTGATCGGGTGTTGCGATCAATCTCGCAGGTATTCTCGGCTATAATTGACAGATTCCGTTACAATCACAAATTATTTTGTTTGTGCGGGTGAATCGGGTAGATGGACGAGCATCATGAGCAAGCATATTGTGATTCCAACCGACGGGAGCAAAGAGGCCGAGCGTGGCGTCAAACTTGGCATCGAAATGGCCAACGCGTACGATGCGAAGGTCCATGCGCTGTACGTTATCGAAACCAAGGCAACCTACATACTGACCGCCGGCATTAGCGACTCGGATATGAAGGAGTACAAGGAGTACGGCGAAGACGTTGTCACCGAGGTGGCAGAACGGGCTGCCGATGAAGGCCTCGATGCAGCAGGCGTCATCAAAACCGGCCGTATTTCCGAGGAGATCGTCGAGTACGCTGAGGACAACGATATTGATCACATCGTAATGGGCAAACAGGGTCGAGGATCCATCGGCAAATATGTTGGCAGCACCGCAGAAAAAGTCATGCGGATGTCCGGTGTTCCGGTGACAGTTACCGGACCTGGAAACCGATAGTCAGTCTCGCTCGCGTCGACTTCACAGCACGTCTCGAAACCGCGTCCGGACGGAATCCACTGTAACCCGATCGAGACTGAGATGCCGGAAGCGGTGCCACAGCGTTGGCGTTGGCTCCGACCGAGAGCGTTGTCCCAGCGGTCTCATCGGTGTCAACGCGGGTTTGCCGGCGAACCAGTTGCCGAGTGAGGCGGTCTCAGTGCACTGAAAATACTGATATGACCGGAGCCCATATTTGGCGGTATGGATCATCTCGTTCTCCAGTTTCCGGGCGCGCTGTGGGAAATGGCGTTCACGCTCGCGCTGGTTGCCGGAGCGGTGCTCCTCATCGGCATGATACTTTCGCTCGGCGTGTTCGCATACCGCTCAACGAAGGGTGAAGGAGTACCGGATCCCGAAGAGGTCGTTCCCGAAAAGATTGACGACGACACAGGGATCACCGAAGGCGATGCCGACGACGAGTGGAAGTACTACTGAGCCGTCGGCCGAACGGAAGGAAACAGCCCGAACTGCGTTTTGCATACCGCTCCGGAACGGTTTCGGACAAATCAACCCGAAACGACCTCGTGTTTATGCCCACAGGATTCCTATGCATGTTTGATGCTAAAGCGGTTGAAAACGTACGCGATGTATATTCTCGATCCGCCGTGGGAAAAAGAGGGTCCAGAGAACTTCACACTTGCCGTTCCCGAAGCCCACAGTACGTTCAAAGTCGGCGATGTCGGGTGGCCCAAACGTCCACCGGCAGTCGTTGACTGTCCGAACTGTACTTCGACGTTTCTCCACGAGTTTGCGAACGATATCATCGACTGTCCGAACTGTGGATTCGAAACCCATCCAGACGCGTTCGCCGAACTCGCGCTCAAAGGGCTCATCTGTCCCGAATGCGAGCGCTCGCTCGAGTACGGCATTCGACATCCGAAGCTGATCGATGTGCCCGAGTGGGCTTCCTGTACGGAGTGTCAGTACCACTGGGAGTATCAGCACGACTACGACGAGTGACACAGTCGGGTCATCTATACGTTGTGCGCGTCTACCACGGAATATGTCCCAGTCGGGTCGCTCGCCTGGAGTGCTCGCCGACAGAACGTTCGACCTGGGCTTCAAACTGGCGGCAGCACTCGGCCTGGCCGGGGTGGCAAGCCTGTTTTGGGCCGGTGTGTTCTCGCCTACCGATGTGTTTCATCTGACGCTTGTGGCGACGTTGTTTCCCGTCTATCTCGTCTTTAGCTCGATCCTGCTTGGCGTGTGGTTGGGCTACGACACTGATAAAACGGATCTCCAGCCGGTGTCGGACGAACCCGAAATCGAAGATCCGTTCGAACGGCGGCGCTGAGTTTGTGAGTCGAACCGGCGTCTACGGAGTCGAACCGGCGTCTACGGAGTCGAGACACACAGCCGAAAAATGAAAATCGGCCACCAATCGAAACGGAGTGAGGGTGTTCGGTGGTTAGTCGCCGGAGTCTCCTGCACCACTGCCCGAGGAGATGTCGGTGACGATTTCGCCACCCTGTGTGCCGACGACGATTTCGCCGTCCTCGGCCATATCCTGGACGCGATCTTGGAACGCCTCGGATTCAAGCACCTCGTACTCGGTTTCGAGACCCTTGTATATCGCGTACATCATGAAGGTGAGGATAAACGCGAACGGCAGGCCGGTCGTGATGGCCGCTGCCTGCAACGCGTTGAGCGCCTGTGCGCCGCCGGCGATGAGCAGCGTCGCGGCGACAGCGCCCTCGGTGGTCGCCCAGAAGACGCGCATCGTGACCGGTGCGTCGTGTTTGCCACCCGAGGTGAGGTGGTCGATGACGAGCGAACCGGAGTCCGATGAGGTGATGAAGAACGTCGTCACGAGAATGACGGCGATCGCCGAGAGGATGAGCGTCCCCGGCATCGCGTCGAACATCGCGAACATCGCCACCTCAGTACCACCTTCTCCCATCGGATCGGCGATCGTCCCGGCCGTTGCCTCGTTAAGTTCGAAGCTCAGGGCGGTTCCACCCATCGCGGCGAACCAGACGAACGAGAACAGCACCGGAAGCACGAGCACGCCACCGATGAACTCGCGGACGGTTCGGCCCTTCGAGATGCGGGCAATAAACATCCCGACGAACGGCGACCACGCGATCCACCACGCCCAGTAGAAGATCGTCCAGTCGCCGGTAAAGCCGTCGTAGGCGTAGGCCGATCCCGCGCCGACCGCCCCGGCGTAGAACGAGAGGCTGAAGAAGTTGCCGAGGTACGCGCCGATTCCCTGCGGGAGCATACCGAAGATGAAAAGCGTCGGACCGAGTACGAACACCGATCCGAGCAGCGCGAACATCAAAAAGAGGTTGAGGTTGCTGAGCCGACGGACGCCGCCATCGAGTCCGGCGGCGACCGAGAACACGGCGATCAGCGTCACGAACGCGATCACGCCGACCTGGATCAGCGGCGCCTGCGGAACCGCGGGTGCCGCGGCGACGCTCTCGCCAAGGAAGTTGAGCCCAGCGTTAATCTGGAGCGCACCCAACCCAAGCGAGGTGGTCAGGCCGAACAGCGTCGCGAACACGGTGAGGATGTCGATGATGTGTCCGGGCCAGCCGTAGATCCGTTCACCGAGCACCGGCCAGAAGATCGACCGGAAGGTGAGCGGGAGGCCGCGGTTGAATGAAAAGAAGGCCAGCGAGAGTCCCACGAGCGCGTATATCGCCCATGGGTGGAAGCCCCAGTGGAACAACGAGACCGCCATCGCGACCTCCGCGGCGGCGGCACTTCCGGCTTCAGCGCCGAGATGCGGGAACTCGAGATGCCAGATGGGTTCACCGACGCCGAAGAACATGAGACCAATTCCCATGCCGGCGCTGAACAGCATCGCAACCCACGAAATATCACTGAACTCCTTGTCGGCGTCAACCCCGCCGAGTCTGATCTTGCCGTACTTGCTCAACGCGAGATACACCATGAAAATGATGAAGACGTTTGCTGCGAGGATGAAGAACCAGCCGAAGTTGCCGGTCACCCCTTCGAATGCCGTGTTGTACGCCGATGCGGCGGCATCTTGGAATAGTAACGAGAAAATGATGAATGCTAGAATCACGCCCGCAGAGATGAAAAACACCTGTGGGTGGACGTCGAATCCGTACCCCTGCCAGTTCGTGTCGCCTGGCTCTCGGTCCGTCTCTGCGTGGAACAGTTCGACTTGCAACCCGTCTCCGCCAAAGTCTCCCTCGTCGTCAGCCATAGGTTATCCCCCCTATTCGTCCGCTGTCGTGGTATCGTGTGCGTTTCATAGTTGTGAGTGTGGTCTGTGTTGGGTGTCGCCAACGGTCGACCGCGGCTGACCCATTCACCGTACAACACTACTCTGTGTATCGGTATCACATACCTCTGTGCAGCATGAAGTAGTAACCGTGTTCACTCTTTATACCTTCGATTAATGTAACTATACGTATATGTAGAGGACTATATCACCTCGTCAGCGCACGACGAGCGGATTATTTACGTGACAGACTGTTAGAAATATTACGTTTTGTGGATCGAAACAGTCCAACCCCGGCTGGCGACTCACGTGACGTGTGAGCGTCGCTCACTGTGACGTCGCCCGACAGCCGATTATGGCCACAAAAACAGCGATCCGAGTCGCGACGGTGTCGCCAGAAACGAGATCATGAACGTCACGAACGCCAGCGCAAACGACACCAGCGCAACCGGCAACAGCACCGATCCGACGGTTGGCAATACCATGAGAACCGTCATCGAAATGATCATCACGAGCAGGAAGCTCAAGGCGACGCGGAGTCCCTTCTCACGGGGGCTGAACTGGCACTTTGGACACGTGTCCGCGTTGGCGTCGTCGAGTTCGTACCCACATCGTTTGCAGACGGGTTGACCGTCAGGGCGGAGTCGCACACGCCGACTTCTTTTCGAGGAGGCTTAAAATACCGGCCACGCAAGCCGGCGTCGACAGCAACGGTTGGTCGAGCGCTCCTGGATAAGCCGAGACGGTGGACGGTAGCTTTTTTCACACACGGCGCGACCCGTGAGACAATGGTGGAGTTTCCCGGTAGCGATGACGCGGAACCCACAGTACCGTCCGACAGCACGAACACGAGCGAGCCACTCGTCACCTGCGAGTTTCAGGACGGAACCCTCCGTGTTCACGAGCAGTACGTGGCGATCGATCGATCCTCGCGATCGAAGTTCGCAGACAAGGAGATTCCGTTGGGCGAAATCACGGAGGTAACGTACTCGAAACGGCTCGTCATCAGTTTTTTACAGATTCACCAGTCCGGCGTCGAAACCGAGGACGAAAGCCTGCTGTCGACCCCGGTCGACGAGAACACGCTCCACTTCGGCCGCGGCAAGCGGGCGTGTGCAACGCGGGCCGCCGAAGCGATCCGGCACCGACTCGGTTGAAACAGTTCGGCACCGACTCGGCGACGTTGATCCGCCACCGACTGCGTCCGGGAACCTCGGTTCGGACGTATCCAATCTCACAGGCGACAGCGCAGTACCGGCGGTACCGATTAGTGTCCGGCGGGAGCGACCAACGGTATGAAATATGCTGACTGGACGATTGGCGAGTTCCTCGAACGCGTTGGATCAACGCAACTCACGCCCAGTGGCGGAGCGGTCGCAGCGATCGGTGGCGC
>OBKM01001346.1_pt1 | contig 10040 bp, 3 predicted proteins | sample 1519691 | NCBI WGS metagenome assembly OBKM01 (sample SAMEA37050418, study PRJEB22526) | metagenome | biome: saline pan; feature: lake; material: water | place: Egypt | collected 2015 | depth 0.5 m
ACTGCTCGGTATCGTCGAGCAGGTCGTCACCGCCCGCATTCTCGCCGTGCTCGATATCGACACCGCGACGGGGTGAGCAGGCCGGACGGGATGAGCCTCACCGACCGTTAATTACCTTGGTAAGAAACAACGCTCGGTATGAAATTAATAGGACGTATTTCTGTGTGGCGTCGTTCGACGCCGAACCACTCACAGAGGTCTCGACACTCGGCCAACGAGGCGGCTCCAGCATAGGCAGCGCACGCCAGCCTGGTTGCTCAGGCTGGCGTGCGCGTCCGATCACTACCCAAAAACCTCCACATCCAAAGAATCCGCTATGTCTACTTGGAGTGCAGTTCAGCCCCAATCTAGCAGTGCCTCGCGTGGGTAGTTTTGGTGTGCTGGGGATTAGGATACTCTTACCGCTGTCAGCGTAATATATATAACGCGCCACGAGGTATTGCATTGCAAGAATCAACCCCCGCGTTTCATCATGGGACGGAATATTGACGATATCGCGGACGACAGAGCGTTAGGGATTCAGTCCACTGGTGAGAAATATCACAACGAGTTTCTCATCAAGCGGCCCAAAACGGAGTGGTCGCCGTATATTGATGAAACCGCAAAGGATATCTCATCCGGCATTCAAATTAGCGACCTCTTACTTACGAGGGACAACTTCGGCCAAGAGTTAGGAACCTATTATCGACGAGGTTTGAAGAAATCCGCTGGGCGGTACGCCGATTTACCAGCGGTGCTGGAAGAGACAGTCAGTGATGAGAAGCTCGGCCTTCTGGCATATCAGCTTAATGAGCTCAGTTACGATATTTCGACGAGTGCTCTCAGCATTGACGATGTAGAAAAGGCGACCGAGGCAGTGCTCGAAAAATTACTCACTCGGCACGTCGGAGAGGACCTGAGTGTCTCGTTCGACCTCTCCGGTGCAACGGTCTCCGACATCACGACGCAACTATTCAACAGCGAGACCATCGCATCGAACGTCGATCTCCTGTTGACTGAAATCGAGAACAGCGCCTCACAGGGCTTGCTTTCGCTTTTGGACGAGCCCCAGATGATGACCCCGCTGTGGGAACACCAGCGTGACGCGCTAGAAAGGTGGTGGGAGAATGACAGGCGTGGCTATGTGGATATGGCAACGGCAACCGGGAAAACAGTCCTTGGCCTCGGTGCCATCGCGCTCCAGTACGGTGAACTGCATCCAGAGGATCAGGCTATCGGTGGTGTAGCCGACCCCGTGGATTCGACCGGTAGCGACGACGTGCTCATCGTCGCGCACAGCGAACTCATCCTTGAACAGTGGCGGCGGGAATTCGAAAAGCACCTCAACATCCCACAAGAGCGAACAACAGGGAGTAACGATATTACGCTCGAATGGGGGACGGTCCACTTCCGTACCGCGCAGTCTCTTATCAACGAAGACAGAGTAGCCTACGACCTCGTACTCCTTGACGAAGCACATCATTACGCGACCGGTAGCGAGTGGGGATCACTCCTCGACGAATTCGAGGGCAACGTCTTAGCAATGTCCGGTTCTGTTGACGACGCAGGTAGCGACAGCGAACGTATAGAGGAACGCCTTTCTAACAGTATTGGCCCTAGAGCCAAGCGATACACCGTCACGGAGGCGAGAAAGAACGGCGTTATTCCGTCCTTTGACTGGGAAGTTCACTACGCACCCTACGATGTCGTCGGTGGTGATCTGGAAAAAACCGCAGAACGAGCAGAACAATCGTTCCAAGAGTTCCGGCAACGTCTCCGGCAAGGTGAAATATCCCTCGAGACTGACCGCCGACTCCGAACCTACGAAGATGTCCGCCGATTCTCCCATACGACGGAAGGGAATTCGCTAAAACAAGAAGACGACAGGTTCCGCGACTTGGTCACCCGCCTCTTCTCGCGGCGGACGAAACAGTGGAACCTTTCGCCGACATTGGATGTGGTGGTCGATCTCGTTGTCGAACATCACACGACGGAGAAAGTCGTCGTGCTTGCGGATAGCAACGCACAGGTCGAGGAACTAGAATCACGGATCACCGACGTCGTGGCAAATCCCTCCTCGGTGTATCTCGTGTCTGGCTCACAGAACAGGGGAGAACAGCTCGAAACAATCGAAAAGTTTGATGAGCCGGAAAGTTCGGCCGTTCTTATTGGAACCGGCGACCTGCTGGGTGAAGGCGTCGATATGCAGCACGCGTCAGTGGCAATCAATATGGCTACTGGTGGCGTCAATCAGGAGCTCGTTCAGCGCATTGGGCGTGTGCTCCGCAACCCTGACGATACGCCCAAGCACGCGATGTTCTACAACGTCGTCGGCGTCCCCCCGACCGAGGACGCAGCTATCCCACGGGAAGACGGTAAGCAGATAATCGAGCAAGCAGCAGGGTTCTGCTCGCTTGGACGCCGTTTCGATAAGCTGCCCGGCTTTGCACTGTCCAAGCCAATAAACAGCGATATCGTTGGAACACTCTTGCGAGAGGGCGCACAGTTCATTGACTCGCTTGATGCTGACGGGGAGTACGAGTGGGACAAAGGAATCATCAATCACGCTGATCTGACGGCACTCCACGACGCTGTGCAAGCCACTGACGACGATGTCGAGACCATCTTGGGTGAATGGGAAGAATACGCCTGGGAACACAGCGAGGAGAACTCACCAATCACTGACGAAACAGACACGGACAGGCCGGCAGAGACGGCGGACGGCAAGTCACAGAGTGAGCAAAGCGTGGTAGAATCCGAGTCGAGCGATGCGGAGACGTTGTCAGCGACAAAGCGCAACCGTATCGAAGACCTCGTCCGACTCCAACCAACAAAGAACGCGGCGCTACAAAACCGGTGGGGGCTGTCATCTGGCAGCGACGTTCACGAGTACCTACAATCTGAACTCGCAGACTATCACTTCCGAAATAACGATAGTCTCATCTTGGCCAGCGACAAAGCCGAGTCCCTCGTACGCGGCGACTCACCCACGGAGGAAACCACACAGTTGAAGTTGGATTCCAGTACCGAGACGGACAGCGGTGCGCCCGAACAGACGATCTTCTGGGCACAAGATGTCGAACCGATCACCGAGTACGAGGAGGAACAAGCAGTTAGCGACGGTACCACCGGAAGCGGCGATTCATTAGAGAAAAAAATCGACGAGTGGAAATCTCAACTGCTTGATCTAACCCGCCGGAACAAACTCGTCTCATTCAAACCAACGAAGACGAAAGACCTCCCGTTGGAGGGTACAAACCCCACGACGATCGCCGACGAGATTGACGGCGACGGTGAGCTCTTTATTCGGAAACGACCGACAGAGGACGACGAAGACGACCAGCCTGACATCGCAACGAACGAAGTACTGCCAACGCGGGGACCAGATGAAGCGGCACACTCGCTATCCCAGATCGCACTCAAAAACAAGCAGCACCTTCGGGAGCGCGGGGTCGATTCCCTGTACATCTCGCTCGGGATGTTGCGTTGGTACAGCGTAGACCACAGCGACGAAGCGAACCGCTCACCACTGTTCCTCACTCCCGTCGAATTAGAAGAGAAAACGCTTCAGGAGAAGGAGAAACACGACTACGTTCTCCAATCAAAAGCAGAGGGACTCCGGCTCAATCCCGCGCTTCGCAAGAAACTCGCGGCCGAGCGAGGAATTAGCCTGCCCGCGGACAACGCGCTCTCACTCGCAGAGATCGACGCCGCATTCGAAGCAGTATACGAAACGCTGCGCGGCTTCGATCGATGGACGATTCAACCGGACGCAGTGTTGGGGATCTTCGACTTCACCAAGTACAGTCTCTACTCCGACCTCGAGCGCAACCGAGAGGCAATCAAAGACGATCCGATTATCCAAGCGCTCAACGGCGAGATGGAACCGCTGCAAAAAGCCGAAGGCGACATCACGACGCCGAAAGCCTCCGAACTCGACGACGTCGTTGACCCTATCGACACGTACCAAGTGCTCGACGCCGATTCCAGTCAACAGGAAGCGATTGAAGCGGCAAAACGAGGCAAGAGCTTCGTGCTTCAAGGACCACCCGGGACAGGGAAGAGCCAGACAATTGCGAACATCATCGCTGAGAAACTCGCTGCCGGCGAACGTGTCCTATTCGTGAGCGAAAAGCAGGCAGCACTCGACGTGGTCAAGAATCGACTCGACGATGTCGGCCTCGGTCGGTTCTGTCTCGAGGTTCACGGTGAGAAAGCAACCAATACGGACGTCCTCGGGAGCCTCGAAACCGAACTGAAGGCACCGCAAATCAAGCCCGCGGACAGTCGTGCCAAACGGCTCAAAAAGCTCCGCGAACGGCGAGACACGATCAATCAATACGGACAACAACTGTTCTACTCCCCTGACGGATGGGATCTGACGGTGTACCAGGCGTTTGGTATCGTGAGCAAACACGCAGACGTCCCCCGCATTGATGTCGGCATCACACAGCCACTGAGCGTGGGCCAAGAGACACTCGAAACCGCCATCGATGAGTTAGAGACGCTCGCGCGCTTCGATGAGGAAATCGAGACCTACGAAACGAGCCCGTGGCGACACACCACGCTCCGACAGTGGGGTGTCGATACTGGCGACTCGATGCGCCAGTCCACAGAGCGGCAGGTCGAAGCGATCGAGACGCTGCAAGACGTTGCAGACGAGCTTGAAGCTGAATTAGATCTTCGGCCGGACTCTCTTGCTGAATTCCGTGAGGTGAAGCAACTGTTACAGCACGTCTCGAACCGCCCGGATATTGCCTGGCAAGACGCATTCTTCGACGGGTCGTTCGCACAGGGAGGCGGACGGTTCGAGGAGCTCGCAGAACTGGAACAAGAGCGCGAATCGCTCATCGACGAGCTTTCAGACCACTACCAGCGGAGTTTCTTCTCTGCGAACGGCGCGAAGCTCCACAACGAACTCGCAGCATACGGAATGCTGAAGATAGTCAAACCGAGCTATCGGTCGCTCAAGCGAAAGATCACGACCCACGCTCGAGACGACTACGATCCGAGCCATGACCAACTCCTCGAAGATACACGCAAACTCGCAGAGGTCCAGCGAATTGAAGACCGGAGAGAAGATTTCCGGGGCGTCATAGGACGTCTCGGGCCGCTGTACGAGGGCGGTGATACGGATTGGGAGACGCTAACCCAGGCCCGGCGGTGGGTCACCAGGCTCGACGAGCACGACTCCACGTTCACGAACCCGATCGTCGAGTCCCTGGTTGAGAACACGCTTCCAAGCGTGGATCCGTTACTCGAGCGGACGAACGCAGCGCTCGCGGAGTACGACGACGCTGCCGCGTTCTTCGAGAACGCGATGAATACCGAGAAGATGCAGGTCAATGGTACGCCACTCCGGCAGGCATCGTTCCCCGGACTGTCGGAGATACTTCAGGAGCTTCGTGATGACGTCCCTGCCTTGCAGCGCCGTGTCCAGTTCGCCTCACAGCTGGACACTGTTCGTGACACAGTCTGTGAGGAGTACGTCGAGCGGTTCCTCCAGGGGGACTACAAGAGTGACCATCTCGTCCCGGCGTTCAAGAAGCGATTCTACACGAAATGGCTCAACAGCGTATACGAGCAAACAGGCCTCGGGTCGTTCAACGCTGACGAAATGGAACGGTACGTCGAGGAATTCCGCCGCTTAGACAAGGAACAACAGGAACTCGGCAAAATCGAAATCCAACACGAAGTGACGAAACGCCGGCCCTCATTAGATCTGGAGCACGCATCCAGCGCGGAACAGGTCCTCGTACGTCGAGAAGCCGAAAAGCAACGCAAGCACAAGCCGCTTCGTGAGTTGTTCGACGAAGCAGGCTCGTTCATAACGCAGCTCACGCCGTGTTTCATGATGAGTCCACTGTCGGTCGCGCAGTACCTCAAAGCGGACTCAATCCAGTTCGACACTGTCGTGTTCGACGAAGCGTCACAGATCATGCCACAGGACGCCGTGAGCAGCCTCATCCGCGCAGATCAAGCGATCATCGCAGGCGACACGAAACAACTCCCGCCGACATCGTTCTTCCAATCCGACGTGGAAACCACGGAAGACGTACGTGAAGACCTCGATAGCATTCTCGAAGAAACAGCCTCTGTCCTCCCCGAGAAGAACCTCCGATGGCACTACCGAAGCCGTACTGAGGAGCTCATTCAATTCTCGAACTACCACTACTACAACAATAGTCTGCGGACGTTCCCGGAGAACGACCCCGACGTTGAAACTGGGGTGGACTTCGAGTACGTCGAAGACGGCGTCTACGACCGGGGTGGCTCAAGACAAAACGAGGTCGAAGCACAGCGGGTCGTCGATCTGATCGAGGAACACGCAGAAGAACGGAGTGATAAGAGCCTCGGCGTCGTCGCGTTCAGCAGCGCCCAAGAACAGGCGATTCGTGACGCGCTCGCTGAGCGACGTGAGGAGAGCCCCGTGCTTGATGCGTTCGTCAGCCAAGACGACGTGCTCGACGAGTTCTTCATCAAGAACTTGGAAATGGTGCAGGGCGACGAACGGGACCGGATGATCTTCAGTGTCGGCTACGGGCCCGCTCGAGACGGCACGATCTCGACGAATTTCGGCCCGATCAACAAGAGCGGTGGCGAACGCCGCCTCAACGTGGCAGTGACGCGAGCGAAAGAGCACATTACGGTCGTGTGCTCGATGCTCCCCGGCGATATCGATCTCTCAGGCTCGAATAGCACCGGTGCCAAGCAGTTCAAGAACTACCTCGAATACGCCCGCAAAGGCGAACAGGCCCTCGTCCGAGACGACGAAGTGACAGACACGCTCGATTTCGATTCACAGTTCGAAGAAGCGGTATACGACGCACTCGAAGCAGAAGGGTACGATGTCGTCTCGCAAGTACAGAGCTCCAGCTACAGCATCGACTTAGCAATCAAGCACCCAGAACACCCCGGGAAATTCATCCTCGGTATCGAGTGCGACGGGGCCGCGTACCACTCCTCGAAGACAGCCCGAGACCGAGACCGAACCCGGCAGACGGTACTTGAGGACTTGGGCTGGACAATTCACCGAATCTGGTCACCGGACTGGGCGTCCAACCAAGAGCGCGAGATCAGAAAGATCAACGAGAAAGTTGAGGACCTGCTCGACGGTCAGTCGTTCTCCACAGACGACCCTGACGTCCCCTCGCACGAACCCGAAGTCATGGAGGTCGATTCGAAGGTTGAGCACGGCGAGATCACCGAGTTCGAAGAACCCTCGCTTGAGTGGGACGAACGGTACGATTCCGACAAACAGGGGATGGATCAAGCAAATCGGAATTCAATCCTGGACACCGTCATCCAGAATGGCCCCATCAAATACGACACCGCGATGCAGACCTACCTCGAAGTCTGGGGTCAATCACGGGCTGGGCAGAAAGTCCAACGAATCTTCCGAAACCGCCTCGACGAACTCAAGAGGCAGCACAAGGTCTACGAACACGGCGAATTCCTGTGGCCACCGCTCGACGAACTGGAATTCGATATCCGAATTAACACGGATTCAGACACGCGAACGATCGACGAAATCCCACTCGAAGAGATCGCCAAAGCAATCACTGTCGTGCTCCGGGAAGGCGGTGCGATCAAGGAGGACGATATCGTCCTCGAGACGACGCGACTGTTCGGGTACCAGCGCCGCGGGAACCGGATCAAGTCCCGCATCAGTGAGGCCCTCAGCCTTCTTGAACAAGAAGACCTCATCACGACTGATGACCGAGTCACGCTGAACGAAACGAAACATCCAGACATGGTGCTCCTCGCCCGAATTTATCCGCTTGTCTCAGCTTCACCACCGAGTGATGACCCATCAGGACAGAAATCAGACGACGCAGCCCCTCCATCTCAAGAGAGAGCTGACTCGTTCCCCTTCCTCGATTACGATCGATCACAGTGGCAAGTCCCCTGTCCCTATTGCAACTCCAATATCAACAACACAAAAGACGCATTCGTGACTCACTGGGCAAACGCAGACCGGTGCAGTGGTCCGGGACCAACGCCACCACGAGCAATTAACCAGATGTCTCAACCAGAGTGGAAAGACATCCTCGGGACGATCGAGTCACGTACCACCGCAGAGAACACTAGTCAATCAGTTATACACTCCACAACCAACGGTGGGACGGAGACCCAACAGGCACAGCAACCAAGCGTCAATCTCGACATCGAGAGTCCTGACGGGTCGTTCCCATGGCTTCACTATCCCGACAGGGGCTGGAAAGTTCCCTGTCCCTACTGCGATAAGAAGGTCTTCAACAGTGAGGAGGCATTCAGAAACCACTGGAGCGACTCCGGGACCTGCTCCGCGAGTGCAGGCCAGAACCTAGACGGCTCAACCGCGAGTACCGAAGACAGGCCCCCAAATCCCGATCGAGTCGATCAACTCTCTACGCTCTTCAAAAATCACCTAAACCGGAATGACCACTCGAACCACTGGATCAACTTGACCTTCGAGAACGACGGGCAGACAGATACCCACTACCAATATCTTGATGGCGTACACAACCTGACGCGCCTTACCCCCTCACAGAAAGCAGCACTCGAGGATGCAGTAGACCAATACGATCTCACAATCGAAGCTGAAGATGACAACTACGCCACCGTGACGAGCAACTCACAACAGCCGGATGGCGAAGTAAATCTTTGTCTCAGCCTTCTGCGCACCGTCTACGATACCCAGATTGAAGACGTGAAGCAGGCCGCCGAGCACGGTGACGGCTACGAAGCATGGTAACCGAGACAACACGGTGACAATACCGGTCCCGAGTGGACACTTCACTGCAATTCAAAGGTCAGCTCCACAGTCGGGACAGTAGCTCGGATCCGGATACGGACTGAGGTCGGAACCGCACTCGGAACATCGTTTATTTTCACTGGTGCTTGTTCCCTTCTCTTCTGCCGCAGACTGAGACAAACTTCCCTCTGCATTTTCAAACTCCCACTCAATCTTCTCAATCAAACCAGATTCCGTTGTAGACTGCTTGGATGCCTCCTCACCGTCAGACTCTGACAATGGATCCAGATGACTAAACAGTTCCCGCAACGTGGACGCTTTTGGATTCACATCCTGTCGTTCAATCCGAGAAATAAGCGGCTGCGAAACATCCGCGACCTCAGCTAACTCACCCTGGGTATATCAAGTTCGTTTCCGTGCGTCATTCAAAACAGAGGGCATCGATATCTTGACCTCCTCTTCTTCCAACTCCGAGGTCGAGCTATTGAGCACCGAAACCACACTATAGAGCGTATCTATAGTCTGGTCAGCATTTTCTCCCTCGATTCGAGCAATCAGCGGTTGAGACACCCCTGTACGCTCAGCAAGTTCGGACTGAGTCAACCCCTTGTTCTCACGCGCCGACCTGATATCCTCTCCCGTCGGTATCTGCATACCCCGATTTGGCACCAAGGCAGAATAATTCTTCCGGACTACTTCTGTCAGTCCTGATTACCAGCCCGAAGAGTCTGTATGTGTCACCTTAAGCAGGAATCCATCTGCAAGGAACTGTGCCAGCCGTACCCGAAGGACGATCTGGACGCCTACGAAATCTCGACGCGGGTCAACAACCCTGGCAACGACGATCCTCAGGTCATCGAGCCGCTAGACCACGAGCAATCGGGCCTCGGCGAGTTCAGTTCCTGATAGCTGACGGGCTTACGGTCACTGCATCGGCGACGCCGCCGCTGAATCGACGAGCGAGTACTCTCGGTCCCGACTCGTCCCTTCCGCCTCGAGGAGGTTGTACTGCTCCATCTTCGAGAGGTACGTTCGGACGGTGCGTTTCGTCCGGGGGTCGTCGACCCCCTCGGCATACTGCTCGTGGATCTCGCTATACCGGCAAAGCCGGTGTGTCCCGGCGCGGGGGAACTCCGGTAGGCCATCGTATGAGAGCGAGTGTCATGAGTGTGTCGGATTCATCCCCACCCTGAAGGGTGGGGCTTTCTCCTCGCACTTCCGTAACATCATTCGGGAGCGACCTGCCCGCCCGAGTCGTTGGCCGGAACTCCGGGGCTCACTCCGGTCGTACGAAACCAGTGAGACTGGTTTCGTCTCACCGACC
>OBKM01001347.1_pt1 | contig 10035 bp, 10 predicted proteins | sample 1519691 | NCBI WGS metagenome assembly OBKM01 (sample SAMEA37050418, study PRJEB22526) | metagenome | biome: saline pan; feature: lake; material: water | place: Egypt | collected 2015 | depth 0.5 m
GCTGTACAGCCGACTCCGTCAGTGTTGTTCACCCACCGGTTAGTCGCGTTCACCCGGAACACCGACTTCCTCGACAAACTCATCGCCGGAGAACGTCGACAGATACGCCGGCTTGAACTGCATGTTGGCACGACCCTCGACGATCGAGAAGCGTTCACGGGCCTCATCAGCAAGGTAGTACTGGGGTCGTTCGTTGCCATCAGCGATGTCGTACGCTCTGTAGCCCCCGACTGCGCGCTTTGCGTGTGCGTTTTCTGGCTGTGTCTGGAACGCCTCAGCCACCTGCTCACGGGGTGTACCAGGCGGGAGGTGTACCACCTCGTTAACGGTGAAATAGCCGATCAGATACCGGTGAACGCGCTCGCCATCATCGAGGCCTGCGTAGAAGCCAACAATATCCCCTGCCGACAGCGACAGGAGTCGGTCAACGTACGAGCCCCGGTCGTGCTCGCCGTAGGTCAGCGCCTCGAAGTTGGGATCTCGGTGGAGCGGCCAGCTTCGAATCGTCGCCTCGTCGGAGTGAGAAACGCCCTGTGCGGGGTCGGGCGTGATTGTCGAGATCAGATCTGCCGCAACGCCGTCGCGGTGGCGGAGCTGCCACGACCCGAACGTGTGGAGTTCGTCCGTCGACCGTGTTTTCTCCGGGATTGGAATGTACTCGAACGCGCCGTCGTCGTACGGCGCAACGCGGCCAACGTTCGTCGTATCACAGCCAATTCCTGACAGAACAAGCGTCATAGCGTGAACGAAAGCGGTCGTCTACTCGAAGTCCCGGCGCATTGCGATCTCAAACCACGGGCAGAGCCGGAGCTGACGGTACCACTCAGGATGGTCGTAGAGACGCTTGTAGGGGACCCACATGACTCCGGCGACCTCTGATTCGTCAGGATCGATCGTTCGGTCGGTAAGCGTTAGCTCCAGCACCGAACAGACCTCGTGTTCGACGCCGCGGTTCTCGAAGTACCGTTTGTACTCAAACCGGTCGGTCACGCTCAGGTCGTCGTACTGGTCGGGCGAAATGCCGAGTTCTTCCTGCAGTCGCTGGCGAGTTGCTTCCTCCTGGCTCTGTCCCTCAACCGGGTGGGACGCAACAGTGCCGTCCCAGTACGTCGGCCAAAGACGTTTGTCTGGGCTGCGCTGTGCGAGCAGGATTCGTCCCTCACCGTCAAAAACGAGCGAGGTAAACGCACGGTGTCGGGTTCCGTCACCAGTGTGGGCGTCGAGTCGGTTGACGGTTCCCTGTGGGTTGTCCTGATCATCAACGGCGATGACATCCTGCTCGGCGTTCTCGTGGGGTTGGTCACCCGTCCTGCCGCTCATACACGTAGGTTGCGGACATCAGTAAAACCGTCTTCGATACGGGACGACGCTGCTGGGGAGTTGTACAGAACAGGCCAGAAGCGTTCCCCGGGAAGATTGGACGAACTCACCCCAGTCGTTCGTCGAGGATAAGACGTGTCTTCGTGCTGTTGACCTGATCCAGTTCACGCGCTTTCGTCACCAGTTCGTTGATGCCCTGCGTGTCAGTTGCGTCGACAACGAGCACAAGATCTTCCTCGCCGCTGACGATCCACGCGAAGTCGACCTCTTCCCACTCGGCCATCTGTTCGGAGATTGCGTTTGTATCAACGTCGACGGCGACACGGACCTCGATCATGGCCTTGACGTTGCCCGTGCGCGTCGCGACGGTAAACCGCTCGATAACGCCGTCGTCAAGCATTCGCTCGACCCGGTTGCGGACGGTCCCCTCGGAGGTCCCAACTTCCTCCGCAATCTCGGTGTACGGTGTGCGCGAGTCCCGCCGGAGGATGCTCAGAATTTCCCTGTCGAGATTGTCCATTGAGATGTGACCGTTGATGGCGCTGTTACTTGGTGATTACGAAATTCGTAACGAATCTTCGAAAGCAAGGTTTAACATCCGCGCTTACGTACGAGGTTCGTAACGATGGAGGGATACGTGGCGGTCGAAGGCGGCGAGGTAATCGAGGCACGCGGCCGTTCTCCGGGAACGGCACGCGGCGAACTGGTGTTTACAACAGCGTATACCGGCTACGAGGAAAGCCTGACCGATCCATCGTACGAAGAACAGGTGCTGACGTTCTCGTACCCACTCATCGGCAACTACGGCGTCCGTGAAAGCCGATTCGAGTCGGATCGTGTTCATCCGCGAGCGGTTGTCGCTCGCGAACTGACCGAGGAGATTGTCGACTGGCTTGACGGCGAAACCGTACCGGCGATCGACCATATCGACACTCGTGATCTCGTTACCGATATCCGAGAAGAAGGCGCAATGCGCTGTGGCATCGCCGTCGGTGAGGACGTGACGCCCGAAGACGCGCTCGCCGAGCTCGAAGACTGCAAGGAGATGAGCAAGCACGCCGACATCGGCGAACAGGTCAGCGTCGATGAGCCCACCGTACGAAACGAAGACGGCGTCGGCCCTGATGTTGCGCTGATCGACTGTGGCGCAAAGGGATCAATCGCTGACTCTCTTGTCGACCGCGACGCCACCGTCCACACACTCCCACACGACACCACACCCGACACGATCGCCGAGCTTGACCCCGATATTCTCTTTCTCTCGAACGGCCCCGGTGATCCAGCAAACTACGACGCCGCAATCGAACTTGTCGAAGAGTTCGCGGGCGACACTCCACTCGCTGGGATCTGCCTTGGTCAGCAGATCGTCACCCTCGCGTTCGATGGTACCACCGAAAAGATGGCATTCGGCCACCGGGGTGTCAATCAGCCTGTGATGGATCTCCGGACCGATCAGGTTGTCATGAAAACACAGAACCACGGCTACACGGTTGCCGATCCCGGTGAGCTTGAAGTTACACAGATCAACGTCAACGACGACACACCTGAAGGACTCGAAAGCGACGAGTACGACGTAATCACCCGGCAGTATCACCCCGAAGCCAACCCTGGCCCGAACGACTCGCTGTCGTTTTTCGACGACGTGCTCGCGATGGCCGACGCCAGCAACTCCCGACCTGCCGTCGCCGACGACTGACCGACACTGCCGATTGCCACGGATCTTTTCTGCTACGCCGATTCGATCGTTTCGTACTGTTCAGAGAGCACAGACTGAAGAGTCCGATCACGAGGGACCGCGATGAGATGTGACGAGCAATCACAGTCCGACGCACCGAACTCCGCAACCGGTGTTCCGGGCAGCGCCTGCGCAATCGAACACTCACGGTCTGCTCCGGCTGTTTTGCCGACCATTCGCAGTTCTGTTGTCGGATTGGCGAGCAGATAGTCGATATGCCAGTGACGGGCGTCTCGCGCGCCGGTGGACAGCTCCCTGTGGCGGTCAACCCGTGCGAAGCCGCCCGGACCAAACGCGCTACCAACGTAGACATACCCCCCTGCATCGAACTGTATCTCACCAAGCGCACCGATCGCAATCAGACTATCTGTCGTCAGTTCGACCCCAAGTCCATATGTTCCCTTCGGCACGAGCGACAGTTCGCTGGCAGGCGCTTTAGACTGGCTATTTTCGGTGGAAGCAGCGCAAGCAATCGTTGTTTGGTCACCCAGTACGCTGCTGTGTGCTGTCGTCATCGGTAGACCGCGTTAAAATAAAGTAGTACCGTGTTCCCTCGCTTCGATGAATCTGCTCGACCGCCCAGGCAGTCGGCTCCACGATACGGTCGAGCCCCGCAGGCGAGCACAACAAAAGCGTCATCCAGTCGCCGGTGTCTCCGTTGTACTCCAGCCGAAACTGTCGAGTAGCGATCCCCTGGGCCAGAAACCGTCCGTCAAGATACGACTGTAAATCGGCTTGTTCGATAAGCGTCGGGTCGTAGATATCCGCGACAATCCGGCCGCCGGGACACAGAATGCGGTCGAGATGATCGAGCAGCGATCGGAGCCCGTCGATTGTGCCTACTGCCCCAACGTGGGTGCCGACGAACAGTGCGGTGTCCACAGTGTCTTCGGCCACTGGAAGCACAGTCATCTCTCCAACGACCGCCGGCGCACCACGCTCACGAGAAACTGCAACTGCCCGGGGACTGGCGTCGACACCGATAGCAAACTGCCCTCGATCACGCAGCCACAGAACTGCACGCCCAACACCGCTCCCAATATCGAGAACAGCTCCCCTCGCAAATCCAATTCCCTCGCGGTCGAACTCGCCCCATTCCTCAGGACCCGTGAAGTACCATGCACAGTGTGCAGGAGAGGTCTCCCCATCAGACCGACGGTACACTGGCTGTGCCTGGAGCTCACCACGATAGTAGTCTTCGACCATCCGTCCGAACGCGTCGGACATACGGGCGATCCGCGTTCAGCGCACTTTCCAGTTCCGGAGCCCATGCGGAAGCGACGAGCGATTTATGACGACGGCGGTGCTCGGTGCCGGTAGTGGCTGACGACTCATCACTTCCGACCCGTAGGCAGGCGGTTTCGCGGCTCGCTGCTGGGGCTATCGCCGTTGTCGGTGGGGCCGCAGTGATCGGTGATCCGCCGACATCGCCGACGACTGCTGCCGATGCTGGCACAGCGATGCCCGAAGACGCCGCTGTGAACCCCGATGCAACGCCGATTGACGAGACGGAGGTCCCATACGCTGTCTGGCAGTACAACCGCGTCAGCAGCGGCTTTGAACCAACCTCCCCAATCAACCTCGTTTCGCCGCTCGACGGGGCATCGTTCGAGTCGCTTATCGATGTGTTCCGGGACGCGGGCTGGTCGTCGATGCCAGAGGAGTATGCCCGCTATGCCTACGACCGCTCGACTGACGAGTATGTCCTTCAAAAGTGGACTGGAGCCGAGTCACACTTTGGCACGACCGGCCGGCATCACGTCCGCTGCTGGGAACTCGACGGTACCGCCTCAGTGCAGGCTCATGTCGACACCGCTGCAGCACCGAAACACGGGATTGCCTCGTACGCCGACTCCCGTCACGGTATCGAACAGTTGTTCGTTGACGCAGGCTGGTCGGTTGACGAGGACCGAATCGCGTTTCGAAACGACACGGAACCCGACCACGACGGCTACGTGTCGGTGCTGAGAGCGCCCTGACGATGACCGGCTACGCGCGACACCTCGACCATTCGTTGCTCGGCGACAGTCGGCGACGAACGGCCGCAGCGCTCGGCTGGATCGGCCTCGTCGCTGTCCTCGTCCTTGCCAGTGGCTGGCGCCGTGGACTGCTGACCGTTGGTGTCGATCCACTGCCAGGGGTCGTTGATCAGCTTGCCGGCGCAACGATCGTGTTCGCCGTCGTCGGGCCGGCGATCGGAGTCGGCTACGCCCTGCTCAACGGCGGCCCGGTCGTTGCTGCCGCTCTCTCGCTTGTGCCACGACTTGCTGCTGTGCCTGTCGCCGGACTGTACGCGGACGCCGATCTCGTGTTTGCGCTCGGTGGCGGGGCACTAGCCGCGACCGTCGCAGTTGGTCGGCTGTCGATCCGGAGCGAAGACAGCCCGTCGCTGTCGGTGGCTCCTGGCCTGTTTGACGGTGCGGTCGTTGCAAGCGTGCTTACGGTGCTTGCTGGACTGCTGACCGCACAGCTTGCCGATACGGCTGGTCCCCATGTTTCACCGGCAGTCGAAATCGCAGCGGCGTCGACAGGTGCCGCCGCAGTCGGACTCGCTGTGCTCTGGGTGGTGATCGGTCGGGCAGCAGTTAGACGGTAGTCACGGCGCTCGAACGATCCCGCCCCGGATTACATAAAGTCGTCCAGCTGGGAGGCTTTGTTCTTATCGTTCTCGAAAATTCGGCTGAGTGCCCGGTCAAGCACTTCAAGGCGCTGCTTGGTGTACTTGCGGGAGCCGTACTCCTCGGCGACCTCGATTGCGGTGTCCATATACTTGTTGACAGATCCTTCGTGGACGGTGAGGTTCACGTCGCCGCCACACATCTCTCCGTCTTCGGTCTGTGCTCGACACTCCCCGCTCAGTGGCATCCGACGGTACTTTTTCCCGCAGTCCAGACACCGGACTTCCTGTCTGGCGAACGCTCGCAGGTTGCCGATCAGATCAGGCAAGAAGTGGTACTCGATCACCCGTTCGGCAACGTCGGTCTCGTCGACTGCTGAAAGCTTTCGGGCGAGCTCCAGCTGGGCGTCCATCTTGTCCATCATGCTCCCGAGGGTTTTGTACGCCGAGAGGTCCGGACCTGCAGCGATATCTTCGATCCCATGTGTGTGCCCGAATCCGGAGTACTCCTCGTCGGTCCCCAGCGTGTCCTCAGCAATTTCAACATCGACTTCTTCGGGGTCTTTGAGCTCTCGTCCAGCCTCGTACAGTTCTAGTGGATAGTCCCCGACAACGTCGACGTTGTGGGCTTCATCGTCAATCTCGGAGGGATCGATCCGGGAACTCATCACCAAAGGCGCGTCCATACGCCCGCCACGTTTGTCAGGCAAATAACATTTGCTGAAGTTCAAGAGGCCGTCCAAAAGGAGCATCACACAGTCTTCATCGCCATCACAATTCCGACGCTTCGCCGCGTGGAAGTACGGATGAGCGTACCCGCCGGCAACGCTCGAAAAGCCGATGACCCGACCGACGACCGCCGCGGATGTATGGGGTGCCATCCCGAACACCAGTTCGCCGACAAGATCATCCCGCTTTTCGAGCTCGTAGTACGGCTCCATCCCGTAGTACGACTCTAAGAGGTCGTCGATGAAGTCGGCGGTCTTGAGCATATGCTCGGCGGCGCCGTCGGAGAGAACGACGTCCTGTACTTTAAGCTCGACCACCTGATCGTCGTGGCGGAGCGGGTCACCGTGGATATCCTCGTCGTACCCAAGCTGGCGGAGCTGATCTGCGGTGACGTCTAACTCCGCGGGCTTTACTGCTGTAACCGGAAGATCTGTCATGTCATACCGGACAGTGCCGTCTTTGAACGCCCAAACGTCGTGTTTGGCACGGAGGACACCTTTTTCAATCGGCTCGGGCGTCTTGGTTGATGAAGAAAGGCCCTTGACTCCTTTAAGAACGTCAAAGACGTTTTCACGCTCACCGACCGCGTCAAGCGCGTCGTGGTACTCGGCGTTGAGATCGATGGTGCGAGTCTCGACACAGGTCCCCTCAACCTCACAGCGGTCACAGTAGACGCGGCCGGACTCGTCGGGGTCGAGCGGCTGCTCGCACTCTGGACACCAGTAGTCCGGGTCAACGTGGTCACCACACTCCGGACAGGTCGTTTTGTAGGTGTCGAGATCACAGGCAGAACAGTGCCGGACACCAACCTGAACATCGAGTTTTCCGGGGGTGTCCGACATTGTTTCCGCGTGACTCGTTGCGGCGGCAACATCGCGCTGGCTGCCACCCGCTTCGCCAATGGGAAACAGGGTGTGGACTGCCGGTGAAAGCTCGCGCTCTTCAGACTTTTCTGGCCGGCCCATCCGGTTGCCGACACGGGTCGGCGACCGCTCTCGAAGCTCGAAGGGCGCGACAGCGTTGACTGCCTTCATCGCGTTGGGCCACTCACGAGCAGCGTCGGGAAGCTCCGACCAGGTTCGTTCTAGCGAGTCATCGACCCCGAGTGAGCGCGCCAGCGGGCGCCAGGTTGGGATGACGATACGGTGTTCGGTCAAGGTGTGCTCGATCAGGATCGTCTCCAGAGCAGTACCGATCTCATCAGACCTGTCAAGCACAAGGTCGCCGGTTGCAAGATCATCTGTGGCGCCTGGATGGTCCTCGCGGTCGTCAGCAGAGAGTGCGCCGTCGCCGGTGGCGATCTGCCCCGATGCGACGGCGTCGGCGAGCGTTTCGAACGTTTCAACGTCGATATCATGCCAGCAGTAGGTGTACTCGGGATGGAGCGGCGCATCATACTCCTCGGCCCAGGCGAGCGCACGGTCAACAGTGGGGTGTTCGACATCGACCGCAGGATCGTCGCTGATCGCCTGTGCAGGCCCTCCGGCCTGCTCGAACTCCTTGATCCACCACTCTGGCGCGTAGGTTCCTGGCACCAGCGGGTGGTTGTTCTCGATGAACTCGCCGTAGTTAACGAGATACTCGCCAAGATCGAGGATCTTCTCGACGCCGTTGCGGACCTCAAGTGCTTCCTCGACGTCGTCAATCCGCCGAACGTCGCCGTTTGCGAGCCGAACCATCGGTCCCTCGATTGCGGTGACCGGCACGATACCGGCGGCCTTGCCGGGGAGTTCGGTTTTGATCTGGGTCCCTGGCGCGAGAAAGTCATCGACGATATGCATCGTGGCAGGGTGGACGCCCGCAGTCGCCAGTCCAAGGTTGCGAGAACGGCCGTACCGAAGGCGGAACCCACCCTGTTCGCCAGGATGAGTAAACACTGGACGACCGGCGATCAGATCCCGGAGAAACTTCTCGTTTGGATCGGCTCGTGGCGGTCCGGTGGGCACATCAGCGTCGTCTGAGTTGTCCTCGGTGCCTTCATCCTCGTCGTTTTCCCCGCCCGTCTCGTTGTCTGCCTCATCGTCGCTATCGTCGTTTCCGATTGTTCCATCAATGAGATCCTGTAGCCAGGGCCACTCCACCTCGTCGAGGTTCCGGGTGTATCGCTGGATCTTGGGTGCTTTAAGTGCGATTCCCTCTGCGAGCACCAGACACATGCCACCACGGGCAGAGTTGGTGCCGATCCGTTCGAGATCCCGGAAGCCCGAGACTTCCTCATCCCCAGTTGCCTCCCCGTCGAGCATGATCGGGCAGTGCTCGGTGATGAACTTCGTTTCCTTGGCTTTCGGAGAGTACTGGAGTCCCGTCTCAGAGTCGTAGAGGTCGATCTCCTCGGCGTAGCGCTCGATTTCGTCGTCGCGGGGTTTGAACTCCTCGACATCCAGCAGCGTTCTGGCGTAGTCAGCAACCAGCACCGACAGTGCCTGTGCAGTGCCGCCGGCAGAGCGGATCGGCCCAGCGTAGTAGACGGCAGCGTACTCGGTGCCGTCATCGTTTTCGTTGACCTCGACGCGGTCGATCCCCTCGATCGGAGCGGCGACGACGCCTTCGGTAAGCAGTGCGACTGCGGTCCGGGTTGCGCCTTCGATCTTTCCGGCGTCCGTCGAGTAGTCGCCGACCGCACCGTCAACGAAGTCAGTGACGAGTTCAAGCGCGGCTTCCTCGCGGCTCATCTCCTCTTCGAGGTCGCGGACGCGCTCGGCGACCCCGTCAATGCCCAAGATGTTCTCGACACGGGCGGCCATATCCCGGGCGGTCGGAATCTCAACATCCGGCTCTGGATCGTCGCCGCGTTCCTTTGCGGCTTCCGCAACTGTAAACGCCGCATCGAGTTCACGTTCGATTCGCTCGAAGTAGCGTTCCTCTGCCTCGCGCATTTACTCACCTCGGGTTGTGTCGGTCGGACGCCAAGTACTCCGGACAATCACAGCCACAGGTCCAGATCTGTCGGTTCGTGGTGCTCTCGGACAAGGTCACCCTCGAACGCACGGAGATGACATTCGCCAGCAAAAACGGTCGCGCTGTCGAGATGGCCTGCAAGCGCCTCCCCGTCGGGCCGGGAAAGAACGGCGTGTGTATGAGCAAAGCGCTCGCCGTCGAGCAGCGAAACGTTGCCGACACAGGCAGCGACTTCAAGATGCTCGTCGAACGAAACCGGTTCGTACTCCCCCTCGTCTTGGTGGTAGTACCACACCTCGGCGTCCTCGACAGCACCCATCGCCCAGAACCACGCGGCGTCCGCGTCGACCTCGCGTGCGAGCGATTCAATCTCCTCACGCCAGTCAGCCCCGGATTCGAACCGCGCGAGATACTCCCCAGCCAGTTCAACCTCGCGGTAGTGCATACTGGACTGACACGGGCGGGGACGAAAAAAGTCCACGGGTTCCTAGCTAGAGACTAGCGTGTCATAGAATTTGTCCCGAACTTCGCGTGTGACTCTTTGCCAAATTGTACATACAGGGCATGTAATGACCGGTGAGGTATCTATCTATCAAATATGCGTCAAATTCCCCTGAATAGAGCGCGCATATCTTGTACGAGGTGTCATCTAACGGTTGTTGAACAGGATTCCTGTTCAGGCCTTACTATTCGAATGGATTCCCGTTTAGGCCTTACTATTCGAATGGATTCCCGT
>OBKM01001348.1_pt1 | contig 10024 bp, 2 predicted proteins | sample 1519691 | NCBI WGS metagenome assembly OBKM01 (sample SAMEA37050418, study PRJEB22526) | metagenome | biome: saline pan; feature: lake; material: water | place: Egypt | collected 2015 | depth 0.5 m
GTAGCCTGCGGTGTCCTCGTCGAGATCTGCGACCAGCTCGAAGTCACTATCTAGGTTCTCACGCACGTTATCGAGGTGGTACCAGTTTTCGATCTGGAAAGGCGTTGCCTCGCTTCCATCACCGCCTGCGAAGGACTCGAGATCGATTGAGACCGACGCGTTGGCCGTTGACGGGTCTGGATCGTTGAACTCGTTGCTCCCTATCGCACCCATTTCATGATCTAGATCACCAACTGCGTCGTCGCCAACAGTCCCGCGCAACTGAACGGTCCGAGTTTCGCCAACATCGAGGCTGATCGTCGTCTCACTACCTGTATCATCGTCGAAGCTGCCGTCGTTATTGGTATCCCACTGCAAGTTTTTCAGGCCTGATTCGCCCGTTTCGACGGTTGGGGCTACTGTGACCTCGTCAACGTCGTTCGGTCCGTCGTTCGAGAGGGTTACAGCATACTCGATTGTGTCACCTGTTTGAACCTCTGCTGGCGGGGCGTTCGTGAGCGTCGTCGTGAGGTTAGCTGGCTTCGTGACGTCTAAGTCACCAATCGCGTGCACGTTAGTGCTCCCACCAGTCGATCCAGAGAAGGCCAGATAGAACTGCTCAGGTGTCTCGAGTTCAATCTCGCTTTCCGTGTAGGTACTGTCGATGGCGGTCTCCCAGGTGTCGCCATCATCGAAACTCATCTCGACGCGGAGGTCGACTTCATCATCACCGGTTGTTGGATCGGCGGTCACTCGAACATCTCGCCAGCCACCGTCAATAGAGCCTGAGAGGGCTCCCTCACTGGTGTGCTCAAGGAACGGATAGTTGTTTTCGTCGGCGTCACAATCATCGCCTGGTGGCCCTTCGTCACCTGCCCCGCGAATAGTCACACCAGGATCGTCTCCACTTTCACCACCATCGCGACAATCAGCATCGGAGAAGCTCCCCCACTCGTCGAAGCCAACTCCGAGGAATCCACCGGGAACACCCGATCCAAGATCATTGTCGGGATCACCAGTGTAGCCGAGATGCTTCCCGCTAGCGCCGGGTTCAAACGTTCCTGGATCGACTGTCGAGGCATTCAACAACATGAACGAGAGGCCATCAGCGCCGCTTCCCTCGGCAGTATAGTATCGGAACTCGGCTGTAATACCTTGGTCTGAAGAGAATGAGTTATCGTATAGTGCCGAGCCTGTCTGGTCTTCTTCGGCTTCTGTTAGTCTTAGTGACGGCTCCTCCTGGAGTCCAACTGGAACGTTAGATTCCGCTTCGTCGTACAATTCCCAGCCATCGGGTGTGTCCTCGTCAAACTCCTCGGAAATTGGCAGTGCGACGTCGACGACAGTAACGGTCGCAGTGGCAGTAACCGAACTATCTTCAGCGGAGAACACTACGTCGTACTCGCCTGCGTTGGACTCTTCAAATGTGAACGTCGCTTCCCCGTTCTCGTCGGTGGTTTCGGTGTCACCGATCGAGAGCCCACCATCGTCATCGACCTCGATTTGTTCACCCTCGACTGGCACGCCTGAGTCAGTCGCAACGACGCTGATTTCACCCTCGTCACCGACGACTGCAGGTGATGTTTCGATATCGAGGTTGTCCGCAGTGTCTGCTGCGTCAGCCTGCCACTGGAAGACGGGGTAGTCGTTGGGGACCGTTTGCCATCGGTCGCTCCAGTCAAATTCCATATTATCTTCTGCAGCCGTTCCCTGCATCTCCTGGGTGGTCAGACTATTATAGTTCTCCGTCTCTCCCGTGCCACCCCCTCCAACTCCGTCATCCGGTGCGAAGTCGCGGTTCCAGTGGACGTTCGTAAAGTCATCTTCTCCACCAGAGTTAATGGCTCCAATTATGGCACCTTCGTTGGAGCCGTCGGCATCGACGGTACCGTTGTAGTAAACCTCCTCTAAACTTCCAGAGTTGCCGCTGTCACCGACGATACCACCAGCGGCGTCGTCAGTCCAGTCACCGCTGCCGCCACTGGAAGAAATATCTGCTTGTGCGTACGTGAAACTCACACGTGTATCCGAGGATGCCCGCCCGAGAATCCCGCCAGCTTCGTGTGACGCCGAGACGGTTCCCCGGAAGGCGTTCTCGTTGGTCAACATTGCGTTCGCGCCGCGCCCGACAAGTCCACCCGCGTTCGGTCCCTCAGACTCCACGGTACCGGTCACAGAGACGTTCTTTAGCGCGCCCGCGTCCTGAGACGGCGACGACGAGTAGACACCGCCGGCGACACCGCCGACGAGTTCCTCACCATACAGGTCAATGTCTCCGAGACGGAGATTCTCGACGACGCCCTCGTCGATCTCGCCGAAGAGGCCAACACCGATGCGGTCGGCTCTGTCCACGGTCAGGTTCGCTATTTCGTTACTTCCGCCATCGAACGAACCAGTGAAAGGGTCGCTGTCGCCACAGTCGTCGACCTCGTTGCTCCGACTCTCACCCTCGTTGCAGGTGGCAATCGGCAGGAAGCCGTTGCCGTCGTTGGCAGTCTCGCTCGCGTGGTCGTCGTACCCATCAGTCTCTGTGTCAAGGTCTGCAGTCAACTCGAAGTGCGCATCGAGATTCTCACGCACGTTGTCGAGGTGGTGCCAGTCCTCGATTTCGTAGGGGTTCGTATCGGTACCTTCACCGGCAGCGTACATGAGTGTCACCGTTGCGATATCGGTAATCGATTCATCGTCTGCCGAGAATTCTGGTGTGTATTCCGACTGCTCGCCCGTCTCGAAGTCGAACGTCGCTTCACCGTTTTCGTCAGTCGTCTCGGTCTGTCCGGCCTCGAGCGTACCCAGTTCGCTGTCGTCCTCGACTTCGATCTCTTCGTCTTCGATCGCGTTGCCGAACTCGTCGGTCGCGACAACTGTTATCTCGCCAGCAGCGTTGGGTTCGATGTCGACGTCGAGTGCTTCGATGTTCTCGACCTCGTCGCCATCGGCTGCGTCAGCCTGCCATTGGAAGACGGGGTAGTCGCTAGCGACGGTCTGCCAGGTGTCCTCGAAGTCGAGTTCGGCCATCGTGTCCTCGACCGAGTCGCCCTGCATCTCGTCGGTGGACAATCCGGTCGTATCAGCCGTGTTTGGCGAACTCGATTCCACGCCAAACCAACCGTCATCATCGGCTAGCTCTTTGTCGTAGTAGACGCTGCTTTCGAAATCGTCGCCACTTGATTCGATAATACCCACAACTGCACCGACATCTTCACCATTGACTTCAGAGGCGGCATACATCGACTCAAAATCAGATGGGTTGCCGGACGAACTGCCCATAATGCCACCGGCATTCTCGCCAGTCACAGTAGTCTGGGTATAGGCGACCGAGATATCGGTATTTCCAGACGATCGCCCGACGAGGCCACCAATACCTTTATCTGACCCACTTGCTGAGCCTTTCCCTTCGACTGTTCCAGTGGCAACGAGTTGGTTCGTGAGGTCGGCGTCGTTTGGCTGGCCAACCATCCCTCCGACGAGCTGTTTTTCGGCGACAACTGATCCGTCGACTGACACGTTCTCGACCCGGTTCACCTCAGGATCCTCGTCTTCGCCGTAAAATCCGGCGAGAATGCCAACCCGTCTTTCACCGTGCACGTCGGCGTTTTCGATCCGGATATTTTCGACGACGGATTCAGCTGCGTAGCCGATTAACCCAACACCGACTGTTCCAGGACGGTCAATATAGAGATCGCTGATGACGTGAGCGTTGCCATCGAGAGTTCCTGTGAATGTGTTCTCTGTCCCACTGTCACCGCGTTCGGAGCCTATTGGTTCGAAGCCGTTCTCGCCGTTTGCGGTTTCACTGGCCACGTCGTCGTATCCTACTGTCTCCTCGTCGAGATCCGCGACCAGTTCGAAGTCACTGTCGAGGTTCTCACGCACGTTATCGAGGTGGTACCAGTTCTCGATTTCGTAGGGCTGCTCGTCGTTCGCGTAGTACTGTATCGACACCGTCGCCGTGTCGGTAACCGAATCGTCTTCTGCTTCAAACTCCACGGTGTAGTCGTCTCTGGTCGATTCCTCGAACGTGAACGTGGCCTTGCCGTTTTCGTCCGTCTCGACTGTCGCCCCCTGTGACAGGCCGTCGAGGTCGCCGTCGTCTGCAACGGAAATCGTTTCATCCTCGACTGGAACACCGGAATCCGTGGCGACGACGGTAATCTCACCCTCCACATCGGGGACCCACGTGGTATCCTGGGCATCTATCGAGTCAGCAGTATCGGCAGCGGCGGATTGCCATTGGAAGACCGGATAGTCACCGGAGACGGTCTGCCAGGTGTCCTCGAAGTCGAGTTCGTTCATATTGTCTTGGGCCGAGTCGCCCTGCATCTCGTCAGTGCTCAGACCTTGGTAGTCTGTCGTCGCTGAACCCGATCCATCACCAGCTGCGTCCGATTCGAGACTTGTATCCCAGTAGATGCTCGACTCGAATACATCGCTACTGGACCCTACATTACCCACAATTGCGCCCGAATTACTGCCTGATACCTCGACAGCAGCGTAGACGTCCCTGACTGTCGAAGGATTGCTTGAGGAATCGCCAACGATCCCACCAACTCGGTCATCTCCTTCTATTGAACCCTGGGCGTAACCGAGTCCTACTTCAGACTCGTGACTGGTACGGCCCATATGGCCGCCCACTTGCGCACCGTTTCCAGTAATTTCACCAATGAACACGTTCTGATTGTCGAGCGTCGCTCCATACGAATCTCCACCGAGACCCCAACCGACGATTCCACCGACTCTCCCAGCGCCAGCCTCAATCTGACCACGTACCGAGACGTTCTGGACCTCAGCAGGATGTTCATCTGAAGCCGATTCGAGAGAGCTATCATCATCGTTCTGTCGGAGAACCCCTACAAGTCCGCCGATACCCTCGCGATCACCTTCTGCCTCGCTCAGATCACTCGAAATATCGACTCCGCGTAGACGAAGATTCTGAATCGTTGTGTCGTCAGCGACTCCAAAGAGGCCAACCGTCGTGTCTCGATCGATAGTAAGGTTATGGATGACGTTACCGTTTCCGTCAAAGAAACCGGTGAACGTCTCGCCGTCATCGTCACCTCCGATTGGTTCGAATCCATTCTCATCGTTGGCGGTCTCGCTGGCTACTTCCTCATACCCTGGCGTGTCTTTATCTAAATCATTAACCAGTTCAAAATAATTGCCGTCAAGATTGTCACGCACGCTGTCGAGGTGGTGCCAGTCCTCGAGTTCGTACGGATCGCTCTCGGTACCCTCACCGGCAGCGTACATGAGCGTCACCGTCGCGGTGTCGGTAAGCGACCCATCGTCTGCCGAGAATTCTGGTGTGTATTCTGCCTGTTCGCCCGTATTGAAGCCGAAGGTCGCTTCACCGTTTTCGTCAGTCGTTTCGGTCCCAGAAAGATCATCAAGTCCGCCGTCATCATCGACCTCGATCTCTTCGTTTTCGATTGCGTTGTCGAACTCGTCGGTCGCGACAACTGTTATCTCGCCAGCACCGTTGGGTTCGATATCGACGTCGAGTGCTTCGATGTTCTCGACCTCGTCGCCATCGGCGACTGCAGCCTGCCACTGGAAGACCGGGAAATCATTAGCGACCGTTTGCCACCGCTGTTCGAAATCCAGATTGTCCATTTCCGTCTCTGCACTGGAGCCCCGCATATCATCTGTTGGAAGCCCTTGCCAATCTGTTGTCACGCCATCGTCTCCTCGATCCAAGGCAACAGCATCCCGACTGCTATCGTTATAATAAACGCTGTCCTTGAACTCGTGGTCCGCGCCATCGCCAATAACTCCAACTACGGCACCGCTCGTTTCAACGTCTTGTTCGAATTCTACCGCCGCATACAACTTTTCATACGTTGAGGCGACGTTCGATGTCCAGCCGATAGCTCCACCGCCGTGAGTTCCTTCAGTGATCGTTACTTGCGCATAGGCAGTGGCTACATCGACGCTACCACCGGTCGTTCCTACTAATCCGGCCGGAACCGCGTAATCGGTACTTTCTGCATCAGCTCCCACCGTTCCACGTGCTGCGACTTCCTCGAACGAAACTGAATTATCATCAGCCGTAAAGCCGGCAATCAGTCCTGCGGAGACGAGATCCCCTCCAATTCCATGGCTATTATCAGCAGGACCTTCCGCATACACGTCCCCTTCGACAGAAACGTTATCGATGAAGTTCCCGTCAAAATTTCCGACTAGTCCACCAACATTTTCTTTTCCAGTTATGTCGATATCTTGTATTCTGAGGTTTTCGATTTCCACATTACTGCCATGGGCTTTACCGAATAGTCCTGCATCCTTCGTGCCGGGGCGATCGACTGTGACGTTTTGAATGATATGTCCGTCTCCTTCAAAAGAACCACTGAACACCTCGCTGTCGGAGCCAATCGGCTCGAAGCCATCGCCACCGTTCCAGCCTTCGACACCGGCGTCGCTCAGGTCGATATCGTTCTGTAGCTCGAAGTGGTCACCCAGATCCGAGTTGGTATCCCCATCACCGAGACACTGGAGTTCGTCGGCATCCGTGATCTCGTACGGATTTTCCGAATCCCCGTCACCCGAGTACTCCACGTCTGTACAGTCGGGTGTCGAACCGTCTGCTGCTGCCGTCCCGACAAGTCCAAGCCCCAGAACGACGAACACGACGACCCCGAGACCGAGTGTCGGCTTCACGCTAACCACCCGTTTCGTGCCCCTCCCGACGGGTTCGTCCGTTCCGTCCCGCCACAGACATACTGCCAGACTGCATCCGACTCTCGAGGAACCCACGTCCCCCAACGCAGGACTTTTTGAAGAGTAGACTGACTTCTCCCACGACTGAATTCGCGGGGTTCTGCGGTCACAGACCGCACCCACAACGGTGGGAGTTCCGAACTCGCTCGTCCGTTGTTCGCTGTCACAGACAGCGAAGGGAACGGGTTCCACACGGTTCGGTTCTGGGCGGAGCCAGTACCGCCCCCGTTCCGGACAGCGGGCTCTTTCGTCCTGCCCGGAACTCGCCAATACAGAGTTCGCACTGCCCGATAATCACGCTTACGCGCTTCATCCCACGAGTTCACTCGTGGGCTTTCGCGCTGTTTCCGCTGTACCCCAAAGCTCAGACGCGCCATCTAGGAAGTGCGTACGAACTGGATTGCTATAAAGTTCACTCGTGGGCTTTCGCGCTGTTTCCGCTGTACCTCAAAGCTCAGACGCGCCATCTAGGAAGTGCGTACGAACTGGATTGCTATAATTTGGATACCACCATATGCTAGAGGAACCATCGAGAGCACTCGAGAACAGTACTGGACAGTAACCGAGCGGGAACTGGGGAGACAACCAGACGCTTGGCATCACGGTAACACTCAAATAAGAGGCCGATAAACTCAGGGACACGTCAGACCGGATGTCGACTCAAGAACTGTACCTGCTCGTCGTTGGCCTCGTCGTCGTTCTCCTGGCGATCTTGCTCGTCCCGGTCTATCGCAACCGACACCACTCGAGTGCACCCGGACTCCTGATCGTGATCATCGGTGGGATCGCCTACTCCACTGGACTTGGGCTAACCGAGAGTGTCACGACACCACAGCAGTGGACGTACGCGGCAAATGTGGTGGTGCTCGGCACGACGCTCTCGATCGTGGGATATGTACTCCTGATTGCAGATCACACGAACGTTGTCAAGACAACCCGCAAAACACTCCTAATCGCCGCAGTCTACCCAGTAACGTTTCAACTCGCCTTCTGGACCAATTCGATTCACCACCTCGCGTGGGATCCCTACGAAGCGATAACCCCTGCCGCAATAACAGGACCACACGAAGCGGCCGGAATACTGGTCTGGGTACACGCAACGATCGGCTACAGTCTGGTACTCATCGCGCTGGTGCTGGCACTTCGAGAAGCCGTTCGCTCGAGTGGACGACGACGCACCCAGAGTCTCGCACTGTTTGCCACTGCTTTCCCACCGGCATTTTTCTACCTGCTCTCGGATCTCGATCTGACGACCATCAATCTGGCACCGATTGGGGGACTTGCACAGGCCTTCGCGCTAATCTGGGTGCTGTTCTACGCTAATTTCCTCAACGTAATTCCTGCCGCCCGGTACCGCGCCGTCGAACGAATGACCGACTCCTTCGTCACCATCGATACTGCAGGGCGCGTCATCGACAGTAATCCTGCTTCGCGTGAGCTTTCAGTTTCCGGCCCGGACTGGGAACAAACGCTGATCGAGGAATTCTTTCAGAACTCTCCTCGCCAACCAACGCAGATAGCAGACGCCGACACGGTCGCGTTCGAGACGGAATTTGCCGGTGAGAGACAGTTCGACGTGACGAGTTCCCCAGTCTTCGCCCCGGACGGGACACTCGAGGCACATCAGATGGTCCTTCGAGAGATCACAGCACGGGTCAATCGCGAGAAGGAACTGCACGAGAGTCGTGAACGGTACCGATCGCTCTTCGAGAATAGTCCAATCGTTCTCTGGGAGCTCGATCTCTCGGCGGTTATGAAAGAAGTGGAAACCATAGCTGAGGAGGCTACAGACCTTACCGCGTACTTCGAGAACCACCCAGACGAATACGAACGGGTACTCCAACTCGTCGACGTCCTCAAGCTCAATCAAAACGCGCTCGAGGCGTACAATGCCTCCTCAAAAGAGGAGCTCGCCAAACGGTATCCCGAAATCCAGACATCAGAGTCACTCGAGACGAACAGTCAGCTTGTCCAGCAGCTATTGGAAGGTAATAACCACTTCCGTGCCGAGACAACGTACCGAACGCTGGATGACGAACTTCGTCACGAACGAATTGAAGTTACCATTCCACAAACTGCGGGCGATGATTACTCGCGAGTGCTGCTCGCAAGCATCGACGTGACGGACTCGAAAACCTACGAATGAAGACCCGAAGCACACAACCGCACCCTCGAGCGTCTGGGCGGCATCATCTCCCACGACCTCAAGACGCCGCTGTCGACTGCCGAAAAGACAACGACACTGCTACGCATGGAGCTGGGTGACGCCGACTCGGACGTGTTACAGACGGTCGACGCTCTGGAACAGATCCATCATCGATTGCGAGAGTTCACTGAGTATCTGTCTCGGTTTGCCCGCGAGAGTACGAACGTCGAACAGACGACCGAGTGTGATCTTGCCACCGTCGCCGAGAAAGCCTGGGACGTCGTCGACACGCACTCACTCGAGCTCGTCGTCGAGAGTACGCGCACCATCGAAGCGGACCCGAGCCGTCTCCAGCAGGTATTCCAGAACCTGTTTCAAAACGCCGTCGATCACGGTGTCGAAGCTGTAGCTGACGGCCACAGGAGCGACTGCTCTGGAAGCCAACAGAACGAAGTTGAAACGGTCGCGTCAACGGAGAGCGACCTGACTGGGGGAAGTGGTTCTGCTGCAACGGCAGTCCGTGTTGGCACCACTCCAGATGGATTCTTCGTCGCTGATGACGGCCCAGGAATCAGGACCAGTGCACTGGACGAGATTTTCGATTATGGGATGGGAACGGGAGAAGGGTCAGGGTTTGGTCTAGCGATCGTTCGGACCAGTATCGAAGCCCACGGCTGGACCATTGCGGTAGCAGAGAGCAAAACCGATGGTGCCCGCTTCGAGGTCGTCACGAACCATACCGACGCATGATGGTATAGATTATATCTGTTCGATCCACATTGGAGTATTCATGGTAGCACCCAGTCGAACTCGCTCTCGGATGCGATCGGTCCCACGAGGCTAACTCCTGAGTGAAATATGATGGCACAAAAAATAGTTGCCGGGAGAGCGGACGAACATCTGGACTCGATTCCAGAGACATCTCTTGAGAATCTCGAGGTCCTGCTTATCGACGACGACGAACAATGGGCACGCATCACGTCTGTGTTACTGGAACGAAGCCCTGAAATTGCAACAGTCCGGACCGCACACAGCTTTCAGGCCGGCACACACGAACTCCCTGAAACGGTGCCCGACTGCGTCGTCTGTGATTATCAACTTGGCGATGGAACTGGTCTAGAGTTACTCGAGTACGTGCGTGAGCACTATCCAGCGCTTGCGTTCGTACTCGTGACTGGTTGG
>OBKM01001349.1_pt1 | contig 10022 bp, 11 predicted proteins | sample 1519691 | NCBI WGS metagenome assembly OBKM01 (sample SAMEA37050418, study PRJEB22526) | metagenome | biome: saline pan; feature: lake; material: water | place: Egypt | collected 2015 | depth 0.5 m
GTCCCGACCACGACCGACTGGCCTCGACGGTCGTGACTGAAGCTCATTGGCGACTCTCAGACGCCCGCACGTATAAATTCCCGCGACCACGTCTCAGCTCCGATAACTGCCCCGTGTGTGGCGAGACTACCCGTTCGACGACCGACGCGCCGTCACCGCCGCCGACGCCGCGGCGACGACCCCGCCGAACCCGCCGAGCAGGACGGCCTGCGTCCAGTTATATCCGAGAACCGTTCCCGACAACAGGGTGATTCCCGCGAACGACACCACGACCGCACCGAGCGTCGAGAGAAGCGACCCCCCGTCAGCGGAATCGTCGTCCATACGAACCGCACCGGCTAGCAGTATATAAGTGAACACACTTGACGAGTATAATATATGCTATGCTGCTATAGAGAATATAGGTGCCGAGCGTACTCCTCGCTCGCTACCGGGTCGTTTTTGCGCGCGGCGGTGCTCTCGACGCGTATGGCGAAACAGCCGCATCTGCTGATCGAGGAGGGTGACGTCCACGAAATTGCGATCGTCCCGGGCGACCCCGGCCGCGTCGACCGCATCGCAGACCTGTGTGACGACAGCGAACTCGTCGCAGAGAACCGCGAGTACCGCGTCGTCAACGCGACTTATGAGGGAGTCGACCTCACCATCTGTTCGACCGGGATCGGCTGCCCCTCGGCGGCCATCGCCGTCGAGGAGCTCTCACGCGTCGGCGTCGAGACGTTCCTCCGGTGTGGCACCTGCGGCGCGCTCCAAGCAGACATGGAGATCGGCGACATGGTCGTCGCGACCGGCGCGGCCAAAGAGGAGGGGACGAGCAAGCGGTACGAAGATGAAGTGTATCCGGCCGTCCCCGATTACGACGTGCTCTCGGCGCTCGTCGACGGCGCGGAGGCGAACGGCGAGGACGTCCACGTCGGCCCGATCGTCTCGGACGACGCCTTTTATAATGAGAGCGACGAGTACGTCGACGACTGGAACGACGCGAACCTGCTCGCGATCGAGATGGAGGCCGCGACCGTGTTCTCGCTCGCTCGTCGGAAGGGGCTCGCCGCGGGCGCGATCTGCACCGTCGACGGCAACCTCGTCGCGGGCTCCCAGAAGGGTGCCGACTCCGACGACGAGCTCCCGGAGAAGGCCAAGAACAACGTCGAGCGCGCCATCCGGATCACGCTGAACGCGGTCACGGCGCTGTAGTCGGACCGCCGTCACCGAGCGCGGTTGCTCGATGGTCGACAGCTCGTGAAAACTGGTCGCGTCCGGCGTTCTCCCGTAGAGAAGACCCGGGCCCGATAGTCGTAGTGAGAGGATCTCCGGGCGACGGTCGCCCGAAGAGCGAATTAGTTGCGGACGACGTTCGTCGCGCGGGGGCCTTTCGGCGACGACTCGATGTCGAACTCTAACTCCTGTCCCTCTTCGAGGTCCGGGCCGCCGACGTCTTCCATGTGGAAGAACACGTCATCGTCCTCGTCCTCAGTCGAAATGAAACCGTAGCCGCCAGTGTCGTTGAAGAAATCAACCGTTCCGTTTGCCATTGCGAACGAACGTAGGGTCGGTCCGGTGATAACCCTTCCGAGAGCCGTGGTATCACGGTGAATCCGACGAGCCGATGTTGACGAGCTCCGAGCGATCGTTTATATGGGGTACCGCGGCGACTCTCTCCCGTGCGTTCCTCGTCCAGGCGATCCCGTCGGTCCGATCCGCCCGGTAGCACGGCCGATGATACCGCCGGTCCTCGCCGGATCGGGAGTGTCCTGTTTCCCGTCGTAGTCCTCGCGGTAGCCACGACTCTTGCCCTCACTGTGGCGGTCGTCCCCGCTGCCGCGGTCTCCCCCGCCGGTCCGATCGCCGCGGGTTCGGACGCCGCGGGCCCGGACACCCCGAGTCCGGACGCTCAGCCGAACGCGTTACGCCCCGTGTTAACCGGCTCGAACGCGTCCTCAACGGAGGATCCGAGGATCGTCGAGCTGTATCCGAACCCGGTCGCGGAAGGAAACCGTGGAGAGTACCTCGTCGTCAGGCTCCCCTCGTCCGGAAACTGGTCGCTCTCGGACGGCTACCACGAGGTCGAGGTCCCACCGGCAGCGAACGGAACCGTTGCGCTCTCGATGAAGCCGGAGCTTGCGGCGGCCCACCTCGGGGGGATCGACGTCCACGCTCTTGAGGGCCACTTCCCCCTCGCGGCTGCCGGCGACCGGATCGAGCTCCGTAACGACGACGAGGCCGTCGACGTCGTCGAGTACGGACGCGTTCGCGAGGGGCATCGCTGGCGTGCGGAATGGGGCGAGTGGCGACCGGACGGATACGAGCCCCGGTCGCCGAAACCCGTCTCGGATACGACGGTGACGCCGTTCGTCCTTCCTGACAGTCCGTCCGTGCCCGTCGATCCCCTCGAAACGGCGGAGGAGCGCGTCCTGCTCGCCGGCTACACGGTCGAGTCCGATCGAGTCGTCGACCGGCTGGTCGCCGCCCACGAGCGGGGGGTCGAGGTCCGGGTGTTGATCGAGGGAACCCCGGTGGGTGGGTTCCAGAAGGGGGGCGCAGACGCGGCCGATCGGCTCGACGAAGCGGGCATCGATGTCCGCGTCCTCGACGGCGACCCCGATCGGTTCCGATTCCATCACGCGAAGTACGCCGTCGCCGACGATCGTGCCCTCGTCCTCACGGAGAACTGGAAGCGCTCGGGGACGGGTGGCGGCTCGAACCGCGGCTGGGGAGTTCTCACCGACGACGACGCGATCGCAGCCGAGATCGCTACCCTCTTTTGGAACGACGCGACCGCCGAAGACACCCGAGACTGGGCGTCGTTTCGGGCGGACACGACGTTTCACGGACCGCCATCGGATCCTACCGACGGATCGGGCGGGAAGCGTGAGAGGCCGTATCCGTCCCGTTTCGAGCCGTCGTCTCCCGCACCCGCGGACGTGGAACTCCTCACTGCCCCCGGAAACGCCGCCGCCCGGATCGTGGCGCGGATCGACGCGGCGGACGACCGCGTGCTGGCCGTCGTCCCCCGGACCGGCGGCCCCGACGAGCGGATCGTCCGGGCGCTCCGCCGGGCCGCCGACCGCGGCGTCGACACGCATCTCCTGCTTTCCGGCGAGTGGTACGACCGCGAGGAGAACCGGGAACTGGCCGAAACGCTAGCCGACGAGCCGATCGATGTCGCCGTCGCCGACCCGCGCGGTCGGTACGGAAAGGTCCACGCCAAGGGACTCGTGATCGACGACACCGCGGTCGTGGGGAGTCTCAACTGGAACGAGCAGGCGGCGACGGAGAACCGCGAGGTGTTGCTCGCGGTCGAGAGTCCCGACGTAGCCGACTTCTACGCGCGAACGTACGCGGCCGACTGGCGCGGGGGCGGGGTCCACCTCCCCGTCGGACTCGTCGGCGGATTAGTCGCGTCGCTTGCGGGTGCGGGAGTCGTTGCGCGTCGGAGGGTGGCGTTCGCGTGACCGTGTCGGTGCTCGCGTGATCGTACCGTGAGGTAGTGCTGCGAGACGGAGTCGTCCCCCGGTCGACTGCGAACGGAGTCTCGGTCGCCGACCGGGAACCGCGTCTCAGTCGTCGATCGCGATCGTCGAGGAGAGCGCCTCGTCGATCTCGGCGTCGGCCATCTTCCCGATGAGCGCCTCGATGACGGCCTCACGCCGACCTTTCACGAACTTGATCGAGCCGACGACGAGGTGGCCGCCGCCCGAGACGCCCGCCTCGGGGAGTTCCTCGTTCAGCTCCGTGACCATGTTCGGGATGTCGAGCCGAACGCCGTCGGAGCGGAGCACACAGAAGTCGGGCCCGTAACCGATCGTGATGACGGGATCGCCCGTCTCCGTCACGCGCGAGTCGTGAAGCTCCCCGGTGGTCGTCCCCGGTGCGGGATAGGTGAATCGGTGGGCGTACTCGTCGACGTCGATCCGGTAGAGGTGTGCGCCGGAGGCGAGTCGCTCGTGTTCGACGTGTTCGTCGAGGGCGTTCAGCTGGCGGTTCACGTCGCGCTCGGCGCGATCGGAGAGGAACTCCACGAGCTCGGCGTGGCGCTCGGGATCGTCGCAGCCGACGTTGAGCACGTCGTTGACGAGGGTCTTCCCCTCGGAGTAGCGCAGCCAGTGGGCGGCGTAATCGAGCGCCTCGCCGATGTCGCGGAGGTCGTCCACGTCGTAGCCGGCGTCCGCGGCCAGCGCGAGGTAGTCGTCCATCGCCTCCGCCTTCGAGCGGTCCGAGAGTCCCGCGACCGCGGGGACGTGTTCGAGCTCGTCGCCGATCGACGGGTCGATCAGTCGCGCGAGCTCGACGCACATCATTCCGGTCGTGATCCGGTAGTCCTCGCCGTGGAGGTACGGGTTGACGTGTGCGTCGAGCAGCGGAGCGACCGCCTCCGGATCCGGATGGTGGTGGTCGACGGCCGCGATCGGGATGTCGTAGTGGGTGAGGTTCTCGTAGGCGGGCACATCCTCCTCGGTCGAGCCGTTGTCGAGCATCAACAGGAGGGGTAGCTTCCGGCCGTGGCGGGCACGACCCTCCAACGCGAAGTTGAGGTCGCGCGTGACGTCCTCCATCTCGTAGTAGGGGGCCTTGCTCGGCAGTCGCTTGAACAGGTGCTGCGGAGCGTCGGGATCCTCGTAGACGTCGCGGATGAGCCGTTCCAACGCCAGCTGGACGGGGATCGCCGCGCACATCCCGTCGCCGTCGGCGTGATGTCGGACGCGAAGCGGCCGGCCCGCGAGCACCGTCCGACGGAGGGTTCGGGCGAGTTCACGGAGGTCCTCGTGAATCGACTCGAACGACTCCCACTCCACGAGCGGTTCCACGTCCGCGGGCTCGGCGCGCTCGTCGAGCGCGGTCTCGAAGCGGTCCCGTGCCTCGTTTTCACGGTCGCCGTCGAGCGGCTTCAGCGAGTCGACCTCCAGTTGAATACCGCCCTCGCGGGTCTCGACGGTTCCGGCGACGTGGACCACGTCACCGACGCCGATCTCGGGGTACGCGCGGACGCCCGCCTCCTCGAAGGCGGCACACGAGAGGACGCCGGATCCGTCCGCGACGCCGAAGATCGTCGGACCGCCCGTCTGTTTCGCCTGGACGACCTCTCCCTCGACGGTGACCTCGTCGCCGGGAACGAGCCCGTGAACTCGCGAGACGGTCGGCTCGTGTTCGACGGTCTCGGTCGTGTAGGCCTCCGGCGACTCGTCGGCGAAGGCGATGTCACCGTTCTCCTTGATCTCCGTGAGCCGGACGACCAGCCGGTCGCCGACCTCGTAGGACCCGTCGAGCGTCGACGAGTGGATGAGTCCGGAGACGGCGTCGGAGACGTCGACGAAGACGCCGTACTCGACGACGCCGTTGACTTCGGCGTGGTACAGCGCGTCGCTCTCGACGTCCTCGAGCGTACAGTCAGGCGCTAGGTCGTAGACGATCGCCTCGTCGGCGGTCCCCTTCGCCGTCGCGGCGTCGGGTTCGGGACTCGAATCGTCCCGCATGCCGGAATCCCCGGCGGTGTTCTCGCTCATACGGGTCGTTCGGGATCAGTAGGTGTTAAGCTTGTTATCTCCGCCTCCGCTGGGATCCTGCGGGATCAGGACCGTCTCCGAGTCCCTGCCACCGGTCCGGAACCCCTATGAGGCGACGACGAGTTACTTCTGGTATGCGACTGTTCCGGTCGGACGAGCTCCTCGGGATCGCCCGGGAGACCATGGAGTTCATCCTCGAAGCCAGCGAGGAGACCCATCCCAACGAGTACATGGGGTTTCTGCGGAGCGACGACGCCAGAAAGCTCGACATCGACCGGGAGGGACAGGTGATCACGGACGTGCTCGTCATCCCGGGCACGGAGTCGAACCCGGTGAGCGCCTCCGTCAGATCACACATGAAACCGAACGACATGCGCTCGGTCGGCTCCGTCCACTCGCACCCGAACGGAGCGCTTCGACCGAGCTCGGCCGACCTCGCCACGTTCGGCCAGGGCGAGGTACACATCATCGTCGGCGCGCCCTACGGGTGGGGCGACTGGAAGGCGTTCGACAACGAGGGGAACCAGACGACCCTCGACGTGCTCGACGTCGAGGTTCCGGACGAGCACTTCTTCCATTTCACGCAGGAGGACATCGACCGGGAGCTCGTCGAGGACGGCCACGACCGCGGCGTCATCGATCCCGACGACCACGCCCGGGAGGGTCGTGGCGGTCACGCTCGTGATGACGGCGGCAGCTGGGGCGACGAGGACGACGACTCCGGTGGCTTCCTCTCGTGGCTGCGGCGATGACTCGGGTCGTCGCGCAGGGGACGTTCGACCTCCTCCATCCGGGGCACGTCCACTACGTGGAGGACGCGGCGACGTACGGCGACGAGCTACACGCCATCGTCGCCCGGCCGTCCAACGTCACCCACAAGCCGAAACCGATCCTCGACGCCCGACAGCGACGGGACATGATCGCCGCGCTCGACGCCGTCGACGAGGCACACCTCGGCGACCCGGACGACGTGTTCGTCCCGATAGCGCGGATCGACCCGGACGTCATCGTGTTGGGGTTCGACCAACACCACGACGAGGCGGAGATCGCGGCCGCCCTCGCCGACCGGGGCATCGACTGCCGAGTCGAGCGGGCGAGCGGGCGGGAGCCCCGATACGACGACGAACTGCTTTCGACCGGCGACATCGTCGATCGAGTGCTCTCGCGTCGGGAGTGACTCCGGGATCGGCACGGGAGACGGGAGCAGCGGGCGGGGTCGGTCTGCGCTCGCGGAAGCGCGGGACATATATGGACAGATCCCCAAGCGGATCCACGTGACGATACCCGATCGGTTCCCCGCGGTCCTCGGCGCGACGGCGATGGGGGCGTACCTCCTGCTCGTCGTCGGGGCGACGACCTCGCTGGCGGACGCCGCGGCGGCCTGTACCGGCTGGCCCGCCTGTGGCAACGGCTACGCACTCCCGACTGCGCGTGCCGGCTGGGTCGCCTTGGGCCACCGCCTTCTCGCGGCGGTCGTCGGCGCGTCTATCGCGGCGTCCGCGCTGCTCGCGTGGCGCGAGAACGCGGCCCGCCGGGTCCGTGCCGCGCTCGCGTTCGCCCTCCTCCTCTACCCGGTCCAGATCGGACTGGGCGCGCTCGTCGCCCTCGGCGGCACGTCGACGCCCGTGATCGCCTCTGTTCCCCTCCCTGCTGTCCATCTCGGGATCGGCGTGGCGATATTCGGCGGCGTTCTCGCCGCGCTCGCGTGGTGGCTGGAGGCCGCGACCGGCGACGACGACGACGTCCCGACCGATTTCGAGCCCGGTACCGACGACCTCCCGCCCGTCGAGGAGACTCCGTCGCCGACGGTGCCGACCGCGACGATCCCGCGGCTAAAGGCGACCGCCGCGGCGTATTTCCGGCTGATGAAGCCACGATTGATGTGGCTGCTCTGTCTCGTCGCCGCCGCCGCGATGGCGCTGGCCGGCGGCGCGGGCTTCACCCCGTACACGGTCGCCGCGACGCTCGTCGGCGGCGCGCTCGCCATCGGCGCGTCGGGAACGTTCAACCACGTGCTCGAACGCGACGTCGACAAGCGGATGCAACGCACCAATGACCGCCCGCTGGCGACCGACCTCGTTCCGGTCCCGCACGCGTTAGCGTTCGGCGGACTCCTGACTGCGGTTTCGCTCGGGCTGTTCTGGAGCGTGAACGCGCTGACGGCGTTCCTCGGGCTGGTCGCGATCCTGTTTTACAGCGTCGTGTACACCCTCGTTCTGAAGCCGAACACCGTCCAGAACACCGTTCTCGGCGGGGCTGCGGGTGCGCTCCCGGCGCTCATCGGCTGGGCGGCCGTGACGGGAACGATCGGCGGCGGCGGGCTGTTGCTCGCAACGGTCATCTTCCTGTGGACGCCAGCCCACTTTTATAATCTCGCGTTGGCGTACAGAGACGACTACGAGCGCGGCGGGTTCCCGATGATGCCCGTCGTTCACGGCGAGACGGCGACGCGCCGACATATCGTCTGGTATCTCGGCGCGACGCTCGTCGCCGCCGCGGTGCTCGCGCTCGTCGCGGAGCCACTGGGCGGACTGTACGCGGCCGTCGGCGTCGCGCTCGGCGCGGTGTTCCTGTGGGCGGTGATCCGACTCCACTACGAACGAACAGAGGCGGCGGCGTTCCGGGCGTTCCACGCGTCGAACGCCTATCTCGGCCTGCTGTTGTTCGCCGTCGTCATCGACGCGTTGGTCGTCGTATGACCACAAACGAGACGGGCGGGACTGACCTCGCCGGCCGGCTCCAAGCGGTGCTTCCGTCCGCGCGGACCGCCGGCGTGCTCGCGCTGATCGGCAACTTCCAGCTGCTCGCGGTCGTCCTGTACTACGCGTTTCTCGGCTCGTTCCCGTCGACTCCGAGATACGTCTTTTACGGGCTCGTGTGGGTCAACGTGGGCGCGTACGTCCTGTATGCCGTGCCGCTGCCCGCCGGATACGACTTCCCGACCCGTCGTCGCGCGCTGGCGATCGCGACCGCCTACTTCGGGCTGTTAGCCTTCTTCGCCGGGCTGGTTGCGACCGGTGTTCCGGAGCGCGCGGTCGACGCCCGAATCGCGTGGCTTCCGCTAGGCTGGGGGCCCGCGGTCGTCTACGCGAGCGAGTACCTGACGCTGGTGTTGGTGCCTGCTTACCTGATCGGCTACGCCGCGCTTGCGAAGCTCGTATACATCACCGTGTTGGAGGCGTCCGGATCGGTCGTCGCCGGCGTCGTCGGACTGCTCTCGTGTGTCTCTTGTACGTTTCCGATCATCGCGATGGTCGCTTCGGCCGTGTTCGGCGGGAGCGGGATTCTCGCGGCGACCGCCCTCGACGTTTCCTACGGACTCTCGACAGCCGTGTTTCTGATCACAGTCGGACTGTTGTACTGGCGGCCGGGATTCCGGTCGTGAGAGTGTCGCCAGCGTCTCTTGGTTCAGCCACCTCTCCCGGCTGTCAATAGCTGGCTACTCTCCCGAGTCGGGTGTTTGGATGGTTGGAAGACTCCAGTTGTAGGTAACTGCCGCTATTCGTGTTATGACGACAACTCCCGCACACACCCCGGCAGCGATCCCTTCACCAACTCCTACGCTCCCGGCGAGCCAGTACGCGACCCCGCCGAGAACTGCGCAACTCGCATAAAAGTCCTCGAAGAGAATAAACGGCGATCGGTCAAGCAGAATGTCGGCAAATGCGCCTCCCCCGACGGCGTTTATCGTGCCGATAGCAACGATACCGAAGACAGACACTCCTGCCTCGGTGGCCACGATTACGCCTGTCGTCGTGAACGCTGCCAAGCCGATGGCGTCCGAAAGAACCGTAATGGGATGTGTATCCGGCGTCGACAGAACGACACTCAGGGCGATGGCTAACCCAACACCGAGCAGCCCGAGAGCAATCTCGGTGGGGGCCTGAAGCGCGAGCGGGGTTCGCGTCACGAGCAGATCACGTGTTGCCCCGCCGGCAAACGCCATTGCCAAGCCAACGATGGTGATTCCAAACAGATCGAACTCCTCACGGATCGCTTTTGCGGCGCCAACAAGCGCGAATGCGACCAGACCAATCGTATTCATTACGGCAAACGGATCACCAAATAAAAGCTGGATGATCTCCTGTCTCATTACAGTCGTTTTTGTGCGTTTCTCCTTGACTGCTGCGCACCAGTGGGTCCGGCACGACGCAGCCGAGAGCGGCCGTTCCAGTTCGTCCCCACCCGTCCGCGAAATATTGGCTCCGCGAGGCTCCCTTTTAAGTCTCAGCGGGCCCGACGTGTGGACGTATGACACGAGTCGAGGTCGAGTACTGCGTACCGTGTGGCATGTTGAACCGCGCACAGGACGTCTCCGGGGCGGTCCTCGAACAGTTCGGCGAGGGCGTCGACGAGGTCGCCCTCGTCACCGGCGACGACGGTGTGTTCGTCGTCCGCGTCGACGACGAGGTCGTCTTCGACAAGACCGAAGACGAGTACGACGTCGACGCCATCGTCCGCGCCGTGAAACCCCACGTCGGCGCGGCGGCCTGACTGCGGCGAGACGGCCCGAAGACGGAG
>OBKM01001350.1_pt1 | contig 10018 bp, 7 predicted proteins | sample 1519691 | NCBI WGS metagenome assembly OBKM01 (sample SAMEA37050418, study PRJEB22526) | metagenome | biome: saline pan; feature: lake; material: water | place: Egypt | collected 2015 | depth 0.5 m
TGACGACCGCGATCGGAATTTTCGGTTCGACTGCCACCCGAAACCTGACGCGCCGAATCGGCATTTCCATCCACCACCCGATGCGCCGAGCCGGCCGGTCAAGCCATCCTGTATCACTGTGTCCGCAGTCAGCCTTGTCACACGGGCGATCCTCCAACGCTGGCGATATGCCTACACTCACGACACGTTCGAGGAACTCAACGACGCCGAGAATCCTCCGTAGGCGGGTGTTTCACAGTTTACAGTATGTCAGGAAGTTCGTCGCCTTGTGTCCGAGCTACTTCGGGACCGATACCGAGGCCTCGAATCTCACCGTTCGGTGGGCGACCACTATCGCCTTCAACCGCGTTGACGACGGCACCGAGACTGTCGAGTGTAACACCCCGACTTTCACCCTGTGCAGTCACGCCAACACGGAAATCACGAGCTATCCACAGTCCATCCGTATTCTTCAGTAACCCAATTCTCGGTCGGGAGCGTCTGTATCGCCCGAGGCGGTTCTTAACACAGGTACTCATATTCCTCGCCACATCTCGATTGGGAAATAATAAACCGAAAACACACTGTTTATACTCACGTAATCATCACCTACAATTCATGATTGATGACTGATTCTACTCTCTCGTATGACTCTCTTCCTATCAGAAACATACGCCCCATTCGTAGAATCGGAGCAATTCTGTTTGTCGCTACCCTCCCATCTGTTATTGCGATTAGCGTATTTCTCAGTGGATTTTCATTCGCCAACGAACCGTCTTTGATTTGGAGTGGATCGCTGATTGTTCTGACGGCGGTTCTGATCTGGAAAGCTGTGGTTACAGACGCACAGGCAATCAGTGACGAAACCCACTGGGACACGTCTGTCACCCGATGGGCTGCGTTCGCTGTTGGAATTCCCATTATCGGCTGGGCTGTGTACCTTCACAAACGGGACTCTGTGGTAACGGGCGCTCGTGAGAAGCGGTTTCATGAAATGTGCGATCAGTTTGACGACCGTTTGTTGAACCTTCTCAATCGTATGCAGCCCTATCTTGACACGGAGTCATACCTAACCGGGCATGATCAAGAGACGTTTACGTCGAGATCTGCCACGCTACAGGCGGAGTTGGGAGCACTTCGGTCATCAGTCGAAGAGACCACTGGGATTACAACAGCACACCCACTGATCCGGGGATTTGAACGTAATCTTGCAGAAGTTGGTCAGTTACTCACGAACCGCGACAGGTACAACGACCGCTTCGTCGAGAGTGAACTCAGACGGAGGCAATCATTTTTTGATGCTGTTGGACAAGATGAGACGACACTTGATCGGGATCAGCGGGAAGCAGTTGTTCGAAATGATTCATACAACCGTGTTATTGCCGGCGCTGGGACCGGTAAAACGCTTGTACTGACGACCCGTGTTGCGTACCTTGTCAAATATCAGGATGTAGACCCCGCAGATATTCTCGTCGTGACGTTTCTCAACGAGGCTGCCGAAGAAATGCAACGGCGACTACGCGAAGAGTTCGATATTACGGGGATCAAGGCCTCAACGCTACACTCCTTCGGCTACTCAGTTATTACGAATACAACTGGTGGAAGACCAGACGTGTTTGATGGTGATGACCTGGAGCATCTCGTCGATGATGTTCTTGACCAACGCACAGAACTCGTCCCGGAGACGTTCTATGAGCACTTCTCGAATTTTCTCCTCCAAAGTGAGTTACCCACCGTCAGCGAGACAGATTTTGAGACAAAAGAAGAGTTTGTTGAACACCTCCGACGCGAGGAGTATGAAACATTACGTGGTGAGAAGGTCAAATCGCGCGCTGAGAAGCTCATTGCCGACTTTCTGTATGTCCATCAAATCGACTACAAGTACGAATATCGGGCAGACCTAGATCAGTCACATTCACAGGGAGACCAGACAGGGGCTGATTCGGAATCTACAGACTCCGACGCTGATAGGACTACGGAAATCAGCGCATATCGGCCTGATTTCTACCTCCCAGAAGCCGAGATTTGGATCGAACATTACGGTATTGACGAAGATGGTCAGGTCGCAGATTGGTTTACGCAATCAAGCGAAGAATACATCGAGAAAATCCACTGGGCTCGAGAGGTGTTCGATGATCGTGACGCCGTTCTCCTCGAAACGTATCAGTTTGAATTTGATACGGGCCGGTTACGCCAAGCTCTCACGCATCGACTTACACATCATAATGTCTCACTCAATCGACGGTCTCATGAAGAACTCGTGAATGAGACATACGAAATTCACAACCGCAATATCCCAATTCAGCAGATGTTCACCCGATTTATTGAACTTGCTCGAACGTTCGAAATTGCGGCTTCAGACATCCCGTCTCGCCTTTCGGTAGACCAACCTGCCCAGTATTATTTCGGCATGTGTGGGGGGCTCTTGTTGAACGCGTACGAAACTCGGTTGAGAGAATCAGGGAATATCGATTTTACCGATATGATCTACGAAGCAGCATCACTACTCTCAACCGGAGCAGACCCCGCTATTCCTGGCTATGAACACGTTCTTGTCGATGAGTTTCAAGACATCGGCCAAGACCAATTACAGCTTATCGCACAGCTATCTGGGCCAGATAATGCGCAGCTATTTGCGGTCGGTGATGACTGGCAGAGTATCTACTCGTTCCAAGGTGCTGTTGTCGACCTCTTCATTAATTTTGAAGAGCGGTTCGAGTACACTGCCACTACTACACTCGATACAAATTACCGATCCCCCTCACAACTCGTCAAAGCAAGTGTTGAGCTGATCGAACAAAACGAGGATCAACTTGTCAAGCAGACGACTGCGGCTTCAGATGCCCCTGCCGCCGTCGTCAAACACCTTCTGGGTGGCTACCGCGAGTATGACTACGTAAAGTACACTGCCGAGCTCGTGGCCCACCTCGTCGCCGATTACATAGACAGTGGTTGTGATCCAAACGAGATTATGGTGCTCTGTCGGTATGACGACGCCGTTAGCCACCTTGATGCTGTCCGCAAGCGACTTCATGACCGGTCAATTCCATATACAAGCGGTAGCGACCAGCAGGACGGTGTCACTGTTTGTTCTGTCCACCAAGCGAAAGGCCGCGAGGCGGATCACGTCATCGTGACCCACGCCTCTGAAGATGGCATGGGCTTTCCTGCCACTGATCGGAACTCAGAGTTACTTGAACCCGTTCGAGAGGTCGATATGAATACGCTTGCCGAAGAGCGTCGTCTCTTTTACGTTGCTATCACCCGGAGCGCACGGACGCTTGATGTAATCACGAAATCAAATCAAGAAGACCAATCACGTTTTATTGACGAGATCGACCAGTACGTCGATACAGCGACAAATGCCGACCGTATTGTGTCTCTCGATCCCACAGAGAATCAAAACACGCTCCAAGCCCGAGTCGCCCACCTCTGGGACGATACACACGTGAAGAAGCATCAGGGCGGTGTACTTGAGGATCACACTGATTCAGTCAAATTCGTCTCGTGGGCGAGTACTGACCCACCCACAGTAGAGGCCGATACTTGGTATCGATTCGAGAATATCAGCGTCAACGAGTACAAAGGAGACCCTCAGGTAGTGATCAACGGGTTCAGTGAACTAACGGAGATTGATCCCGAGGATGCACGAGTGGATGTCGAAACAATTCACTATCAATTGTCTCAGGACGATTCTTCAGGTGATACTCCTACCGAACTGAAAGCAACTGAGGAGGAGTGAAGAGAATCTTCGCCGGTCTAGTCCACTGGTACTTTATATGATGTGTAAGCTTATCTATCTGTGTCAGAGACAACGCTAGAGACTCGCCTCCAAGATATCGAGGAGCGGTTAGCTGGTGTTGATCGCCCACCGACAACGACATTAGATATTCTCGGAGAAGCTAAACGGGAACGGTACTGGGAGGACTTGCTGGTTTATTTTCTAGATTCGAGTAATCCTCACGGGTTTGGAACAGATGTACTTCGGGCCTTTTTGAACGCAATTACAGCCCACGCCAGTACGTCACTCCCATCGACGCGATCTGATCTCGGGCAAATCGAGGTCCACTCCCAGGTCCCGACAGAAGACGGCGTCTTTGATATCCTGTTGTGGTGTGAGGATGCGTGGTATGTCGTTATCGAACTGAAAGTCGATGCGGCAGAAACAGGCGTCCAAACGAGACGATATGCCCAAGCCACTGAGCTTGGCAATTTCGATGTCAGCCAACACGACGGTGTAGGTGAGTATGTGTACCTCGCACCCGGGAATGCGCGCCCATCAAAGTCAGAGGTGTTCATCGATATCTCGTGGGAGTCTGTCGTTCCCTACTTTGAGGACGTATTACGAACGAGTTATGGGCAGTACCCATCCAAAAGCTACGCACAGTTTGCCGATTATCTCGATACGATCCAACAGACACTCAACATGGACGACTTCACCACCATCTCCGACGAGACGAAACTCTACACTGAATACGCAGACACCATCGACCGCCTCGTCCAAGCATATGAAGACGATAAAGACAAGGTGTTCAACCGGCTTGACACAGAGTTCTTCGCCGAACTAGATGATGACCATGAGGAATGGACTGTCAACAACCGGCCGAATACGTACATCAACTTCGCTAAAAAAGACTGGGATAACGTTGCAGGCGGTGTAACAATCGAATACGAACTCCATGTCCATCTCAACCGTGACCACCCGGACATCCGCCTCCGACTCGATATTGAACGTGGAGACAAACAGCAGATTCGACAGCAACTCCACACAATCCTCAACGAGGCTGAATTGGACTGTCTAGAGAATGATGGCTGGGAGATCGTCGATAGCAGTTACGCATACTTCGCTAAGTCGGTCCCATTAGACACTGAGCAGCCAGATAACTCAATTCGGAATGCCATCCAAACACTCCATTCGTTCCGCCAGATCGTGGAGCCATCTCTCACTGATATCGTGGCCGACCACCAGACGCAATAACTGATCTCTGGCTCTATTGTAGTCTATCGCTCAGGTAGATCCCATTCGAAATAGTTGATCCGTAGCAGAGTGTGAACACCCCTCTTCTGCGGGCTTCTCAGGGAAGCTACGACGGCATCGTTGAGGCCGGCTTCAACGGAAACTCATCAAGCAGTTCAATCGCGTGGTTCAATTCGTGTTGTGACTGTGGATAGACTGGCAATGCCTTTCCTGAATTGGGCGATACAGGGACTCGGACTGTTTCGTGGTGCTCGAAGATGCCAAAGCCGAATAGACGAAGCTGTTCTGATTCAGTCGGGTGAGCGTGCTCGATACAGGCAAAGTCAGTTACTTTGTCTCCGTCACCATAGCAGTCTCTGTAGGTTTGAACTGTAAAATCGAGACGGTCGCGCTGCTGAGTCCCTAGCGAGTCTTCTTCCATGTCATCACTCACTAACCGATCGTGAACGTGTTGGTACCAGCGGTCACAGTACGAGCCGTCATCGTGCTCTACGGCAGCTTCTGACGATGACAGAACGTGCTCGATGTGGCTTTGTAGTAGTCGCAGGGCTTCATACTGTTCTGTGAGTTCAGAACGCACTGGCAACTCGATAGGGAAATCTTCTAATCTCTCACAAGGAATCACGATGCCGTCTTCAACATTATATCTTCGTTGTATCTCAGTTGAAGTCAACGCAGCAAGCCCAGCAGCTCCAACCCCAACACCCCAAGCGCGATTCAGTTCGGATTTTAGTTCATTAGGAACTGTCTCTGGGATCTCACCAGCAATACCGAACAGTTGACCATCTGGCTTTTCAGATTTCAAGTAGACAAAGTCACCCTCGGTTCCAAGAATTTCCCAGTCAGTTTGTCCCGCGTAATCACTATCGAACGTCTTCGCTCGCATGCCCTCCATCTGAAGATGAGCACAGAGGGCTGCCTCCAAGAGTTCATTTTTGCTACCGACGAGTTCGCTGTATTCGACGATCGTTTCGTAACTGTACCCAGACTCTTCCGCAATTTGACTCACTAGCGGTTTCAGGAAAACAGGTGGTTTCCCGATCAGAGTTAGAATCCATTTGGCTGTATCCCCCTCTAATAGTTGATTGACTCCGTGCGTGTCAACGACCCTACACGCAACATTGACGCGCTCTTCAACTGACAATTCACTTGTTGCCCACTCGATATCAGTTATTCCGGATAATTCAGGCTCAGCGTCCTCGTTATCTTTGGTAGAGAGATGACCGAGATCAAAAAGGAGAAAAAATAGTTGATCAGGGAAGGAGTCACCAATCTCTCGACCGCTGCTTTTGACAATCGACGCACCTTGATCTGTCGTTTGGAACGTGTTAACCGAATTAGAGTCACCAGAGCTAAGAATGAAATAGCCGCCATCTTTTCGTTGTCTCAGCGTAGGCACTCCTATCCGTTACCAACAACGTGTCATAAGTCCCGGTATTGTTCGGAGAGACTGCGAATACCGTATTGGATATTCGCACGACCACTCAGCACGCACATTCTAATCTCGTTACAACCTTCCCAGAAATCATCGATGTTGTACTCGGCTACACCCCTATCACGCAACTTGTCGATCAGAGTCTCGGCCTGCGCTACAGATGCTTCCTAGGCGAGATATCGACATTCACTGAAGCTGAGGATAGATCTGTACAAGTCGATACCCTCGCCGTCGTCACGGCGAATCATACATCGCAAAAAAATCCGCCTGAAAGCGGGTTACGCCTCGGCGTCGTCGTCCCGCAACGCCTCAAGCGCCTCTTCTAACAGCATCTGAACGCTATCCGCAGCAGCTCCTCCACCTATCTCTTCCTGACCACCCTCAGCCACTGGCTCACCTGTATCTGACACGATCTCGGCGGCAGACTCGTCATCCTCCTCGACAGTCACCTCGCTTGCCCGCACCGCCGCATTCTGTATCGCCTCTGCTTCGTCCGGTCCTCTCGCCGCCGTCGACGAGTCCCCCTCATCTGACGCTTCCTTCGAAACCCGTGGCCGACCGCCCCGGCTGAACGCGTCGAGCGGGAAGTCGTACATCTTCGAGCGCGTCTCCTTGTAGAATGTGCCGCGCCGCGAGACGTCGAACACCTCCATCACCGTCTGTCGGTCACAGCCGCGATCGAGCGCTCGCCGTACGAGCTCGTCTTCTGTCCGTTGGACGAGCAATTTCGGGTCATCAGGGATGTGGCCACGGGCGCTCGTCACGATATCATCGAGGAGTCCCCACTCTTGGGTAGCGATATCTTTCGTCACGAGCGGCTCTGCCCGCTCAGCCACTTGATTATCGAGCCCGCCCAAATGCCACAACCGCTCTCGAACAGCTGTGCGGGTCATCTCAACTGTTAATTTGTCCGCAATCTCCTTTGTGCGGAGTGGGCCGTTGTCATAGAGGATCCGCAAAATCTCGTACTCGTGGGACTTCAATTCCTTGTCATCGGCCTCCGTCAGCCGGATGGGTACATCGCTGGGCGTCGATCTCATGTGATGCCACGAGTGGCAACTCCGGCACACCGTGAGGAGGTTCGCTGGGTCGTGTTCGCCGACAGCATCCGGATCCCGATCTGCGTGGTGGACCTCGAGGTCGGCCAGGCCGCCAGCGGCTGGCGCTTTCACATTACATATCCGGCAGCGATACCGATCGCGTTGTAGCACCTTCTTCTGCGTCGCCTGATCCACCGTCTCGTTCCGCTCCGCACCCGAGCCCATCGATGCCGTCTCTACCTCGTCCGATGACGTCTCGGCATCGGCCGGCTTCTCGTCCGCTGTTGCTTCGTCGTCTGTGCCGTCAACCGTCTCATCGTCTGCTGCGTCTGTCATATATATCGTTCCGTAGTCGATTTCGCACGCACTGCGACCGCCAGCATCGCTCATCCTCCTGGTGTATCGCTTCAATCAGCAGCCCCGCTTGGGGACTCTACGCGCCGCAACCGCTCACCGAGCCGGACTCACGCGTCCCGTGTCGGCGTCAACGATTTCACGTTGAACTCCGCCTTCCCGCAGTACCGCTCAGCAACCCGGCCGAGCGCCTGCGTCCGCAGCACATCCGCCACGTTGTGTAGGACGAGTTCGTCGAATCGCCCCTCCTCGAAGGCGGTCACCGCTTCGGCGCTGTCTGCGAAGGGATCGAGATCCCCGTCCGACCCGTCGCACAACACCTCATATGCGGTCACGAGCCCGCCCTCCTCGGCCCCATCAATAGTCGTATTGAACCGATCCGCGACGAGCGGCATCACGTCTGCGTAGGGTACGTTGACGAACGGCCACGCCAACTCATGGCGGGCAAACCGGGTCCGCAGAAACGGTAGATCGAACCCACCGCTCCACACCTCGCCGTTGTATGCGATGAGTAGCACATCTGCATCCTGTATCCGCTCGGCGACGAACTCTGTCACCGCCGCCAGCAACGCGGGCTCATCGAGGTGTGTCGATATATTCACGAGTGTCTCCGACAGCCGGTCTTTCACGCTGGCCTCGACGTCGCCGGCTGTCTGCCCGCCAGTCTGCGCGAACACCCGCACGCCCATCGGCAGTGCGAATCCGACAGTCGTCACTTCATCGTCGACGTCGAAGCCGGTCGTCTCGATATCGAACGCCACCTGGTCGAGCATTACGCTACACCCCGCTCTGGCACACGATCGTGACAAGCCGGTCGCACTCGCAGTTCACCGAAGCCGAACCGCGCATGCGTCCCCAGCCGTCGCACGCCGTTCTTCGCCGTCTGTATCGGATCGTCTCCGGCGTAGCCGACGAGTTGGCCGTGATCGACCGTCGCCAGTTCGTACATCTTCTCCCCAGCGAGGCGCTCCTCGCGGCGACGCAACCGGCGGTCTCGTGCCGGCGCATCGCCCGGCACGCCAGCGACCGACCTGTCCCACCAATAGGGCACTGACTGAGTGTCCGCGTCCGGGGCCTCACTTTGGAGGACATAGGGCGTCACCAGTTCGATCGTGTACTGATCGTAGCCTCGCAACCCGTCGAACGACAGTGCGTCGAGCTCGACGACTTGTGAGTCCACGAGCGACACTTCCCCGAACCCGTAGTTCCGATTGCCACCCAGCTGAATCCCATCGAACACAGTCTCCTCAAGCGGGAGCACACCCTCGCGCTCGCTGTGGAGATACGCGTGGACGTACCATTCCACTCGCCGCTTCGAATTCCGCTGGTGCTCGGGCACGCCGAAGAACGATTCCGGCGCGACTGTGAGCCGCCCGCCATGCGACTGGCGATCCATCGTGTTCTGCGCATCGCGCGGCCGCGACGCCTGTAGCCATCGCTGGGCCGCATCCCGAAACAGGAACAGATCCTCGTACGACTCAACCGGTGGCAGCGAGCCGCCGAGTTTGCCGGCATACCCATTTTGTGAGTGTGCCTCCGGGTAGGAGCCGTACTCTGACGGCGCGAACATCGCATGGCTCACCTGTAGTTCGCGTCGCGTCCGGTCGTCGACGTCCGACGCAATCGCCTGAAACAGGGCGTTGCCCGACACGTGGTACGGCCGGCCCGCATACGGGGTCGACAGCTTGAACACCAGCTGTTGGAGCGTCGTCACGCCACACCCCCGTCGCTTCGAGTGGAGATTGTAACATGTTCACATTCCTCGTTGTGTGCAGTAGTTGTAACATGTTCACGTCCTGTGTGACCGTTGGCTGTGGTGGATCGACCCGCCCACAGCAGGCAGTCACGATCGGTTCGGGCGAACAGGGGCGTCGCCCGCCGTCGGCACGCACGCACCGGTCCGGCATGCTGGCTCGCAGTCCGTCTCGCGGATTCATGGCCCGACCATTCCGCTGGGACGCTGGGGTGTGGGTTCGCTTGGCTTCGCCCCAGTGTGAGGTGGTCTGTGTCCCCAGCTGTCGTCGACGTTCGTCGAGCCGGCAGTATCGCGTGCGCTCCCTGGCTGGCCAGCAGACGTCGACGCCCACCCACTAGCGACGCCGGCAGACCGCCAGCCCGCTCCGTGGACTCACCGCTTGACCATAGCGGGTGGGCCGCAGTGTCTGGCGTCCCAGCCGTGGCGTGCTCGGTCGTTGACGGTGCGTGCGCTCCCGGGTGGGACAGCCGTCGTCG
>OBKM01001351.1_pt1 | contig 10016 bp, 8 predicted proteins | sample 1519691 | NCBI WGS metagenome assembly OBKM01 (sample SAMEA37050418, study PRJEB22526) | metagenome | biome: saline pan; feature: lake; material: water | place: Egypt | collected 2015 | depth 0.5 m
GGGAGCGCGCGGTCCCAACAGTCGCAGTCATGTGCAACATACGCGCCCTGTATTCAGCACCGACCTCGTATCAGTTCTAGAGAATTTCAACAGAGCCTTATAAACGGTTCATCGGTCGACCGGGCGGGCGACCATCTCGCCCCAGCCCTTGAAGCCGTGTCGCTCGTAGAAGGCCCGTGCGCGCTCGTTAGCCGGGTCGACGTCGAGAACGACGCGGTCGAGCGGGAGGGATTGGTCGGCGGCGAGGTCGAGCGCGGCGGTCATGAGGTCGTCCGCGACCCCCGTCCCGCGGTGTTCGGGCGCGACGTAGAGTTCGTTGACGACGGCCGCGTCCCAAATGAACCCCAGCCGTTCAGGGAGCAGGAAAACGTAGCCGACGACGTCGGCGTCGGCGTCCGGTTCGGCTCCGTCGGTCGCCCCATCCGTCTCGGTACCCTCATCGACGGCAACCGTCACGCACCGCTCGTCGTCCGCGACACACCGGCCGACCCACGACAGCCACGACTCGCGGTAGTCGTCGGTGAGTTTGCCCTCGTACGCGGCCGCCTTGTCGTCGCCGCCGGTGTTCGCGCCGAGTCCGCGTTCGAAGGCGACCTTACGTCGATAGAGGCCCCCGGCGTCCGTCTCGGGATCGTACGGGCGTATTTCGACCGTCATCGATCACTCGTCATCGTCGGTGACGACGGTCCGTCCGCCATCGGTCTCTCCGTCGTCGAGGACGAACTCCGCGAGCGTCGGCACGAACGTCCCGATGTCGGTCACCATCCCGACCGCCTGCGCCGAGCCGCGGTCGAGCAGTTGGGTGACTGTCGCGGGGTTGATGTCGACACAGACGGTCTTCGTCGTCGATGGCAGGCAGTTCCCGACCGCGACGGAGTGGAGCAGCGTCGCGAGCATCAACACGATGTCGGCGTCGTGGGCCTGCTCGCGGATGGCGTTCTGTGCCTCGACGGCGTCGGTGATCGTGTCCGGGAGCGGGCCGTCGTCGCGGATGGAGCCGGCGAGCACGGTGTCGACGTCGTTCTCGACACACTGGTACATCACGCCCTCGGTCACCTTTCCCTGCTCGACGGCAGCCTCGATACCGCCTGCGCGAATGACCTCCGAGATGGTCCAGATGTGGTGTTTGTGTCCCTTTCGCGGGTGTTCGAGCGTTTCCACGTCCATTCCCAAGGAGGTGCCGTACAGCGAGCGTTCGAGATCGTGGGTCGCGAACCCGTTGCCCGCCGACAGCGAGTCGACGTAGCCGGCGTCGACCAGTCGCGCCAGCGCCTCGCCCGCCCCGGAGTGGACCACCGCTGGCCCGGCGACGACCATCACGTTCCCGCCGGTCGATTTTACCTCGCGCAGCTCCGCTGCGACCTCGCGGATCGTCGACTCGGAGGGGCGCTCCGAGGAGACGCCGCCCTGCATGAACCCGAACGCGCCGCCGCCGCTCCGGGGACGCTCTGGCGGGTTCACCCGGATCCCTGATTGGTCGGTCGCGACGAGATCACCCTCATCGACCGCGTTGAGAACCTTCGTGTACGCGCGGGGACCGTTGGCCGGACCGCCGTTCGGACCGGTCTCCGGTTCGGGGTCCACCACGAGCGCACAGTCCATTTCGATGCGTTCGACGTCGATCCACTCGCCGTCGTACAACACCTCAGTCGGGTGGTTCGTCGTCGAGTAGAAGTTCGGCGGCACGACCTTGTCGGCGGGCGCGGCCACGAGCTCCACGTCGGAGGGGTTCTCCAGCACCGCGCCGTTCTGGTGAAGCTCGTGGAGGATCGCTCGGAGGGTCTCCTCATCGTCCGCGGAGACCGCCATCCGACAGTACGATTCGGCCTCCTCGTGGGTTCCCACGTCGAACTGCTCGACGTCGAAGGAGCCGCCCAGATCCATCACCGCGCCGAAACAGCGCTGCATCGTCCCGCTGTCGATGATGTGTCCCTCGATCTCGACGGTGCGCGAGTGGCTCATATCTTCCCGTGACCCCGCGCGGAGAAACCGGTTTCCCCTGCGGCGGACGTTGCTGTCGGGAGACGGATCGAAGCGCGAGGGGTTGCGGACGCTTCAGACGAGTCCGAACGCGCCGAGGATCTGGTTGCCGAAGATCATCGCTATCAGTCCGAACAGCATTATCAGTCCCGACGACACCGTTATCGTCCGAACGGCGGCGTGTCTGTCGCCGATCGGGAGCCGGCTCATCACCGCCTCGGCGGCCATCCGTAAGATTCGGCCGCCGTCCAGCGGGAACGCGGGGAGGCAGTTGAACAGCGCGAGCTGGATGTTGATCCAGCCGGTCCAGAAGAGCAGGTTCGCGAGCAGGAACGCGCCGCCCCCGAGCACCGCCAGCCCGCCGTCGAGGACGTAGAAGTTGGCGAGTTCACCCGTGAACCCCGCGAAGTTGAACGGAAGCCCGAAGAGACTCCCGAGCGGCAAGATGAGCGTCACGAACACCAGCCCGAGCGGGGAGTCGACGAGTCCCGCGAAGCCGGGGTTGACGTCGGCGAGCGCTCCCTCGCCGCCGTCGCCGCCGAGCAGTTCGAGGTACGCGCCGGCCGGGTACTCGCTGGCTCCGAAGTCGTCGAGCGCGAGCCCGCCGGTCCCCGGGAACACGTTGACGCCGATGAACCCGCCCTCACGGTTCGGATGCGGGTCGAGCTCCACATCGTAGGTGACACGCTCCTGGTCGGTCGTGTACGCCACCACCTCGACGGTCGACCCGGGCTCGCGGTCGGCGAGGACCGTCGAGAGCCCGTCGGCGTCGTCGAGCACCCCGTCGTCGTCATCGAGGACTCTGTCGCCGTCGATCTCGACGACAGTCAACGGCTCGCCGAACGCCGCGCCCGCCTCGTGCAGCGGGCCGTCCTCTTGGACGCCGACGACGTACGCGCCGATCGCCATCTCGACGCCGTCGGCGGCGCTCTCCTCGGCGGCGTCGCCCGCTCCGTCCCCGGCGATCGCGACCGTCGCCTGCTCGTCGTCGCCGACGGCACGGAAGAACTCGGCCTCGGTCCGGACGGACTCGTCGTTCACGGTCGTGATCGTCGCCGGCTCGTCCGTGATCGTGAGCCCGAGCGCGTTGCCGCCGGCCGAGCCGACCGTCTGGAGCTCGCGTGCGACCTCCGCGGTTCGCTCCCCGTCCCCGTCGTCGACGACGATATCGACGTCGGCGTCGGCATCGCGGATCGCCGACTCGAACTCGCTCGCCGACTCGACTGGCTGGCCGGCGACCTCGATCAGCCGGTCCCCCTCGGCGATGTCGGCGGCGGCCGCCGGCGACCCGGGGTTCACCTCGCCGACGGCGTAGCCGGGCGCGACGGACATCGCGCCGACGACGGGGCCGAAAAGCAGCGCGAAGACGACGATCGTCAGGAGCGTGTTCGCGGTGACGCCCGCGGCGAACATCCGGGCACGTGCCCCGCGTGAGACCTCCTGTGTCGCCTCCTGATCCGGCTCGACGAACGCGCCGACGGGGATCAACGCGAAGAGGACGAGCCCCATCGACTCGATGTCGATCCCCTCGACGCGGCACAGTAGGCCGTGTGCGCCCTCGTGGACTACCATCGCGATCGCGAGGCCGGCGACGATCTCTCCGGCGACCGAGAGCGGCAGGAACTCGTTGACGCCGGGGATGATGAGGAAGTTCTGCGGCTGTTGGACGGGAGAGGGCTGTGCCGCCGTCAGCGCCGAGATGCCGCTGGTGACGATCAGGACGAACGACCCGAGCATCGCGACTAATGCGCCGCCGAGACCGACGTTCGCGACGACCCGCCAGAACCGCTTCGGTCCGGAGAGGCGGTCGAGGAACGCTCGTCCTCGGAGGGTGTGTATCGTCGTCAACGGACCGGAAACCCGAACGGAGTCGGGGAGGTATCCCCGGTTCCGGAGCCACATGGTGACGGCCGCGTACGCGAGGATCCCCGTTAGGATCCACAGCAGGGTACTCATTACGAGTTCGTCCGTGTCCGTCGGGTGTAAGGCGTTCGGTTCCGGGAACTCGATCGAGACGTCGGCGAACACGTACCGCGTGATCGGTCAACCCGAGCGTGCGGCGTGATCGGTTAGCCGGAGCGTGGAACCCCTCGAACTACAACACCCAAGTACCCCCCTCCCCAACAGCCGACCATGATCGCACTCGTCGATTTCGTCACGCGGCTTCTCGGTGATGTCGGTCGGTTCATCCAGATATTTACGGACAACCTGCTGCTCGGCCCGGTCGACCCCCTGACCGCGGTGCTCGCGGTCGCTGGACAGCTCATCCTCGGGGTGGCGGTCGTCGTCCTCGGCTACGCCGCCGTCGGCGCGCTCCTGAACGAGCTCGGCGTGACGCTCCCGTCGCTCGGCGGGCGCGGTCGGCGCGACTGAACGCGGATCGGCTCGTCCCGGGCGAGTACACAACGGTCGCCGGTTCAGTCGTCTCCGGTCGCCGGTTCAGTCGTCTCCGGTCGCCGGTTCAGTCGTAGCCGTCGTGGAGCCGTCCATCCCGGTTCCGTCCCGCCGGGACGAACCGCTCGTCGGATCGGTGTCACCGGACGACCCCTCAGGAACCTCGAACTCGTCGAGCGCGGCCGACAGCTCGTCCGACTGATCCGAGAGCGTGTGGATCCGACGGGTTACCTCGGAAACGGTCGCGGTTTGCTCCTCGGCGGCCGCGGCAGCGTTCTCGGCCTCGGTCGTCGTCCGTCGGCTAACGGTTGCGACATCGTCGACCATGTCGACGACCTCTTGGGTCGTTCGTGCTTGGTCGTCGGTCGCGTCGCTTATCTCTTGAACCGTCTCGTCGACCGTCGTCACGTCCTCGACGACGCCCTCGAACTCCCGCAGGGTCGATTCGATCGTTCGAACGCTCTCGGAGACCTGCGACTCCATCGCCTCGACGTCGGCGGCCGTTCCGGCGGACGCCGACTGTACCTCGTCGATGCGCCCCGAGATCTCGGCCGCCGACTCGCGGGTCTCCTCCGCGAGCGACTTCACCTCGTCGGCGACGACGGCGAACCCGGCTCCCGCCTCGCCGGCCCGGGCCGCCTCGATGGAGGCATTGAGCGCCAGCAGGTTCGTCTCCTCGGCGATCTCGTCGATCACGGCGGCGATCTCGTCGATCTCCTCGACGCGGTCGACGAGGTCGGCGACCGCCGTCGCGGTCTCGGCGATCCGCGTTTCGAGCGTCTCCAGCTCCTCGATCGCCTCCGTGGCCTCCTCGCGACCTGCCCGCCCCCGGTCGGCCGCGTTCCGGGCGGTTCCAGCGGCGTCGTCGGCGGACGCCGCGATCTCCTCGACGGTCGCTGAAAGCGTGCTCATCTCCTCGGACACCGCCTCCAAGTCCGCCGTCTGTTCGGCCGCACCGTCGGAGATCTCGCTCACCGAACGGGCGACCTCTGCGCTCGCGTCGTCGACCTCGTCCATGCTCGCGCGAACGTCGCCGCTCGTCTCGGCGACCTCGCCGGTGAACGTCTCGACCTCGCCGACCGTTCCGCCGAGGGTCGCGATCAGCCGGTTGTAGTCGTCGACGAGCGCCTCGTAGCGCCCCTCCTCGATCGAGAGCGCCTCCTCGTCTATCGTCGCGGTGAGATCCCCGTCCCGTGCCCGGTTGGTGGCGTCCCCGAAGGCGTCCACGAGCGTCTCCAACTCCGTCGTGTACGCCTCCATGTTCGTCGCCATCTCCGAGAGGGAGTCGCCGAACGCACCGGGAACCTCCTCGTCGAGCACCGGATCGTCGAACTCCTGTGCGGCGAGCGACTCCGCCTGTGCCGACACGGTCGCGAGGTACCGCTGGACTGCCGCGAACGACTCGGAGAGACTTCCGACCTCGTCGGGGCGCTCGCTGCCCGACACCGTCTCCCCCCGGACCTCTCCCGCGGCGATCGCGTCCGCGCTCGCCTCCAACTCCCGTATCGGGCCGGTGAAGTCGCGTCTGACGATGAGAAGCGTGTTGTAGATCGCAACGATCGCCCCGAGAAACAGCGCCGCGGAGACGACGTAGAGGGCGGGTCCCGACAGCAGGAGCACCGTGAGAAAGATACCGACGGTGGCGAGAAACTGGAGCCCGACGGCTGCGATGACTTTTCGCTCTATCGATCCGGAGACGCCCATGAGATCCATCGTCCACCGAAGGACCCCCTCGTATCGATCCCGTATGGTGGAGCGTTGCCGGCGCGTATTGGTCATACGTCGGCATCGACGGAACGGGGTTATGAACTTCGCCCCGAGGTTATCAGGATCGATTCTCGATTCCCGAGCGCCGGGAACGCGGCGTGGGGCTCAGGAGCGCGGTCAGTGGGTTACAAGAGCCCTTCGACCGCCTCTGCCGCGAGGTCGACGCTCGCCTCCAGATCCGGGCCGAGCGGGGACCCGACGACGAGGCCGTCGGCGTGGTCGGCGACGGCGGCGGCGCGCTCGCGGACGGTTTCGGGAGTCCCCGCCATACAGAACGCGTCGATCATCGCCGGCGTCACGCGCTCGAAGGCCGCGGAGAACTCGCCGGCGGAGACGCGCTCGCCGATCGCTTCGGCGGCATCGGAGTCGATTCCGTGACGGTCGAGGACGGGCGGGGCCGCGCCGGCCGTAATGAAGGCGACCGGGGGACGAGCGGCCTCGCGGGCGGCCGTCTCGTCCGCGGCGATCGACACCGCGGCGTACGCGATCAGATCGAACTCTCCCCGGCTTTCGGGCCGCTCCGAGAGGCCGTCGTCGACCTGCTCGCGGGCCCACGCGAGGTCCTTCGGGTGCGAGCCGTTATACAGGAGACCGTCCGCGTGTTTCGCCGCCATCCGACACATATGCGGCCCCTCACCGCCGACGTGGATCGGGATGCCCGCGCCCTGCGGGGGTTCGTAGTTGAGTCCGGCGTCGCTGGCGTCGAAGGTGCCCTCGTGGTCGACGCGCTCGCCGGCCCACAGCTGCTGGGCCGTTTTGAACGCCTCCAGTACGGAGCGGAGCCCACGCTCGTCTTCGAGCCCGAGGTTCCGGAGCGTCGAGGGGTCACCGGGACCGAGCCCGAAGACGGCGCGGCCCTCGGAGAGTTCGTCGAGGGTGGCGACCCGGGAGGCGAGTGTGACGGGATGCGTTTCGTAGGGGTTGGCGACGCCCGGGCCGAGCCGGACCGAATCCGTCGCGGTCGCGAGCTGTGAGAGGAACGCCCACGGGTCGCGGTTGTTGTAGTGACACGTCGAGTAGACGGCGTCGTAGCCGGCCTCCTCGGCGCGGACGCCGAGGTCGACGAGGCGGTGCAAGTCGTGTTCGGGGGTGAGTTCGATTCCGAGCATGGTTATTCGTCGAATGTCCACTGCCGGAGCGCCTGCCGGACGAAGTCGCCGTCGACCTCGCGGAAGTGGTTGTCCGAGCCCTCGTGGTCGCCGAACGCCCAGTCGCGGACGACGACGACCGGAGTCCCCCCGTCGCCCTCGCCAGCGACGAGGTTGGCCGCGGAGGCCAACTCGTCGATCACGTTCTGGACGGTGACGCCCATCTCGCGGCCGTCGCGGTCGCGCTCGCCGCGCCAGTCCCGGCTCGCGGGGATCCCGGCCCAGCCGATAGCGACGCCCCGTTGCCCGTGTCTAAACGGGCGGCCGCACGTGTCGCTGACGACGACGCGATCGGCCCGGAGCCCGTTCCGGATGCGCTCCGCGCTCTCCGATGGGTGCTCCGGGAGCAGCAGCAGGTCCCCGCCGGGGACGTTCGACCGGTCGATGCCGGCGTTGACGCCGATGTGGCCGAAACGGGTCGCCGTCAGCAGGAACGGAGCCTCCATGATCAGCTCCGTCGACTCCTCGATGACGGCCTGCGCGAACCGCGGGTCCTTCTTCTCGTCCGCGATGTCGGCGAGCCGGTCGGCTATCTCGTTCGCGCGCGGACTCGGCGGGAAGTCGTCGAGGTCGTAGGTGCGACCCTCCGCCTTGGAGACGACGGTGCTGGCGACGACGACGACGTCGTCCTCGCGGAGGTCGACGCGCTCGTCGATCATGGGCGCGAGGTCGTCTCCCTCCCGTATTTCCGGGAGATCCGGGACGGCGAACAGCTCCATACGTATCCCTGCGGCGCGACGACGAAAAACCCCGCCGGTACCGGGCCGGTTTGACGGTATCCGGCGGGGACGGAACCGGGAGACGCGGCGGTTTATAACGGGACGGCCGAGCCCCGAGGATCACCACGAGTGAGTCGCCGTGTGTCGGAGTAGTCCGATATTACTAAATTATTTTACATAAGAACGTTTATGCTGTTCGGTGGCCTTTAGAACCTGATCATGACTTCACAACAACCAGAGAACGATACGTCTAGTGTAGTAGATGGTATCGTCAGTCGTCGTCAGCTCCTCGCGCTGAGTGGGGCTGTCGCAATCGGCGGACTAAGTGGCTGTGTGAGTCGAGTCGCTGCGAGGACCACGAACACCGGAGCCTCGCCTGCTGCCATGTTTGGAGGAGTTCGAGGAGACGGACTGATCCCCGGCACCGCGAGGGATACCATCAAGTTCTCTCCCACTGTTCGCGTCGAAGAGCAGTTCATTTCAGGTGATGTCGAGCTTGAAGCATGGATGACGAACACGACGATGGCCGTCGACGCGGAGAATTACAGATCCGTCCGGTCGAACCCGAATCGTGGTGAAGCGGGTGCTGTCGACGACGGTTTTGACGACGAGGACGACGATGTCATCTCCCCCGCAAACGATTACAACTCCGTCCGGTCGAACAAACGGCGTAGTGCGTTTGCCCCTGCTGACGACGAGGACGACGAAGATGACGGAGATGACGAAGATGAGGCACACAGTGACTCGATTCGACGCTTACAACGGCTCACTGGTGCGAGCGAGGACGAGATACGTGAACTGTACGAGTACCTCGAAGGAGAACCCGTCTTGGGCGAACGGTGTGTCATCACACTCCCCGACGCACGGGCACCCCGAGGTGGGCCGAGCATCGAGTCGCTGATTACTCCAAAGCGAGTTATCGATTTCGTCACTGGTCGAGCGGACGGCGACGGGAACGTCTACTCGTGGGGAAGCAACCACAAGACTGCCGCGGCGGTAGCGGACGAAGACGACGAAGACGCCGATGACGAGGACGCATCGTGTGAGCAACACTCCTCTGGAGGAGGTCTGTCGGCGGAACAGTCGGTGTACTGCTGGGGAGGCAACACATCTCAAACCACCATTTCCGGACCGACTCACACGTACGGTTCTCTCGACGTGCTCACGTCCGACTCTGGGGTTGTCGTCATAAACGTGACAAATCGTCCTCCCACAGCGTCCGATACGAAGTCGATGGTTGGTGTGAGTTCAGATGGACGGCCAACTGATGTCGATTCGCTGGACGAGTGGGGGCGTGAGTCCGGTCCTGCTTCATCCACGTCAGTGATCGTTTGTCAGGTCCTCGTACAGCCGGTCGGGTGCCCGTGCCCGTTCCCTGCGTTGCTACACGTCCAGCGACACACGAACAACGACCAGTACGTCTACTCGTGTGGGTGGGTGATCGATGAGTCCTGCCTCTACGAGAACTCGGTTACAGTGGTGGCAGGAGGTGGTGGAGGGAAGGTAAACATTCAGGACATCAAAATCAACCGCTCCGGAGAGGTCAGTGGGGACGAGATTCTGCGCCTGTTGCCGGACGATGTCTCACCGGTCGGGGCACAGCTGTTCTTCGGACACCTCGAAGACGCCGTCATCACAGGGAGTCTTCTCGACGACGAGCTCGTAGAGGAGGTCGCTGGAGCCGTCTCGTCGGACGGTGACGTGTACTGTTCGTGTCATCCGCTCGACGGTCACTGCCTACACCTCGTGGACGACGGAAACACGTCTGACACGGTGAAATTTAAGGCAGGGGCCGAGCTCTCGAAAAGCGTGAACTGAGCCGTCCCGCTTCAGCGACTCTCTCGTTGCTCCACCTTGTTCTGGTAGCTGAAATACATAACATAATCTGTCCCTTCTACGGGAATCCGTGGGTAATAGTGGGCAACACATATCAGCCGCGGGTCCGTACCGTTCCTCGATGAAAGTCGACGCAACAGACCTCAAAACGAACGAGACGGACGACCGGGGT
>OBKM01001352.1_pt1 | contig 10009 bp, 8 predicted proteins | sample 1519691 | NCBI WGS metagenome assembly OBKM01 (sample SAMEA37050418, study PRJEB22526) | metagenome | biome: saline pan; feature: lake; material: water | place: Egypt | collected 2015 | depth 0.5 m
CCACCGGTGTTTATTGATTCGACACGGGTTCATGTACACGATCATGAGTGAGGCCGCCGACACCGACGAGGTCCTCGAAGCACTCGCAAGCCTCCCGACGCTCGCACACCCGACCGCCGCCCCCGACGGCGACGAGGTCGCGATGTACTACGATATCACCGGTCGTAACGAACTCCACGTGCTCGACGTCGGCTCGGGCGAGCGGACACAGTGGAGCGACGGCGACGTTCCGCGAAACGCCCGCTGGTTCGTCAACTGGGGCGCGGACGGCGACCGAGTCTTCTTTCACGTCGACGAGAACGGCGACGAACAGAACGATCTCCACGCAATGTCGCGATCTGGTGTGGTCGAACCCGTCGTCGAGATGGACGGTCAGGTCGTCCTCAACGACGTTGGCGAGGACGGGCAGACGCTCGTCGTCGGGTCGAGCCGCGACGGACAGATGAACCTGTTCCGACACGACCTGGAGGCCGGAGAGACGGAGAAGATCACCGATTACGACCGCGCGACGGGCGGCGCGGTTCTCTCGCCGGACTGTGAACGGATCGCCTACGGGACGAACGAGCGCGACGACTTCGACAACCGCGACGTGTACGTCGCGAACGCCGACGGGTCGAACCCACGGAACCTCACGATCGGCGAGGTTGGCGCGGAGTCCACTCCGGCCGACTGGGGGCCCGACGGACGACGGCTGCTCGTGTCCGACAACTCACCTGACCTCGAACGGATGGGCGTGTACGACGTGGAGTCAGCGTCGGTGCGCTGGCTCGGCGATGGGGTCTACGAGGAGTCGCCGACGGCGTTTCTGCCGGACGGCGAGCATGTGATCGGCACTCGCGCTCGCGACGTCGTCACCGTCCCGGTCGTGTACGACCTCGACACCGGCGAGGCGACCGAGTTCGACCTCCCGGACGGGGTCGCGACCTTCAGCGGGGCCGGCAATCCGATCCTCGACGACGACAGGGTGTTGCTCACACACACGTCACCGACCACGCGGGCGGAACTGCTCGCGTACGACCTCTCGACACACGAGTACGAGACGCTCGTCGAGGCCGAGTACGGACCGTTCTCGCCCGACGACTTCGCTGACGCCGAGTACATCACCTTCGAGTCGGACGGGGTCCCTGAGACGCCGCAGGCAGCGGTCGAGCACGACCCCTACGAGCCGTTCGAGATCGACGCGCTGCTGTACGACGCCGGGACCCGCCCGTCGCCGCTCATCGTCAATCCCCACGGCGGGCCGCCCGCCCGGGACACGAAGCGGTTCGACCTGTACACGCAGGTGCTCGTCTCGCGTGGGTTCTCCGTACTCAAGGTCAACTATCGGGGGTCGACCGGCCGCGGTCGGTCGTTCGTCCGCGAGCTGCACGACGACTGGGGCGGAGCCGAGCAGGGCGACGTTGCGACCGGCGTCGAACACGTCCTCGACACCTACGACTGGCTCGATGAGGACCGTGTCGTCGTCTTCGGCGGCTCTTATGGCGGCTACTCAGCCTACTGGCAGCTCGTCCAGTATCCCGATCTGTACGACGCCGGCATCGCGTGGATCGGCGTGACCGACCTCGAGGACATGTTCGAGAACACGATGCCGCACTTCCGGACGGAACTGATGGAGAAGTACCTCGGGACGCCAGAGGAGAACCCCGACCTGTACGCGGAGCGGTCACCGGTCACCCACGTCGAGAACGTCGACGCACCCGTCTTCCTTATTCACGGTGTCAACGACCGCCGGGTGCCCGTCTCGCAGGCCCGGATCTTCCGCGACGCCCTCCTCGATGCCGGCTACGAGGAAGGTGAGGACGCCGACTTCGAGTACCGCGAGCTCGGCGAGGAGGGCCACGCCTCTTCCGATCAGGACCAGAAGCTCCGCACGTTCCGGCTGCTCAGCGACTTCCTCGGGCGGCGAATCGACACAGAGCGGGCGGGAGCCGCCGAGTCGTTCGCAGCGACCGACGGCGGGGCGAACTGAGCCACCGAATCGATCCACCTGTCGTCGGGGACTGCCGAGCGTCGTCGACGCCCGGCCTTTTATACGAGCCGACCGCACGTCCGCACATGCAGACGCATATCGTCCCGGTCGGGTTCGATTACGACCGGATGATCGCCCCCCTCATCCGGGACCAGTTCGATGTCGACCGGGTGATACTGCTCGAAGGGACGGTCGGGAGCGAGGCCAACGTCGAGTACTCGCGCAACATCGCCCGGAAACTCGAACAGGACTTCCGAAACCTGCTGGGGGCGGGGACGGTGCGCGAGCGACTACCCGACGTGTACGACTACGACGCCGCCTTCGAACGGGCGTTCGACCTCATCAACGAGGAGCTCGACCGGGAAGGACCCGATGGGGAGCGCCGTGAGGTGTGGGTGAACGTCTGTTCGATGCCCCGCCCCGTCTCCTTCGCGTTCGCGACCGCGGCCCACTCGATCATGGTCGAGCGACAGGCGGATCGCGACCGGATCCACACCTACTACACCGCCCCGGAGAAGTACCTCGAAACCGAGCTCGCCGAGGAGCTGCGGGCGAATCGCGACCTGCTACGTGACCTCCAGGCGGACGGCGACATCGACAACGAGCGGATCGCGGACCGACTGACCACGACGAGCGATCTGCTGTCGGAGTTCGACGAGCGCGGGACGACCATCGGCGCGAAGCGGATCGGCGACAGCCACGTGATCGAGCTGCCGGTCGCCTCCTTCCAGAACGTCAAACCGTTCGAGGAGCTCGTCCTGTTCACGCTCGGCGAACACGGGGAGTTCGAGTCCGTCTCGGAGCTCGCCGAAACGCTCGCTTCCGACCTCAACGAGGAGTACACCGACTCGTTCCGCTCGAAGGTGATCTACAACGTCGACCGACTCGGCCCCGGGGGAAAGGGGTACATCGAACAGGAGGAACACGGGAAATCGTACCGGACCCGTCTCTCGCGGATCGGGGAGCTGTGGGTGCGGGCACACGCCGGCGACGACCGGGAGCTCGCGTGAGGCGAGGGTCGCATGGACTGGGAGCTCGCGTGAGGCGAGAGATCCCGCGATCGGCTCGTCCGGGTGCCACTACCGGCCCGTTTTTATTCGTGGGGCGGGGACGGTAGCTGGATGACGACGGATCGTGACCTCGACCCGGACGAGTTCGGGTTCACCCCACCGGCGACCGACCAGTCGTTCGAGAACGCCCTCGCGAACGCTCGGGACGGGGTCAGACTCACCGTCGACGACGCGACGGAGCTGCTCGCGACCGGAACCGACACGGCGGGGATCGACCCGGTTCGCAAGGAGGCGGTGCTCGAAGCCGCCGACGCGCGGCGGCGGGAAACCGTCGGCGACGAGGTCACCTTCGTCGCCAACCTCAACAACAACGTCACGACCGCCTGCAACACGGGCTGTCTGTTCTGTAACTTCAAAGACTCGGCACACGCGTTCGAAGCGGACAGCGACGTCGACCACGCGGGGTTCACAAAGACCCCGGGGGAGTCGCGCGCGGTCGTCGAGGACGCGCTCGACATGGGCGTGTACGAGGTGTGTTCGGTCTCCGGGCTTCACCCAGCACTCGCGTTGAACGAAGAGCATCACGAGGTGCTCGCCGCCCACGACGACCCGGCGAGCGAGGTGAACTACAAGCCGCCGTCGGCGTACACCACGGATCCAGGCACGTACGTCGAGCAGCTGCGGGCGATGGCGGTCGGCGGTATCCACCTCCACTCGATGACGCCAGAAGAGGCGTACCACGCCGCCCGCGGCACCGACTGGGACTACGAGAGCGTCTATGGAGCGCTCGCTGACGCGGGGCTCGACTCCGCGCCCGGAACCGCCGCGGAGATCCTCGTCGACGAGGTCCGTGAAGTGATCTGTCCGGGGAAGATCGGAACCGACGACTGGGTCGCGGCGATGGAGGGAGCGATGGCCGTCGGCCTGGACGTCACGTCGACGATGATGTACGGCCACGTCGAGACGGTCGAACACCGCGCCGAACATCTCGGCGTGATCCGCGACCTCCAGGACCGCACCGGCGGGATCACGGAGTTCGTCCCGCTCTCGTTCGTCCATCAGAACACGCCGCTGTTTCGACAGGGGGTCGTCGACGGCGGGCCCTCGCGGGACGAGGACGAGCTCGTCGTCGCGGTCGCCCGGCTCTTTTTAGACAACGTCGACCACATCCAGGCCTCCTGGGTGAAGTCGGGCGACGCCCACGGCCTCAAGCTACTCAACTGTGGCGCGGACGACTTCATGGGGACGATCCTCTCCGAGGAGATAACCAAGCGCGCCGGCGGCGAGTATGGCGAGTACCGGTCGTTCGACGACTACGTGGAGATGTTCACGGCGATCGGTCGGACGCCCGTGGAGCGATCGACCGACTATCGGACCCGTCGCCGGATCGATCCCGACGACGGCCCGCATGGGCCGACGCTCGGCCCGCGAGCGGACGGTACCCCGATGCTTTCCGATCGGCGCGGAACGGATACCAGCGCCAGTAGCTCCGCGAGCGCGGACGATTAAGCACGACACGCGTATCCCACGGCGGAGCACGACACGCGTATCCCCGATCCGGGGAGTGGTACGCTCGACACGGGGACTCGTAGTCCCACTCCCAGTGAGCGGGAACCGTCGAAACTACCTTGATACTGGTTCGTGATAACACGTACGAGATGCCCGCGTCCGACGAGGGATCCGACCGCGATCCGCCGACGATCACGCGCTCCGACGAGCGAGTGCTCGCGTACCTCAACGATGTCGGGAGCGACTATAGGGCGTTCATTGCAGGGAACACGGGATTGTACGCGGATCACGTCGAGTCACGCCTCAGTGTGCTCGAATCAGCGGGATTCGTCGAGCAGGTCACCGGTGAGCCGGTGTACCGCCTCACTGACACCGGGCGTGAGGTGCTTCGTGATGACTGCCCGCGCTGGTCGGATTAACGGCCGAGATCGGCGTGTGCGGAGGCGAGATGTCGGGAACCGAGCGCGGCGAGCAGCGACAGCTCGCCCGCAAGCGAGCCGACCGCGATCGCTTCGGCGAGCGCGTCCGCGTTGCTTCCGGGCGGGTCGCCGCCGCCGCGCACGCCGAGCACGTCGAGGCCGGCGGCCTGTGTCGGCAGTTTCGTCCCGCCCCCGACCGTTCCGACCTCCAGGCTCGCGAGTGAGACCGAGACGTAGAGGTCCCCGTCCGGCGTCACGTCGGCGGTCGTGATCGCGTTCGCACCCTCGACGACCTGTGCTTCGTCCTGGCCCGTCGCCAGGAACATGGCCGCGACCGTGTTGGCGACGTGCGCGTTGAAGCCGAGCGATCCCGCCTTTGCGGAGCCGACGTGGTTCTTTCGCGTGTTGATCTCGGCGACTGCCTCGGGCGTCGTGTGAAGCCGGTCCTCGACGATTCCGCGGGGGATCTCCACGTCGGCGGCGACCGACCGGCCGCGACCCTCGACCGCGTTGACCGCGGCGGGTTTCTTGTCCGAACAGAGGTTGCCCGAGAGCGCGACGAGCGAAGCGTCCGTCTCGGCCTCGATCACGTCACAGGCCTCGCGGGTGGCGATAGTGACCATGTTCATCCCCATCGCGTCCTTCGTGTCGAAGGCGAACCGGAGGTAGACGTTGTTGCCGACGACGTACGGCGTGACCTCGCGGAGCTCGCCGTGGCTGGTTGTCGACTCGGCGGCCGTCCGCAACACGGAGACGTTGTCGCGCACCCACGAGGCGAGCGCTTCGGCCTCGGCGACGTCGGTGACCCTGAACACGGGCGCGCGGGTCATTCCGCTTTTCGTGACGCGAGCGGTCGCGCCGCCGGCCGCGTCGATGACCGAGCAGCCGCGGTTGACGGACGCGACGAGCGCCCCCTCTGTCGTAGCCATCGGGAGAAACAGCGACTCCGACAGCGATCCACCGTTGACAGTGACGGGACCGGCGACGCCGATCGGCACCTGGACGCCGCCGATCATGTTGTCGATGTTGGGGTCGGCGTCGGCGGCGTCGAACGAATACTCCCCGAACGCCCCGACGTCGGCCCCGGACTCCTCGGCGACGACCCGCCGCCGGACGGTCGCCGCGGCGTCGGGATCGACGTGGTCTTCGAGCTCGTGGAGACGGACGTTCCCGTTACGGACGCGCTCGACGAGCTCCGAGATCGTTGGCTCGCTCATGCCCGCGTCTCTTCGCGGCGGGCGCTAATGGCTGTCGGTTCCGGGGTTCTCGACGCCCGTCCGCTCACGAGCCATCACCCTCTCCCGATCGGGTCCCGTGATCGCTGCCCGACATCGCTGGAACGTCCTACCGCCGGAACGTCTTACCGCCGGACGAAATCTGAGAGCCGCTCGCGGAGGCTCTCCCGGCCCAGCGTGAGGTAGTAGGCGTCGCCGCCGTCCTCGTAGTAGTTGTCGATCCGACGTTCGATCTCGAAGCCGATGTGCTCATAGAAGCCGAGCGCCGACTCGTTCGTCGTCCGGGCGTGACAGGACACGGACCGGTGTTCTTGGGCCACGTCGGCGATCAATCGTTCGGCCAGTCCTTGTCCACGATATTCTGGGTCGACGGCGAGAAAGAGCACGTAGCCGTCGCGTCGGACGGAGGCGAACGCGATGAGGCGGTCGTCCTCGAACAGGAGATACGTCGTCGATCGCCGATAGGCGTCGACGAAGAAGCTCCGCCGTTGGCGAAGGACGCCGTCGATACGACGGATCCGCTCTTTGAGCTCCCACGCCTCGATGACGTGTTCGGACTCTCCGGGGGGATCCGTCCGTTGCTCCACGTTAACGCTCACTGGGACTGAATAACACGCCAGCGGGATATAACTCCACCGGGACGATGGCGACGCAGGAGGGACAACAGCGGTGACGATCCCGACACGCCGACCCGACAGCCGTGGCACACCACGCGACAGCCACGACAGCTGTGACGCCCCGAGGCGACTACGAGCGTTTTTGTCGTCGTCGTGCATGTGTGGGGGTAATGCCCAGCGAGTCGACAACGAACCGGCAGTGGTTCCGGGGGGCGTTCCTCACCGGGGTCGCCGTGGTCGTTCCGCTCGTCATCACGCTACTCGTCCTCACGATAGCGTTCAACGCGGTGTACGACTACCTCGACTGGTTCTCGTCCGCGCTCGCGACGATGTCGCCCGAGATCGTCGTTCCGGTCGTCGGACGGGTCGAACGCGAGCTCCTCATTGAACTCGCAACCCCGGTCGTGTTCGTCACGACGATCGTCCTCATCGGGGCCGTAGTCGATTCGACGCGGTACGGTGAGCGCGCCGTCGACTACGTCGACTACGTCGTCGAGGCGGTTCCCGGGATCGGGTCGGTGTACGAGGGATTCAGGCAGATGAGTGACGTGATGTTGGAGTCCGACGGAGCGAACTTCCAGGAGGTCGTCCTCGTCGAGTTTCCGACGGAGGGCGTGTACACGGTGGCGTTCGTGACCAGCGAGACGCCGGAGGCGGTGGCCGCGCCGAGCGGAGAAACATCCATGCGGACGCTGTTTATACCGATGGCTCCGAACCCCGTGATGGGCGGTCACGTCGTCTTCGTCCCTGAGGACCGGATCGTCGACATCGATCTCACCGTCGAGCAGGGGATCCGTGCGCTGGTGACGAGCGGTGTCGCACTCGAAGAGGCGGTCGGTGGCACGGACGGCCTCTCCCGAGAGAAGCTACGACAGCTCTCCGTCACCGGGCAGGTCGACGAGCGTTTCGACCCACCGAAAGGGGCGAGCGAGACGGAACAGGGATCGGTCGGACCAGGGTCCGAAGACGGAACGGTGGCTGAAGACAGAGCGGAGGCCAAAAACGGAGCGGAGGCCAAAGACGGAGCGGAGGCCGAAGGCAAGAAAGGGAGAGGAAACGGGGGGCAACCGACCGGTACCAAGTTCGATTCAGAGGGAGACGGCGATGACAACACCGAAGCCGATCGGAAACGAAACACCGGGTCGTGACGTACGAACTCCGCGATCACACCGCCGATGTCGCCGTCGAGGCGACCGCCCCAACCCTCGCAGCGACGTTCGCGGCGGTCGCGGACGGACTCACGGCTGCGAGCTGCGACTCGCTTCCGGAGACGGGTGGCGATCGGTTCCGGGTCGTCGTTCGTGCAGAGAGTCGGGAAGCGCTGCTGTTCGACTACCTCGACCACCTGATCTACGAGCGTGACGTGCGGGAGGTACTTCCTGCCGATCACGACTGTCGCGTGTCGTCGCCGAGCGACTCGGGTCCGGGCGCGGCGTGGACCGTCGAAGCGACCGCGCGCGGCGTGCCGCTCGACCGCGTCGACGCGCGGGAGATCAAAGCCGTGACCTACTCCGAAATGACACTCGAGCCGAGGGAAGACGGCTGGTACGCGTACGTCGTCTTCGACGTGTGAGTCGATTTCTCCTCGAAGTTCTGTGATCGGCCGACACGGCGACGGTTGGCAACGGCAAGGCAGTCCGACCGATACAGAGGGTAACGACATCGATCCGAGGGAGTTCGAACAAAAGCGTTATGACCTATCGTGTTGTATGTTGACGTATGACGTTGGCAGATCACGCCGCGTGGCGAGCGGGTGCCCTCGGCGGCGCGGTCGCCGGCATCGCGATGGGAGTCGTACTGCATGGTCTCCTCGGGCTCATGCCGACGATCGGGGCGCTCGTCGGCGTCGAGACGGCCCTCGCCGGTTGGGCGGTTCACCTGTTCAACAGCACGGTGTTCGGGGTGCTGTTCGTCGCACTGTTCGACAGACCGTTCTTCGATGACCTCCGGAGCGACGTCGGCGGTTGCCTCTCACTCGGCGTCCTCCACTCCGCGCTACTCGGTATGATAACCGGTGGCCTGCTGTTGCCCTTGTCGCTCGCGCTCGCGGGAGCCACGTCGCTGCCGGTCCCCACGCTTCCGCTACCGGGGGTGACGGCGGGGCTCGAGTTCGGCGTCGGTATCGCGGTCGCCCACCTGATATACGGCGTCGCGTTGGGTCGCGTGTTCGCCGCGTTCACGCTCGCAAACGGGGCGATCGGATGGATCCCGGTCGACCCGGCCGACCGCTAGGCGCGTTTCTGTCCGACGTTCCGCCGTTGTCGACTTCCATCGACACCCCAGCGGCCGTCCGACGTAACGCCCTTGCCCCGTCGCGTCGAAACGTCGAGCATGACGACGCGCGAGTTCGACGGGATCCGGTTGGAGAAGGTTCGAGAGCACGTCTGGGAGATCCCTCGTGAAGGGGAGATGAACGTTTCAGCACGGGTGTTAGCCAGTGAGTCGCTCCTCGAGGAGATCGGCGAGGACGACACGCTCCAGCAGCTACAGAACGCGACACACCTGCCGGGAATCGCCGAGCCGGCGATCTGTATGCCGGACGGCCACCAAGGGTACGGGTTCCCGGTCGGTGGGGTCGGTGCGATCGACGCCCACACCGGCTGTATCTCACCCGGCGCGATCGGCTACGACATCAACTGCGGCGTGCGGATGGTCCGGACCTCGCTCACCTACGACGACGTACAAGGGCGCGAAGAGGCGCTCGTCGACGCCCTGTTCGAGGCGGTCCCGTCGGGACTCGGCGGAGGCGGCGTGATAGACGGCGATGCCGACGCGATCGAGGGTGCGCTCGAACGCGGCGTCGAATGGGCTGTCGAAGAGGGGTACGGGATCGAGAGCGACCTCGCCCACTGTGAAGACGAGGGACGGCGTCCGGATGCACGCCCCGAGTACGTCTCACAGAAAGCGATGGATCGCGGCCGCAACCAGATGGGGTCGCTCGGCTCGGGGAACCACTTCCTCGAAGTCCAACGTGTCACGGACGTCTTCCGCGACGACGTGGCGGCCGCATACGGGCTGCGCGAAGGAGGGATCGTCGTCTTGATCCACTGTGGCAGCCGCGGGCTCGGTCATCAAACCTGTAACGACTACCTCCGCCGGATCGAGAGGGAACACGGCGACCTGCTCGCCGACCTGCCCGATAAGGAGCTCGCGGCCGCTCCCGCCGGCTCCGAGCTGGCCGAGGAGTACTACGGCGCGATGGGCGCGTGTATCAACTTCGCGTGGGTGAACCGCCAGCTGATCACCCATC
>OBKM01001353.1_pt1 | contig 10006 bp, 10 predicted proteins | sample 1519691 | NCBI WGS metagenome assembly OBKM01 (sample SAMEA37050418, study PRJEB22526) | metagenome | biome: saline pan; feature: lake; material: water | place: Egypt | collected 2015 | depth 0.5 m
CGCGACGAGGAAAAACCCCGCCGGTACCGGGCCGGTTTGACGGTATCGGGCGCGGGAAGCGAGTGGCGAGCTCGCCGGCGGCGGACGTGACGTTCGTGTAATAAAGGGATGCGGCAACGCGCGCCCGCGAGCGGCCGTCTGAGGCGGCCGCTGAATCAGCGCGATCGCGCGAGAGGGAGTCGGAGCGGCGTCAATTGGTGCCGCTCCGATGAAGCTGGGGCTTTGGCGGCGTTCACCGACGCTCCGTACATCTTATAAATGACTCACCCGACTTCATACGCGTGGAACTCCACGTCCGGTACGAGGGCGACGACGACCCCGACAAGTGTACGGCTCGGAAGCTCGCGCGGTTCGACCTCGCGGCGCTCCACCGGTCGGACCGTGCGACGCCCTACGGGGTCGTGTTGAATCCCCACGCGGAGCGGGCGCTCTCGCCCGCCGACGCCGACGTCGCTCGCGAGAACGCTCTGGTCGCGCTCGACTGCTCGTGGGAGTCGGCCGGCGAGAAGATGTTCTCACTGCCGGGCGAACACCGCGCGCTCCCGTACCTCGTCGCGGGCAACCCGGTGAACTTCGGCCGACCGTCCCAGCTGACGACCGTCGAGGCGTTCGCGGCCGCGCTCACGATCCTCGGCGAGCGAGACCACGCCGAGCGGATCATGGCGAAGTTCACCTGGGGCGACACCTTCCTCGAACTCAACGATGAGCCGCTCCGTCGATACGCCGACTGCGAGGACTCCGCCGAGGTCGTCGCGATCCAGCAGGAGTATCTCGACCGGGAGTGAGTCAACCGCCGCCAGAGCCGGACGTTAACGGCGGATCCGGGCGCCAATCACGGTCGAGTCGGCCGCGACACCCGCCGATACCGGATCCGACCGTGGGTGAACCAACCCTTATGTCCGAATCACCCCTACCTACTCTCGATGGTTTCAACTGGCGACACCGCACCGGCGTTCACTGCGACGATCGGCACGAGCGATCACGAACCGTTCGACCTCGACGACCACCTCGGAGACGGGCCGGTCGTGCTCGCCTTCTTCCCGGGCGCGTTCACCCCGCCGTGTACGAACGAGATGGTCGCGTTCCAGGAACACGCGGAGGCCTTCGCGGAGGCCGGCGCGACGATCGTCGGGATCAGCGCCGATTCGCCGTTCTCGCAGGGGGCGTTCCGCGAGGAACACGGCATCGAGTTCGACCTCGTGAGCGACATGGCCGGCGACGCGATCCGAGCGTACGGGCTAGAGATGGACATCCCCGACCTCGGACTTCACGGCATCGCCAACCGGGCCGTGTTCGTGCTCGACGACGACGGCGAGGTCGTCTACAGCTGGGTCGCCGACGACCCGACGAACGAGCCGGAGTACGAGGCCGTCCTCGACGCGGCGTACTCGGCCTGAGCGCAGCCCCCTCGGCGGAGACCGCTCGGCCGCCGCTTTTCGACGCCTATCAGTCAGCGAGTTCGCCGCCGATCGCACCCGCGAGCGCCGAGTCAATCGCGAACAGGAGCGTGGGGAACAGCCCAATTACCGACACGCCGGCACCGCCGAGGAGGCTCCCGATCGGCCCGCCGACGAGTCCGACCAGTCCGCCGCCGGCGACGTAGCCGGCAACGAACCCGCCGATCAGCCCCGCGCCGATGTGGCCGATCACGGGGGCGAACGACGCGAGCAGCCCGGCGATCACCATCACGACGAACCCGTAGCCGACGGCGCGCCAGTCAGTCGTACACGACCGTAGTCGGCTGGGAAATAAATACCCGCCATCCGTGGGAGACGCGTCGACGGCCGTCGACGCGGCGGCGAGGTACACGGCCGACAATTTATGAGCGGAGTCGACGTATCGACGGTGGATGCCCTCCGAGAGCGACGTCGACAGCACTGCGCACGCGACCGCCGCGCCCCGGAGGCCTCCGGCGACGAGGCGAGACCCGATCGAGTGGGGACCGGTGCGCTACGATCGGCTCCGCTCGCTCACAGTGGGAGCCGGTTTCGTGCTCGTCGCCGGAGTCGCGGCGGTTCTCGTGAGTGTCCTCGGTGTCGCGGGTTCACGTCTGTTCGCCGTAGACACCGGCACGCTTCTCACGGCCGTGACGCCCGGCCGCGTCTTCGTGGCCCTCGGGTTGCTCCTCGCGATCGCAACCCTGATCGTACCGTACGCGCTCCTCCATCACCGAGCGTCGACGGCGGACGTGCTTTCCCTTCGAGACGGGCGTTTCGCCCCGTCGTCGTTCAGTCCGCGCTGGGTCGTCCTCGGAGCGGTGCTGCCGATTTTACTCTGGATAGCGGCCCCGAACTGGCTCGTGTCGGGCGCGTTCGCGCTGGTTCCGCTGGTGTGGGTCCTCCCGATGGCCGCCGCACACTCCGGTGCGGTCCACCGACTCGACCCGGAGTCGATGACGCTCGAACGCGAGTCAGTCGACGCCGATCGAACGCGGTCGGACGACCTCGGTGCCGTCGTTCGCACTCGACGGCTGACGATTCCGTGGGCCGACGCCGCTGTCTTTCTGCTCGCGTATCGGGGGAACGCTTGGTATCGCTCGACGCCATGGGTCGTCGTCCCGACGTCGCTCGCGGAGGAGGTTGATGCAGCGCTCGCCGGCGTACTCGCACGGAGCGACGGGCCGGACCGGGCGAGCGTCGCCGAGCGGATCGTTCTCGCGGTGGTGGGGTCGTCGTCGCTCGTCGTCGGCCTCCTCGTGGCCCTCGTCGCTGACGAGGGGTCCGCTGGCGTCGTGTTAGCGCTTCTCACCGCCCCGTTCTGCCTGCTGTTTCTGGCGCTCGCCGCCCGACTGTGATCGGGGTGTCGTGCTCTGGACGCCGTGATCGGGAGAGAGACGGCGCTCTCCACAGCCGAGAGCACGGCGACCGCAACACCGGACGTGGTACCCCCCATCACGCGACTCATATACGTGGAAGTCCTACGTCGAACATGGACAAACAGCGTTTGGAGAGCGCTTTAGAGCGCGAGTTCGGCGGGAGCGCCGCGGAGCGGCGGGCAGTCGCCCGAGCGGCTCAAGACCTCGCTGACTCCGGGCGGCCGTCGCGCGACCGCGGCCACGCGTTGACCGTTCCCGGAATCATCACACACCTCGATGACGCGCCCGACGGGTCGTCGCTCGTCGAGCGCTGGAACTGGTGGCTGGGGGCCCTCGACGTCGCCTACGGCGGATACGACTACTTCACCGTCAGGTTCGTCGAGGGCGACGAGGCGACCGGACTGCGTTGATAACCGATGCGAAATTCAGGTCGCTGACCGTCGACGCGTCCACTTTCACTTTCACTCCGCGGATGGCTCGGTTATAGGGGCTATCCGCCTCTCCATGGAGGTATGAGCGCAATCAGTCAGGACCGACCGCAGTACGCGACGCCGACGCGCGTGGATGTGACGGACTGTCGGACCGACCGGATCGCCGACCGGGCTCGGATGAACCGCGTCCGCGGGAGCGAGGTACACCTCGAGCGGCGAGGCGGGAGAACGTTCCTCGTGACGACGCCGGCAGAGTAGCGGTACGGCCGGCAAAAACCGAACGCGCCGGTACGGGTCGACCGGTGTGGAGGCAGTCAATCGTCGGCAGCGATCGGGGTGCGCCCCGTCTCGTCGGCCGAGAGCAGGCTCTCGAGTCCGATGCCCAGTGTTTCGTTCGTCAGTGAGATGGTTTCCGTACGAGAAACGTCCGTCGTCAGCGTTCGGATAGCGTCGACGTTCTCGGGGACCACGTCGGCTTCCTGGTGAACGTTCTGGAACAGGTAGAGGTCGTCCCCTTCGACGCTGATCGACTCCTCCCAGATGCAGTTCTCCCAGAGGTCACCGCGGGGTCGACCGATGTCCGCGGCGTAATCTTTCAGCGTTCCGGCGCCGTCGATACCGGCGTCTTCGGGGATCAAGAACACGCGCGTCTCCTCGGCGAGCAGGTCGCGGACCTCCGCCGCCGTCGGTTCCGCGGCCAACGTGACGTTGACGCTGTGGGTGTGCATCGCGGTCACGGGGGCCTTGAGCGCCGCCGTGTCCACCGAGACGTCCGGAAGGATCGCGTTCACGTCCGGACCGTGGTGGGAGGGGACGGTCCGCGGATCCGGAACCACGTCGTTGATCGGGCCACGGTCGGTCTCGCTGGGGTCACCCCCCCGTCGCACGAGCGTCACGCGGGCCTTCTCCACGCCGTATGTCTCGTCGAGCGGTGCGAGCAGCCGAGAGAGTCCGGTCGTGTTACAGGAGACGACGCGGAGCGATTCGGCGTCGCGAACGGCGTCGCCGCTTCCCCGAGCGTTGAACGACTCGTCGGCGACCGAAGCGTCCTCACCGCCCTGAAACACCGCGGGAGTGTCGTGAGCGTCGTATCTCGGTCGGTTCCGCTCGCCGATGCCGCTCGGACTGCAGTCGACGACGACGTCGATGGCGTCCAGCAGATCGGAGAGGGTCCCGGCGACCGACAGTTCCGAGTCTTCGAACTCGTCGATTCGGTCGTCTACCGCAGCGTACAGGTCGTAGCCGCGGCGAACCGCGGCCTCGGCACCGTAGTTCGGGCTCGTCTTCGTCACGCCGACGAGTTCCATGTCGGGTTGTGCCGCGACCGCGTCCGCGACCCGTTTCCCGATGGTGCCGTAGCCGTTGACGCCCACACGTATCATATCTTTACGTCCTACTCCGCCTGTCATAATTCTTTCGCGATTTTACTACAGAAACTAACTACGCCGTGAGTAATAAACCGGTTAATTCGCGCGGCATCCTGCTTACAACCTTGTTCCGTAATGGAGTAATAATAACGAATTAGCCGTCTTAGCCCGGCCTGCGAACCTGTGGTCGCTGCGGCGAGTGTTCGTCGTTGTCCGCGATCGCATCGACATCGGTGAGATGGTAAGGACTAACGCCCGCCGTGACCCAAACAGGATCATGAGCGATCACCTCACGGAGGCGGCCGAAACCGCGATCGACCAGTGTCTCGACGTGCGCCCCGGCGAAGCGGTCGTCGTCGTCACGGACGACGACCGAGCGGCGATCGGCGAGGCCCTCTACGCGGCCGCGCTCGGCGCGACGGACGACGCGACGATCCTCCGGTACCCGCCCGCCGAACAGCACGGAACAGAGCCACCGGCACCCGTCGCGGCCGCGATGACTGAAAGCGACGTCTTCCTCGCACCGACGACGAAGAGCCTGAGCCACACCCGAGCCCGGGGAGCCGCCTGCGACGCCGGCGCGCGCGGCGCGACGCTTCCCGGGATCACGGAGGACGTGTTCACGACCGGTCTCGACGCCAACTACGCCGCGATCGAAGCCGCCTGCGACGACGTGCTTGGCCAGGTCGCCGGCGCCGACGAGATCCGAGTCACCTCGCCGACTGGCACCGATATCACGTTCGGGATCGGCGACCGGGAGTGGCTCGCCGACACCGGGATGGTCCACGACCCCGGCGAGTTCTCGAACCTGCCGGCCGGCGAGGTGTTCGTCGCGCCGGAGACCGCGACCGGCACCTACGTCGTCGACGGGACGATGATGCCTCACGGGCTGCTCGAAGACGACCAGCGGCTCCGCTTCGAGGTCGAGGACGGCGTCGTCACGGAGATCGACGACGAGGCGATCCGCGCCGACGTCGAGGCGGCCGCGGAGTCGGTGGGAGACGCCGCGTACAACCTCGCCGAGCTCGGGATCGGCACCAACGTCGGCGTCGACGAACTCGTCGGGTCGGTGCTGTTAGACGAGAAGGCGGGCGGCACCGTCCACATCGCCATCGGCGACAACGCCGGAATCGGCGGGGACACCGACGCGCCGATTCACCTCGACGGGATTCTCCGAAACCCGACCGTCTACGCCGACGGGGACGAGGTCGAGCTGCCGATCGACTAGGCGCGGCAAGCGGGTCCGAGTGCTGAGCGGATTCGCGAGGCGATCCGCCGGACCCGGTCGCAGCGGCCGACGGTGCGGCCACTGCTGCCGCCGTCTCACTCCACGACGCCGAGCGCGACGCCACCGACCTCGCGGACGCCGACGACCTGATGCCGCCAGCCGTCGCCGGCGTCGACACAGAGGGTCCCGGCCGCCGTGACGACGACGGAGATTCCCGGTCCGTAGCCGAGCGCGACTCCCCGCTCGTCGACGGGGAGTTCCGACTCGGTCCACGCGTCCGCGCCCCACCCACCCCCGGCCGAGGTCGCCGCGTTCCGTACGAAGAGATCGCCGCCGACCACGGCCATCGCGTGGCCGTCGCCGTCGGCCGCGACCGCCTCGGCGTCACCCTCCACGGCCGTCATCCAGCCGTTCCCGAGCCAATAGAGGCCTTCGGCGGTCGCCGCGAGCGGGACGCCGGCTCCGGCGACGTCGCGAGCGTCCGCGAGGCCGACCGAGACGAGCTCTTGCCCGGATGCACTCGCGTCGCGCTCCGCGATTCGGTGGACGCCGTCCGCGGCCGCGACGAGCGGGCCATCGATCGCCGTTGGGTCCGGGACCGATCCGATCCGTGTCACCGTCGGGTCGCTTCTCTCACCGGTCCCAGCGGTTTCACCTCTCCAGTCGTCGGTATCGGCGTTCTCGACCTCGACTCGGTCGATCCGGCCGTCCTCGCCCGCGACGACGAAGGAGTCGCCGTGGGATCCGACCGCGACGATCGGGCCGGTTTCGACCCTCCCGAACGCGAGTTCGTCACCGACCGGCGAGACGAGGAGCCCGTTCGGGGTCGCGACGCCCACCACGTCCGGCGTGTCCCCGCCTCCTGGGTGAACGGCGACATCGCGGGCGGGATCACGCGAGACCATGTCGAAAGCACCGACTTTGTCGGCCGACAGCGACACGCGGACGACGCCGGTCCCGGTGGCGACGTAGGCGTCGGTTCGGCCCGCCGCGCCGGCGTACACGCGCTTCTCCTCGATCGAGATGTCGTCGTCCGCGGGTGCCATCGGCTGGGCCTTTGGCGCCGGCCCTCATAAGTCGGGGCGGTAGGCGTGCCCGCGGACGGCGGGCGATAGGGGTCGACCGAGGCGGGCAGGATCGAGAGCGGAGCGTTCCGATGTCCGAATCGAGAGCGGAGCGTTCCGATGCCCATTAGGTCCGCGGTCGCGTACCACCGGTAGTGCAATCGGCCGCCGTCGAACTCGTCTCCCTGCTCGCCGACGTCGCGCCGCGACTAGCCCGGATCACGGCGTTCATCGCGGCCGGTGTCTTCGCCGCCAACGTCGCCGTCGCGTTCGGGCTGATCCGGTACGTCGCGGGGCTCGCCGGCTGGCTCACACGACCCGCGAATCTGCCGGACGAGGTGGGGACGGCGATTTTGACGACCGCGGCCTCGACGACAGCGGGATACGCGACGCTCGCGGAGTACCGGGAGTCGGGGCTCCTCGACGACCGCGCGACGCTCGTCGCCGTGACGATAAACACGTTCTTCGGATTCGTCCAACACGTGTTCACCTACTACGTCCCCGTGTTGATCCCGATCCTCGGCATCCGGACGGGGACCGTCTACGTCTCGGCGCGCGCCGGCATCGCGCTGGCGATCACGGTTACCGGCGTGCTCGCGGGGAGCGTCCTGCTCTCCGAGCGCAACGTGAACCGCGACGCGCTCGACGACGTCGACGCGAGCGGCCCCGACGCGGACGACCGCAGCCGGCGACGACGGATTCGCGCGGCTGCCGAGAAGTCGTGGAAGACCCTGCGCCGGATCGTCCCGCGACTCGCAGTCGTGTACACGCTCGTCATCGCCTTCGTCACCTACTCCGACGTGGAATCGCTGACGAGCGTCGCCGAACCGGTCACCGGACTGCTCGGGCTCCCGGGCGCGGCGGTTCCCGTCGTGGCAGTTTACACGCTCGACACGACTGCTGGCGCGGTCACTCTCGCCGGCGTGGACGCCGGGATATTCACCACTCGAACCGCCGTAGCGACCCTGCTCATCGGCGGAATACTCTCGTTTGCCGTCTCCACCTTCCGGCGTTCGATCCCGTTTCAGTACGGGATCTGGGGCGCCGAGTTCGGCACGAAGGTGATCGCGGTCAACACCGGGCTGAAGCTCGTCTTCATCTCCGCCACGGTTGCGCTGCTGCTCGCACCGGTGTGGTGAAAACCGCCCGTCACGAAGATGATACCCGAAGCGACGCGGTTTCCCGCCACTGCGACCGCGTCGGAGCCGTTCTATGCGCGGTCGAAGCGGTCGAGCCGCATGACCTTGCTCCACGCGTCGACGAAGTCCTGAACGAACTTCGCTTCGGCGTCGTCGCTCGCGTAGACTTCCGTGATGGCGCGAAGGCGGGCGTTCGAACCGAAGATGAGATCCATGCGGGTCCCCTCCCGCACCACCTCACCGGTGTCACGGTCGATCGCCTCGTACACCCCGTCGGTGTCTGCGGCCGGCTCCCACTCGACGCCCATGTCGAGCAGGTTCACGAAGAAGTCGGTCGTCAGCGTCCCTGCCCGATCGGTGAAGACGCCGAGGTCGGTGTCCTCGTAGGTCGCGCCCAGCGCGCGCATCCCGCCGACGAGCACCGTCATCTCCGTGGCCGTCAGGTTGAGCAGCTCCGCCTTGTCGACCAGCAGCTCCTCCGGCTTCTCGTAGCCGTCGCCAAGGTAGTTGCGGAACCCGTCGATCTTCGGCTTGAGCGCCGCGAACGAGTCCGAGTCGGTCTGTTCCTGCGAGGCGTCGGTCCGCCCCGGTTCGAACGGAACGTCCACGTCGTGTCCGGCCGCTGCCGCCGCCTGTTCGACGGCGACGTTGCCGCCGAGCACGATCAGGTCGGCGAGCGAGACCCGGACGTCGTCTGAGCGGGAGGCGTTGAACTCCGATTTAATCCGGTCGAGCGTCTCGAGGACGGTCGACAGCTGTTCCGGCTCGTTGACTTCCCAGCTGCGCTGCGGCTCGAGTCGGACGCGGGCTCCGTTCGCGCCGCCTCGCTTGTCGCTGTCGCGGTACGTCGACGCTGACGCCCACGCGGTCTTGACGAGCTGTTGGACGGTTAGCTCCGAGTCGCGGATCGCCGCCTCGAGCTCGGCGATCTCGTCGTCGCCGACCTGTTCGTAATCGGCCTCGGGGATCGGGTCTTGCCACAGCATCTCCTCGTCGGGGACCTCCGGACCGAGGAGCCGCGACGGCGGACCCATGTCCCGGTGCGTCAGCTTGTACCAGGCCCGAGCGAAGTTCATCCCGAACTCCATCGGATTCTCCTGGAAGCGCTCGACGATCTCGCGGTACGCCGGGTCGCGTTTCAGCGCGATGTCCGTCGTGAGCATCATCGGAGTGTCCGTCTCGGACGGATCGTGCGCTGCCGGGACGGTGTCGTGGAGCTCCTCGTCGACCGGCTTCCACTGCCACGCGCCGCCGGGACCCTTCTCCGGCTCCCACTCGTAGTCGAGCAGGTTGTCGAGGTATCCCATGTCCCACTCGGTCGGCGATTGAGTCCACGGCCCCTCGATGCCGCTGGTGATCATCTCGCCGCCCTTGCTCGGCCCCTTCTCGTTCTGCCAGCCGAGTCCCTGCTCTTCGATGGGAGCTGCTTCCGGTTCGGGGCCGAGGTTCTCGTCGGGGTCGTCCGCGCCGTGGACCTTGCCGAACGTGTGGCCGCCGGCGATGAGCGCGGCCGTTTCCTCGTCGTTCATCGCCATACGGTCGAACGTCTGGCGGATGTTCTTCGCCGAGGCCATCGGATCGGGCCGGCCGTCCGGTCCCTCAGGGTTCACGTAGATGAGCCCCATGACGGAGGCACCGAGCCCCTCCTGGATCTCGCCGGGCTCGTCGAACCGCTCGTTCGTGTCCATCTCCGCTTCTGGCCCCCAGTAGACCGAGTCGTCCGGCTCGAACGCGTCATCGCGACCGCCGCCGAAGCCGAACGTCCGGAAGCCCATCGATTCGATGGCGACGTTCCCGGCGAGGATCATCAGATCGGCCCACGAGAGCTTGCGGCCGTACTTCTGTTTGACGGGCAAGAGCAGCCGGCGGGCCTTGTCGAGGTTCGCATTGTCCGGCCAGCTGTTGAGCGGCGGGAAGCGCTGCCGTCCACCGTCCGAGCCGCCGCGGCCGTCGCTCGTGCGG
>OBKM01001355.1_pt1 | contig 9978 bp, 9 predicted proteins | sample 1519691 | NCBI WGS metagenome assembly OBKM01 (sample SAMEA37050418, study PRJEB22526) | metagenome | biome: saline pan; feature: lake; material: water | place: Egypt | collected 2015 | depth 0.5 m
CGACGACGAACGAGGCGACGACGAACGAGGCGACGAACGAGACGGCGACGGCTCGTTCCGCAAGCGACTGAACGACGTCGATCGCAGCCGGCTCTGTTCGCCCGAGACTACGAATATCACGCCTCGACGTTCGTGATCCGGGTCCGGATCCGGTCGCGGATCGCTCCGGTTGCCGCCGCGGCGTGACGGGCGTCGCGATATCGTTCGCCGAAGACGTCCAGTGCGCTCGCGGCCGCCTCCGCGTCGACTGCGAACTCGAGGCCATCGTACTCGACGGTCCACAGAACGAGCGGCTCCGGCGGTGCGGGTCCGACACCGTGTTCTCCCGGGATCGGCTCCGGATCGAGGAGTCGATCGACGAACGCGGGCTCGGCCGTCCCCCGTCCGACCGTCTCGACGACGGCGGCGAGTCGGCGGACGAGTGCCCGCGGGAACCCGTCGGCGGCCACCTCGATGACGAGTACGTCGTCCTCGCGGGTCGCCGTCGCCCGGAGGTCCCGAGTCGTCCCGCGGTCGTCGCTCGTGAGATTGTGGAAGTCGTGTTCCCCCGAGAGCCGGTCAAGTACGTCGTGAACCGCGCCGTCGTCGATTGTCGAGCCGTCGGATTCAGGACCGGTCGCGGCCGACTCCGAACCGCCTCCTCGCGGCGCGTACAGGTGATACCGGTAGGTCCGACACACCGCGTGGTGGGTCGCGTGGAAGCCGTCGTCGACATCCGCGGCTCCCCAGACGCGGATCGACCCGGGGAGATGGCCGTTGAACGCTCGCGGCGTGAGCCAGTCGGGCGCATCGAAGGCGACCGTCTGGGCGACCGCGGAGACTCCCGCGTCCGTGCGGCCAGCCGCGGCGTAGCTCGGCGGCGTGGCGTGGGTCGGACCGTCGCCGCGCTCGACGATACCGTGATCTGCCAGCGCCCGCAACAGCGTCCCCTCGACGGTCGTCGCGTGTGGCTGTCGCTGGAACCCCGCATACTCGCGGCCGTCGTAGGCGACCCGAAAGGCGCTGGTCACGTCTCGCGGTCGGCCATCGGAACGGTGACGACCGGAACCGGGGACACCCGCACGATCTTCTCCGTGACGCTCCCTAGGAGGACGCGCTGGAGGCCGGTGCGGGTATGGGTCGGCATCACGACGATGTCCGCCCCGGTGTCCTCGATGGCGTTTTTGATGACTTGAAGCGGATCCCCGTGGATGACGTTGCCGACGACATCGATCCCCGCCGCGTCCAGCTCCGCCGTCACTGTCTCGACTCGCCGTTCCGCCCCCGACTCAACGCGATCGGCGAGGGACGCGACGCGGGGACCACTGAGCGTGTGTTCGAGCGTGTCGACCGCGCTCACGACGTGGACGGTCGCGTCGTAGCGCTCGGCGAGACTCTGCGCGTGCGGAACCGCGTCGTTAGCAGCGCTCCCGGGTGCGACCGGCAGCAGAATGTCATCGTACATGTTAGAACGTGGACTCGCCGGGCGCAAAACGGTACCGGCTACCCGCTCCGATCCCACGCTCGGGACCTCACCCCGGTCAAACTGTCCGTCGTGTCGAACGGAGACCCGAAGTGACACCGTGTCTGTCTTTCCGGTCTTTCGAGAATCAAAAACATAATCACCATGTATTGATGATGACCTACCGAGCAATGTCCATCCCGATCATTGATCCACATATGCACATGGTATCGCGCTCGACGAACGACTACGAGCGGGCCCGCCTCGCCGGCGTGGAATGCTGTATTGAGCCGGCGTTTTGGAGCGGTTCCGACAAGCAGTACGCGGGATCCTTCTTTGATTACTTCGAGCGGATCATCGATTTCGAAACCAAACGAGCCGAGCGCGCGGCGGGCATGGACCACTACGTCGTGATCGGGTTGGAGCCGAAGGAGGCAAATTACCCGGAGATGGCCGAGGAAGTGATGGACCGCGTTCCGGAGTACCTGGACCGTGAGAACGTCGTCGGCGTGGGTGAGATTGGACTAGATCAGGGAACTGAAGAGGAGGAGTACGCCTTCCGCCGCCAGCTCAGAATGGCCGAGGAGCGCGAGCTACCGGTCATGATCCACACGCCCCACACGAACAAGCCCGAGGGAACAGAGCGTCTCGTCGAGATGATCGAGGAGGAAGACGTAACCCAAGAGCGGATCGTGATCGACCACAACACGGAGAACACGATCGATATCTCGGCACAGACCGACTGTTGGATCGGCTTCACGCTGTACCCCGGGAAGATCGACGCCGACACGGCGATCGATCTCCTCGAAGAGTACGGTACGGACAAAATGATGCTCAACAGCGCCGCCGACTGGGACCCCTCCGACCCGCTTGCGGTTCCGCGAGCGCGCGACAAGATGCTGGATCGAGGATGGGACCGCGAGGAGGTCAAGAAGGTCGTCTGGCAGAACCCGTACGACTTCTTCAACCAGTCGCCCAACTTCGAGTACGAGGCCTAACCGATGGAGTTTGGCTTCTCACTGAACGCGTTTCGACAGTACGAGCTTTCGGATGCGATCGCAACGCTCGCCAACATCGGCTACGACGGCGTCGAGATCCTCCTCGACGAGCCGCATCTCTTCCCGGGCACAGCCGACGAGAGCGATATCGACGAGGTTCTCGGATGGTTGGACGACGGGGACCTCGCGGTCAGTAACTGTAACGCGTTTATGTTGAGCGCACTGGAACGGACAGCTGAGAGCAAGCAGGCGGAGTACAGCCGAGACACGGAGGGGTTCCATCACCCTTCGTTCCTCGAACCCGCGGCAGAAGACCGGCGCGCCCGGATCGAGCACACAAAAAACACCATCCGAACTGCGGATGCGCTCGGAGCCGGCCACATCTCGCTGACACCGGGGGGACCAATCCCAAAGGGCACCACCGAGGCAGAGGCGATGGATTTGTTCGTCGAGGGACTACGCGAGGTGCTTCCCACAGCCGAAGAGCACGGTGTCGACGTTCTCGTTGAGCCGGAGCCTGAGCTACTGATCGAGACGTCTGAGGATTTCCTCTCGTTCGCCGACCGGATCGACTCGCCGCGGATCGGCTGTAATTTCGACGCAGGCCACTTCTTTTGTGTCGGGGAGGATCCCGCGGCGCTGGTCGAGACGCTCGAACCGTACACGAAACACTACCATATCGAGGACATCCCGGCTGACGGCACACACGTCCATACGCAGCTCGGCGAGGGCGCGATGGACATCGACGGGTTCCTCGAAGCGGTGGCGGACAGCGAGTACGACGGGTTCGTCACGGTCGAGTTGTACCCCTACGAGGAGACGGCGGCCGAGGCTGCCGCCGGTGCGATGGAGTATCTCGACGCCCATGGCTGGACCTGACACCGACAGGCGGACATCTCATCACCCCGCCATATGAGCGGCCAGAACGGGAGCGACTCAGAGTTACGGGGTACCCGGCCACTCAGAGCGTACGCGGCGCTCGTACGGCTTCCGAACCTGTTCACCTCCCCGCCGGATGTCGTTCTCGGCGCGGCGCTTGCCGTGAGCCTCGGGTACTCTGTCTCGATTGGCTCCGTCGTCGGCCTCTCGGTCGCTTCCGTGCTACTGTACGCTGCGGGGACGACACTCAACGACTACGTCGATGTCAGCGAGGACGAACGCGAACGCCCCGAACGACCGATCCCATCAGGCGATGTCTCGCGGCCGTCAGCCCTCGCTTTTGGCGTAACGCTGCTTTTCGGTGGTGTAGTGGTTGCGCTGCTCTCCGCTGGTCTCGTCGCTGGAGTTGTCGCGGCGGTCCTCGCGGCGCTGATCCTGCTGTACGACGCCGTGTTCAAAGGGTCGGCTGTCGGCTTCTTGTTTATGGGTGCGACCCGCGGCACTAACGTCCTGCTTGGCGTGGCCGTAGCCGTCTCGCCGACCGCGTTGCCGACGTGGTCACTTATCATCCCGGCTGTGATCACGCTGTACATCGCGAGCGTCACGTACATGGCCGACTACGAGACGAGCGAAGGGAATTCCACACCCGTTCTCGTTGCGATAGGGGGCGTTGCCGTGGCCGTTGCCGGGGTCGTGGTGACGGTGTTCCTTCGGTCCCCGGCACCATCGGAGGCCGTCGTTGCCGCCGTTCTGCTCGTCGGGTTCGTGGCGTGGACTGGCCGCGCCCTCCGACAGGCGTATGTGGACCCGGTCCCGGGAACCGTCGGGCCGGCTGTCGGCGCATGTGTGCTCGGACTGGTCGCCCTGTCTGCCTCGTTTGCGGCGGTCGGGGGCGTCGGTTGGTCGCTCGCGGCAGTCGCGTTTCTCGTGCCGGCGGTCGGACTCTCGCGACTCTTCGATGTGAGTTGACCCGACAGAATCCGGATCCGGGTCGAACGAGTACGCTACCGCGTTCCGACGTGGTTGATGAGGGGCGGCCAGAGTCACGTCCGGAAAGAATTTCTCCCCCCGGTCGAGAGAACCGAGCATGGTTGATCTTGCTTTCTCTACCAACGCGTACACACACTTCGAACTGACCGACGCGGTCGAGCGGATCGCCGACCACGGGTACACAGGCGTCGAAATCCTTGCGGACACGCCACACGCATACCTCCCCGAGTTCGACGACAAAGATATCGAAACGCTCAGTGAGACGCTCACTGAGACGGATCTCTCGGTTTCGAACATCAACGCGAACACCGTGACGGGCCACTACGACGACGCTCCCCCGTCTGCGTTCTTCGATCCCACGATCATCACCGACGACGAGCGGGAGCGCGAGTGGCGGATCGAGTACACAAAATCGGCGATCGATCTCGCCGTCGAACTCGACTCCCCCTCCGTCTGTCTCGCAACGGGACGACCGCTGCCGGGAAACCCACCTGAACGGGCCCGTGAATACCTCCTCGATTCGCTCGTTGCGATCACTGACTACGCCGAATCAGCCGGGGTCGATGTGGGGATCGAGTTCGAACCGGAGCTACTCGTCGAGTGTACCGACGAGGTCCTCGCGCTTATCGACGATGTCGACAGCGACGCGCTCGGCGTCAACATGGATGTCGGCCATGCGGCAGTGTACGGTGAAGACCCCGCGGAGAGTATTCGAAAGTGCGCCGGTAACATCACCGGTGTCCATCTTGAAGACATCGCCGGCGGCCGGCGCGGAAAGCACTACCACCTGATCCCCGGAGCGGGTGACCTCGACTTCGAGGCTATGTTCGAGGCTCTCGATGACATCGGCTACGACGGCTTCGCCACGATGGAGTTGTACACGTACCCGAATCGGCCTGATGAGGCGGCAGCAACGGCCTACGACCACTTGGAGCGATACCTGGAGTAAGCAGCCGCCACTGTCTCGGCAAGCGTACTTGGCGTCGAGTCACCAATAAAAAACGAACGCGTTCGCCAGTGCGGTGCCGGCTCTGTGTCCCTGATTACAGCTTCGCAGGGTGGTGTTCCGCACCTTCGATGCTGGGGATGCCGCCGGGCGAGTACGGGTGGTTGAGACGGTTCATCCACTCCGCACCGATGTTCATCGACTCAATCGGCTCCGGTGCGGCGTCGTACTCGTACACCAGCAGATCCACGTCTGCTGCGTTGCGTGCGGCGGTCGCGACGGCGCGCATGTTGACATCACCCTCGTCGACCTCGGCGAAGTCGTGGCCGTCGTCGTCGACGACCATGTTCTTCATGTGGATCGATTTGACTTTTTCGGGGTACTCGATAATGTACTCGATCGGGTCCTCACCGCCGGCGAGAACCCAGCCGGCATCGATCTGTAGGTGGACGTGATCCTCGACCTCCTCTGCGAAGATGTCGTAGGCGATCTCGTCGCCGTCCTCGATCTGTACGAACTCGTGATCGTGGTTGTGATACCCGAATTCGAGTCCGTGATCGGCCATTTCGTCCGCTGCTGTATTAACGTCGTGTGCGAGTTCGAGGACGCTCTCCTCGGTGCTCCACGTGTCACCGTTGATGTACGCCTCGATGAGTGCGGGTTCTCCGAACTGTTGGTACGTCTCGGCCACTCCCTCGGGGTCGTCGAGCGTGTCGTAGAGACCTTGGTGGGCGCTTGCCAACTCCAAACCGGTATCGTCGAGCGCCTCTGCGATGGCGTCCTCGTCATCGAGCATGAAGGGCTCAACGGCGTCGTAGCCAGCGTCGGCGCTCTCGTAGATCAGCTCCGAAACTGAGAGGTCGGAGTTCTCGAAGTACGTCCAGAACTGATTGGACGTCATGATCTCCGTGTCGTTCGTGTGCGAGGAGTAGTTCGCGTCGGTCTGGACCCCCGCTTGAGCGGAGCCCGTACCGACTGCGCCGGCGACGCCGGCCGCGCCGATTCCCTGGAGAACCCGCCGACGGTTTACGTCGGAGGATCCAGTACTGTTCGATCCATCACTAGGTGTTTGTTCGCTATTGTTTTCTGTCATGTTGGTTGTCGGTTACGACGGTGACCGCGGTATTGACGGTTGCTTCCCCACCATCAGGCGATCGCATGGCAGGACGTATCGCACTATGTGTATGACCCATGTTAATCATTTCGGTGGGGCGCTCTATCACGCACAGTCGGAACGTCTACTGGGTGTTTCGTCGGATACTAATCGACACGTAGATAGCATGCGTATCGCTCTTTGCGACGGTTCGCTCGCCATCATTCCACGGTTAATTCGAACGACGTTTGCCGCGTATCAGTTACTGACGACCAAGTCCGATCTCGGGGCTCCGCGATCGACTGCCGCTAGTTCACTCTGTTCGGATCGACAGTTTACAAAATGCTTTTGTCGACAGAAGACCCGGCTTTACTCGATGGAAAAGCAGACATCACGCCGCAGAACGCTCGCTGCCCTCGGCGGGCTCGCGTCCGCTACGGTTCTCGCAGGATGTACCTCCGCCGATGATACGGAGGATCCAGACGACACCGAGGACGACGACATAGAAGAAGAGGAGGAAGAGCAAGACGGAGAAGAGGAGGAAGAGCAAGACGAAGAAGAGGAGGAAGAGCAAGACGAAGAAGAGGAGGAAGAGGAGGAAGAAGAAGAACCAACGCAGGAGCTTGACCCCGAACAGTGGGAGGACATCGAATCCATCCGCGTGCTGAGCGACGGGACGGATTGGACCGGTGCTGACCCCGAAATGATCGACGGTATCCAGAATCCGACGCTCATCCTCTTTGAGGGACAGGAGTACGAACTCACGTACGAGAACGCGGATGGTGGTCCGCACAACATCGAGATCAGAGATGACGGCGGGTCCATCGTCGACGAGCTTGAGACCGACGTGGTGACGCAGGGTGAGGAGACGCTCGAGTTCACTGCGACAGAAGAGATGAACACCTACGTCTGCGCGCCACACCAGAGCTCTATGGTCGGCGACCTCCAGATCGAGTAACCCGGTCTCGACATCACTGACCTGATCGAACCGAGACGCGTCTACTCTTTTTTGACCCACCTCAGATGTGGCCGGCTTGGTGTGTCCGTTCCGAGTCACGACTGATTCATCACAAAATGATTTGAACACCCGTCAAGGTCTACGGAAGCAAATAGAACAGGTCAGCACGGACTGAAGCGACACTCCGGTGGCTCGGGAGATTCCTTGTCGGGATAATCTCGATAAAAAACGAATGCGATACCGTGTTCGTCGCGACTCCACCGATACGGTTCCGTTCAGTGAACCACGCGGCCGTTCCGTGGAACACTCATTGGCTCGTATCTCGTTGAGATGAGTTCGGATCCCGTGTAAGACGGGGTGACGCTGTTTACGCGTCGTATTCGATTAGGGTCAGCTTCCCTTCCGCGCCTGCCCACGCTCCGTACTCCATGAGCACTAACCGACCGTCTGGCAGGACAACCATGTCCGTCGGAGCGTCCCAGTCCCCATCCGGCAGGAACTCGTTAATCTCGATGCTGCCGTCGTCGCCGTAGGTGAAGTAGCCGATCCAGCCGCCGGCACCGTACGGACACATCAGGAACTGCTTGCCCTCGAAGTACGGATCGAGCGCGCCCTCGCCGAAGCTCTCGCGGTACCGGTACGCCGGGCCAGCGTTTGCGGAGCCGCCGTCCGGCATGTCGGGCCACGTGACCTCGCCCGGACGCGGCATGTCGACCCACGCCGGAGCGTCGGTGTACCCGTCGGAGCTCTGGGGATGCCACACCATTGCTGGCGTGATGTTCGGGATGTTCTCTATGCCTGTGTTGTTCCGGGACCGATTCCGGAGATTATCCTGCCAGAACGGCTGTCCAGGCTCTCCGGTCTCGTAGTCGCGGTTGCGGTACGGATAGTACCCTTTAAAGAATGGCCACCCGGCGTTCCCGGGCTCGTCGAACATGAAGTACGTCGCCAGTCCGACCGGACCCTGATTGGTGTCCCAGCTGCCCGCGTCGTTGCCGTAGTCGGCAATAAACAGGTTCCCCGTGTGTTCGTCGATGTTGACGATGTAGGGGTTACGCAGGCCCATCACATAGAGTTCGGGATGGAACTCGTCGTCGTCGAACGACTCACCGACCTCCGCCTCGTATTCCTCTTTGAGGTTGCCGTCGGGAATCTCATACCCGCCATCCTCGGTGGGTGTGATCCGCAGCACGCTTCCCCGGAGGTCAGCAGTGTTGCCCGAAGTCCGCTGAGCGTCGGAAACTGCCGCTGGACGGCCGTGAACGTAGCCCTCCCGCTCGTCGCCCATGAACCAGTCTATCTCCGCGTCCGGATTACCGACGTTGTTCGAGTTGTCTCCGGTAGTGATGTAGAGGTTGCCGTGAGAATCGAACTGGAGGTTCCCGCCGTGGTGACAGCAGTTCGTCTGCTGGTGCGGGATGTTGATAACGATCTCCTCGGAGTCCGGATCGAGCTCGTCCCCGTCCATTTCGAAGCGTGAGACCCGCTGATACGCGGTGTGGATGTCCTCGTGGTACGGATTCTCGATGACCTCCTGGTCCTCGCTCGAAGGGTGATAGTAGACGTAGACGTAGCCGTTTTCTTCAAAGTCAGGATCGAGAGCGACACCCTGTCCCCCGAGTTCACGCGCGATGTCCGCGTCACCCGGATCGGCGACATCTTGGCCGCTGACGATGACATCGAGCTCCAGGACGATCTCGTGATCTCCCGTGTCGGGGTCGACGAACCCGACCTCCGCGGTCGCGTCACCGTGAGTGACGAAGTTAGCTCCCCGGTTGACGTAGAAGACGCGGCCGTCATCGGCGACGTCGATCGACATCAGGTCCTCAACCGGCTGAAGCTCTGTCACCTCGTAGTTGTCCCAGTCGGTAGCGGCGGCGGCGTCCGCGTCCCAGTCGTGGTCGCGGTGCCAACTCGCGGCGTCGCCGGTGAGGGTTTCTTCTTGCTCTTCTTCCTCTTCCTCTTCTTCTTCCTGCTCTTCCTCTTCTTCTTCCTCTCCGTCGTCCTGCTCTTCTCCGTCGTCTTCCGGCTCCGGTTCTTCCTCGTCGGCACAGCCGGCCAAGCCGGCCGCGAGGCCCACGCCGCCGATCCCACCGAGAAGTCGGCGCTTCTTCTCACCGGAGTCGGTCGTATCGTTTGAGTCGTCTGACTGTTGATCAGGCATGCAAATGTTAGTGTATGACATGAATACAAAAACATTGCGGAGACCCGCGTGCGCTCGTGGTGTCCAGCAACCACGATTACGAAGTACGCCTCTATCAGTACCGTTTCCGGACGATTCTGCGGATCGATCGGAGCGCACGTAGCGACAGGTACATCAGTGTCAGGATTTTTACCTGATGGCTGATTGGGATACGAAATCGAGAAAATATCGCGGTCAGGCCGGATAGAACGGATGTGAGGCCCGAACCGTGAGCGTGTCTAAACGGATCGATCGTGAAATATGTCGGCTGGCACGTCAGTGTTCGGCACGTGAACGAACGCCCCTCACGATGAGGAAGCTGCCGTACTCAACCGTGTGTGTCTCGGTGACCGGCGGTTTCGAAGCCGGGAACGCTTATGTTCGTCGTGTGAGTAGCGTGTCGTATGCCCGAGCACTGTCCACACTGTGGCGATCCCATCACCTCGTTTCGGCGGCACCCCGAGGGGGAGCGTGCCGAAGAGGTCTGGAGA
>OBKM01001356.1_pt1 | contig 9976 bp, 11 predicted proteins | sample 1519691 | NCBI WGS metagenome assembly OBKM01 (sample SAMEA37050418, study PRJEB22526) | metagenome | biome: saline pan; feature: lake; material: water | place: Egypt | collected 2015 | depth 0.5 m
ACCACGTGTTTCTGACGCTGCAATAGACACCACGTTTCCGGTGTAGAATCACTATCCTGTGGCATTGGGGGAGAGTACGTTTCGTCTGTTCTTGTCGTCCATAACCGACCCACTGCTAATGGATTCGGCTCGTAGTCTAACCCCGATGAGTGGAACACAGCGTATGTTAGCCTCGAAAAATAGATATCTTACCTAACGTTTACTCTTTCACAGTTGTACTGTTTGGTAAGAAAGCTGGTTTTAGACCTGTTGGCACACTTCGTTGAGTCTTAACCGGTTTTGAGCCAAGCCTCGCAGGTTTGTGAAGAGGAGGGAGTGAGAGGAGAGTGCCTCTCAAACCCGGTGGATCTTGTGTGGCCGCTGGCGGGTATGGCGGCCGGTTGGAAACATGTAGGCTCGACAGCAAATTCACCGATCACTTTCTTACCCGTCTACCCGCTCGCAAGTGTATACTTCTCTAGTTTGATAAGGGATAGAACAAATTGACCTACTTCGGAGAGAGTACATTTCGTCTGTTCTTGATGGCTACAACCGAACTACGGAGATTGGGATTCGCCTTCGATTTGTTTTCGAACCTCGATGACTGTCTCTGCATCGAGATCAAGTTCATACTCGTGATAAACACCACCACTCCGACCTTCATTACGTTCATAACGGGTGAGAAAACCAAGCATATGCAACTCCGACAGATGATCCTGAATACTCTTCAGAGTTGTAAGTGGGTCAGTAGCATTCGCCCTTGCAACTTGCTCATAGCGGGACTGAATTCCCTTCGAGCGGACTGGCGTCTCCCCATTTGATTCAATAATAGCAACGGCTTCAAGAATATACTGTGCGTGATCTGTTTGATCACGGATTCGGTTCTCTAGTCGTCCACGTTTAACGATTGTTTGAGCATCCTCAATATGATCGTCAACGAGCACCCTATCTCCCTGTCTTTCAGCGACTTCTCCACCGACGCGAAGGAGGTCTATTGCTTGCCGTGCATTCCCAGCATCTTGCGCCGAAAACGCTGAAGCGCGGGCTATTGCAGACTGATCAACAGTATCTTCAACAAATGCCTTTTCAGCACGTGTTTCAAGAATTGTTACTAGTTCATTAGCGTCGTAGGGACTAAACGAAATCTCCGTCTCGCGGAGGGTATCCTTGACTTTTGAAGAGAGTGACTTCCGAAAGGTGTAGTTATTACTGATACCAATAATACCAATATAAGCTTCATCGATGTGGTCGTTCGACTGAGCTCTAGAAAGTTCATACAAAAGTGTATTCGAGTCCTCCAGATGATCGATCTCATCAAAGACAAACAGATGGGTTCCACCAATGCGATCTAATTGTGAGTACAACTCGTCGAACGCATCACCTGTCCCTAGCCCTCGCTTCGGGAACTTACTTGCAGTATCTGGAAGCAATTCATTCACAAGGCTTCGAACAATCATAAATAGCGTCTTGCCGTTGCAATTACGTTTGTGAATGAAGAGATCAGTTGCCTCTTCGCGTTCAGTTACCTCCTCATCCAATGCGTCCATCATATACTTCGTCACAGCTGTCTTACCGAGGCCAGCCTTGCCGTATATCATGATGTTCTCGGGTTCACGACCGAATAGAACATCTTTGAGGGCATGCCGGTAGGCTTCAATTTCCTCGTCACGTTCAAGTATCGTTTCAGGCTGATAACTCTCGCTGAGAACAGCCTTGTCTGAAAAGATGGTTTCAGTGAGATCTCCAAATGGGTCTGTCATCCCTTCTGTTGTACAGATAATTAGCATAGTATATAAAACCACACTTTTTCTGTTTCGTCTGTATACGCTAAATTTCTTTTAACGTCTAGTAGAAGCCTCTTATCAACAGTAATATCGTCTTGTAACAGACGAAATGTACTCTCTATCTATCCTGCTCTGAGTTCGGAGATTCAGTTGAGCAAGAACAGACGAAATGTACTCTCATTCAAATTCCTTTAGTTGCTATCAGAACATTGGAACAGGATCTTGAATCTAATATTGCAGAGGATTTTGAACGGTCTTAGACCTATATGCGGGGATCTTCTGTTAGCTCAAAGAGACGTGTTCCTTCATGAACGCATCTCACATATCCTGCTGCTTCAAGCACTTCGAGCCGATTATATACACTATTTCTAGAGTATCCAGTCCACTCAACAAGAGCACCCTTCGTGGCTCGTCCCTCTTGGAGTTGATTTAAGATTGCTTTATCAGTCTCCGTGAGGTCATCCGCATTCATTGTAATCTCTATCCCTTGGTCAGATGTGCAAGTTGCATTGGCATAAATGCACTCTAATTCTGAATCACATTTCTAATTAACAATCTATTTAGAATGTGCAGAGTGCACAAATATTAAACCGGTGGGGGTACTATACCTATCTGAAGCGTGAGACCGTCTCAGAAACGGCCCGGTGGTGATGACACCGGACCACGCGCTTCGGCGGTAACCGAAGCATGAACGAATACAACGGAGCCGAAATTCAGAATTTCGGTACGACGGCGCAAGTAGAACAGGCACTATCTAATCTGCAATTAACAACAGATGCCAAAGACGACCCACTCTGCATGGTTTGTGGAAGCAGAATTGCTGTAAATGACGAAATTACTCTCTATCTTTACCGGCCAGTTGAGACAGACGGCTACGCTATCGGTCAGTATCGCTGCAAGAATGATAACGAAGATCTCGTGAATTTCTTCACACTCGGTGTAGATGAACTCGTCATTGACGGCCGAGTCGGTCGCTGCAGTAATCAAGCCACCCAACAGACGTGGCCAGTCCTGTTGTCACCTCAACTCCGACTCGTCTCTTCAGCATCGACAACAACTGGTCGAGAAATCACAGCACAGCCAGCCAACCACGACAACCCTACCGAACCACTAGCCATTGATCTTCCAGAGGCACCGAATCCAAGCCAATGTCGAGGTGAGGTTGTTGCCGACGGAACCTCCGAGTTCCAAGAGGCGACACTTGAACGCTGGGAGCAACCCGCAATAGACACGACGGAGGGAGATCGCTAATGGCAACAACTCCCGACAACACAAATGAACCCGAGTCGGCCGAACGGAGTGAAATCCCGCCCAACCAACGAGAGAAAGCACGAAAGCGAGATAACTATCGCTGCCAGTTCTGTAACGAAAAAGGCCTGCGTGCGGGTGGCTCCGTGCCGCTGGAAGTCCATCACAAAAGTTACGATCCAGAGGACTGTGACCTACATGATCTTGAAAACCTCATCACTTTGTGTAGGCACTGTCATAGTCACCTCCACAACAAACCGACCGTCAACGACGTGAAAGCTCGGATCACCGAGGAGGCGGCGGTCAAACTCCTACCAGCTGACTTTGAGTTCATCGAAATTCTTGAAGAAAATGGCCCACTAACAACCCAAGAGATTGAAGACCAAATCTCCCAAGAGAGAGGTCTACAGTCTCTTGAAGCCCGACTCTGGCGCACGATGGGCATCGACACCGTCGTTGACAACCAACCACAGCTGATCGATCAGGATGCTGACTCAGGAAAATGGGGACTACCCTCTCAGATCAATACCTCTAAACGACGGATTCCTGACGACGAACATCCGATTGTCAAGCGAACGGTCGACAGTCTCGTCAACGCCGCCTTGGCTCGTGGCTGTGATCGTGAAACTGTTGCAGATGTCTTTGATCTGCACTTTCGAACTACATACCGGATTCAGTATCGAGCCCAGGCGTACAATTTCCCGATTGAAACATTCACCGGCCAGGGCCGTCCGCCGGAGAGTGGCTACGAAGATGATCAGCTGGCGGCTGCCGATGCCGACGACGAAGTAGACAGCCAGCAACATCTCGATGAGCTCGGTGATGTCGGTGTCGATGCCGACGGTGACGACGGTGACGAGGCTGTGGCGGCAGCAGCGATGACCACAGGCGACAGTGCGTCAGTCAGCCTCGACAGCGGTTCCACTGATCCCGAAACAGACTCGTCATCCGAGAATGGCGACAACAGGGACGGCAACGGCGAGGTTGGTGTCGATGCCGACAGCGGCGAGACTGACGCCACCGGCGTCAACGATGAGGATGACGACAGTAGTGATGACGATGCCGACGGCGACAGCGTCGATGAATTCGAGATCACCGATCCGATGCAACCCCAGATCGATGGTAGCAATCGAGAGTGGCTGATCACGGCCTCGGAGTTTCCTGAGGAGTTGCATCCGACGATTGAGCGGCTCAATCTGGCGAAGATACAGTACCGAGAACAGGGACACCTTCCAAACAACTTCGGCAACGAGGCATAGCTGAGCTCCCCGGCGTCACCAAATCGAGGTGGCGACGGTTCGGAGAATTCTGCCCACAATTTTTGAGACCCAACCCAAACTGGGTAGTTGTTTTGCGGGCTGGCTGGCTACCCATTGAGGGTATATTCGATACCGACCGAAACACTGTTTCAGGATACGTCCCTCGCTGTAGCCGTGCCAACGTTCGCTCGCTCGGGGGCGGGAAAGTGGCATGTCATCGGCCCTGATGGCTGCCGATACGGCCGAGAGTTAGCAGCTAATACTAACCCCGATGAAACCGTCACCGCGACCGATATCATCGTCTATGAGCCCCCTCCTGATCCAAAAGAAGCCGAGGGTATGGATTCGATCTCACTTTCGGCGACAGGGGATTCGTTCCCGCTTGGTGAGCCCTACCAGCAGCGTCTCGTGGTTCCATCAACCATCGAAGACAGCGATGTTGGGGTGTGTGGCTCCTGTCAATCGTTGCTGGAGTCCAAACAGAAACGCCGCTCAAAGGTGATTACCGAACTCAAGTTGGTTACGACACGGAGAGACATCGAGTGGGAACAACATGACCACGACCGTTACCGTGGCTGCGATTGGTGCCGAGCATCCGAACACACAACCCACAGTGGCCTCGGCGCACGAATCTGTCCGGCCTGTCGCCGCCTCTTCGAGACACCATTCGGCGAGCCCAGCAATGAAGACGCCCCTGACAAGGATCGACTACCCGAAACGCCCACTGACACCATCACGCCGATAGTCTTTGGGACGACAATGCCGGAGTACGACCCAACAGAGTTCGTCGGGAGCAATCGGCCGCTGATCAAGTACCGTGAGAAGAACAAATACGCCGAGATCATTTTCGAACTGGAACGCACTGGCCATGGCTTCACGGCCGACGGCCAAGCTGAGCTCGAAGCAATACGGGCAGAGTATGCCGACTCAGTCGCCAACACCGAGTCTCATCAAACCTCAGTCGCGCTTACAGACGGGATGACGCCGCGGACGGTGACACTCGAAGGAATCCTCTCGGAGGATCACCGCGATCTCATTACTAAGTGTTGGGAGATCGTTAGCGATCCACAGTATTGGTTTCCACTTGGCTGGCCACAGCAGGGGTATATCCACCGGCGAGACATCGCTCCGTCGATCCCTGGTGAGACGCCGGTTAGTACGGAATTTCCACAGCTGGAAACGCAGTCACCGTCAACAGAGGTCGATACAGCGACGCTCAAATCGATTACCGATCCCGGGCGGTATGAGCGCGGTGAGAAGTATTACGAACGTGGTGCCGTGACTGATATCGAACAGGTTGACGATCACGTTCACGCTACGGTGCAGGGAAGCCGTCCCTACGACGTGCAAGCGACGCTGTCTGATGGCAGCTACGTTGAGGGTGACTGCAGTTGTCCCGATGACGCAGCGACGTGCAAGCACATTATCGCAGCTGTGCTTGCAAGCGGAGATGTGGAACCTCAGGGTGACGACGAATCGCTGGAGACGGTGCTCGAAGCAGCAACGACCGACGAGTTGCAGGCACTACTGCAGTCGCTGGCTGATGACGATCTTGCGGTTCGGAAACGGATCTATGATGACCTGGGTTGACCAGAGGAGAAAACAGAGCAGCTACTCGGTTCATCGAGAGGCCGATGACGAACGGTGATCAGTGAGATCCCCGGGTAGGAAAATCCACTCAGGTGTCGTTGAGTTCGTGTTCGGTGACGAAGAGTCGCTCTTCAACCACATACAGATACCCGCGGTTCAACAGCCGTTCAAGCGCGTATTCGGCATCTTCGGGTGAATAATCTGCCTCCGATAATCGTGCGCGTGCGTCACTACGAGGAATACCGCCTTCAGTGTCAGCGGTCTCTAGCAGAATCTCATAAGCACTCTCAGCGACAGCACCGAGTGGTCTCTCATCACCGTCGTACATCTATCCTGTGAGTAGTCCTTTCCACCCAGAGCTTAAACACCAGTGGGTTTAGAATTCGCGGGAGAACCGTTAGTTCAACGATAGATCCTACTCGGTTCGCAGTCTTGTACGATCCAGTATCACCTAGTCGTTACGGCCTATCTTGATGAGGTCTCCCGTATTTGCTCACAACAGCGATTCGAGTCTATCGAGATCGAAAGGTCATACTTTAAATAATAATTATTACGATAATAACATAGCGTTTGTGCTCCACAGGAGCGACAGTCCGATTCAAAACCCACGATCAAGTTTCTCAACCGTCGAGGTGGGCCCGGCGATATCGTCTCCGTGTCGGTCGAGATTGCTAGAGTATCCGTTGCCCTGAGATCCCTCTTCCCGAGAGATTGAGAGCTTGCCGTCGATATCGACTTGGACAATTGTGAGTGAAATGAAAAGATATCCCGCCTGGGAATCGTTCAGTGAAGAGATCTCTGCGATTGCTGTTCCGAAGTACCCCTGAAGCGGGCTGATATCATCTCCAGTTTCGATCAGTGTGATCCCAGAGTCCGGCGGAAACTCGTAGTCATACTCGCTAAACCGTTCCTCGTCGATATCGATAGTCGATTGTGCTCGGAACGGAATGCCGATCCGCATACCCTCTGAAAGGTCTAATATCTTGGACATGGGATGGAGATGGGACTGTTTTGTGACATCAAGATATGTGATTTTGGGAGTATATACCTTTGGCAACAGGTGGCACTATCTATACCAAGGAGAGAATCCCGGCCTACGCGGAAGAGGAGGCCAATCCCGGTTGCCACTTCCAGTATCACACTGATCGTTACAATTCGAAAACGGGGGGTGTCGGTTGCGATACGTCAGTCAATGATTAGTAGAATATGCTAACATACGGCCGTACTCACTTGGATCGATAGTATCACCGATCAAGCCAGTAATGCCAATCGGAGGCGGCCTGTTCGGTGTCGTCGCTGGGCTCAACAGGTTCCAGTTGGGTTAACGGGACGCCGAACTCTCGATCCATCCAATCAGTAAATTATGTCAGAGACACCATCAAGCCTCTATGAGAACCCCGAGACAGGAACTCGACAGTCAGTCTACCATCTCGCAATTGGTGCAAGACACGCGCGATTAGACAAGAATACAGAGGCGGGCCCTGACGATGCTGTTCAATTCAACGATGATCTCTACGTCCCAGTCGATGAATCATAGTCGGTGAGAGAGCGAAACTATCGAAAGAAATCGAACATTCTCATGGCGAACCTTCTGTGTATCTACCGGGATAATTGCGAACCTCCAACACTGGGGCGGTGCGTTCTCAATAATCTACACGCTGCCAAATCTGCTGGCACAGGATATCAAACGCTTATATACGACCACGAAGAATTCTGATCCGAAATGACTGACCTCATTGTCAAATCAGGTGTGAAGGAAGTACTAGCAGATAACGCCGTCTCAAGCGACTTCTACGACGCATTCAACGAAGAGGTCGCCGAGCTAATTGATGAAGCCGCCGAACGGGCCGAGGCAAACGACCGGAAAACAGTCCAGCCGCGCGACCTGTAACTCCAAGGACAGCAAGCCTGTTTAGCATTAGCAACCATATTTTTGATGGGGAGTTCGCCCAGTGGCGTAAGCTATCTGAACTAGTTTCAACGCCACAATAACCGACAGGCAGGGAAGTTCTTCATATACGAGTACTTCCTAAAAAAGCACTCAGACAGACAGTGCCCCGTTCATTTATCGGTACGACCTATCTAGTGAAGATATGCAGATTCCGACCGGCAAGGATATCAAAAAGTCACGAAAAGACAACGGATTGACACAGTCTGAGTTGGCAGAGCGGGCTGGGGTGTCCCAACCGCTTATTGCGCGGATCGAGTCAAATGATGTCGATCCGACAATCGACACTCTCTATAGCGTTGTTGCCGCGCTAAATGATTCGTCTTCAGACATAGAGCAGGAAGAAGTGAGGATTTCGCTGCCATCTGTTCTGCAGGACGCTCGAAAACAAACGGGGTATACGCAAGGTGAGTTAGCTGATGCAGCTGGGGTGTCCCAACCGCTTATATCGCGTATCGAACGGCAAGACGTCAATCCAAGAAGTTCGACGCTTCGGACATTATTTGACCAGCTTGAGTCGGATACTGATTCATCTACCACCGATCCTTCGACTTCGTCGACGGCTGGTTCTAATCTACGTGAAAAAATTGAGTGGGAATTCGAGAGTGTCCAAGGGACACCAGAGAGCTCAGCAGCGAACAAGGATGACTGATAAACGGATACCGACGCTGATTTTGTTCTGACCTCATTTCCTAACGTCGTTACTTCCCAAACGAGTTGAAAGACAGCCCCCTGAACAGCACGAAGCAGTCACTTTTTGTATGATTTGACGCCCAGTTTCTACTGCTACTACGGAGCAGACAGGAGTCATTCCGACTCATCACTTCGAACAGACGAGATCAGTCTTATTTCGACGGCATCTGTCGAAAGCTGTCGCTTACTGCATAGCGGACAGGCCGTGGGCTGACCCCGGTCAGCCCGCGGCCGTCGCCGATCCGTATGTCTCAGGAACCCCTACACCGTTGGCTTCAATATACCAGCACCGCTCGAACTCTTCCTCTAGTTCCTTCCGAATCCAGTCGCAGAACTTGCTGAACGTGAACTCCTCGGGCAGGTCGCGCCCGCCCCGTCGTGGGCGGGCGACGACCGCCCACCTCAACACGAGCCAGAGATTCTCAAGAAGTGCTGCGACGAGCATGATCGCAAACCGCACGACGGGATCACGTGTCGTCGTGATCCCTCGTGCTTGCCGGAGCAACCGATAGGTCGTTTCAATACCTGAACGCTTCCGATAGAGCCGTTCGACTTGTTTCGGTGACCGATCAGTAACTCCGCAAGCTACGTAGCCACGCACAACCTCGCCGTGCTTTCCTCGGTCACCATTCTGGTAAGAGACAGCGACAGCGAGCGGGAAGCAGAGTTCCCGCTCGCGGTCTTTGTACATGCGATAGGTCGTCATGTACGACTTGTGCACGTCGAGTTTTTTCTTCATCCGCTCACCTTTCTTTGGGACGTGGACGACCGTTGCGGCGATTTCACGGGACCGACGCAGGACACGTTCGTTGTAGAATCCGCTGTCCGCAAGCAGCAGTTCGATCTCGAATGGATAGTTCTCGACGCGGTCGAGGATGCGCTCGACCGCGTCAGCCTCATCTTCATCATTGCGCACGTACGTCATTGCCAGCGTCACCGGCTTTCCGTTAGAGACGACGTACGCTGTGCAATAGCGATGGCAGGTGGTTGTGCCGTCTTTCGGTGCCATCGAGCAGAGCTCACCTTCGTCCATGTAATGGTCACCGTGATAGGGATTATCGATGAAGTCGATAGAGACGATTCTCGACCGGTCAGGGTCGAGAATCGTCATAGCAAGCTGTCCGAGCAAGAGGTTGGCGACGACTTCGAGCCACTCACGGTTGAGGGTATGGAGCCACGTCAATACGGTATCGTCGCATGGTGTTGCGTCGGTGTCGCTGCAAGTTTCCCAGATCGAGTTCTGGTTGACGCAAGCCATGATTACGACAAGCCAGATGTCGCCGGGGTCGAGGGGGCTCCCCTCGACACCCGGCAGAGGAAGCGGAGTAATGACCTCTTCCGCTACGCATTTGACATCTGCCGCCGAAAGATGGCCGTCTGGATTTGGTATGGTGAACACATTCAAATCCAGACACTTTCTGGTGGTCAATTCGGCGATCTAATCTGGCCAGTTACGTCAGTTGGGAAGTACCGAA
>OBKM01001358.1_pt1 | contig 9958 bp, 11 predicted proteins | sample 1519691 | NCBI WGS metagenome assembly OBKM01 (sample SAMEA37050418, study PRJEB22526) | metagenome | biome: saline pan; feature: lake; material: water | place: Egypt | collected 2015 | depth 0.5 m
GCCGCGTGTCTTCCTCTCTGCGCTTCCGCTCGGCCGCGCGCATTCGGACGCTGAGCGCTCTCGCTCGCCCGGTCTCGAAGCGCTTACCCACGGTCCGACCCGACTGTGCGTATGACCGACGAGACGCACGTCGAGTGGCGTGGCTGGGGAGCCGAGGCGTTCGCCGAGGCCGACGATCGGGACTGCCCGGTCCTCCTCTCGCTGTCCGCGACGTGGTGTGAGGGCTGTCACGAGATGGACGCGATCACGTACGCCGAGCCGCGGATCGCCGCCAACGTCAACGAGGGGTTCGTGCCGGTTCGCGTCGACGTCGACCGCAACCCCCGCGTCCGCGAGCGGTACAACATGGGCGGGTTTCCGACGACCGCCTTCCTCACGCCGGACGGCGAGCTGCTCACCGGCGCCGGCTACCTCGACGTCGACGGCATGCGGCAGGTCCTCGAATCCGTCCGGGGGATGTGGGCGGATCGGGGCCGAGACGCGGGGCGCGTCCCGCGCGCTCTCGACGCAGACCTCCCGCCGAGCGGCGAGCTGACGGACGCGATAGAGAGTCACCTCGCCGGGCAACTCGAGGTCAAATACGACGACGAGTACGCCGGGTGGGGGTCGGACGCGAAGTTCCCGCTCCCGCGGACCGTCGAGTTCGCGCTGAAACGCGACCGCGACCGCGCCCTTCGCACCCTCGACGCGGTGCGAGACCACCTCGCCGACGAGGTCGCCGGCGGCTTCTTCCGGTTCGCGGGCACCCGCGACTGGGGCGACATCGCCTACGAGAAGCCGATCGACACGAACGCGGCCGTGACCCGGGCGTTCGCGAACGCCTATCTCTACACCGGCGACGCGGCGTACCTCCGCCCCGCGACCGACGCCGTCGAGTTCCTCACGGACGATCTGTGGACCGGCTACGGCGTCGGTGGGAGCCTCGGCCCGGGACTCGGCCGAGCCTATTACGCCGCCTCCGCGGCGGACCGCGCCGATCTCGACCCGCCGCGCAGGGATCTCACCGTCTTTGCCGGCGGCAACGCTCTCGCGGCCGACGCGTTGCTCGCCGTCGCCGCGTACACCGACGACGAGCGCGCCCGCGACTACGCCCGACGGATCCTCGACTGCCTCGAACGCGACCTGATCGACGCCGACTCGGGAGCGGTGACGCATTATCGGGGGAAGAGCGGGGACGAGGACGCCGGCGAGACGGACCTGTTGGAGGACGCCGCACGGGTCGTCGCCGCCTTCGTCCGGGCCGCCGGCGTCCTCGGGGGCGACGGGAACGCCGAGGTCGCTCGGACGGTCGCTGACCGCGCCATCGATCGACTCCACGTCGACGGCTCCTTCGTCGACGGCCCCCGGTCCGGCGCGGGGCTGCTCGACCGCCCGTTCCGACCGCTCGACGGCAACGTGGAGATGGCGACGGCGCTGCTCGACCTGGCGGCGCTGACCGGTGAGGACCGATACCGGGCGGTCGCCCGCGAGACGGCGGAATCGTTCGCCGGCGCCGCGGAGCGGCTCGGCGTACAGGTCGCCGGATACGGGAGTCTCGTCGGACGGCTCCGTCGGGGAACGACGGTCGTCGCCGTCGGCGACGCCCTCGGCAGCGACCTCCATCGCGCCGCGTGGCGGGTAGCGGACCACGAGAAGGTCGTCGCACCGAACGCGCACCTCGAGGAGACGCCCGGTCCACGCGCCGTGTCGCCGGGGACGGCCGTCGTGCTCGCCGGCGACGCGGTCTCCGAGCCGGCGAAAACCCCGGACGAGTTGATGACTCGGGTCGCGGAGACCGTCGAGTAGGATCGGCGGCACAGCGACCGTCCGAAAACGCCGCTTCGATCCCTCGGAGCAGGCATTATCGTTCGCTTCCCGCTCGAGACCTCTCTGCCGGACCGCTTCGATCGTCCACTCTCCCCGCGTGTAAACCGCCGACGTGTTTAATAGGTGTGCCGGTCGATCGGTTCCTATGGCATCTCTGCGCGATTTGGGGCTCTCAGAGTATGAGGCGCGCGCGTACCGCGCGCTGTTGCGCACCGGCCCGACGACGGCGAAGGACCTCTCGCGGGCGAGCGAGGTCCCAATGGGTCGCGTGTACGACGTGCTCAACAGCTTACAACAGCACAACCTCGTGCGGAGTCAGGCCGCGAGTCGACCGAAGAAGTACGCCGCGGTCGAACCGGACGCCGCGCTCGATCGGCTGTTGGAAGCGAAGAAACGTGAGCTGGAGACGCAGGCGGAGCAGTACGAGGAAGTCGTCGAGACGCTCTCGACCGAACTGGACGCGGGCCAGCCGGTCGACGGGCAGTTCTGGACCGCCGCCGTCGGCGCGGAAGACGCGACGGATCTCCTCTTGGAGCGTATCGCGGCCGCCGAGCGCCGGATGGTGGTCGTCGCCGGCGCGCCCGCGACCGGCTTCGATCTGGGGACTATCGGCGAGGCGGTGACGGACGAGCTGGAGGCGGCGATAGAGCGCGGCGTCGACATTCGAGTGTTGCTGTCGCCGGAGACGGTCGAGGCCCTGCCGCGAAGCGTCGGTCGACGATACAGCGCGGAGCTCTCCGACATGGAGGGGTTCGAGGTGCGGACGGCACCCGGCGTCGACGGGACGTTCAACCTGTTCGACGGGGTCGAGGTGTGTATCGAGGTGCCGCACCCGCTCTCCGGCGACGAGCCGTTCGCGATGATCGACGTGAAGGACACGGAGTTCGCGACGAGCGTGAAAGACCAGTTCGAGCCGCGCTGGAGCGAGGCGGAGCCGTTGACGTTCGGGTGACGGGCGGAACGGAAACGGGGACCGACTGAACGGGGTGGGGCCGCCCGAAAGAGCGATTACCGCTCGTTCAGTTCGGCGCGCAGGTCACCCATCGTGACCTCCCGCTCGGCGTGTGCGTTGTGCTGGTGGATCGACTCGTCGTTCGACTGTTTCATGCGCACGACGGCGTCGTCCGGGAGGTGGCCGAACTCCTCGACGGTCCCTTCGGCGAGCGCGCGGACGCAGTCCTCGACGAACTTCGCGTCGGCGTGGGCCTCGTAGGTCATGTGGTCCTCGTCCGGGCGCTTCGCCATGTTGTAGATGCGGGCGCTCATCGAGTCGCGGGCGACGTCGATGATGTCGCGCAGGTCGACGTCGGGATGTCCCTCGGTCGTCACCGTCAGGGTCGCGTGACCGCGCTGTGAGTGCCCCGGCTGCGGGACGGCGTCCAAGAACTGCTCGGCGGTCTCGTCGTCGACGCCGAGCTCCGCGAGCTTGTCCCGAGCGCGAGACTCGCTCATCCCCTGCGAGCAGGGACAGACGGTCATACCGGTGACCTCCGCGCCGATCTCCTCGTGCGTGCCGTCGTCGGTCGCCGTCGCGCTGGCGATGATCGTCGCCGTGCTCTGGGTTTCGATACCCGAAGCCGGCGTCTCCTCGCGGGTGACGAGATCCGCCGTCATCGACACCTCGGCAGTGGTGGTGTACTCGTGTTTCTCCAACAGCCGTTCGGCGGCGTCCCCGCAGACGTCCTCGACACGGTACGCCTCATCGCGGGTGATCTCCTCGAGGATCTCGTCGACCGTCGCGAGGTTCCGTGACATGTCGATTCCCTTGCGGCCGCTCGGGAGGTCGACGAACACCTCGAACTCCGCCATGAGGACGATCGGGCGCTTGTCGCCGCGAGCGAGCTTGACGAGTTTTTCCACGCCGGTAACGCCGACCTGCGACAGTCCGACGGTGACGTCGGGAGCCGACGCCTGTACGTCCGGCAACTGATGACTCATTCTAACACCGTTATGCGTGGGAGTTGATTAGTGCTTTCGATAGAGGGGGTTGTGCGGGGGATTTCAGTTTCTCGGCGGCTCGATCGCCGTTGTTTCGCCGGCGGCGGGACTCACGAGTCGCCGTCGTCGTCCCCCGGTGCTCGCTCGGTCTTGAGCTGTTGCACCTCGCGTTCCACGTCGAGGTCTGCCAACTCGTCGAGACTCACGGTCACGGTTTCGTTCTCGTCGCTCGCCGCCCCGTCGGACGCGTCCGCGCCGGACCCCCGGTCGACGTCCGCGTCACGACTCTCGACACCGGCGAGGCGCCCGTCCACTCGCCGAACCAGTACGTATGCGGTCGCACCGGCGGCGGCCGCAACGCCGCCGTATGCGACGAGCAGGGCTTCCGCGCCGAACCGAGCTTCGAGCACCGGACCGGCGAGCCACGCGAACACGCAGACGGCGACGAGAAACCCGGTCGTGAGGGGGACGGCCCTATCCATGCGCTCCCGTTCGACGCGGACACTCAAAGCCGCTTCCCCGGCGTCGGTGCTCTCGGGGACTCCATCAGTCCTGACCTCCGACCCGCTCCACCCGCCCGATACCGGTCGCCACGGCCCGTGCGGGCTCTGCGGGACGGAACGCTCCATTTATAACCGCGGCAGCGGAATGCTCTCCCAAGACCATGCCGAGTTCCAATGGGCCCCAGAAGGCGACCCGCGACAAGCTTTCGAACAAACCCCGCGACCGTGGTACGTCGCCGCCGCAGCGAGCGATTCAGGAGTTCGACGAGGGATCGCAGGTCCACCTCAAGATCGACCCGAGCGTCCAAGAGGGTCGCTTCCACCCGCGTTTCGACGGCCGGACCGGCACCGTGACCGGCAAGCAGGGCGCCGCGTTCACCGTCGAGATCTCGGACGGCGGGAAGACGAAGACGCTCGTCGTGCGCGCCGCGCACATGAGCGCTCAGCAGAACTGAGATGACGATATTCAAAGAGAAGCTCGACGAGGAGTACGTCACCACCGCGGAGGCGAAAGAGATCCTCGTGGAGATCGAAGACGAGCGCGCCGACGACGAGGAGCGCGACCTCCGGTACGAGCTCGCCCGGGCGATCGAACACGTGAACCGGTTCGCGCACCTCGACGCCGAGGAGTCCCGAGCGCTCGTCGAGGAGCTCACTGAGCTCGAGCAGATCGACGTTCCCACTGCCGTGAAGATCGCCGATCTCCTCCCCGAGGACCGAACCGAGCTCCGCTCCGTCTTCGCCCAAGAGCGCTACTCGCTCGACGGTGACGAGCTCGACGACGTGCTCGATATCGTCGCGAAGTACGCCTGAGCCCCCGACCGCTCGGCGAGCCCTTCACCTCGAAACGACCATCGACTCGCGGTTCGGCCTCGCCGCGCTCGCTCGACTGGCCCCGGTGGCAGCGGTTTTTTGACCGTTCGGAACCGTAACATAAGTATGAGCGATTCCGATACCAACGCGCCCGACGCGGACGCCGGTCACGCCGTCGTCCTGCTCGACGTGTTACCGAACGGGCGGCCCGACGACGACCGGCCGCAGTCGCAGAAGTCGCCGGTCGCGTACGGGCTCGGGACGGAGTCGTTCCGGCTGTACGAGCTCGCGCTCACCGACGGGGCCGACGTCTCTGTGAGCGATCGGATCGATACCGACGGCCCCGCTGTCGGTCGGTATCACGAGGTCTCGTTCGACGACCTCACCCGAAACGCGGCCGCGGAAGTCGAGTACGCCGTCGAGGACATCGTCGACGCCGACGAGGAGCGGTTCGTCGACTTTTACAACGAGGCAGGGCCGATCACGCTCCGGCTCCACCAGCTCAACCTCCTCCCAGGAGTCGGCAAGAAGCTCCGAAACAACGTTCTCGACGAGCGGAAGCGCGGTCCGTTCGAGAGCTTCGAGGACGTGTCTGAGCGCGTCTCGGGGCTCCACCGCCCCCGAGAGGTGATCGTCGAGCGGATCGTCGAAGAGATCCGCGAGGAGGACCTGAAGTATCGCCGGTTCGCCGGTCGATCGGAGTGAGATCGCGGGACGAAACCGCGACACACGCACACCGGATCTCTCGTACCGATCGGCTCGAAACGGGACTTTTACCCGGAACGCCCGCCTACAGTCGACATGACCGACTCATCGACGGGTGCGGGTGCGACCGACGGGGGCCGCGACCCCGACGCGCTCGCAAGGCGTGCCGGGGCGCGCGCGAGCCCCGACCGCGATCAGCACTTCCTCGTCGACGACCGCGTGCTCGACCGGATTCCGACGTACCTGCCGGCCGACGCGGACGTGAGTCATCTGCTGGAAATCGGCGGCGGCGCGGGCGGGCTCACGGACCGACTGCTGGCGACGATAGCCGCCGAGTCGACCGGGGAACCGGGCGGACGGCTCTCCGTTATCGAGCGCGACGGTGCCTTCGCCGACTTCCTCCGCGAGGAGTTCGCCGACGCGGTCGACGACGGTCTCCTCGACGTTATCGAAGGCGACGCGCTCGACGTGGACCTCCCGCCGTTCACCGCCTGCGTTTCTAACCTGCCGTACGGCGTCTCCTCGGAGATCGCCTTCCGGCTGCTCCCCGAGGGGAAGCCGCTCGTGTTGATGTTCCAGGCCGAGTTCGCCGAGCGAATGGTGGCGTCGGCCGGCGAGCCGGAGTACGGCCGGCTCTCCGTCTCCGCACAGCACTACGCCGCCGTCGAGATTGTCGAGCGGGTTCCGAAGGAGGCGTTCGACCCCCAGCCCGCCGTCGAGAGCGCGCTCGTCCGGTGTCTCCCTCGAGATCCGGAGTACGCCGTCGGCGACGAGGCGTTCTTCCTCCGGTTCGTGAAGGCGCTGTTCACGCAGCGGCGCAAGACCGTGCGGAACGCGATCCGCAACACCGGCCACATCTCGGGGCTCGAAGACCCCGACGCCGTGGTCGACGCGGCCGACGAGGCGCTTCTCCGTCGCCGACCGGGAACGCTGGAGCCGTCGGCGTTCGCCGCGCTGGCCGAGCTCGCCCGCGAACACGGATCGCCGAGCGAGGCCGAAACCGGATGATATCGCCGCTGTCGGCGGGGGTGCTTCAGCTCCCGTGGTACTGGGAGTGGGCGCTTCGGATCCAGCGGCAGTTCAGGACGCCGCTGGAGCAGTACACGGCGACGGCGGCCGCGATCGCGGCGTTCGTTCTCTTGGTGGTCTCGCTGTTCCTCGCTGGGCGTCGAGCGCGGGAGCGAATCGGAGACGACGTGGTTCGGACGCTACAGTGGTCGACCGTCACGGCCGGGGCGCTCGTCTTCACCGCGTTCCTCGTCGCAGTGTGGCGAGTGACCGGCGAAGTCGAGTCGGCCTTCGCGTTCGTCGCGATCGGGCCGTCGGACGCGATCCGCGCGCTCGTGACGTTCATCGTCTTCGCCGCCGCCTACACGACGACCCTGCTGGCGAAGCGTTCGATTAAGTACGGCACCGGTCGGAGCGTCGTCTCCGAACACCAGCGGGAGATCGCTCACCACCTCGTGCAGGTGATCGTCTTCGTCCCCGCCGTCGGGTTCGTCGTCGCGCTGTGGGGGATCCCCGTTCGGAGCCTCTTCCTTGGGGCCGGCGCGCTCGGTATCGTCATCGGGTTCGCGGCTCGAAAGACGCTCTCCGGCGCGCTCTCGGGGTTTGTCATCCTGTTGGCCCGCCCGTTCGAGGTCGGCGATTGGATCGCCGTCGGTGATCGCGAAGGGATCGTCACCGACATCACGCTTTACAACACCCAGATCCGGACGTTCAACGAGGAACACGTGCTCGTACCGAACGACGAGGTGACCGGGAACGAGGTCGTCAACTTCACCAAGACGGACCGGCTCAGACTCACCACAGACGTGGGAATCGACTACGACGCCGACATCGCGACCGCCGCTCGCGTCGCGACGGCGGCGATGGACGACTGTGACGCGGTGGTCGCAACGCCGTCACCGGACGTCATCCGACACCGATTCGGGGATTCGGCGGTCGTCTTACGGCTCCGATACTGGATCCAACCGCCGACGATCCAGCGCAAGTGGACGGCGCAAAACGCAGTCATCGAGGCGGTCAAGGAGGCGTTCGAGCGAGAGGGGATCGAGATCCCCTTCCCGCAGCGCGAACTGTCGCGCCGCGACGGCGCCGGCGTCTCCGAACCGGGCGACGAGACGTCCCGCGTCGCCGCGTCGCCGACCGACTCGCCGAACGACGGGGCGTCGACATGATCGAGGTGATCGAGATGCTCGAACTGTTCGAACTGCTCGAACTGAGTGAGGGGATCGAAGCGATCGAGGTGTTCGCCTCGCGGTTCGCCATCGGTGTCGGGCCGACCGCCGGGCTCGTTCCGTTCTCCGGCGACGATATCTCCGCCGCGGTGAGCGGAAACCTCCAGCGCATCGTCGTCTCCGTGCTGATCGTCGCCGCCGTGGTCGGCGTCCGTCTCCTCACCGGCTGGGTGAAGCGCCGGAACGGCGAACTCTCCTCGAAACAGCGGATCCTGCTCTCGACGACCGTCGCCGGGGCGACCGCGGTCGGCGCGCTCTCACTGTTGGCGGTGTGGGACCGCAGCGGGGCGCTTCTCGAAGCCTACCAATCGGCGGCGATCGCGGATCATCTCTCGAACGTCGTCCTCTCGGTGTTGCTGTTGGCGAGCGCCTACGCTGTGACGGACTTTCTGAGCGGAGTCATCCGGGAGCTCTCGGTCGAGAGTACGGCGCTGTCCGACCACCAAGAGGAGGTGATCCGCCGGATCACACAGCTGTCGGTGTACACGTTCACGCTGCTCGTGATCATCGGCCTGTTCACCGACAACGTCGGGGGGCTCCTCGTCGGCGCGGGGTTCCTCGGGATCGTGGTCGGGATGGCCGCCCGGCAGACGCTCGGCGCGGTGCTCGCCGGGTTCGTGTTGATGTTCTCGCGGCCGTTCGAAGTCGGTGACTGGGTCCAGATCGGCGACCACGAGGGGACGGTCACCGAGATCTCGATCATGAGCACGCGGCTGCGGTCGTTCGACGGGGAGGTGATCACCCTCCCGAACGACGCGGTCAGGTCGGAGTCGATCGTCGACCGTTCGCGGCGGAACCGCCTCCGTATCGAAGTCGAGGTCGGCGTCGACTACGACACCGACGTCGACCGGGCGGCCGAACTCATCGCGGAGACGGTCGCCGATGTCGACGACATCGCCGCGATGCCCGAGCCGGCCGTCGTGACGAAGCGATTCGCGGATTCGGCGGTCGTGCTCGGCGTTCGCTACTGGATCCGAACGCCGAGCATGCGGAAGCGCTGGCGGACGCAGACGGCCGCGATGAACGCGATCAAGGACACACTCGAGGCCGAGGGGATCACCATCCCCTTCCCGCAGCAGACGCTCTCTGCGCGGGAACACGGGGGGGTCACCGTCGGGACGGAGCCGGAGGCGGCCGAGCGGTGAGCGACCCTTCATCTTCCGAGGTCGACCTCGCCGGACGTCGCGGGCTCGACGTCACCGTCTACCAGCCGGCGGAGGACTCCGGACTCCTCGCCGAGGCGGCGATCGAGGCGGCGCACGGCCGCGTGCTGGAGGTCGGGACGGGGTCCGGCTGGGTCGCGGCGCAGGTCGCCGCCGAGCGCGGTCTCGACGTGGTCGGCAGCGACCTCAATCCTCACGCGGCGCGGCAGGCCCGCGACCGGGGCGTCGAGGGTGTCGTCGCCGATCTCTGCGCGCCGTTCCGCACCGGCGCGTTCGACACGGTGTGTTTCAACCCGCCGTATCTGCCGACCGACCCGGACAACGAGTGGGACGACTGGATGGAACACGCGCTGTCGGGCGGCGAGTCGGGGCGAGCGCTGATCGAGCCGTTCCTCGCCGACGTCGGCCGGGTGCTCGCGCCCGGCGGCATCGTCTTGCTCCTCGTCTCCTCGCTGACGGGTTACGACGAGGTGTTGGCGCTCGTCGAGGACGCGGGGTTCACCCACGAGGTCGTCGTCGAGGAGTCGTTCCCGTTCGAGACGCTCACGGTGCTTCGGCTCGAACGCTCGTAGCTCGACTCTCCGAGCGTCTGGGCGTGTCGGGCTACCCCGCGATGCGGGTTGACCGCACTACTCGCTCGTCTGCACGCCCGGACCGTCGGGATCGGTCGCTTGGATCCGGTTCATCGATATCCGTCGGACTCTCTCACCGGGCTGCTCGAATCGATCGGGACGTATCACGGCCGCCAGCGCTTCGAGCGTGTCGACGACGCGGTGGCTGTGGCGGTTCA
>OBKM01001359.1_pt1 | contig 9955 bp, 9 predicted proteins | sample 1519691 | NCBI WGS metagenome assembly OBKM01 (sample SAMEA37050418, study PRJEB22526) | metagenome | biome: saline pan; feature: lake; material: water | place: Egypt | collected 2015 | depth 0.5 m
CGGGGATCCCCTCGACACCCATCGACGCCAGTTCTCGTTTCAGCCCCTGTTCGTCGTCGACCGTCTGTGAGAGCTCCATCGCCTGCGCGAAGTTCTTCACGAGTCCGCAGTTCGGCCCCTCCGGCGTCTCGGAGGGACAGATGCGACCCCACTGGGTCGCGTGGAGGTCCCGCGCCTCGAAGTGCGGCTGCGAGCGCGACAGCGGCGAACGCAGGCGGCGCAGGTGCGAGAGGACGCCCATGTAGTCCGTCCGGTCGACGAGCTGTGAGACGCCGGAGCGTCCGCCGACCCAGTTGCCCGTCGCGATCGGGTGTTCGAGCCGCTCGGTCAGCACGTCCGAGCGGACGACAGTGTTGACGGTGAGCTGCCGGTTGCGCATGTTCGCGCGCTCGAGCTGGTACTTCACGTCGCGCGCCAGCTTGTTCAGGGCGGTCCGGAACAGGTCACGCATCAGGTCGCCGGAGACCTTCAGGCGCTTGTTGGCGTAGTGGTCTTTGTCGTCGGCCTCGCGGCGGTCCAAGGCGAGTTCGAAACACGCCTCGGCCATCCGACAGAGGTAGTACGCCTTGTTGATCCGGACGTCCTCCTCGTCGACGCCCTCCTCGTGGAGGTGCGGGAGGAGGTAGCGGTCGATGACGTAGTTCGCCCGCTTGAGCTGGTAGTTCTTCCCCTGACCGGAGGCGACACGCTCGCCGAGGGTTTCGATGGCTCCCTCGGTCGTCTGAACCGATGCCTCCTCCAGGTTCTCCAGCATGAACTTCACGATCTCGGGGTCGTCCGAGACCCGATGAACGATCTCCTCGTCGGATTCGAGCCCGAGCGCACGAACGAGCGTCACGAAGTCGATCGAACCCGAGACGGACGGGAACGACACTTCGAGCAGCCCCTCGCGGTTGCGCTCACACAGCACCAAGGCGCGGTACCCACGACGCTGGCTGAACGTCTTCGCGACTTGGATCTCGTCGCCGTACTTCGAGTCGTACTCCGCGAGGATCTTGTTCGGCGCGAGGTCCTCCGAGGTCATCAGGACGCGCTCGGAGCCGTTGACGATGAAGTAGCCGCCCGGATCGACTGGGTCCTCGCCGATGTCGATCAGCTCCTCGTCGGAGAAGTCGGCCATGTTACACTTGTTCGAGCCGACCATGATCGGCATCCGGCCGACCTTCGTCTCGGTCGTGTCGACGACCTGCTCGGGCTCGTCTTCCCCGCCGCGTACGATGGACATCTCCATGAACACGGGCGCGGAGTAGGTGATGTTGCGGAGGCGAGCCTCCTGCGGGTACAGCAGCTCCTCGGAGCCGTCGGCCTCGCGAACGCGCGGGGTGACCATCCGCACGTCGCCGAGCTCAACGTAGACGGGCTCTTGGCCCTCTTTATCTCCGATGTCGGTCTCGATCGTCTCCTTCTCGTCGACGACCTCCTGCATACCGCGGTCCAGGAAGTTGTTGAACGATCGGAAGTGGTGTTCGGCCAGTCGTTCGTCCGAGAAGTACTCGCGTGACACCACGCGTCGGTCTTGCCTGTTCATGAGACGACTAATCGGTACACGACCGCCTCGTCGGTCGTGCGGGAGTTTCGAACGATCTTCACCACGTCGCCGACCTCGGCGTCGTCGGGGAGCGCGGGATCCGTACGTTTGATCTTCGGCAGGTTCGTCCGTTTCACGTCGTACTCCGCCAGAACCTCGTCGACCTCCTCGGGATCGTCGATCAGGACGTGGTCCGGGACGAGTTCGTGTTGGCTTACGTCTACCATGGGTGGTGGTTATTGAAAGAAGCTATCACGAGATACTACAGTTCGTTATATGCGCCAGCGGCATAAGACTTACCAACCGGCTCCGCCACGCGCCGCTCACCACGTCGGGGGGCGTACGATACCTCTACTCACGCGGGTATCACACAAAAGCGTACCGCAGAAACCGATCGACCCTCGTCACTGCTCCCCCGTGCTTTCGGCCGCGATCGGCGTTCCGTTTTAACGCTCCCGCACTCCGCCTTCCCTGTCACCGGTCCACACCCTCGCCGACGATGACAAGCCTTATTTGCCAGACAGGGGTACGAAAGAACGCGACAAGCCCGGATGGTGTAGTGGCCCATCATACGACCCTGTCACGGTCGTGACGCGGGTTCAAATCCCGCTCCGGGCGTCCCCGTTTTCGGGGCGATGTCGTTGCGTGCCCGGATGGTGTAGTGGCCCATCATACGACCCTGTCACGGTCGTGACGCGGGTTCAAATCCCGCTCCGGGCGTCTTCTCTCTTCGCCAGTCGACGAGCGGTGAGCACGGCGAACCCCGAGCCGATATCGGCGGCAGACGAACCGTTCCACAGGGATTTGAATCAGGGAGTGAAGCGAGCAGAGCGAGCGGAACGACTGTGGTTCAACTCCCGCTCCGGGCGTTTTCTCTCTTCGCCAGTCGACGAACGGCGAGCACGGCGAACCGCGAGTCGGCATACTGGCGCTCTTCGGCCCGAAGCCGCTATAATTCCAGCAGCGACCGCAGCTCGTCGACCAGCTGTTCCGTCTTGTCGTCCGGATCGTCGTCCGCCTCGACGGGAGCCCGGCCGTCGTACGTCTCGTGGACCATCGACACGCCTTCGGCGAGGGTGTCGAGGCCGTATCCACCCTCGAGCACGTACGCGTCCGCGGCATCGATGTCGTCCGTGAGCGTCCGTATCTGATCGGTCATCATCGCGTACCCCTCGGACGAGACGCGCATCCGCGAAATCGGGTCGTGCCGGTGGGCGTCGAAGCCGGCCGACACGATCACGAGGTCGGGGTCGAACCTGGCTATCGCCGGGCCGATCGCCTCGTCGATGGCGTAGCGGTAGTCGGCGTCGCCGGCGCCCGCCGCGAGCGGAAGGTTCGCGGTCGTCCCCTCTCCGTCTCCGCTGCCGATCTCGTCGAGATCGCCGGTGTCCGGATAGAGTCCGTCTTCGTGGATCGACGCGTAAAAAACGTCCCCCCGGTCGTAGAAGATGTCCTGCGTCCCGTTGCCGTGGTGAACGTCCCAGTCGAAGATGGCGACGCGGTCGGCCGCCCCCTCGTCGATGACCGTCTGGGCGGCGACAGCGGCGTTGTTGAAGAAACAGAACCCCATCGCGTCGTCGACCACCGCGTGGTGTCCGGGGGGTCGGCCGAGCGCGAACGGCGTGTGGCGGCCGTTCGATCCGCCGAGCGCCGCTCTGGCCGCCCACTGCGCGAGCCCAGCCGCGGTGAGCGCGGCGTCCCAGGTCCCCTCGCTCGCGACGGTGTCGGGGTCCCAGCTCCCCCCGCCGTCGTCGACGAACGCAGCCAACTCGTCGACGTACGCCTCGTCGTGGACCGCCGCGATCTGGGCTCTGCTCGCCGTGTCCGCCTCGGCGTACTCGACGCCGTGCCGCTTCGCGAGCCCGCGCCGGATGGCTCTCAGCCGGTCCGGGTTCTCCGGATGTCGCTCCCCCGTGTCGTGTGCGAGACACTGCTCGCTGTAGCCGAACTGCATCTACTCGAACAGCGCAAAGTACGTCTCGATGTCCTCGGCCTGTACGGTCCGTCGGTCGGCGTGTCGCGCGAGCGTCGCGGCCGCGCTCGCGACGTTGTTCGCGTAATCCTCGAGGATGTCGGCCAGCGCGATCCGGGCGTCGACGCCGACGCGGTACCGGTCGTCGATGCGGAGCCGCGCGATCCGGTCGATCGGTGCGACGGGAAGCGTGAGCTCCTCTCGGCTGATCACCTGTTCGACGCCGAAGTCCGACGCCATCAGCGTTTTTCGGCCGTCCTTCGTCGCCTGCTCGGCGGCGTCGATCGCCAGCTCCGCGCCGTGTGCCTGAATCCGTCGGGCCAACTCCTCGGCGGCGTCCGCACTGACGCGGAGTTCCCCGGCGTTCCGCCGGATGATCCCGTCGACCGGCGCGAACGGCAACTCGACACTCATACACACAGTCGCGTCCGTGTACCGTATAACGCTTTCCGTTACTCGCGTCTCCGCGGGCAAGCGACCGCGTCGCGGCGACTCAGGGCGTCGATGTCTGCGGGCGTTCATTCCGCCCGCCGGCTCGTGTCTCGCCGCCGAGCTGAAGGCGTCGGCTCAGAAGAGCTCTTCCGCATCGATCGTTCCGTCTCGCTCGGGGCCGCGGACCGTGACCTCCTCGCCGAGGCGGAGGTTCGAGTCCGTCTCGACGCGCTTGGTCTGCTGGCCGTCGTCGAGTATCACCGGGCTCCCCGTCTGGACGACGGTTCCGGTGAACTCGACGGTCTCGCCCGTCGCCCGTTCCGCGCCCGCGGCGGCCGCGCCGCCGCTTCCCCCGGTCTCCGCCGCGACCGCTTCGGCGGACGCCTTGGCTTCGTCTGTGCCGAACGCGCCGAGACCGGTCTCGGAGCCGCTCCTCGCGTCGTCGCCGGAGCCTCCTGCTGACGAGCCGCTCGCGGCCTCGGCTGTTTCGGCCCCGTCGTCGAGAACGGAGACCGTCGAGCGCCAGTTCGCCGACGCTTCGAGGTCGTCCTGCCAGCCGTCCTGAATCTCGACGTCGGTGAAGACGACGCGGTCGGCCAGGTCGATCTCTCGGTCGGCCTTGTCACCCCACAGCGCGACGCGGATCTCCCCTGTCTCGTCTTTGATTCGGACGTTTCTGACCTGTCCCTCGCTGCCGTCGTCGCGGTCGAAGGTCCGCTTCGGGTCCGTCTCGATAACGCCGCCGGCGATGTCGACCGTCTGATCGATCTCAAGGTCGGCGATGTCCGTCGTCTCCGGAACGTACTCGACGTCTTCGTCGACGCGCTCGACGGTGCCGCGGTCTCCGACGTGGAGCTCGAGGTCGCCGTCGCGCTCGCGGACGTAGCCGTCTCCGACCTCGACGACTTCGCCGGCGTCGAACTCCTCGACGAGGTCGGCCTTGTCGTCCCACAGTGTGACTCGCGTGCGCCCCGTCTCGTCGCCGACGGTGAGGTTCGCGACGCGCCCCTCGCTGCCGTCGTCGCGGTCGAACGTCCGGACGGTGTCGGTGTCGAGCACCTGTCCGACGAGGTCGACGTCGGACGCGCCCAAAGAGAGGTCCTCGACCCGGTATGTGTCGAGCACCTGTACGTCGACGTCCGCCTCGTCGTCGGGCTCGACCTTGCTGGCGCTCACTTCGAGTCCGCTGTACCCCTCTTTCGGACGCCCCATCACACGGAGGACCTGCCCGACCTCCAGCTCCTCCTCGGCGCCCGCCGCCATCTCGTCCCAGAGAGCGACCCGGACGGATCCCGAGGCGTCCGCGACGTCGATGTTACAGACGCGCCCCTCGGCGTCCTCGTCGTCGCGTTCGAAGGTGCGGACCTCGCCGATGGAGGTGACTTTTCCGAGGAACTTCACGTCGTTCATCCCCGGCTCGATGTCGGCGATCGTCTCCACCTCCTCGTCGCGCAGCTCGTGGGCGATGAGCATCGCGGCGGTTTCGTCGTCGGCGAGCCCGCCCATCTGCTCGACTTTGTCCTCGACTGCGGCCTCGAACTCCTCGAACTCGACGTCGGTGTCGAGGTCCTCGTAGACGTCCTCTATCACTCCCATACGCGTACCTCCCCGGTTGTCGAGTCGGCGGATAAACGTTGTCCTTGGCTGGATATCCGGCGTTCGCGTCCGCGTCTCGCGACCGTTCGTTCTCGTCGGTTCCGCGGCGTCTCCGTCGCGGGTCGGAGCCTCGTCATACGCGTCTTTCGGGCTTCTCGATACAAAAGGTGTGCAATCCGATCCGACGAGGCCCCGCGCCCCTGCGTCCCGCTCATCAAGGTGGACTCCTCGTCGGGATAGACACCTCGTCGGGTTGGACTACTCCTCGTCGGAGTGGACTACTCGCCGTCAGCCTGCCCGCTCATCGCCGTCCCTCGACCGTGCGCGTCGTCGTGCGTCACCGTCACCGACTCGGGCACACCGTCGTCGAACGTCGCTTCCAGCTCGTAGCCGACCGTCGTCAGCGCCTGCGTACACATCGATCCGGGCGCCGACTCGTCCACGGCCGCGACGACGACCCGGAACTCGCCGTCGTCGTCGACGGCGGCGTCGTCGATCGCGACGCCGTGGCAGCCGGTCTCACCGACGACGGTGCCCGTGATGTGGACCGCGTCCGAGGTGAACGACACTCCGGCCTCGTCGATCGCTTCGGCGTCGACTTCGGTGATCTCGGTCGAACGGAGGTCCGGATCCGCAGCGGTTTCCAGGTCAGACGGCTGGTCGCCGTCGCTGCCGGACAGATCGGCCGTCCCGCCGTCACCGACACAGCCCGCGACGGCAACCGCGGCGCCCGTCGCAGTCGCGGTGAGCAGCGAGCGTCTGTACATACCGCTCAGGACGCTCTCCGAGCTTATAAATAACGACGGTCAGAACGTGTCACGTGATATCTCGGATCGCGAGGCGGCTGTCCGTCGCGCGTCGCCGCTTCCTTCCGTCCAGCGTGCGACGGTTCGCCACGCGGGCGGTGGACCGTAACCGTCTTATGTTCCACCGGGGTAAGTCAAGTTGAGTCCTGGTAGGGTAGTGGACTATCCTCTTGGCTTGCGGAGCCAGGGACCGGAGTTCAAATCTCCGTCAGGACGTTTCTTTCAGTACAACGCTGCGAGCGTAGCGAGCAGCGCGTGCTGAAAGAAACTCCGCGGAGATTTGAGCAGAAAAGACGCAGCGCCCGAACGCGGGCGACCGTCTTTTCGAGTTCAAATCTCCGTCAGGACGCTCACTTTGCGGCTGTCTCACTTCGTTCGACAGCCGTCGCGCTCACGTCCTGACGTGCCCCACGCTCGCTCCGCTCGCGTAGGACTCCGTCAGGAAACTCTCACATTCTCAGGATATTCTCACATTCTCAGGACACTCTCACATTCCGTCAGGAAGTTTCAGATCCTGTCGGGACCCCGTACAGCGACGTCGACCAGCGAACACCGTGAGCCGTCAGTCCAACGCAGAGACCGCCGAACCACGCCTATTACTAATGAACATCTCTCGACCGTTGCGTATCATGCTATTGTGACCCACTCTCCAGTAACAATTAATTCAGTTCCGTTTATGTGTAGAATCACGTCCGCGTGGGACCCCCACCGGGCGCAGACCAATGACCATCCGCATCCCACTTCCGACCCTCGCCGACTGGCGTAGCGTCGGGTCCGTGGTTCGCGGGATGGTCGTCGCTCGCCCCGACACCGTCGCCACGTAACCCCGACGCGGGGGCGGACGGTTCGCTCGTCGGAGCGAGCGCCCCATTCTCTTCGCCTGTCCGACGTAGACCCGGTAGCTCAAGCGGCAGAGCCTCGGGGTGAGGAATCGACTCCCTCCCAGGTCCGTATGGCAGCACATTCCTGCCACCGCGCGACCGACGTCGCCGTCCGGCTGGCGGTCCCCCGCGACGCCGCGGGAGACCTCCGGACCGGCGTCCGCTCCGCGCTCGCGGCCCGCGACGGCGTCGACGTCCTCGATGTCGACGTCGTCGACCTCGAACCCCGACTCAACGATCTCACGGTCGAGGTCGACGCCTCCCTCCGGCTCGCGCCGGACGTCGAGGTCGCCGACCTCACCGAGACCGTCGGGGTCCACGAGGCCCACCAGCAGTAGCGGGCGTCGAGCGTCGACGGACGCGACACGGTCCCCGACCGACGAATCGACTCCGACCGCGGCGCGAGGGGCTCGCGCCACGACAACCGACAATGAACCGAGACGACCGACCCTCCCCACGAACGATGTATCACGGGCTGAACGGCGGCCCCGCTCCCTCGCCGCGTCCCCCCTCGTGGCGGGCGACGGCGGCGTTCACGGCGATGCCGTTCGCCGTCCTCGCGGCCGCCTCGTACCCGACCGCTGTCGCGGTCGCGATCGCCGTCCTCGCGGGCGTCACGGCCGGTGTCGCCCTCCAGCGACGGTACCCGAACGCCCTCGACCGAGCGGTCCGAACGCCGGTGCGCGAACGGAGCGCGGTTCGTCGCCGCTGATCTCCCGCTGTCGCTTCTGACTCTCCCCGATCCGGCCGTCGTTTCGCGGCCGCGACCCCCCGCCGGCCGTCTCCGGGTGGGCGTCGTTTATATATTCCCGGCACCGACGCCCCGCATGACCGACTCGGACCGCGGCGTCGACGACGCCGGCTCCGACTCCGCCGACGAGATTGACGTCGCCCTCGCCGCCGGCGCCGCCCTCTTCAACGAGGGGTACGTTCTCGCCGCACACGACCCGTGGGAGGAGGCGTGGCTTCCCCTCGACGCCGACGGCGACGCCGCCGCCGACGAGCGACTCCTCCACGGGCTGATCGCCGCGGCGGCGGCGACACACCACGCCCGGTCGCGCAACTGGTCCGGCGCGGTCGGCTGTGCGGGCAACGCGGTCGAGTATCTCGGCGCGGTCGACGCGACGGCCCGCGGCGTGGGGGTCGAGCCGGTCCGCGAGTGGTGCCGACGGCTCGCCGCCGATCCGGAAGCGATCGAGCGCGCAGCTCCCCCTACGATCCGGATCGGCGATTCGACGCCCGGCTTCGGGGACCTCGACCTCCCAGCGGCGCTGCTCGCGGCGCCCGTGTTGGCCGGCGAAATCGACTCGGGAACCGAGGCGACGCTCGAGCGCGCGGCGGACCTCGCCCGCGATGAGCGCGGAACGGCCCGAACGACGGTGACGGAGCTGCTGTTCGCGTTCCTCCGTGACCCCGAGACGCGCCCACAGGTGGCGGCGCGGCTCGCGGATCGCGTCGAGCTGGCCGACCGGAAACGCCGCGACGTCGACGACCTCTTTTAAATCGACCCTGTCAGGCGCCGTCGGTCGGCGAGTCCGGGTCTGACGGGAAGTTCGGCTCCGCCGGCGCGTCGTCGGTCGGGGCGTCGTCGCCGCTCGCACCGGCGTCGCCGCTCGCCCCAGCGTCGCTCGCGCCGTTGCCGCTCCCCCCGTCGTTCGCCTTCGGCTCGCCCTCGAACGTGTAGTTCGCGGAGTTGTCGGCGGGGTCGTAGCCGAGGACCTCGCGGGCGCGTTCGATCGAATAGTAGCGCCGGTCGTTGTCCGAGATGCCGTACACGACCTCGTACTCGTAGTCGGCCTGTAAACACCGGTCGAACAGGTGTGCGCAGTCGCGGTGGGAGAGCCACATCGCCTGCCCGCGCTCGTACTCCCGCGGCGGGTGGTCCTTCGTGAGGTTACCGATGCGAACGCAGACGACGCTCATTCCGTGCTGATCGTGGTAGAGCCGTCCGAGCGACTCGCCGGTCGCCTTCGAGACGCCGTAGAGGTTCCCCGGCCGCGGAAGCTCCGTCCCGTCGAGCCGGTAGTCGTCGTCGGTCCGGTACAGATCCGGCGTCCGGTCTTCGGTCTCGTAGCCGCCGACGGCGTGGTTCGAGGAGGCGAACGCGAACTTCTCGACGCCGGCGTCGGCCGCCGCGCGCATCACCACCTGCGTCCCGTCGATGTTGTTCCGGAGTACCGAGTCCCACGGCGCGGTCTTCCGGGGGTCGCCCGCGAGGTGGATCACGGCGCCGACGCCCGCCATCGCCTCGCGGACCGCGCGCTCGTCGGTGATGTCGGCGACGTATCGGTCGGCGTCGGTGACCCGTTCGGGGACCTTCGCCGCCGGGAGCGGCTCCCTGTCGAGGAGTCGCCACTCGTAGTCGTCGCCGATGCCGCGGAGGATGGCCTGTCCCACCCGTCCCCCGGCGCCCGTCAGCAGGACCGGCTCGTCCATTCAGTCGGACGTGGGCGGGAGACGGGGATATATGCCACGGTTCGCCGCGTACCCGTCGGTTCGTGGCCGATAGAGCGGCGAGAACGATGCCAACGGCGCAGAACGCGCCGCTAGAGTTTCTTCCGCGAGATGCTGACGCCGGTCGGTGTGATGATGATCTGGTCGTCGCCCTTCTGGACGATGTCGCCGTCGACTTCCTGGGCGACCTGTCGGAGCTCGTCGACGATATGCTCGATCGTCCGGTCCGATGTCGAGTGGCGGGTGATGTCCGCGATGACGAAATCCCCGTCGTAGACGGCGTCTT
>OBKM01001360.1_pt1 | contig 9954 bp, 12 predicted proteins | sample 1519691 | NCBI WGS metagenome assembly OBKM01 (sample SAMEA37050418, study PRJEB22526) | metagenome | biome: saline pan; feature: lake; material: water | place: Egypt | collected 2015 | depth 0.5 m
TGTGGGTCGCGCCAGCACGTACTTAACGTTGGCGTGCCCGACCGAGGTGACTATCGGCGTGACGAGGGTCCCGGCAGTCCAAACTGTCGAGTGGCGTCAGAACGAACCGTGGGCATGGCCGACCCGGACGACGAGAGGCGCTACGAGGCGGTGCTGTTCGACATGGACGGGGTGTTGCTACAGGGTCGCGGGACCCTGCCGGTGGTCTACGCGAGGGCTGCCGACGACGCACTCGCGGAGTTCGGTGTCGACCCCCCCGAGGGCGAGCGCGGACCGCTGCGCCAGTCCCGCTTCGACGAGGCGATGGCCGAGCGCTGCCGGGCGGTCGGTATCGACCCGGAGCGGTTCTGGACGGCCCGCGAGCGACTCGCGACGGAACACGCCAAGGCGTACATCGGCTCGAACCCGCGGGTCACCTTCGAGGATACCGACGCCCTGGCCGGGCTGTCGGTCCCGCTCGGTGTCGTCAGCAACAACCGCGCCGGAACTGTCGAGTACGTCGTCGGGGAGTACTTCCCCGACCGGTTTGCCGTCACGGTCGGTCGTGAACCCTCGGTCGCCGGCTACCGCAAGCGCAAGCCGGACCCCTACTACGTCGACCGGGCGCTCGACCGTCTCGGCGTCGACAACGCGCTGTACGTCGGCGACCGGCCGAAGGACCTGACCGCCGCCCGCCGTGCCGGTATCGATGGCGCGCTCCTCCGACGGGAGTTCAACCGCGATGTCGAACTCGAGGATGGGCTGGAACTCGACAGCCTGTACGACCTCCCGGCGCTTCTCGGCTGATTAGCGGCGGCGGACCTCGTGACGGCCAAAGCCGTAGCGCAGGCGGTTGGCGAGTCGTCGCGAGAACCGGCCCGGGCCGTCGCCGGTCGCGCGCGAGGCGAACCGCTCGGCGAGTGCCTGGTAGACAAGCGGCATCGGCACCCCCTGTTCGAGACTCTCCTGGACGGTCCAGGTGCCGGTCGACCCGCCGGCGACGTGGTCGGCGACATCACTCAGGTCGGTCCCTTCCTCGCGAAACGCCTCCTCGCAGAGTTCGAGCAGCCACGACCGCACGACCGCGCCGTTGTTCCAGGTGCGCGCGACGGCCGCCAGGTCGAGGTCGTACCGCCCCTCGTGGAGCAGTTCGAACCCTTCGCCGTAGGTCTGCATCAGGGCGTACTCGATGCCGTTGTGGACCATCTTGACGTAGTGGCCCGCGCCGCTCGGGCCCATCCGGGCGTGGCCCTCGGGTCCGGTTGCCACCGCGTCGAAGACGGGTCTGCAGGCCTCGTAGGCCCACGCCGGCCCGCCGACCATCAGCGAGAAGCCCACCTCCGCGCCCGCGGGGCCGCCGCTGGTGCCACAGTCCAGATACGCCGCCGCCGTCTCCTCCGCCCGCCGGGTCGAGGCCTCGAAGTGGGAGTTGCCCCCGTCGACGACGATATCCTCGCCGGTGAGGTGTGGCTCCAGTTCCGAGAGCGCGGCGTCGACGGGCTCGCCGGCAGGCACCATCAGCCAGATGCGCCTGTCCGCGCCGAGTTGCGTCGCCAGCGCGTCGATGGAGTCGACGGGCGTTGCACCCGCCTCCGCCGCGGCCGCGACGGCCTCGTCGTCGACATCGAAGGCGACGACGTCGTGTCCCGCGGCGAGTACCCGGTCGACGACGATACGTCCCATCCGGCCCAGGCCGACTACACCGAGTTCCATACCTGTGAGTCGCCCGGACGGCAGGTAGACGTTGCGGTTGTCCGCCGCAAAAGAGCGCTATTCCAGCAGGTCGGCAACCTCGCCGGGGCCGTGCTCGGCGATGCGTGCGTTGATCTGTCGGGTCGACTCGCTGACCTCGCGGCCACGGACCGTCACCCGCTTGCGCTCGCCGTCACGGGAGGGTCGGTAGCCGGTCCCACCCTCCAGCAGCACCTCCTTCAGGTTCGACCCGCGAACGTCCTCGCGCATCGGGCGGCCCGCGTCGTCGGACCCGCCGGTCAACGCCAGCGTGTACCCGTCGAGTCCGACCGCGCCACCGTCGACCTCCTCGCCAAGCTCCCGACCGACGAAGCGGGTGGCGTTCTGTCCCGATACCTCGACCTGATATGTCGTTCCCGTCTCCGGGTCCGCGACCGCAACTGTGAACTCAGCCATACCCGAACTGTCTCGTCGGCCCCGCAAAAGCCCGTCGAACCGCGTCCGTGGCGCCTCTCGTTCGGAACCCTGCGCTTCCGACTTCGACCACACACAGCATAGCTCGTGGCTCCGGGAGGGGTGGGTCACGGACCCGCACGCGAATCCTTTTCTCGCCCCCACCACAACGCCGGACATGGACGAACAGGAACGTGTTGCCGCGTTCGTCGCGGAACACGAACTGGCGGCACCGCCGGCGTACCGCCTGCTCGACGTGGTCTCGGAACTCGGGGAGGTGGCGAAGAACGCGACCGAGTCGACCGACTACGGCGGGTCGCCGTCGGACCTCGACCTCGACGAGGACGAACTCGGTGACGTGCTGTTCGCGCTGCTTGCCCTCGCCGAGGCGGTCGATATCGACGCGGGTGAGGCACTCGACACGGCACTCGGGAAGTACGAGCGTCGCATCGACAGCTCGGGCCGACCCGCGTCGGGAGGTCACGCCGCCGACTCTGGCCCCGACGACAGGACGGAATGACCGCGCCGCGCCGGGTCCAGGCGGTCGTCGAGGCGGCGCTCGGCACCTCGCTCGTGGGCTGTGAGCGGGCAGGCGAGGGGGCCGTTGCCGACACCTACCTGCTCGACCTGGCGGGCGAGCCCGGACGTGTGGTCTGCAAGTTTGGCGGCGCGAGTGTCTGGACCGGCGAGGTGATCGAGCCCCTCGTCGCGCGTCTCGTCGCGGCCGAGACGGGGCTGCCGGTGCCGGCGGTACTCGCGTCGGGGACGGTTCGAGACACGCCGGGTCCGGACCGCTGGGCGCTCTACGAGCACTGCACCGGCGAGTCCGCCCGGGTCGCCGGGGTTGCGGGCCGCGAGTGGCTCCTGCGGGCGGCCGGCCGGTTGCTCGGCCACCTCCACGAGGCGTTCACCTTCGACCGCGTCGGTGGTCTCGGGCGGGCAGACGGGGAGTTGCGGCTCCGCCGACCCGCCCGCCGGAACCTGCTCGCCTCGTCACCGACTCGCCCGCACAGTAGCTCACTCCAGCCGGTGCTCACCCACGGCGACTACCAGCCGAGCAACCTCCTCGTCGCCGACGGCGCGGTGACCGCCGTTCTCGACTGGGGGAACGCCCACGTGACGGCTGCCGGGTACGCCCTCGCCCGCGCGGAGGCCCGCTTCGTCGACCTGCCCGACCTCGACGACAGGCGGCGGGCGCGGGACGCTCTCCGGGGCGGTTACGCGAGCGCACGGGGTGGGCTGCCGGCCGGCTACACCGACCGCGCGACCCACTACCGGATGCTGTGGCTCGCCCAGTCAGCCCTGCACGTCGGAGCCATCGCGACAACATCGCGCGGACGCATCCAGCTGCGCCGACAGGTCCGCAACTGGCTCGGGCGACGGGGGCTGGCCGGCGCAACCGTTTTGCCCGGCTAAACGCAACCAACGCGGGTGCAACGACGGATGCGGGTGGCCGCGGGGCTCGTGATGCTTGGGAGCGGACTGGTCCCGGTCTCGCAACTCGTGGGAGGGGCATCCGCCGTGGTCGGACAGCTTCTCGGCGGCGGACTCGTGCTGTCGGCCGGGGTGCTGTTGCTCGTCGACTGGCAGTCCGACGACGAGGTGCCGTAGGTCACGCTTTTGTTCGTGGCGGCCCTGTCGTGGGTAATGGCAGTACCGCCGATCCGACGTGCCGACGAGTTGACCCGCCTGCACTGGGTCGCCGTCGCGCTCGCGGCGGTGACGGGACTGGTCCACCTCGCGCTCGGGGTCGGCGCGTTGCCGGCTCCGCTCGGGTTCGCGTCACTGCTCGCGGCGGGGGGGTTCGCCGCCGGTATCGCGCTCCTGCTTGCCGGGATATACCGGCGAGTTGTGCTCGCGCTCGGCATCCCGTTCACCGCCGCGCAGATACTGCTGTGGTACCTGCTCAACGAACCGACCAGTCTCGGTGACGTGTCCCCGCTCGCCGCGGTCGACAAGACCGTCCAGCCGGCCCTGATCGTGGTACTCGTCGCCCTGCTGTACCGCTCGGACGGGGGAGCGTAGCCGTGGAGCACGGGCGCGAGCACGGCCGACAGCCACGACGGACCCCGAGGTGGGGGCGGGCCGCGGCCCTGAGCACCGGGGCAACCGCGCTGCTCGTGCTCGGGGTCGGCGCGGGCCAGGGGCTCTCGCGGGGCTTTCTCGCCGCTGTCGCCGCCGCGTTGACCGTACAGGTTGCTCTTCTCGTCGTGCTGGACCGGCGCGAGGAGTCGGGCTCGCTGACACCGGCGACTGCCGTGACCGTGCTCCGCGGGTCGGCGGCGGTTGCGCTCGCGGGCTTTCTGTTCTCCGGTCGCCCGGAGGGGCTCGTGGCCTGGCTTCCCGCCTGCCTGTTCGGGGCCGCGGTCGCGCTCGATGCCGCCGACGGCGCGCTGGCACGGGCAACGGACAGCACGTCGGCGTTCGGTGCGGCCCTCGATGTCGAGACCGATGCCCTCGCCGTGCTCGTGGGCGTGCTCGTCGCTGTCCGCACCGGCCAGGCGCCCGCGGTGTTCCTGGCAGTCGGACTGGCGCGGTACGCGTTCCTCGCGGCGGCGACCTTCCGGCGGTACCGCGGGTCGCGGGTCGGGAGTCTCCCGCCGCGGGCCAGTCGGCGGGTGCTCGGTGCCGCACAGATGGTCGTGCTCGCGCTCGTGCTCGCACCGATGCCCGGGGCGACCGTCTCGCACCTGCTCGCCGTCGCGGTGATGGGGCCTGTGCTCGCCGGGTTCGTCCGGGACTGGCTGCTGGTGCGGTGAAAGCGAACGGCTTTTGCGCGTCTCACGACGATATACGGTGATGAGCGACGAGTCCGACCAAAGGGAGGCTCACACCGACGCCGAGACCCGCACGGACGGTGGTGCGGCGGGTGCCGACGACGTGACACTGGACCCGTGGGGCTCGGCGACGGTCTCGGACTACCGGCGACTGTTCGAGCAGTTCGGCATCGAGCGCTTCGAGGCGGTGCTCGACGAGGTGCCGAACCCCCACCACCTGATGCGTCGCGGGGTCATCTTCGGCCACCGCGACTACCGGTCGGTCGCCCGCGCCATGCGCGAGGGTGACCCGTTCGCGGTGCTGTCGGGTTTCATGCCGACCGGTGACCCCCACATCGGGCACAAGCTGGTCTTCGACGAGATAATCTGGCACCAGCAACAGGGCGGTGACGCGTACGGTCTCATCGCCGACCTCGAGGCACACAGCGCCCGTGGCCTCTCCTGGGCGGAGATCGACGAGCACGCCCGCAACTATATCCTCTCGCTTCTCGCGCTCGGGTTCGACCCCGAGGCGGGCCAGCTGTACCGCCAGTCGACGAACCGCGAGGTGCAGGACCTGGCGTTCGAACTCGGTGTCGAGGCCAACTTCTCCGAACTCGCGGCCATCTACGACTTCGACGGCGAGACCGACGTCTCGCACATGCAGTCGGTGGTCACCCAGATGGGTGATATCCTCTACCCGCAACTCGACGAGCCGAAGCCGACGGTCATCCCGGTCGGCCCCGACCAGGACCCCCACGTCCGACTGGCGCGTGACCTGGCGGCCCGGACCCGGTATTTCGGCGTGACGGAGGCCTACGCCAGCTTCGAGACCAGCGAGGCGGAGCTGCGTCTCCTGTCGGCGGCCTACGAGGCCCGCGCGGCGTACGCCGACGACCCCGACCGGCCCCGGTGTGTCGAGGCCGCCGGCTGGCTCTCGGACCACGAGACCGACGCGACCGAGGTGCGGGCGGACCTCGTCGAGACACTCCAGAACGCGGGCAAGGAGCCACTCCGCCCCCGGGTGCGGATTGTCGACCGGAACGCGACCGACGCGGCCTTCGAGGCGCTCGTCGAGGCAATCGATGGCGAGAAACGCGTCTACGACGAACACGTCGACGCGTTCGACCTCTCGCGCGGGGCCGCCGAGGAACTCGCCCGCGAGGTCGAACTCGACACCGGCGGCTACGGCTTCCGGCCGCCCTCCTCGCTGTATCACCGCTTCATGACCGGGCTCACCGGCGGGAAGATGTCCTCGTCAGTGCCGGCCTCGCACATCAGCCTGCTCGACGACCCCGAGGAGGGTGCGGACAAGGTCAGGGCCGCCACCACCGGCGGCCGCGAGACCGCCGCGAAACAGCGCGAACTCGGCGGAAAGGCCGACGAGTGCCCGGTCTACGAGCTGTACGCGTACCTGCTTGCCGGTGACGACGACGAGTTCGCCACCGAGGTCTACGAGGAGTGTGTCGGCGGCGAGCGTCTCTGTGGCGGCTGCAAGGAACAGGCCGCCGAGTTGATGGCGGCATTTCTCGAGGACCACCAGGAGAAACGCGAGGAGTGGGCCGACCGCCTCGACGAACTCGACATCACGTTCGACACCGACCGCGCCTGACCGGCCGGCGATGTCCGGAGTGGCCGCCGAGTCACCCGTGGTCGGCGGTGAGAAAGTCGAGCAACCGGTCGGTGACGGCCCGCGAGTGCTCGATGAACACGAGGTGTCGCCCCTCGATTGCCTCGAACCGGCCACGCGGGAGGCCGCGGGCGAGGGCACGGCCGGCCGCGGCCGGGACGACCGGGTCAGACAGGCCGTGACAGACGAGTGCGGGCAGGTCGAGCTCGTACAGCGGTCCGGCATCGAATCCGAGGGCGGCCGACACCTGCGCCTCGAAGCCTGCCTCGTCGGCATCCTCCTCGACACGCCACGCGCGAATCTGCTCGACGAGTGAGTCCCGCGCGAGAAACGCCGGCGAGAACGCCCCCTCGAGTGTCCCGGGACCCGGGGGATGGAGCGCCCGGAGCGCATCCGCGTCGAGGCGGTCGCCGGCGGCGGCCGTTCCGAACAGTGTCAGCGTCGCCGTCCGGTCGAACTCGCGGGCGTGTTCGAGCGCGACCATCCCCCCGAGCCCCGCGCCGACCAGGTGTGCCCGACGGGTCTCCGCTGCCGAGAGCACCGCCTCCAGGTCGGCGGCGAGTGTCGCCACGTCGTACGGCCCCGACGGTGCGTCCGACCGGCCGGTCCCGCGCAGGTCCCAGACAAGCGCCTCGAACGGGCCCGCGACCGCGTCGTGCTGCCAGCCCCACTGCCAGGCTCCGTAGCCGGCCTCGCCGACGAACGCGACTGTCCCGTCACCCGCGAACCCGCCCTCGCCGGCGGTCTCGTAGTACAGCCGGACCCCCTCGTGGCTCGTGTACGGCACGGCTCAGTCGAGATCGCCCTCGCTCGCCAGGCGGTCGAGTGCGTCGGCGAGGTCGCGGGCCTGCTCGGGTCGCATCGCGATCTCGACCTCGTTGTCACCGTCGTCGACACAGGCCAGCTTGACCCGCTCGTCGCCGAACGGCCTGGCCTCGACCGTCGCGGGGTCGTAGAGCGTGACCGCCGCCGCGGTGTTCGACGCGCCGACGTGCTTGACCGTCCCCCCGTCGAGTTCGAGCGCGAAGCCGTCGAGACTCAGCGTGAGCATACCACCCGTTCGCGCGCCCGGTAGATAACAGTTGGTGCGAGCGCGAGTGCTCCGTGCGCGGGAGCGACCCCGGGGTCGCTCGTCGAGGTGGCCACCGGGCCCGTCCTCTCGACCGCGGGCCCGTCCGCGACCCGGGGTCGCTGCTGGTACCGCCGGTCGCTGGTACCCTGCTCGCGGGCCGGGACTCCGTGCAGGAGTCTCCCGACCCGGGACGAAAGCGCTTTTGCACATCGGTGGCCGAATCACTGATAATGGGGCTCGAAGAGGAGATCGAGGAGATAGAGCAGGAGATCCGCGAGACCCCCTACAACAAGTCGACCGAGCAGCATATCGGCCGGCTGAAGTCGAAACTCGCCGAGATGAAGGAGACACTCGCAAAGCGCCAGTCCTCCTCCGGTGGCGGGCCGGGGTACGCCGTCGAGAAGACCGGCGACGCGACGGTCGCGCTCGTCGGCTTCCCGAGTGTCGGGAAGTCGACACTCCTGAACGCCCTGACGAACGCCGACAGCGAGACGGGGTCCTACGAGTTCACGACGCTCGACGTGAACCCCGGGATGCTCCAGTACCGGGGTGCGAACGTGCAGATGCTCGACGTGCCGGGGCTCATCGAGGGGGCGGCCGGCGGTCGAGGTGACGGGCAGGAGGTGCTCTCGGTCGTTCGGACCGCCGACCTCGTCGTCTTCGTGCTCTCGGTGTTCGAGATCGACCAGTACGAACGACTCCACGAGGAACTGTACAGGAACGGCATCCGCCTCGACCAGCGCCCGCCGCGGGTGTCGGTCCGAAAGAAGGGGAAAGACGGCATCTCGGTCAACGCGAGTGTCGACCTGGACCTCGACGAGGGGACGATACAGAGCATCCTCCGGGAACACGGCTACACGAACGCCGACGTGGCCATCGGCGAGCAGGTCGACCTGGACCGGTTCATCGACGGTATCCGCGACAACCGGGTGTATCTCCCCTCGATTGTCGCGGTCAACAAGGCCGACCTGGTCGACCCGGGCTACGTCGAGACGGTCAACGAGCAGTTGCGCGCCCACGACATCGACCCCGAGGAGGCGGTGTTCATCAGTGCCGCGGAGGAACGGGGCCTCGACTCGCTGCGCGAGACGATCTGGGAGGAACTCGGTCTCATCCGGATCTATATGGACAAGCCCGGCCGGGGTGTCGACTACGAGGAGCCACTCATCCTGTTCGAGGGCGACACCGTCGAGGATGCCTGTGAGAAACTCGGCGGCGAGTTCCAGGACCGCTTTCGCTTCGCCCGCGTCTCCGGCCCGAGCGCCAAACACGACGAACAGCAGGTCGGCCTCGACCACGAACTCGCCGACGAGGACGTGCTCCGCATCCTGACGACAAACTGATGCCCGCGTGACCCTGGGTCCGGCCGGTCGACGGGGGTCGGGTCACCGGTCTCCGACCGGTCGACGGTGTCGGGTCACCCATCTCCGGCCGGTCGACAGATGTGGGGTCGCCCGTCTCCGCCCGGTCGGCGGCGTCGGGTCGCCTCCACCCGAGCAACCCCGGTCGGTGGTTCGACAGGTTTAGGTGCGCGCTCGGCCACCTCACCGTAAGAACAATGTCAGAGAAACCCGCCTCGATGTACCGGGATATCGACAAGCCGTCGTACACGCGCCGTGAGTACATCACCGGTATCCCGGGGTCGAAGATCGCACAGTACCAGATGGGTGACAAGCACACCGAACCCGAGGAGTACCCGGTCCAGATCTCGCTGCTGGTCGACGAGAGCGTCCAGATCCGACACGGGTCGCTGGAGGCCGCGCGACTCTCGGCCAACCGTCATCTCATCGACGAACTCGGCGAGGGGAACTACCGGATGATGCTCCGGAAGTTCCCCCACCAGGTCATCCGCGAGAACAAGCAGGCGACCGGGGCCGGGGCCGACCGCGTCTCCGACGGGATGCGCCAGTCGTTCGGGAAGATCGTCGGCACGGCCGCCCGCATCCAGGCCGGCGAGCGCCTGTTCACCGCCTACTGCGACCCCGACCAGGCCGACGCCGTCAAGGAGGCCTACCGCCGCGCGTACAACAAGATCACCCCGCCCTGTACCACCCGTGTCGAGCGCGGCGAGGAACTGCTCATCGCCTGAGACTGATTCTTGCGAGTCTCCGGTATCGACCGCCCGACGATGGGCGGTCGGACCGGTACACAGTCGCAGTAACCAGTACGAGTGTCCACCGACACCGGATAGGACCGTGGCGGGGTGCGGTTCGATCTGCTCACGTGGCGAACGTGGTCGCGAGCACCGCGGAGAGTACTGAACGCGAGCGGTGCGACAGCGTGGGGGAGTGCGAACCTCCCGATCACAACTCGTTCTTGACCATTCGAATCAGACCGCGTGAGCGGTGTGACCTGTTCGAGTATCTGCTTCC
>OBKM01001361.1_pt1 | contig 9954 bp, 5 predicted proteins | sample 1519691 | NCBI WGS metagenome assembly OBKM01 (sample SAMEA37050418, study PRJEB22526) | metagenome | biome: saline pan; feature: lake; material: water | place: Egypt | collected 2015 | depth 0.5 m
CCGAGGTCTGGGATAATAAAACAACAACTTGGCGTAAGAACTTCTTGACGCAGGCAAACCAACTTGATTCAAGCACGCCAGTTACTCTCGATGCGAATATGGATTTGGTAAATCAGGATGAATGTCTAAATTGCGTATACCGAGATCTATGTGCAGTACCAACGCGGGGGGATAGAAAATAATGGAACACTCCGATCTTCTTCCATATCTATCGCTTGAATTACCAGAGGATTTCGAATTCACATCTGACCAGGGAGATGTAATGTACGCCTATCATGAGGGGACAGGTCGTGTCTGTGTCGGGTCCGGAGCCGGTACCGGAAAAACAACGACGCTTACGCGCGTCGTTGCCGAGACTGTGATCCGGATGGTAGAGTCTGAGCCGGGAAATATTGATTCGAATCCATTTGATGAAATCTTGGTCACAACTTTCACCAGAGATGCCGCGGGGCAATTAAAAGGAAAAATAAAATCAATCCTTCGAGATCACCAAACAAACAGCGGCATCGATCTCGACCCAGCACTATGGCGATGGATCGAAACGGAAAGCCATATCAGCACGATCGATTCTTTCGTCGGAGATCTTCTTCGTGAGATCGCTACCGAAGTTGAAGTCTCACCTGGATTTGATGTTCGAGATGATCTTGAGACACAAGAATTGCTACAGACAGTAATTCGGGAACTACGTGACGATCCCGAATATGAGGATTCTATAGAGTTTCTTGAGCGAGAATTAGATGGAAACGAGGATCCTGCTCCCCGGCAGTTTATTTACGAAATACACCAGAAGTTGAGAGAATTTTGTTTTGAATTCCCAGAATCTAATGATCCAACTGGTTCAAGTATATTTAGTGATCAGATTCGTAATCAGATCCATCAAGGTCTTGAGCCGCCGTTTGATGCGACGGATATTCGTGAAATTGCTGCAGGGCTAACAGGAGAGCCACCAAGAAACCACGATACACCATCGGATGATACTATCGATCAAATAGAGGCCGATTATCGACATAGCCTAGCTTTTGCTGAGGCAGTAGAGACCGTTTTGGATGGATTCAATCAGGTTTATGACCGCATTACGCGGGCGACTGGTGCACTTTCATATCAAGATATTACCTATATCGTCTGGCTGTACCTAACAAGCGATGAAGGTTCAGATCTTGCTAATAGTCTGCAACAGCGATTTTCGCATTTGTTCATAGACGAGTTTCAGGATACTAGTTTTGCTCAGTGTCAGATTCTTCAACAACTTATTACGAATAACCATGATCCCACACAGGTTCTGTTGATAGGCGATATTAAACAATCAATCTACAGCTGGCGATCTGCTGATCCTGCGATCTTCGCACATATTTTGGACCACGCCGACAGCAACCAGACAACTCCGGATGAGTATCTGGGTGTTACAAACTGGGAACGAGCTGAACTTGTAACGAACTTTCGAAGCCATCCACACCTAATCCGCGCAGGGAATCATCTCTTTAGCAGAGTATTCTCCGATTCGGGTCGTGGTGCGATTGGTACATTCCCTGTTGAGCACGGCCCACTAATCCCAAAGCGTGAGGAAACAGCGCCAGAAAAACCCCATTTGCATGTAGTTCCGTTAGGGGATTGCAACGCTGATGCGTGGCGCAAACGTGGCCCACAGAAGATCGCGGCGTCGATCCGAGGGATGGTAGATGACGACACCGTTACAGTTGGTGATGGTGATGAGGAACGACCGGTTCGAGCTGGTGACGTAACGATGCTCTTTCGTCGTGGGAAGCGAATTAGTCAATTTCGTGAAGCACTTGATGAATATGGCCTTTCAAGTGCTGTTGTCGCCGAACAGGGATTATTTAAAACAGAAGAAGTAGGGTTTGTGATCAATGTACTTGATTGGTTCGCTAATCCACATTCGAAGGATTCGCTCTTACGAATCCTTCGTTCGCCAGTCACTGCACTATCTGATCCCACACTACGATATTTGGCCAGTAAAAACTTGAACCTCGGCTGGGCACTAGATGAGTGGCCCGATGCTCAGCTCCCGAATAGTGATAAAACCCGTCTTGATGCTCTCGTCTCCTTGCGGAGCGATCTCCGATGGGATCGTGAAGGATCTAAAGCCGATCTAGTACAGAAAGTTATCCAACATACCGCTATTGAAGTAATTCTTCTAGCTGGCGACGATGCCATGCAACAGTACGGTAACCTCTGGATGCTCGTTGAAGTGGCGCGGGACTGGGAAGAAGATGAGATAATTCCCTACCGTGAGTTCGTAGATAGACTCCATCGATATCAACAGATGGCACAGGCTGGAGATGGCTCGTTCGAACTCGCTCAAACAGCGGATGCAAGCGACACGGAGACAGTAAAGCTTCGGACAGTTCACAGCTCAAAAGGACTCGAATTTAATGTTGTTGTGTTGGCAGACCTTGTGGCAACACCAGGGATACCACCGAAGTTTATGGATCGTGTTGAATACCGGGACCCAGACAACCGAGTGCCCAAGATGGCGCTTCGTCCACGACCTGCGGGTGAGCTTACCGGATACGAATCTGGCCCAGGGGCGACATGGATCCGGACTGATGATTCCTCAACGCTGTGGATAACGGATTCTCGTGATAATTCGACTGGAAAACCGAAGTGGGGTCATCCGTATAATCCTGCTTGGAGAGATCAGGTTGCAGAATTCTGGCGTCTATTATACGTCGCATTTACCCGAGCCGGTGACCATATCGTATTTTCACTTCCAGATTCGATTCACCACTTCTATAGATGGAAAAGCTGGGCTCCAGCACTGAATGATATTTTCCAACCCGGAAATGAATGGCCAACTTGGGATGATGATACAAGTTCCTTTGAATTCACCCTTGATCCCTCAGCCCAGCACGCTGACGATAAAGGTCGTCATGACACGATCCCGTTTGGCGTAGGATCTTTACCAGAGGGAGAAAAAATCACACCAGATCCACTCACTGTACCTGATATGACTCCTACTGACAGCCCAACTGAGAGCCATTCATATCAGCCTATCGTACAATCCTTTACTCCTCGTGAATTGAAGCCATCGTCGCTATATGACCTATCAGCGTGTCCTCGGCGGTTTCAGTATCGGGCTCTACAAGGCATAAGTGAAGCTCGGGGAGAATCACCACCTGGAACGAATGCTCCCTCAGGCATTTCTGCAAACTATTGGGGATCTCTTGTCCATAATACGTTTGAAGAACTCTACAAAGATGTAAGAGAGGGAACAGTCCACAATGATAGTGGCCATTTGCAGAAGTATCTTAACGAATTAGCAGAAGGTAAAACGGAGATTCAGGAGCTTATCCAAGCTTATCGGGGAACTAAAACATGGCAGGAGACCACCGAAGCCGATACTGTACTTCCTGAATATGAACTCTCTGCGATGCACCCTTCAGAGCCTCGTATTCATATATCTGGTTTTGTTGATCTGTTATACCGTGTTGATGACAAATGGATCATCGTCGATTTTAAAACAGGGGATGTTCCAGATAAGGATTCGTATTTGGCAGATCAATACAGAACTCAACTTACGACGTACGCATGGTTACTAAACACGGAATACGATATAGAGGTAGATGCGGCGCGTTTAGTTTATGTTCAAAACGCCCAGGAATACGATCACAAAATTGATTGGGAAAAATTTGATGACTATCTCAGCTCTCTCCCTGGAACACTGACTATCGAATCTGGAGAAGGGTTACCGATAGATCCAGATCCAGATCCGTCAATGACTCGGATTGAATCGGTATCGTTGGAAAGTCGGTGCGGGAGCTGTCCTTACACAGACATATGTCCAGCGTGGTCTGAGTAGGCTATTTAAATATATTATTTCATAATCTTGTTGTTGGCGAATATTGACAACCAAGATTAAATACGGGTGCCCGGATAAGATAGATTCATGGATACTCGGAAGGCTCAGCTAGGTCGTGAATGGCAGGCGCATACCGATGATCATAAGCGTGAACTGGGCCGTGCCGAGGAGAGTTTTGATGCGTTTAAAACGGGAGAGACAGTTGACCCTCTAGCGATCGTTGGAGCTTTTCGTTCGGGAAAAACGCAACTCATGTACCACTTGTTTGATCGATCATGGAATCAAGATATTCCTGCGTTCTATGTCGGCGATCCGGGTTCAATGCTTGAGGAATTTGAACAGAGTGAAATTCAACAGTTAGATGATTGGATAGAATCTAGGATAGACGAGCAACTAGATGCTTATGCGAAGGGTGATGCTGAAGGCGTTGACTGGTTCCCTAACGTAGATTCAGCATCAAAACAGGAATTCGTTGATTCACGACCAGAGTTCGAGAGTAGCTCGGATGTTAAAAAGACAGCGCTCTTTTTTGACGAAGTCGAGCAATCGTATCGGGCATTTATTAGTGTGATGGACAAAGATGATGATAATCCACTCCGCAAAATAAACGACAGTCTCCAAGACAGCATTAAAGTTTGGAGCTTCGGGATGATATCAGCCTTTGAGTTTATTGGTGAAGCAGACTGGGGGCGGATGAAAGAAATCCGTATTCCACCGCTATCTGTCGAACAAGTTCGGAATATGCTTATCGATAGGCGTCCGGAAGCAGCTTTTTTGGCTAATACGATCTGGTGGTTGGCTCGTGGACGTACTGGTTTGATTATCAAGCTTGTTGACGAACTTCCAGGCGATATTGAGACAAATCCAGAAGAATGGCTGCAAAAGCGGGCGGAAGCTAACTTCAAAGATACACGTCTCATCAATAGTATCTGGACACCACTTGACCGTGAAGAATGGAACGATGCATTGGCTGCACTCTTATTCAAGCAACAGGCTCTAGACTCGTGGGTAGAACAAGACGAAGCAGCGCTGACATGGAAACAATGTCAGGTGGCTACGGTCAATATCGTCCAAGAGCAAGGAGACTTTTCAGGAACCGACGCTCAAAGTGGCGCGATAACCCTATTAGACCGAAATGTTACGCGCGTTTTTCAGGGGCTTGCAACCGGAGAAAACGGATACTTCCCCCGTTATGGCCTCGCCGACGAAAAAGAAGCTGATGCACTGCTTGATCTGATCAGCAATATGATTGTCTCCTTCGAACCTAGTAGTCCTGAGCGGAGTCTTGCGCTAGAAACGGTTGACGATCTCAAGGGAGAATTCCAAACAGAGTGGTTAAAAGAGGTCTCTGATCTAGAAACGAGGGAAGGTTCGATCACGGCACCGAAACCGAGCAAGATCCGTGATGCCTTCCCACCGATCGCGGTCAATCCCGACCGGGTATCGGATCGTTCCGTAAGCGATCTCCGAGCGTCAATGGATCGTGGGTTAGAGCTTTCTTCTAAATCTAATGACAAAAAGCAAACTATAATTCGGTTCTGCCCAACGGAACAAACAGCAGCTACCGAATTGAAAACGATCACCAACAACCCTGATTTCACGAGTCCGACTTTACTCGTAATTCCAGAGGAGATAGATGTGGAAACCTCACCGGAGATTGATACATATTTGAGCCATTCACTGCTTGCAATCGAGCGTCATCAATCAAGTCGCTTCTGGACATTTGTCCTCAACCTCTACGGGCGATTAGAAGAAACCAGACATTTTGAACCATACTATATGGATCAAGAAGTAAAACAGGACCTAGTGAACAATATCGAAGAGCGAGAGGTACGAAATACGATTGAAACCCTTTATGATCAGTTAGATCAGGTTGCAATTGATACTTCAGGTCCATTTATTAGCGCCTACCATGACCGGTACAGTCTGAGTGGCAGTAATACCCTCATTTGGGAAGAGTCTCGACTTAATAGTGCTTCTCCATTCTGGACGAATGGGCGTATTGCGGAACCAACAGTAGCACTCTCTTATTTGCTTGTTATCGGCCCGGAGTATGAGTCCCAACGACAATATACGGATCTTCATAATCATATTGAGCAAGGGATGAGCAGAAAGTTGGTTTCCGGGGGTCAAACCGGATTCGGTTACAAGGAATACTACGACGATCTCTTTTCGCAAAGTGGATATAGCCAACGAGTAATCGAAGAAAGACATCATTACGCGTCGAAGGGGCAGCTTGACCCAGGGATGCGCCAACTTGAGAACGCGCTAACGTCGCTTGCTAACCATGTTGACACTGATCGATTAATTGAATCTCTCAATAACCCAAATAAAGATGCAAAGAATGGAGAGATCCCTGTAATCGGTGTCAAGGGGCTTCCTGAGCAGGCATACCCATTGCTTCGTGCGATATTAATCCGTGGATTGGTGACTGGTTCATCACCCGATATTGACGTAACGCAAAATCTTACACAAACTGTCGACGATCTTGAAGACGATCTTACAACGATTGATGAGCATCTGGAAAGTATTGAAGCAAAGGCTGATCAATTGGATCCACCAGAGTCAGCACCTGTCGGGAACTGGATCACTATAACAACGGACAGGCTTGATCAGTATCGTGACAACTTATCAGGAATTATTAAAGCAGCCGAAGATCTGATAGAACGTTGCCAGACTGGATCGGGGAGTGAAACAATCGGATATCACTACTGGTTCTTTCTCAAATTGTACGAGACGAACATACGTGACAACATAGATGGATTTAAATCAGATATTGATGCGATCTCAATTGAGCATATTAACGATGCACGAAATCTATATTCTGAGGCTTACGAGCAAATAAAAGATTCAGAATCAATACCGCTTCATTTTGGGTCGAAAGAAAACCTTCTTGTTGAATTAGAGGAATTCGGTGATGAAATATTTGACCTCAAATCTACTCTCGGAGCTTCATCCCTAAGTCTCCCCGAAGATAGAAATGATCTACGAGATCTTAATGAAGATGTTCGAATTCATATCACAGAATTACAGCAACTAAATGATGATCTGAAAACGATTGAACAACAGTCCGAAACAGTCCGTGAGACGCTAGACGAAACGAAAGCACAATTGCGGGAGCTGCTAATAAGAAAGGAGATGAGCGTTAATGAGTGAACAGTCAGAATTAAACGTCACAGCGTCAGTTCATCAAGTCGCAGCATCACTTGAAGATCAAACAGAGAAACTAGAGTCCTTCAAGGACGAGATCGCAACAATCGCAGATCAAGTGGACCGCATGGATGAGCGGGAAAGTGATGCGTTCTATTCAAATGCCGAGTCGTTACGGGAGAAGCTTGATGACGTAGATACTGTCGAAAAAATAATCGAATTAGACAATGAAATCGACGAATTAGTCCGTTCGCCGCTTCGAGAAGCTGCACTTTCGGAATTAGATGAGTTCCTAGACATCGTTGAACCACAGCTCTCTGGCGAAACCCGGTCAGAAATCCGAAATAGAATTCGGGAAAGTGTTCCCGAGGATCTTGAAGAAGTCAGCGACTCATACGAGGAGTTGACGCCACGCGTTGAGGCTTTACCACCGTTTGTTCAGGATGCCATTCGAGATGCTATTGAAGGACGGGCATCTATCTTGGTTGACCCTGCAAGTGAGCTCACTACAGTTATTGATAAACTGGAACGACGCCGTGACACACTTCAAGAATTCGATAACGAACTTTCCAAAGCAGGGAATTGGACCCCCGAAATAAACCTTGTCGAGGAACGTAGTTTTTATAAAAATCTTAATACAGTTCTCGCAAGCGGTCAAATGACCCAATCTATATCTGATATTGATCAGCTCATATCGGATCTTATAGGATATGATGAGAAATATGATCTCCAGATTAGCAACTTAGTCAAACAAGAACTTGAACGAGAAGTTGAACAGGCCGAGCCAGACACTCTATCAAATCCATTTAAAAATATTAGCGGAGAGCTCCGTCTGCTTCAAAACTCATATGAGAATGTCGTAGAGGGGATATCGGATTTAGAGGATTTTGGAACCGAGAGAGGCCTGCATGAAACCAGGATTGACAGTCTCATCGCTGATTATCGCCAGCTACAAATCCGAACTTATGATTCGGTGAAGGCTATCAGAAAGCGTTGTCAATCGATTGAAGATAATATAAAAGAGTTCATAACTGACTGCACAGAGCAGCTCAATATTCAACGTAAAATGATTTCTGATGTCAAAGAGGAGTTGAGTGATATTTCTCCACCAAATGTGCAGTTTGGAGCCGATAAAACAGACACAGTTACGGAGCAAACTGTCAGAGGAGATCTGATTAACGCACTCAATGCAATGCTCATATACGATGAGTGGTTTGAAAACGCGTTCTCAGAGTCGTTTGATACAGAAGATGTGCTTAATATATGGGAGCAGATGTATGAAGGTGAAGCGGTTGTTCTAACCGAAGAAAATAAAGACGCAATCTTAGCCCTCGCTGACTGGTTTTCAATCCGGGTGACCTTGAGTAGTGCATAGCCTAGCAGTAGAAGAAGTAAAGAGTATTCTGGACAACACAACCGTTGCAACTACTGCAGAACGCCGGGGCTTCGGCACACGGCGTGGTGTTCCAGATACTGTTGTTTGGTTATCACCAGATCATACAGCGTTTCCAAATCATATTTTACCAGTCTTGATCGAACTGGAGAGCACATTTAGTGCTGCAGCTAATGATTTTGAGAAATTCGCCCGACGATATAATGATACTAATTACCGGTATGATATTCAATGGCCAGTTATATCCGAAAAAATTGATTCGTTTCGCCGCATATGTAAATATGACATTGCGGGCATTCCGGCGCGAAGACTTGGGAGAGGACCTGCAGTCGAAGAGCGTGAAATGTATGCCATTATTCGAGATTGGTTTGATGAATTTATTCTTTCTTTTGACAATTCTGTCAGTGTAAGACAATATGGCGATACAACGGTTCTAAATTGGGAACTTTCTTTCCGCATGTACGGGCATAAATTTCAAACAGTCGTCCCTTTTTTCTTTGATGTTGGGAACGATATAAATAAAACGATTGAACAATATATACCACCATCTGTCCTACCCAGCGTCGTGATTATCAACGATGAATACGGATCGAAAACCGCGACAATATCTTATTACAAAACCATGATAAAATTTCCGATGATTAGACCGATCCGATTCAAAAAATAACGTTGGACATTGGTATCATCTATATACTGTCCACATACTTTATTTTAATGTAACTTATCATAACGTGCGCTCTGAATCGGACAACAAAAACGTAGTTGTCGGATTTAATCTATGAATTTTTCACTCGCCAACCAATATTTATGTCAAATAGGAATTACTATCACCCCAGATCATCTAATTACAGTTACTTATTTTCTGACTGTGTTGTGTCGTCTGAGGATGGTCGTAGATCTCGCCAACGGAAATCAACTGTTTCGCCAGTTTCGAGGGCGACACGATATAGATGTGAATCCCGCTTATCCGTCGTCAATACTCCTGCATCATCGGAGAGGATTGCTTCGACCTCCCCACGCTCCCCGTGATACTTTTTATGATCTACATCTGTCTCATCAGGAATATCGATTCGAACGCTATCCCCCTCAACGAACCTCGACATCATTTCCCAGTAACGAGGTAGCCTACGATAATATCAACGATCATCAGCACACCATTCAGGGACAATGGAACAGAATCAGCACCTCACGAAGCATCGTCAGTTAGCTAAGTCACCGGCTCTGCTATGCCAAGCGGAGTAGCGATTGATTAGAACGGATGGGCAAGCATGAGCATTCGAAGTGGGAATTGCCTCACAGTTATCGGTATCTCGCCCGTGCGGGCACGCTAAAAATAACTGGAACTGGCTATGTCCCACTTCATGCAGAAAAATATAGTCGTTCACATCATCGGAACGGTCCCGCAATATCGATTCATTCTAAGGCAATCGAACTGGAGTGATTTATACCCTCTACGATCGGTCTGATAGTTCCCATAGCAGAGCGTTTCCGACTTTTCGACTCTCTACATCGCCTTCCTCTTCGAGATTTTGTAGCTTCAGATAGGCAGTTCTTCGATCGCAATCCACGTGTTCAGCAACGTCTGTCGTCCCAG
>OBKM01001362.1_pt1 | contig 9949 bp, 9 predicted proteins | sample 1519691 | NCBI WGS metagenome assembly OBKM01 (sample SAMEA37050418, study PRJEB22526) | metagenome | biome: saline pan; feature: lake; material: water | place: Egypt | collected 2015 | depth 0.5 m
GAACGACAGTGCCGTCGTCAGCGCTGGTGACGGCGTCGACACTGCCGGAGAATTTCTCGATCAGGAGCGTGGGGACTCCGATGCATACTGCGCTGTTATGCTTCCTCCAATATAAACCTCGGTGGTCATGCGGATCAGACTGCAAAACCAACAACAGACAGCCAGAGTGCTGTGGCTTCACCTCAGCAAACGGCATCGAGTCTTTGCCGCATCCAGCCACACCCGTGATCGCTGCTCGGCAGATTTTTCCCGCGCCGCCACCGATTCGTCGGTATGGAAATTCGGGGCACACGCGAGTGCAAGCGCTGTGGCACCCGCTGGTCGTACTACGACACAGGAAGCGTCTCCTGTCCCGACTGTGGGAGCATCCGGTCGGTCGGCGTCGACGATGAGCGGGCGCTGCACACCGACGCACCGGCAGAGTTCGATCTTACTCCTGTCAGGACACAGGTTGACGAGATTCCACAAGATGAACTGGCAGAAGCGCTCGGGGACGCTGCGCGCGAGTATATCAGACAGCGTGGCTTTATTGCTGCCGGCGAGCTCCAGCCGCTGGATGACACCTACCTCGCAGCAGCAGAAGCAGCGAACGTCGCAGACGCTGTAGGTAGATCGCTCTCATCAACAGACGACGAGCAGTGGTACTTTTTTGAGTTGCTTCGAACTGCAGACAACGGCGACCGAGTGCCGCCGACAGATGTTCCAGACTCGCTTCGCGACGCGCGAGGGCTTGCGTACGCGTCTGCCGTCGGCGACTACCGGCGCGAGGTTGGACGGTGGCTCGATGTGATCGACGACCCACCAGGAGAGTCGTTCGCCCGTGGGCCACTCGAATCGCTTGGCGACCACATCAAGCGAATTGAGGCGCTTCAGGGCGACGTCCCTCCAGAGACAGCAGAAACACTCGTTAGCGCCACGCACGGCCTTTCAGCGTATCTCCGCGCCGATGATCCAGACGGACTCGCAGACTGCCGGGAGCGACTCGACCGGCTCAGTTCCCTCGCCGAGTAGCCACAGACCGCCACTCCATCAGGGAAGGTCGACGTCCACGTCCTCCTGCTGGCCGGCCGCCTTGATCACGTTGTACAGCAACATTGCACGGGTCATCGGTCCGACACCACCGGGCACTGGTGTAATCGCGCTTGCCTTCTCTTTTGCGCTCTCGAAGGCAACGTCGCCGACAAGCTCGTACCCTTTCTCCGTGTCGGCATCGACGCGGTTGATTCCCACATCGATCACGACCGCGCCGTCACCAACCATAGAGCCGTCAACAAACTCGGGCCGGCCGGCGGCGACGACGAGGATATCTGCGTTCTGGGTTTTCTCAGCGAGGTTCTCTGTGCGGGAGTGACAGACTGTCGTCGTTGCGTTGCCGCCCTCCTCCTTGCGGATGAAGAGGTTCGCCATCGGCTTGCCGACGATCCGAGAGCGGCCGACGACGACCGCATCTTTGCCTTCAGTATCGATCCCGGTGTGAGCGAGCAGCTTCTGGATACCATGTGGGGTGCAGGGCTTGAATCGAGGTGTCCCGGCAACCAACTTCCCGACGTTTTCAGGGTGGAACCCGTCGACATCCTTCCGTGGATCGATTCGTTCGAGAACAGCCTCCTCGTCAACGTGTTCAGGAGTTGGTGACTGAACGAGAATGCCGTGAACGTCGGGATCCTCGTTGAACTCGTCGATTGCAGCAAACAGTTTCTCGGCAGGCTCGTCAGTTGTCAGTTCGACGTCTCTGGTCTCGATGCCGACCTCCTCACAGTCGTTTTGTTTCATCGAGACATACGTTTCGGCGGCCGGATCCGGGCTCATCAAAATAGTCCCAAAGCAGGGCTCGACGCCGGCAGCCCGGAGCTGGTCGACTGCAGTTGAAAGGTCGGACCGAATCTCCGCAGCGACCTCGTTGCCGTCAATAATCTCCGTCATGGTCGACTGGCGGCGTTCGGCGGTCTAAAACGTTCGGGTTCGTACGCCCTGCACGCCGCTCGGTCGGAAGCTGCACAAAGATGCGAGATGCGTCTGGTCTGCCAGATGAGCCACTGGATCGCTGTCAGCGGCGGCTACGCCTCTGCGCCGATGAGATCGGTGAACACCTTTGACTGTGCGGCAGCGAGGTGTTCAGCGAGCGTTGAAGGGCAGATATCGAGGGCATCAGCGACTTCCGTCGCGTTTGCCTCACGTGGGTACTCGAAGTATCCCATAGCATAAGCCGTCTCGATCACTTCCGCCTGGCGGGCGGTAAGACGGCTCCGATCGATCGGCACGAGATCTGCCTCCTCGTTTGCGTCGGCGTCAGCGCGGGCGATGCTCTTGATCGTTACATCGTCGTAGGCGTCCCGAAGCTCTGTGACAACGCCGCTTAGCTCTGAGCCCTCCGTGAGGTGGAGCGTCAGATGCAGTCCCCTGTCGTTGGCCCGAACATCTGCGATCGGGTATCCGGCCTCCTCGATCAGTGCACAGGCACAGTCCTGACCGTCGCGTTCGAACTCGTAAACACCCTCGGAGCCGTACTCGAACACCGGATCAACATGGTCGGGGAGCTCCGGATCTTCGCCTTCAAGACGGAACTGTTCGACAACGTCGTCCCCCTGTACACTCCCATCGTTCCAGGTGACATCCCGAGCGGGTGCCCCAGCCGTCGCGGCCGTCTCCGCAACCGGGCATGCGCCAGGCGAGCCAACTGCCAGTTCGACACGGAGTCCAGACATATCTATCTCTATTGCACGAACCGATTTATTGGGGGATGGTCGTTCCCATCTGTTGGGAATACGGCGGACAATAATCGCACGAAGCAGACAGTGTTGCCGCTTCAACTACCGGAAAATGTTGTTTCGATCACCCCCAAATACCTGGCAAGTACGGATACGCGTCCAGTACATATGTCACTCCAATCGCCGGCAACGCCGGCAGCAAGGACCTATCAGTCATGACAGCAGTTCTCGACGAGCACATCGCGGTCGTTGGAGGCGGCATCGGCGGCCTCGCAACTGCGTGCCTGCTCGCAGACCACGGCGCAACGGTGACGCTGTTTGAACAGAACAATCGCGTCGGCGGCAGCGCTAATCTGATCGAACGCGACGGGTTCCGGTTCGATACAGGCCCGTCCTGGTATCTGATGCCAGCGGTGTTTGAGCGGTTTTTCGAGCGCATGGACCGGAGCCCAGAGCAGTACTACGACCGTGTCCAGCTCGATCCACACTACCGGATCCACTGGAAATCAAACACCGGCTACCGGCCCGATACGGCGCCGGATGGCGTCGCCCTTGATCCGGACGGTGACCGAATCGATGTTCCTCCCGATCCAACCGAGGCCCGGTCCATCTTCGAAGCGTACGAGCCAGGCGGCGCCAAGGCGCTCGACGAGTACCTCGACACTGCTGAGCAAAGCTACGAGGTCGCAATGGAGCAGTTCGTCTACCGGGACCGAACCACGTTCCGAGAGTATGTCGATCCGCAGGTCGCGCTGTCCACTCGTGGACTGCCGTTTTTTGGAACGATGCAGGACCACGCCAAGGAACACTTCGACCATCCCAAACTCCAGCAGCTCGTCCAGTACACGCTGGTGTTTCTGGGCGGTGCGCCACACAACACCCCGGCGCTGTACAATCTAATGAGTCATGTCGACTTCAACCTCGGCGTCTGGTATCCCAAGGGCGGCATGTACAGCGTTGTCGAAGCACTCAAAACAGTCGGCGAAGAGCTTGGTGTCGAGTACCAGACGAACTGTCCTGTCACGGGCATCAATCCGCGAGGCGACAACCCAGTCGTCCGCACTCCAGATCGATCACAGACCGTCGACCGGGTCGTCTGTAACGCAAACCCTGCACACGTCGAGCGGGAGTTGCTCCCGTCTGGGCTCGGTCGGGGCGATGACTACTGGGACGATCGAACGTACGCGCCGTCGGCGTTCATGTTGTTCCTTGGCGTCGAAGGCGAACTGCCGTCCCTCGAACACCACACCCTCGTGCTTCCGGCAGACTGGGACCGACACTTCGAGACAATCTTCGACGATCCGCAGTGGCCCGACGATCCATCATACTACCTCTGTGTCCCGTCGAAAACCGACGACAGTGTTGCCCCTGACGGCCATCACGCAGTTGTGGTGCTTGTTCCGATTGCGCCTGGACTTGCTGACAGCACAGAGCGACGAGAGCAGTTCCGCGAGCAGATCGTCTCGGCTCTCGCCGAGCACGCCGACGCAGACCTCCGCAATCGAATCGTCGTTGAAGAACAGTTCTGTGTCTCCGACTACGAACGGACCCTCAACGCTCCCCAGGGCACTGCGCTTGGAATGGCACACACGCTCTTCCAGACAGGACCACTCCGGCCAGGACGGCGCGGACCTGGCAACAATCTCTACTACGTTGGGGGCTATTCGACCCCCGGCATCGGTGTGCCGATGTGCCTGATCAGCGCAGAGCACACCGCCGACACGATTGTCGACGACGCGACATCGTCGGATGGACCACTGTCGAAACTCCCCGGTTTCGGGGACTGACGGCAAAGCGACTCGTACTGAGTGCCTTACGCCTGCTGTCTCAGGGGCGAGTAGTTCCGGCAAACGCTTCGGTTCGAACCCATCATATAGAGGTGGGTTGTTCTCCACCAGCCAGCCGATAGCATTTTGTATGGACCACCGAACTGTTCGAGTCGGCCCCGACTTCGGAGCCATTCCGACAGCATGGCGACCACTGCTTCCGGCGTGGCTCTCAGTCGCGGCAGTCACCATCGTGTTTGCAGCGATGGGGGCGATTGGCTATCAGCCACCGCTTGCTGTCCAGCTTGCGGTGTACCTGCTTGGGATGGTTGCGGTCAATCTTCCACACGGCGGATTTGAACACGTCGAGAACCTCCGGCGGCGAACTGTGAGCTACCAGTTCACATACGCCGGGAGCTTCCTGCTTGTGATCGCCGGGTTTCTCGCGCTGTTGTTTGTAAACCCGCTGATCGGCGTCGGGCTCATGCTCTGGGTCGCGATGGCAAAAGGTGGCCTCGGCGACGTGGCTGCGTTTAGCGCGGTCATTGGCGAGGACTACTTCCAGTCGACAGTGCAGCGCTATCTCGCGGCAGCAGCGAAAGGAGGCGCAGTGATGATTGTCCCGTTTGTCGCCTGGCAGGAGACGTTTGTCACCTTCACAACGTACATGGTGAGCGTCTTCGACGCGAGTGCGGTCGTCGGCGCAACCTGGATGTCAAGCGACACCACGGCGCTGGTTGCGGCCGTCGCGTACGGCGCAGTCGTCCTTGCACACCTTGGCGTCGGATTTGCTGTCACAACCGACCGACAGCAGTGGGCCGCTGACGCAATCGAGACGCTGCTGTTGATCGCCTTCTTTGTCGCTGTCCCAGTCGTAGTCGCTGTCGGCCTGTACTTTGCGCTGTGGTACTCGCTCCGACAGCTCGGCCGATCCTGGGTCGCAGACGACCACCGGCCAGCGGCCGACGGCGCGTGGATGGTCAGCCCCGGCGACCGGCGGCTTCGATCGCTGTTTAGCGTTGGCTCGTTTGTGGCGGGAGCGATCGGCACCGCGCTCGTGCTGGCGGCAATTTATCTCATTGCGCCGCGCCCGTTCGGCGGTGCACCGTCGATGCTTGCTGGCGTCGTCGTGCTCTATACGATCTTCGTGAGCATCATCGCGCTCCCGCACGTTATCGTCGGGGGCGTGCTCGATCGACAGGCAATCTGGTTCGTCCCTGACCGGAGCTAACAACAGAGCATCGGCTGCGTACAGGATTGTCCCACGCTATCACGGACCGCTTCCTCCGATATCGACACGGTCTTTTTTGTACCGACAGTAGCTGCCGCTGTGATCGGTTGGTCGTACGAACGGCAGGTGTTGGGCCTCTGTACGATGGCCTTCTTTGCGACGATGGTCGGCCGGTTAGCGATCAGTCCAGTTGTCCCGATCATCGGAGATGATCTTGCGATTTCGAACACGGTCATCGGCTTTGCGCTCTCAGGAATGTGGCTCACGTATGCGCTTTCGCAGTACCCAAGCGGTCTGTTGGGTGATCGGTACGGCGAGCGGATCGTTATTCTCGTTGCGATTGTTGGCACAGCGTTCGGGAGCATTCTGATCGCGCTCTCACCGTCTGCGGCGGTGTTTATCATCGCAACGCTGTTGCTCGGGGCGCTTGCTGGCCTTCATTACAGCGTCGCAACCGCGCTGCTCACGCGGGCGTTTCCGAACATCGGGGCTGCGATCGGGATTCACAGCGTCGGCGGTCCACTCGCGGGACTTGCAACCCCCATCGCCGCGGCCTGGGTCGGGACCACCTACGGATGGCGTCCAGCGGTTGCGCTCGGAGCAGTGGTTGCGATTCCGACGGCGGTTCTGTTCGCGGTTGGCGTTCGCTCACAGGAGCCCGTGCGCCCTGATCAGCCGATCCGCGAGCGACTCCGGATTCGAATGGTCGTCGAACTGCTCTCGCGGCCACAAATTGCGTTCACGACGCTGCTCGCCGTTGGCGGAGCATTTGCGTGGCAGGGGACCGCCTCGTTTCTGCCAACATTTCTGGTCGAAGGGCGTGAGTACAGCGAAACCGCTGCAGGAGTGGCATTCTCGGCGTACTTTGTCGTGCAAGGAGTCGGCCAGCCCACTGTCGGGTCGCTCTCTGACCGGTTCGGGCGCGAGCCAATCGCAGCGGTAACGATGCTCGCCGGCGTCGCTGGCTACGGCCTCTTTGTCTTTGGCCACCGGATCTGGGGCGTCGCGGCCGCCGTCGTCTGTATCGGGATCGCAATGTCTTGGGGGGCGGCGTTGATGCCTAAGTTCATGGATCAGCTCTCGGCCGAGGAACAGGGAATGGGCTTTGGCCTCGTCCGAACGACGTATATGGTGATTGGGTCGTCAGGCAGCGTTGCAATCGGTGCAATCGCGGACTGGCACTCCTGGAGTGCCGCCTTTCTCGTGCTTGCCGGAATTATGGGAGGGGTGCTTGTCGCACTCCTCATTTCGATGACCCTCACGCGGCGTTCAGAGCACTGGTAGCCAGTTTGCGTATGTCGAAGCAGGCTGTCACAGTGGACGCGGGCGTTGTACACTGACACAGCCACCGCTCCACCGACCAGCGAGTGAGAACGCTTTACTCAGGCGGCAACGACCGCGAAGATATGAAGGTCGACATCGGCGGCGCGCTCTCGGAAGCGGCTGAGCCAGGCGTGAGCCGCGACGCACTGGATCGTCTTGACGAACGCGTCGGGACACTCCACGAACGGATCGAGGCGGGTATCGACGACCGAGAACACGGATACGCCGCTCTCGCACTGCCTGAGACCGTTGCGCTTGGCGAGATTACAGCGGCGACAGACTCCCTGCCCGATGTCGGGCACGTGTTTGTCGTGGGAATCGGGGGGAGCGCGCTGGGCGCCGCAACCGCCTGTGCTGCGCTGCCGACAGACGCCGACCTGCACGTTCTTGACAACGTTGACCCTGCTGCAACCGGTCCGCTGCTCGACGATGTCCCCCTTGCGGACGCGGCGGTTGTTGTCGTGTCGCGGTCCGGGACGACCGCTGAAACGCTTGCGAACTTCCTTGTTGTCCGGGAGGCGTTCGAGGACGAAGGGGTGGACTGGACTGATCGAACGCTTGTGGTGACCGGTGACGACGGCCCGCTCGCGTCGCTGTCCGACGAACACGCACTCCCAAGCCTCCCTGTTCCGACTGGCGTTCCGGGGCGGTACTCACTGCTTTCGACAGTTGGACTTGCGCCCGCAGCGCTTGCTGGAGCTAATATCGAGGCGCTCGTTGCAGGCGGACGTGAGGGACGCGACGCGCTCTCGGGGTCACTGTATGACTGTCCGGCCTACGCTTACGGAGCGGTTGCGTACGCGCTTGACTCTCGGGGCGCATCGGTGAACGCGATGATGCCGTACGCCGAAGGGTTAGAGCGGTTTGCGGAGTGGTTCGCACAGCTGTGGGCAGAAAGCCTCGGAAAGAACGGCATCGGGCAGATCCCCCAGCGGGCACTGGGGGCGACCGACCAGCACTCACAGCTTCAGCTGTACCGAGACGGCCCAGCGGAGACAATGCTCACCGTCGTTCGGCCACAGGAGCGACCCTCATTGCCGGTGCCAGATCCGGATCACGAAGCGCTCTCGTACCTAGAGGAAACGGATCTCGGTCGCCTCCTCGACGCAGAGTACGAGGCGACAGCCGCGAGCATGACTGCAGCAAACCGCCCTGCGGTTCGAATCGAGATTGATGCTGTCGACGCCCACTCATTGGGACGACTCTGCTACGATATGGAAGCCGCCTGTATTCTTGCCGGAGAGCTCTACGGGATTGATCCGTTCGTTCAGCCGGCAGTCGAGTGGGGAAAGCGGGCGGCTCGGGGGCTGCTTCGAGGCGAGTCCACAGCAGAGACAAAGACAGTCACGGAGCGCGATGCCCTCTGGATCGACGGCGAGTAAACAGCCGGCTCGTCCCGTTTCACACTCCGTGAACGGAACACCCTAGTAGTAACGAGTGACAACCGTCGTATATGAGTGACCGGCGACCAGTGGACACCAACGACGACGATCCGCCGCCGTCAGGCCGTGAAGAAACGCCACACCAGACAGTCGAGGAAACGACCGACGCAGCACAGCCACCATCAGAGCGCACGGGCAGGGTGAGTAGTCGCCAGCTCAGAGCAGTGCTGGTCGGGTTAGCGGCCGGTGTCGGCGGCTTCATCGCACTCGTCATCTGGCAGTTTGCGTTGCTGTTCGGGTTCATGGCAGCCACTGGGGCGTCGGTTGAGGAACTGACGATGGCACAGGAGCTTGTCATTTCAACACTGTCGCTTGGCGTCGGAATGGCAACCGGCGCGGCGGCATATCTTCACTGGAGCGACCGATCGTTCTCGTTCATTGACCTCAAACGCCTGCGGCTCCGCGATGTCGGCTACACCGTCGGGGGACTGGTTGCACTATTTGTAGCCGTGATCGCGATCTCACTCGTGACCGAGTATCTCGGCGTGTCTGCCTCTGAGCATGGCATTGTTGAGTCCGTAGAGGAGGGTGACGCCGACGTGCTGTTATTGTTGGTACCGCTGTCGATTCTTGTGATCGGTCCGGGCGAGGAGCTCCTCTTTCGAAACGTGGTACAGAAGCACCTCTACGATACGTTCACACGCCGAGGCGCGATCCTCGTTGCGAGCGTTATCTTCGCGATCGTTCACGTCCCGGCGTACGCGACCGGGGCGCAAGACCCGCTCGCGATCGCGACGAGCATCGTCGTCATCTTCGTCCTTTCACTGCTGCTGGGGTGGATCTACCACCGCACAGAGAACATCATCGTCCCGTCGCTGGTCCACGGCTGTTACAACGCGATTTTGTTTGGAAGCCTGTACGTTGAACTTGGCGGAGCGCTGTGAATTGTCCCGGTGCGTAGCTCAGGGGTGGTCGTCTTGAGCCGACTGTGGACTGCCGCCCCACCTCCGACCGAAATGGAGCAGCAGGTTGTCCGACGGGTGTCTGACGTGGTTTTATGATGACGCCAGGCGAACTAGCTTGCATGCCTCGGCGATACGCAGTCGTATGTGATGACGACATCGCCGAGCAGATCGACGATATTGCACGGGAGTACGGCCTCACCGAACAGGAGGTCATCCGTCAGCTCCTGCGGGAAGGGCTCGACGCGACAGAGGGCGACTCTGAGCTCGTCGACGCTTAAGGGTTCGAGGGGTTTTTTCGAGAGAGCGAGCTGCCACAGATCGGGCAGCGATCGCGGTGCTCGTCGAACTCTCGGCCACAGCCCTGGCACTGGAACGACCAGTTGCGCTGCTCTTCGATGCCGTCCCTGGCAATCACCTCAACAGTCACGTCAAGCCGCTCAGCGACGTTCTGCATGGCGTAGTCGTCAGTGACGAGCGTTCCATCAAGTTCGAACGACGCAGCGATCAGACGGATGTCTGTTTCGGAGAGTTCCTCGGCATCACCAGACTCCTTTGCGGCGCGACGAATCTGTTC
>OBKM01001363.1_pt1 | contig 9945 bp, 7 predicted proteins | sample 1519691 | NCBI WGS metagenome assembly OBKM01 (sample SAMEA37050418, study PRJEB22526) | metagenome | biome: saline pan; feature: lake; material: water | place: Egypt | collected 2015 | depth 0.5 m
ACGGCCTCCCGGATTTGGACGAGTTACTGTTGTGGGCGTCACAAGATCCAAATCCACATCGACCAAGGCTGCTCGCGGAGGTTGAGTTAGGCGAGGCCTGAAGGCCTTTCCCGATGGTTTTGTACGGCCTTCCATAGCACCAGCTGTACACAATCGCGGCGCACTCACTGCCTGAGTGCGCCGCTTTGCGCTCCTCAAGATCACCTCTCCATCTTCACACTGCTCGATTCTCCAACCGCAGTTCGTGTTGATATCGCTGGTTGCAGTTGACCCAGTTCTCCCGTTTTATTTCGGAGCTACAAGGCTGCAAAGCTAGAACGAATGCTGCCTTGATAGAGTTTGCTTGATTTCCGCAGCAAGTTATGGTCGTCTGAGGTGATCTGTTCCCAAACAGGAATACGATGATAATATATGGAGTGTTGAACTCTAGTGATCTGCTGTAAATGTAAATTGTCTTCGAACGCAAACCCTCAGGAAATGAGTGTTTGCAATCGAGATCGGAACCTCAGGTTTATGACTAATCGCTTGCGGCAGTACTCAACGCAGCTTCACCCAATGTCTGAAACTGAACCAATATCTAACGAGTGTTCATAGTAGAGTTCCCAAAGCAGGTTCCCAGTTTATCAAAAACGAGGACTCGTCCAATTTACAGCAAGTAGCCGGATGTTTGGAAAGTTTGTGTATTATAAAATTAAAATGGGATATTTTCATGGGGGTATAATACAGATGAGATGGACATTTATTGATGGTACGGCGAATCCAATCACCACGTTGGATCCCAATCCAGAGTATACATTACCGGATTGTTGCGCTGTATTCCATGCAGTGTTGCGATTGTTGATAACTCCATGTCCGCTGGACTCATATCTAATCATGTGTAACAAGAATCTGACAAAGAAAGGCTGCCGAGGATTTGCTGATCGATGGGTACAGAGAAAGTAGCTATCGGTGATATGTGCTTCTTACCAGATAATCTTCGGAAGCACCGTGCAAGATGGGAAGGCCAGAGATTCCATCAGCATCCACCCAAAAACTATGCTTCAGCCGTATTGCTAAAGGACATGAGTAATCATCCAATCGATCGTCGTAATTATATCAAATATATCGGATGTGGGGTTGCCTTCACTAGCACGGCTTCCACAGTCTCAGCTCAATCCATATCACCAGTGGTACTGCCACCAGATAGCAGTTATTTACTCAGATTTGGTGAAATCAACCGGCATGATTTTGCAGAGAGCTCATTTACTGAGGATGATCTTGGGAAGAGTCTAAACGAATTTGACTTCACAACTGCAGACACCAGCAATGTTGTAGATATGCGCGGGATGTTTGCTAGTGCCGAGTCGTTTGATCAGGATATCGGTGGGTGGAACACCAGTAATGTCGAATATATGGGTCTGATGTTCTATAATGCCCGGTCGTTCGATCAAGATATTGGTGAGTGGGACACCAGCAACGTCAAGGATATGTATGGGATGTTCGAAAGTGCTGAGTCGTTTGATCAGGATATCAGCGGATGGGATACCAGCAATGTCGAAACTATGAGCTCAATATTCGATAGTGCTGAGTCGTTCAATCAGGATCTCAGTGGGTGGTGTGTTGAAAATATTGATGAAAAGCCGAATGGTTTTGACACTAATGCAGGCTTTGAGGACGAGGAGGCAAACCAACCAAACTGGGGCGAACCGTGCTGAATATGCGTTTTCTATTCATCACTCGCTGAATCTGCCATTTGAGTTTTGTCGGAAAATCCGCGACTGATTCAAAGGGTGAGTTCAGCATGGCGGTCGTCCATCTCATACCGTCAACCGACCTGACGGACAGTCCCAGCAATCCGCTGGTCTACAGAGAAACAGGCCGAGTGCCTCGGGGCTTGACCCCGACGTACTTCAGAGCCAGTGCCGCTTAGTGGTGTCTCCATGTCGATGGTGGTGTTGGCGACTGCTCGTCGCCGACTGCTCGGTTGTATACGGTTGTGAATTGCTGAATGCTCTCAGTAAGGTGTGGCAATCTACCTATATCGCCAAATGGTGTCCACATCCCCTGAGATTATGATCAAATCCACGGAAAAACAATCATTCAAAAGACTAAAATTGGAGAATCAGGTCGAATAGACGGCGACACGAATAGAAGAATATTCACTTTCATCATCTTTGGTAGATGCCTCATCACTACCAGTTCCATCTACATTGTTTCCTGTTGATCTTGAATCGCTTCCCGTGAATTCGCCAAGCGATCCACTCCATGTTGGCTCTGGGTTTTGTCCGACGGCAGTGGTGAACAACCGAGCCCAGACCGGGCCGTTGTCAAGGTTGTCACTCGTCTGTGGAGCGACTTCGAACAGTGAGTTGCTACAGACTACAACAGTAAGCAGGCGAGAGCGTGATATCGCAACGAGGAGTCGATTAGGGCTGAGAATGAACCGATCTTCTGATCTCGCGAACTCGGGATCTGAGACGGTTCCACAGACGGCCATGATATCCCGTTCACCCCCTTGATATTTTTCGACAGTGTTCGGTGTGACAGTCTCTGGAAGCACTGTCTCAAGCAACCCACGCTGGGCATTGTGTGGTGTCACGACGCCAAGACTCGGTGACGTTGTCGATCCAGACGCTGGCTCAGCTGACTCACCCTTGGATTGATTGGACGATCCAGCGGAATCAACATCAGTTGCCGTTACCGCTGGCTCGTCGCCGACGGTTCCGGCCGAACCACCATCAGTCAACTTTGGATCAGTCCGTGAGACTGCCTTTGCAATCGATTGGACAAGTAGGGATTCGATTGGGTTGACCATCTGGTGGTTGCTATCGTCATAGCAGACAAATACCAATGAGCTACCAGCGTCAAATACTGCCTCCAGACCAGTTGTATCTGCCGTATAGGCTCCGGCTGGCAATGGTCTTTCCGCTGCAGCTGTAAGCGATATCTCATCTTTCTGGTACTCGAATCTAGTGAGTAGTGCAGCCATATCCGAATCAAACCGATGCGACTCGGTGAGCTGTTCCATCCCAATTGCTCCGGTTTGAGGAGTGTCGGTCATTGGTTATCACCACCACTACCGGTGGAAGCGTCGGTCTCGTCCAAACCGAAGTCCAGCAGTTGTGTTTGATCGCCGTTATTCCGTGTCGATTTTGGCGGAGTGTTGGTGTTCGTCACCGAAGCGGTCGTAACCGATCGGCCAGAGCCCGTCTCATTGAGCCACCGAATGTAATCCAGTGCTGAGAGATATGCCTTGGTTTCAGTGAGTGGTCGTCGCAGTGAGTCTTCCCAGTCTGTTTCGGTTACTGTTGGAAGTTGGCGGTGATCACCGACCAGCAGTGTTTGTCCTGCTGGTTTGAGCACGCTTCCAGCCAACAATAATTGTGGGATTGGGAGCATACTCGCCTCATCACAACAGACAATATCGAACAATCCATCATGACGCATCGCTTTCGGTGCTGAGTCGCCATCAATTCCGGAGTGGCACTCGGCGACGAGCTTGAGTGACTGATACAACGTCGCTGGGGTGGCAAAGAGCAGACACTGACTGGATTCACTCGATGCGTTCCACACCTGTCTTGCCACTTGTTTAATGTCACCTTCACCAGCAGCGTTGTGGTAATTAGCATACGTCACATCCACACTGTCAACATCCGAATCGGGCCGTTCCGGCTCCGAGGGTGGTGCTGATGGTAATACCCGAAGCAATGTGAGATCAGCGAAGTCGTCGGTTTCTGCTTCCTGTTGCCAACTGTCGAGGCAGCTAACGACGCTTTCGAGGACGGTATCTACTGCCTCATGTGATGGTGCGGTGACGATACCAGCGAGAGATTCGTCATTAGTTGCGTTGGCGTAGACCCGAGCCAGCAGTGCCGGGGTGATTGCACCACTGGTTTTGCCTGTTCCGGGTGGGCCTTGCAGCGGCACAATTGAACGGTCGACTGCACGAATGAACGACTGTTGATCACTATTGGGTTTGAAATAGTTGTCTGTTGCTGCCAATCGGTCGATGAATTCTTCGACGCCATCCGTTGAAGCGATCCCTGATCGTGGTAGCTGGCCAGTCTGGCGAACAATTTGCAGCTGTTGCCACAGAGCATTTTGCGCAATGTTGTTCGGTTTCAGTGCGGTATCGGCTTTCCCTGCACCGAAATCATCAACCATTGGATCTAACATATACACTTCGCCGGCCTCGATTTGAACCGGCTCTCGGTCGGCGATGTATGGGTCTCGCTCCGATGGAGTTTCCTGTAGATTATCTACATTGGTAGCATCTGGACTCTGCCATCCACAGTGATTCAACCGATAGTTGCTACCATAGCGCTGGAATCGAATCGGGAAGGTTGTGAGTGAAATTTCTCCAGACCGAGTATCAATGTCCTCAACCAAAACTGGCGGTGAGTGTTTGATTGCCGCCGAATCATCAACTGTCAGGGCTGCGTTGGGATTCCTCTGGGCGGTCCCTGCAGAATCCATCGAACTGTGACCACTTGCAGCAGCACTCACATCGGTATCGACAGCGGTGGTGGCACCATCGGTGTCGGTTGCATGGGTTGGTGCGGCTGATGTCTCATTCGTGCCTGCAGTGTCTGTGTTCTGTGGTTTATCCGGTACTGATTGGAATCGAGTGAGTAACCGCCAGCTACCGCTGCCGGGGCCGTCATTACTACGGAGTCGTGCCTGTTGAGCGACTTCTGCCGCTGTCGCTTGATCTTCGAATAACACTTCATAGGCCAACTCACCACTGATAGTAAGTGATCCGTCATCTTCAATGGTAATTTCTGTGCAGCGGACGGGAATTGAGTGCCCGCTTCGAGCCCGTTGTCGGAGTGGTTGCTTGTAATGCTCAAGTATATTTGTCTGTTGGGTGCCGAATTCAATCCGGAGGTAATCACGTGCTGCCTCAGGCAAGCGGCTGACTGGCAACTCGAATTCAGAGAGTCTCCTGACATCAAGTGGCTCCTTCGGATGATAGGCATTTTTGTATGGAATATCTTTGATGACACGCATCAGAGTGTAACTAATCCGTTCGGCTAGATATTCCACATCTGACCGTTGCAACTGCTGTGATTTGTTGTTCGTTCGATAGTAGAATTTGCCTATCTCCTGTTTGTAATGTTGTTTTGTCTCGTCATCAAGCGTCCATTCATTAACGATTTCAGGCCTGAGCCGCGGTGAATTGTCAGTGGGCTCTTTTGGTGTTACAGCCCAGATGTACTCCAGTGGGAACTGTGCACCGGCTCGCTTTCGAACCGGGTAAAACCCCGCTGGTGAGGAGGCATGTTTCGCTGGGCCTGCTGTTTGCTCGCCGACTGATCCGGGAGCGTGATTGAGACTGATACCCGGATTGTCCTGCACATATGGCACTCGATTGGCCAGAAACTGCTCACGAAATATAGCTCGCAGCGGTGGGTCAGTATCTCTCTCACCCGGTGGATCAATTATGTCTATCGACCAGCCCTGCACGAACTGCTCGGCGACGGACAACAACCCTTCAGAGGGATAGGCGAGTGCAAACTGATCAGACAGGATTTTCTGTACCGGTGACAGCATTGACTGGTCGATATCACTACTTCCATCCTCGTGTAGACTGCAGAGCGCACGCATGGCGCGGGCCTTTTCGAGTGTATCACTGTGGCGCTCCAGTGCCTCGGCGAGTGCCTCCGCTTCTTGAGGCGTAAAGGTGTAGCAGTGAATGACTGACTCCTTCGAATCTCCTACTTCGCTTGCGACTGTTTCAATTGCCTCGAAGACTTGATCAAGATACCGCTCAAGCAGTTCCGATTCAACCGTAGTCGCTAACTCTGGATTATCTGGGACTGCGTCAATGACGTCGCCGATGGTGATATATTCGTCGTAATTTTTCGCATGGATGCAAGCACCGAGTGTCCCGATACGGTTTATCGCCGTGTCGGGACGAACGAACAGTGCCACATGAATCAACTCACCCTTGTCGGCATCACAAATATTACTCCATCCATCAAATCGATCATCAGGGAGCGGGATCCAATCCTTACCGGGGATGACTGGAGGTGAATGGAATTCATCATAGTTGGGGTCAAGCTTCCCACGGAGTGCTTGTGCACGCTGTACGGTCTCATGTATTGGTTCAGGGAGTGCCTGTTCTAACGCCCGTTGTTGACTTGGTTGGAGGTTGACCGTCGGCGACTCATCAGTTGGCCTGTAGCCCTCCTGTCGGGGGAGTAACTCTGAAAGCTCACGAAGGCTGCTGATACCAGCGTGCTGGAGTTTTTGTTGGGTGGTCGGATTGAACCCAAGCAAAGCCAAACTTGATGTTGCTGTTGGATCTTCAACGGCGCGGGTGACACAGGCTTCTTTGTAAGCACAGTTATCACAGACATAATCAACGGCAAATGGGAGTTCATCGAGATCTTCACTGAGAGCGGTATCGATCTTTCCATCTGCTGCAAGCGTTTGCTTTACAGTTAATTGCCACCCCTCGTGTGGGAATGTCGGAAGACTGAGCGGGTGCAGCGATTGTCCCGGCCTTGCAGCAGTCTCATGAGTTAGCACGCTGGTTTCGATGCCACACTGTGGTGTCGGCACACTGCTCAAGAACTGATCGAATAACGCGCTGTAAACAGCTACCTGTACGTGATGCGATGGTTGCTGTTCGCTCGCACTCTTGATGTCGAGGATTCGTGCATTAACCTCAGCATCAGTATCTTCGGTATGTGTCTGTTTCGCTGGCACCGAAGCCTGGCACTCGCCGACCCCCTCGCCGACGGTCGTCTCAAGCTGTTCCGTGTTCGACTCTGAGAGGGTATTGGCTGTGTCTTGACCCGCAGTCCTGTTGGTTTCTGTTGCCATCGATTCGGCTGGCGAAAGTACAAGACAGTCAACTTCACCCCAGACATCAAATGCGCCGAGGTGACCACCAAGCGGAGCCTGATAACACAGGATGTACGGCGTCTGGTCGTCCGTCGGCGAGAGGTCAGCAGCGTCTTCGAGGGCTTCGAGCAATTGTTGTCTGCGTTCCTCTGGTGAGTCAGCCCACGTGTCATCGATGCTGATGTCAGGTGTGTCAGTGTTGTCAGGATCCTCAAGCTCTGGGCCAATGATTTTTGTTGCTTCCGTGGCGAGAGCCTCAATTTGTCTCGCCTCAAACTCTTTTCCGTTACCCAGTAATGTGATGTTCATCAGCCCAAACGCCTCTCGCCAGTCACGGTCATCTGGTTCATCACCCGGAGCAACCTGTTGTTTGATGTATCGCGGACAGTGGTGATGTTCGACAAACTGTGCAATTGCACTGGGATCTAATGGCTCTTCAGGCGGTTCGCTGCTTTTAGGGTCGCCATCGGCCGTCGGCGACGGTTCATCATCATCGCCCATTGCCATCACCACCGGTTGACTGCATGTTGGCCGACGCTGCGGTGGTTGGTTCGTCAGCCACCGACAGCTCCGACTGAGATTCGCCGATAGGATCGGAATCTTCAGTTTCGAATTCAGCGTTTTCAGATTGGAGTTTGATATCCGAGTTGCGTTGATGACAGCTAGTGATGAGACGGCCAGATTTGGTGTCGGCTGAAGAAAGCAGCCGAATCGACGGAGCAAGCAGAATCGGCCACTTCTGTTGGGTGGCGTGATCGCTGCACTGTCCGACTCGACCATCGACAACCAGTTCTTCGACGCCCAATGTCAGGAGACTGATCAGGTTGTCGTCGTGATTTCGACAACGGCATTGACCGATGGTGTATTCCGCTTTGCCTGCTGGTTTTGAGAGATACAGTGTAATTTGGTCGCCTTCTTCGATCGGTTCGCAACAAACTTGGCAGGTTGGGTTTTGATCAGTTGTCGATGCAATCTTTAGGTGTGATAGCACCTGTCTAAACTGCGTAATCGTGCCGGAAAAATGAAGTCCGGTATGTGTTTTCTTTTGCATGCTTCGTCTGACGGCGAAGCGCGGTCGAGCGTGTTGGTTCACGCTCGGCCATTTTGATGGCCGTTCCCGCGCGTGTGTTGTATTACACTGTCCATTCTTTTATAGATTACGTTGTAACATACAATTTCACAACAACAGTTACTTACAGATATAATGTATTATTTCTCAATATCACTACGACAGCTTACCCATGGTGAACGAAGACTTCGAACCGAATGACAGGCAGGAGCGCATCTTGAAAGTCCTGAAAAAAGGGCGAAAAGAGAGCAATCCATGGGGGTATGCAAATCCAAAGCGAATCGAGAAAGAACTAGGTATAAGACGACAATATATAAATCGAGAGCTCAGTGGGTTGGTTGATGCTGGTTGGATTGAGAAGGTCAATAGAGGCCTTTATAGATTTGTTGACGACCCGCGAGAGGCCAATTAACACCGTGGTCACAACGGTGTGATTTTGAGTACTGAGTATTTTTCTCTCATCCTCTATCAACAGGTTCGATAGTCCCGCTCTCGGGGGTTTGGTATTTATAATACATCCCGACGTATTCATAGTGTAATATCTGGTAATTCACACGAACGCCCGACTCTCTGCCCCAGTCCGGTCGGCCAGTTTTTCAAAGTTCAAAGTTGCCCGAGGTATCTCCAATGGGAGTACAATACCGAAGCCCAGTCATTGATCGAAGAACGTGCTTGGAAACTTGAACCGTTGAGTCCTGTTTTGGCTGGTGAAGGGGATGACTTCGAACGCAAACAACTAACGCTTTTCGAGGGCGCGGATCGGCGCGTCGTCGGCATTGAGTCGGAATCGGAAACTGAATTAGAATACGACACCCAACTCCCTTCAGAAGAAACTGAGGCAAAGCGAAATTCAATCCTGATGTGACCTCACAAGCAATACATCGAAGTACACTCCATTGCTTGGTTCAGCCAATATGACCTCTCAGTGGAGCAAATACGAACCTGAGATACGCTCTGGCGATTCCGACCGGGTCAACGATGTCGTTGAGGAAATCAAAGACAGTGGTGTCAAGGAGCGTGCTGAACTGTTCGAAGACTGTTTTGAGGGCGTCACCGAACTGTATGAAAATCATGACGATGGTTACGTTCGGCAGTCATGTGTACGAGTTGTCGAACAACTTGCGCCGAAACTCCCGGCAGCAGTTAATCTGCAGTCACCGGATGTTGAGAGCCCACCAGCTGAAACTGTACACGACCAGACGGATGCTGTTTGTGGGTTTGTGCTTGAGGCCCTGACTGATGAGGACGGACGAGTGAGACAGTCAGCCAATCGTGTGCTCAAAGATTGCGTCCGAACCTACGACGCACTCGATGAGGAAACCACCATTGAGGGTCTCATCGAAGAGTTAGAGACGATGGCCGCTAACGCTTCTGGCAAACAAGAAAAGCACTTGAGAGAAGCCAAAGAAAACGCTGAGTTCTTCATGCAATCCGGAATCGCACGGATGATTGAGGGATTCCAGAAGGAATTCGGCGACGCCCTTGATCCGTAATAGAGTGACATGGATTTCGCCGCCGTGTTCATGTTGCTCCACAAGAAATTGCTGGTAATGGGTGGGGAGATGCCTGCGGATGTCCGATCAAGCCTTGGCCAACTGCTCTCAGAGGCTCGCAAATATGCCACAGCAGATGACAGTGAGACTGCAGCAGCACTGCTTGGGAGTGCCCACACAGTGGCGACGAACAAGCTGCCTGAAGGAACACAGCGTGATCGGCTGCGACATGGATGTCTTTCTGCTCACGACGCACTCCCTGACGGCACGCTTGCTGCAGCCTATATCATCGCAATGGAGCGACGACTCCCGGCAGAATAGAACTAACCGTTGAATGGCCCCTGCAATTCTTTGCATGAGCATGCCAAGATTCGGATATGCCGTTCAGTGCGAGTTGGTACACCCTACTCGACGAACTTGAGGAGCTTGCCGATGATGCAACACTGATTACGCCGCTTTCGAATGATCGATTCATCATCGATAGCGTTCAAGATCAGCGGATCATCATCCAGTTTGTAGACAAGGATATCGATCCAAATCAACCACTCCAGC
>OBKM01001364.1_pt1 | contig 9943 bp, 6 predicted proteins | sample 1519691 | NCBI WGS metagenome assembly OBKM01 (sample SAMEA37050418, study PRJEB22526) | metagenome | biome: saline pan; feature: lake; material: water | place: Egypt | collected 2015 | depth 0.5 m
CGGAACCTACAGCCCCGTCGGTGACCTCGAGTACTCGGAGGTTGTCTTTTGCACACAACACGGCGAGTGCATCGTCGGTGTAGCCAGGCGCGACGAGGACTTCTTTGAACGATGAGACGATTCGTTCGGCTGTCTGCACGTCGCAGGGACGATTGAGAGCGACGATGCCGCCGAAGGCACTTTTCGGATCGGTCGCAAGCGCATCTGCGTAGGCCTGGGCGATGGTATCAGCAACGGCCGCGCCGGCCGGATTCGTGTGCTTGATCACTGCGGCGGCGGGCGCATCGAACTCCTTGACAAGATTCAACGCGGCATCCGCGTCGTTGTAGTTGTTGTACCCCATCGGCTTCGCGCCGTCGTTGTGCTGTGTCGCCTGGACAACAGACGATTCGGGACAGCCGAGGTCTTCGTAGAGGGCAGCCGCCTGGTGGGGGTTCTCGCCGTACCGAAGGGTCGTGCGCCGGGGCTCACTCGTCAGCCGGCGGGGTGGGAACCGTGGTGGCGATGCCTGGTCGGCTTGATTCGTGGCGTCACCGTTGGCCGCGAGCTGTCGGATCGCCCGTAGGTAGGCCGACTGTGCGGCAGTGTTGGTGATCCGGTCGGCGAGGGTAGCCACGGTGTCGTCGCTGTGAACCGCCACCGGTTCCTGGGTGAGGATCTGTCCATCCTCCGGATCGACCCCCGTGTGGATCGTACAGCCGGTAACGTCGACCCCGGAAGCGAGTGCTGCCTCGACCGGTGTCGGCCCAGCGAACGACGGCAGCAGCGACTGGTGTGACCGGATCGTCTGTGGATGGTGCTCGACGAACTCAGTCGAGAGGGCCTCGGTATAGGTATCGAGGCAGAGGACATCGTAGGTGTAATCGGCGAGTGCAGCGGTCACGCGTTGCTCGTGGGCTGTCGGCTGCTCGTCGGGCGCCGGCGCGACGACTTCGGTCGGAATTTCGGCCGCCGCAGCGGCATCGAGTACCGGAGCATCGGGATCGGTCGCTACGATGACCTCGAGGCTCACAACTTCGGGCGTTGTCTGAAGGAGGTGTTGTAGTAGCTGTCCGTGGGCGCTGGTCAGGCCAGCAAGGCGCATGCCGGAGCACAGCCCCGCCAGCGCAAAGGAATTCCGGATCGGCCGCTCCGTTATGTTTTTCTCCGCCCGCAGGGGAGCGCAAGGTATGCCCTCGCAGTTGGATGCAGTGTCGCCGATCGACGGTCGGTACCACGACAAGACCGCGGCACTGGCGCCGTACACGAGCGAGGCGGCATTGATGCGGGCCCGGGTTCGCGTCGAGGTCGAGTATCTGATCCACCTCGCCGACGTCGAGGCGGTGTCCCTCTCGCTGTCCGACGCGGACAGGGCCACCCTCCGTGCCCACTACGAGGCCTTCGATCGAGACGACGCGGCGCTGATCAAGCAACTCGAGACGGAGGGATACGGTGAGTATCCAGCTACGAACCACGACGTCAAAGCTGTCGAGTACTTTTTGCGGCTCCAGACCGATTCTCAGCTGCATCCCTGGCTGCATTTCGGGCTGACCAGTGAGGACGTCAACAACCTCGCGTATCGGCTTTTGATCGACGGTGCAGTCACCGACGTGTTACGCCCGGCACTCACTCGCATTGTCGACGAACTAGACGCACTCGCCCTCGAGTACCGGGCCCAACCGATGCTCGCACGAACCCACGGACAGCCAGCGACCCCGACGACGTTCGGGAAAGAAATGGCCGTCTACGCAGACCGACTCGAACGGGCACTCGACGCCATCGACACCCAGTGTGACGCCCTCGCTGGGAAATTCGGCGGCGCGACGGGCACATTCGCCGCCCACCACGTCGCCTATCCCGACGTCGACTGGCCGGCCGTCGCCGAGACCTTCGTGACCGAACTTGGCCTGCGGTACCTCCCGGCGACGACACAGATCAACCCGGGAGACGACCTCGCAGGCCTGTTCCACGCGCTTGTCCGGGCCAACCAGGTGCTCGTAGATCTCGACCGAGACTGCTGGCAGTACATCTCAGATGGATACCTCGGCCAGGCAGCGACTGCTGGCGAAACGGGGTCCTCGACGATGCCACACAAAATCAACCCGATCGATTTCGAGAACAGCGAGGGTAATCTCGAGAAGGCGGCTGCCGACTTGACCTTCCTTGCGGAGTCGATGACCACCTCTCGGCTCCAGCGGGACTTGTCCGACTCGACGGTCAAGCGAAACATCGGGACCGCCCTCGCGCACTGTCTGCTGGGCTACCAGAAGACCCACGCGGGCCTCAAGTCGGTGGTCCCCAACGAACGCGCGATGGCGGCGGACCTTGAGGCCAACCCCGAGGTGATCGCAGAGGCCCTACAGACGCTGTTGCGCAGGGAGGGGCACGCGGACGCATACGAACAGGTCAAGGCACTCACCCGGACACAGTCGCTGTCCCGAACAGAGCTGACCGAACAGCTCGACGAACTCGACTTGCCGGCGGCGGTCGCTGAGCGGCTCGATGACCTCACGGCGGCAGACTACGTTGGCCTCGCGGCTGCGGTGGCCGAGACGAGACGCTAAGGGCGATGCTGTTTTGCCAAGTCGGGTGTTGGGTTCGGGTATGACAGATCTCGGTGCGGTCTTTGACCCCGAATCAGTCGGCGTCGTCGGGGCGACGGACCGAGAGGGGGCCGTAGGCAGGGCGTTGTACGTCAACCTCACTCAGGGGTACGAGGGGCCGGTCGTACCGATCAATCCCAACCGTGAGACGGTGTTCGACGCCGAGTGTTACCCCTCGATCGACGCAGCACCACCGGTTGAGTTGCTGGTCGTCGCCGTGCCACCAGAACCGGCGATACAGACACTCGAGGCGGCAGGTGTGGCTGGGATCACGGCCGCAGTGGTCGTCACCGCGGGCTTCGGGGAGACCGACACCGCGGGTGCTGGTCGGGAGGCAGGCCTCCAGGCAATCGCCGAGGAGTATCAGATGACGGTGATCGGCCCCAACAGTTTGGGCGTGATGAACACCGACAACGGGCTCAACGCGACCTTCGGCCCGACGCTTCCAGCCCCCGGGTCCGTCGCGTTGATGAGTCAGTCTGGGGCGTTCGTAACCGCGGCAATCGAATGGGCACGGGACCGGGGTATCGGGTTCAACGATGTGGTCTCACTCGGGAACAAAGCCGTCGTCGACGAGACGGATCTTCTCCAGTACTGGGGGGAGGACCCCGGGACCGACGCGGTTGTCGCGTACCTTGAGGGGATCGATCGTGGCCGTGCCTTCATCGAGACCGCACGCGAGGTGACACAGGAGACCCCGGTGGTGATTCTCAAGGCGGGACACACCGACGCCGGCGCCAGGGCGGCCGCCTCACACACGGGGACGATCGCCGGCTCAGACCGCGTCTACGAGGCGGCCTTCGAACAGGCCGGAGTGGTGCGTGTCGACACAGCAGCAGCGTTGTTCGACATCGCTGGCGGGATCCAAAGCGGCCACGTTCCGGCCTCCGACGGAGTCGCCGTGGTGACAAACGCCGGTGGTCCTGGCGTGTTGGCGGCCGACGCGATCGCGAGTACGGAGCTGTCACAGGCGAAGCTCACCGACGCAACGAAGGCCCAGCTCAGGGAGACACTCCCGGACGGCGCCGGTATCAACAACCCTGTCGATGTCTTGGGTGATAGCGACGCGACCCGGATCCGCCGTGCCCTCGAAGTCGTCGCCGCCGATCCTGGGGTCGGAACGGTGGTAGCCCTGACGGCGCCAACGGCCGTGTTGTCTTATGACCGGCTGGTGGAGGCCCTCGCCGGCGTCCACGCGGCGGTCGACTGTCCCCTCGTCGGCTGTTTGATGGGCGGTGCCGCCGCCGCAAGCGCCGCCAAAGCCCTCCAGGCCGCGGGCGTCCCGACCTATGCGGACCCACACCAGGCTATCGCGAGTCTGGGCACGCTGTACGCGACGACCCAGCGGCGAGTGCACACTGCCGGTCCCAGCATCGATCTGACGCCCACCCACGAAACTGTAAGAACGGTACTTCGTGACGCGACGGATGGGTACCTCGGGGCCGAAGCAATGACAGTACTCGATGCCTACGGAATCGAGACGCCGGCGAGTGAGATCGTGACAAGCGCCGCGGAAGCGACCACCGCAGCCGAACGGATCGGCGGTCCGGTAGCGATGAAGGTCGTCAGTCCCGACATCGTGCATAAGTCAGACATCGGCGGGGTGGAAACCGACGTCGCACCGACCACAGCGGCGACGGTCTACGAGACGCTCCGTAGCCGGGTCGCCGACAGTCACCCCGACGCACGGATCCATGGCATCCAGGTGCAAGAACAAATCGAGACAGCCACGGGGACGGAGACGATCGTCGGGACCAAACGCGATCCGCAGTTCGGGCAGGTCGTGTTGTTCGGGCTGGGCGGGATCTACGTGGAGATCTTCGACGATACGGCGCTTCGGGTCGGGCCGCTGCGTGAAGCCGATGCCCGGGCGATGATCGATGCCACGAAGGCCGGGGCGTTGGTGAGAGGAGCCCGCGGACGAGCCCCGGGCGACGAGGAGGCACTCGTCGAGACATTGCTCCGTGTCTCACAGCTCGTCGAGGAGTACCCACAGATCAGTGAGCTCGACATCAACCCGCTTCTCGTCACGCCAGAACGAGCGGTGGCACTCGACCTCCGGCTGCGGGTCGATCCACCGGAGTGATCACTGGCAGGGGCGCTGCCATGAACGGCTTACCAGGGCTGGAATCGCACTACAGCGATGGAAAACAGACCGGAGCACACAACGTTATATGCCTCGGTACCCTACTTAGTAGTATGAGTACACAGAAGACTGTCCGACAACAAGCGGGCACCGTCGAAGGCAGCGAAGCACTGCGGATCCCAGAAGCAAAAGCCGAAGAGATCGTCAAGGCGTTGCAGTCCGACCTCGCAGCGACGTACGTGTTGTACCACCAGCTCAAGAAACACCACTGGATCGTCGAAGGAGCGGAGTTTCTAGAGCTGCATGAGTTCCTCGGTGAGGCAGCAGGCGAGGCAGAAGAGGCAGCAGACGTCCTCGCGGAACGAGTCCAGGCTCTCGGTGGGGTCCCCCTGTCCGGTGGGGCAACCTTCGAGGCAGAGGCACCCGTCGAGCCCGAAGGGGAGGATGCCTACGATATCCGGACCTCCCTCGAGAACGACCTGGAGTTGTACGGCGACATCATCGAGACGCTGCGTGAGCACATCGCTCTGGCGGCAGACTTTGGCGATTACGCAACCGAAAAGCAGCTGCGTGACATTCTCGAAGACACCGAGGAGTACGCACACCACATCGAGCATTACCTCGAGGACGACACGCTCGTTACCGAGCGGACGATGCGGTAGCGGGTGCGTGGCGGATCCTCAATGAGTAGCGGCGGACAGCAGAGCCGAGACACAGTCACCGGTGGTCGGCAAGAGAGACGACGAGGTCTGAAGCCATCCACCCATCCGGACTGGTGGTGTCAGTAAAGACAACTCGACAGCCACGGGTGTGGTGGTGGCGGACAGACCCGCCGGGGCGGCGTTGTGAAGTGGACTCCGGCTCACTCATTCCTATACTATTAGGCTGGCCTAAAAGTAATAAGTATTTCGACCCAGCCGGCGGGTTTTTGTGGCCGTCAACCAAACTGAGCCCGTGATTGTCGCCGAAAAGCTCCGGAAAGAGTACGGAGGCTTTACCGCCGTCTCTGGCTCGACCTTCGACGTTGCACCCGGGGAGGTATTCGGGCTCGTTGGCCCAAACGGGGCCGGTAAGACGACGACACTGAAGATGCTCGCTGGACTGGTGACCCCGACTGCGGGTAGTGGTCGAGTGGCCGGACGCGATATCGCCGATCCTGAGATGCGACGCGTACTTGGATTTCTCCCGGAGGATTCGGCCCTCTACGAGTCGATGACACCTCGGTCGTACCTTCGTTTCTTTGCAGCCCTCTACGATGTCGACCGGTCGACGGCAGACACGCGGATCGACCGACTCCTCGACCGCCTCGGGCTCAACTACCGTGACCGTTCAATCGGGGCTCTATCGAAGGGAATGACGAGGAAGGTTGCGATCGCCCGGGCCCTGATTAACGATCCGGCAGTGGTGATCTTCGACGAGCCGGCGAGTGGACTGGACCCACGGACGACGCGGTCGATCAACGAGTTCGTGACCGAGCTGGGAGCCGAGGGTAAGACTGTGGTCTTCTCTGCGCACAACCTCTATCACGTCGAAGATGTCTGTGACAGAGTGGCGATCATGAACGAGGGACGGATCGTAGCCCGTGGTTCCCCAGCCGAACTCCGCGAGACCTACGGCGACAATGAGTACCACGTCTACACCACCGTCCCGACCGAGTCAAGCACCCCAATCGGTGAGCACCACAAGACGGTCGTCTCGGCGTGGGAGGCAGTTGAGGCCGTCCGTGAACAGGTCGCAACTGGTGGCGGAACCGTTGTCGACGTGCAAACGAAGGGGGACAGCTTCGAGGAGATTTTCTTGACGGTCGCCGGAGACGATCCGTGAGTCTGCGGCGGATCGCGCGGATTGCTCGGTGGGAAATACAGACCAGCACCGGCCAGATTGACCGGCAGACGGTCGCGGTCGTGGTCGTGTTGCTGGCCATCGGCGGGGGCGGAATCGCCGTAGGGCTGGTCGGCGGGGGAAGTGCGGTCGATGACGAAATCTACCGCGTTGGGATCGACGCCCACCACCCGTATGCGCCTGCCGTCGACGCACATGGACCACTCCGGGCGGTCCCGCCAGATGCACCCGCAGAAGTCCACGTCGTCGGTGACGAGATCGACGTCGGGACGAGCGACCGCGCGGCGGCAGCCTTCGGGGAACTACGGACGGCAATTCGACAGTACAACCAGCTGCAACTGCGTGAAGAGCCAGACCAGGCCGCCGCATTCCCGGTCGTCGTCGAGGTGCAGTTCGTCGAGACCGCAGGGCCGACCGTCATCGAACAGGCGACAACGACGCCCGACGACGAGCCAGCAGACGACACTGAGACCGAGGATCCACCAAGCGGAGACGAAGAGCCTGAGTCAGTCGAGTCACCGGAATCCTCGGCCGACGACGGCACAGCAGTGCCGTCGCTTCCTGCCATCGGTGACCGGGTGTTGCCGGAGCCGACAGCGGTGGGAACACCGGCGGAGCTTTCACCACCGTTTCCGTTCCGATCGTTAGTGTTAGCGTTTCTCTTTTTAGTGCCGCTTAACTTCGTTATCCAGGCCTACGGATCGACAATAATAGACGAGCGGATCAACCGGCGTGGTGAAGCTCTCCTCGCCTCTCCGGCGACACCACGTGAGATCGTCGCCGGGAAGACGGCACCGTATCTCCTCGGCGCGACAGGGCTGCTCGGTGGAATCGCGGTCGCACTCGGCGTTGGTGTTTTCGGGACCCTCGGCGTCGTCGCGCTCGCTGGACTGTTCCTCGCGGCCACCTTCGTCAGCGCACTGCTTGCCCGGTCATATCAGGAGTTGACCTTTCTGACTGTCGCGATTTCTGTCGTCGGGACGTCGTATGCCTTCGTCCCAGCAATCTTCACGGAGGTCACCCCGGTTGCGCTGATCTCCCCGCTGACCCTCGTGGTCTTCGATCTCGAGGGGCAGTCTGTCACCCTCTTGGAGGGGCTGGTGTCGGTGGCGCCAGCGGTGACGACCGGGGCGGTGTTGTTCTGGCTCGGAACTGGAATCTACCGTGCAGAAAGTCTCTTTGCACACCGTCCACCACGGCGGGCCCTTCTCAAGATGCTCGGCGCACGGATCATCCGCCGCCGGGATGTCGGCCTCGTCACGGCGGTGTTGTTACCGATCGTGGTGTTGATGCAGCTGTTTGCCCTCGCCGTGTTGTTCGTGGTCCCGGCTGCGGTGGCACTGCCGGTAATGCTCGTACTCGTCTCGGTCATCGAAGAGACCGCAAAGAGCATCCACGTCTTCGCGGCCTACCAGTACGACCGGTTCGGTCCGTCGGTCCGGACCGCTGCCGGACTCGGCGTGGTGAGTGGTGCCGTGTTTTTCTTCGGTGAGACCCTCCTCCAGGTGCTCCAATTAGTCGGCGTTGCGGATGTCGATCTCGGGCCGACGGTCGTCACACCCGGCGGGCTCGGGGGGCCACTGGCGGTCCTCCTTCTCGCGGCACCGCTCGCGTTGCACATCGTGACAGCAACGATAGCAAGCATCGGCGCACGGGGAGACCGCCGCAGGTACCTGCTGTTTCTCGGTGCCGCGGTCGTCGTGCATACACTCTATAACGCTGGGGTGATCGCCCTTGTGGGGTAGCGAACAGACGGTCATCCTCAGGCGAGAACTCACCCGGATTGCCGCCGAGCGGACCATCGTGTTGGCGTTGTTAGTCCAGTTGGTAATCGCAGCCTTCGCCTCGTTTCTCGTAGTGGGGCTCGTCTCGCTGACCGACCCTGGGGCACTCGATGGGCCGTCGATCGAGGTTGCCGTGACGGGAGAGGCAGCCGACGCTGTCGTCGATGGGCTCGACGGATCGACAGGAGTGCGGGCGGTCGTATACGACGATCAGGAGACGGCCAGGGCAGCCTTCCAGGGTGGAACGGTCGACGCGCTCATCGAGGCCAGCCGGAGCGATGACGGCCGGCTCGAGTTGACCGCATCGATTCCGGACGAGGATCTCCGGTCGACGGTTGTCGTCGTGCAGCTCCAGGAGGCTTTCGAGGTGCTCGAACAGCGTGAACGGGCGGCTGTCGCCGACCGACTGACTACCGAGTTACTCACCGTGCCACCGGCCCGTGGTGAGACCCCCTTCGTGGGGTTCACGTACACCGTGTTGGTGCCGATTTTGATGCTCCTGCCGGTGTTCATCACGGGATCGATCACCGTCGATGCGATCCGTGAGGAGCTCGATCGTGGGACCTTGGAGGTACTCCGGTTGGCGCCGGTGTCGATCGTCGAGATCGTCGACGCGAAGCTTGCTGCGACCGTACTCCTGGCGCCTGCCCAAGCAGCCTTGTGGATCGGCCTCCTGTGGCTCAACGGCGTGGGAATTACTCATCCGATCACCCTCATCGGCCTTGTCGCGGCGATCGCAGTGGTAACCGCCGTCGGGAGCGTGTGGATCGCCCTCTGGGCGCCGGATCGCCGGCAGGGTCAGCTCGTGTACTCGGTCGGAATACTGGCGGCACTCGCCGGGACCACGGTGTTGCCCGAGCACCCGGCGAATACGATCGCGAAACTCGGGCTCGGGACACCAACCGCGTCGTCGTGGCTGATCGTGGGGGGAGCCGTGGTGATCGCTGTCGGCGTGCTCGTCGGCTCACGGTGCCGACTCGCTGGGAAGACACTGGATTGATTACCGTTCGCCCTGTATGAGTAGTGAGTGAACCGGATTGAGCGCCTGCGGCCAACGCCGCCCGAGGCCGCTGTCTTCGTTTCCGGGGTCACGAGTATGGGCCTCGAGATCCTCGCCGGCAGGATGATCGCTCCCCAGTTTGGAAGTAGTGTCTTCACCTGGGGCAGTGTTATCGGTGTCTTACTCGCCGCGTTGAGCGCAGGCTACTACATCGGTGGAAAGCGTGCCGCAACGCGGGCAGACGTCGGCCGGTTGTCGACCTTGCTTGTCGGAGCTGCCGCATACGTTGCGGTGGTTATCTTCGCCGGCGACGTGATCGTCCGCTCGACTGCGGTCATCCCGCTGCCGCCACGATACAGTTCGTTGCCGGCGGTAGTGATCCTGTTTGGACCGCCGACGTACCTGCTTGGGTTCATCAGTCCCTACGCAGCAGAGCTGGTGGAGAAACGCAGCGTCGGGGAGGCCTCGGGCCACGTCTACGCTCTCGGGACAGTCGGAAGCATCTTCGGGGCCTTCGGGACGACATTCGTGTTGATTCCAGCTCTCGGAGTCGAAACCATCGCCTTCCTCTTCGGGGCGATCCTGTTGGTGACCGCAGCGTGGCTGCTACAGCCAACATTTCCACGGCGCCAAACGGTGACTGCGGTCG